>OFGL01000377.1_pt1 | contig 41431 bp, 29 predicted proteins | sample 1521801 | NCBI WGS metagenome assembly OFGL01 (sample SAMEA3504085, study PRJEB24116) | mouse gut metagenome | biome: mouse gut; feature: mouse-associated habitat; material: faeces | place: Denmark | collected 2011 | reverse complement strand
CCATGTGTCTGCCCGAGAACAGTTCACTTTAAGTTATTGGGGTCATTGGGCGGACACATGGGTCCGCTCCTACCGTAAAGTATTATCGAAAAAGTTCAAAAGCCGGAAGAAGTTTTACAGATGAAAGGAGGCTGAAACGACAATACGGAATGTCCATTCACTACCGGAAGCCCCATTAACAGGGCGTTTCAACAACTAATGAAAGGAGGAAGGGAGAAACAGATTTTCGCTTTCTTTCTTGCAGGTTCCATGCTTTTGTTATATATTGCCACCCTGTTTTAAACAAGCTTAGAATGAATTTTATTCTTGGAAATACATCTATCAATGAAACGAGCCGTATTATTTTTATTACTGAACTTGACTATTTGTGTTATTTATGCCCAGAGCCAACCTGTTTCCCAAAGGCTGGATGCTTTGCTGAACGACGAAATCCTGAAAACTTCCGAAGTTGGTATCACGGTCTTCGACCTGACCATGGGTGAATCTCTTTATCGGTATCAGGATGAGAAACTGTATCGCCCTGCTTCCATTGAGAAGGTGATTACTTCTGTCACAGCGCTTGCCCGTCTTGGGGCAGATTATACAATGGATACCCATCTTCGCTATACCGGGAAAATAGAGAATGATACACTGAAAGGGAATCTTTATCTGATAGGGGGCTTTGACCCGGAGCTGATGGATGAAGACCTGGATAGCCTCGTGGCGGCGGTGGAAGCGCAGGGTATCCGGTATGTGACGGATACCATTGCTGCCGATGTCTCGATGATGGATTCCGTATATTGGGGACCGGGGTGGTCGTGGGATGATACTCCTTATTCATTTCAGCCTTATCTTTCTCCTCTGATGCTGAATCGCGGTTGTGTGGATGTGTCTGTTTCACCTGCTCAGAAAGATTCTTTGCCGACAGTGCGTTGTACTCCGGTTTCAGATTATTACCGGGTTTGTAATCGGGCAGTGAGCCGTAACCCGCAGGCAGGGAAATTGGAAATCACCCGCAACTGGCTTTCCAATGGTAATGTGATAACGGTTTCGGGCAACGTATCCGGGCCATACACAGGGCAAGTGAATATTTATACTTCCAAGGATTTTCTTTTCCATACGTTTATCCAACGTTTGGAAGAGAAGGGAATTACCTCCGGTGTGCATACTTATGCTGATTGTCCCACCGCCAGTGACAGTATTGCAACTCTTTATACCATCAGGAGGCCTATCAAACAAGTGTTGGAACGTGCTTTGAAGAAGAGTGATAACTTGTGTGCCGAATCCATGTTTTATCATCTTGCCGCCAAACATGCCTCACACAACCGGGTGACTGCCGGTGACGGAACGGAGGCCATTGCCGGTTTTATGAAGGATGTACTTGGCTTTAATCCTGATTATTATAAAATAGCCGATGGTAGCGGGGTATCCTTATATAATTATATCTCTCCGCGGCTATTGTTGGAGTATTTGAAGTATGCCTATTATCATCGGGATATCTTTTTGCCGTTGTATGATGCTCTTCCCATTGCCGGAGTGGACGGCACATTGCAATACCGTATGAAGCAAACCAAGGCCCGGGGGAATGTTCGTGCCAAGACCGGCTCGGTGACCGGAGTGAGTTCTTTGGCCGGATATGTGAAAGGGGCTGACGGACATCAACTGGCTTTCGTTATCATTAATCAGAATGTGCTGAAATTAAGCCGTGCGCGTGCTTTCCAAGATAAAGTTTGCGATATTCTTTCTCGCTAATATGGGGGTTCCTGTCTGCAGGGCAGCGCATTTAAGGGTAAGTGAAAGTGTTTTTGCGACAGGATGGACAAAATTTACACCTTTTCTGAACGATTACTGTATCTTGAAGCTGTGAATGTTTTGTAACTTTGCCCAAGTAGAAATCAAAAGAATACCATAAAACACATAAAATAGCGTATGAAAACAAATTATGAAATCCGCTATGCCGCTCATCCCGAAGATGCCAAGCGCTATGATACCGCAAGGATACGTCGCGACTTTCTGATAGAAAAGGTTTTTTCGGATAATGAGGTAAATATAGTATATTCTATGTACGACCGTATGGTGGTAGGGGGAGCCCAACCCGTAGGTGAAGTACTGAAACTCGAAGCTATCGAGCCTTTGAAAGCTCCTTATTTTCTAACCCGCCGCGAAATGGGTATATTCAATGTGGGAGGCCCCGGTATAGTAAAAGCCGGTGATGCCGTGTTTGAATTGGATTATAAAGAGGCGCTCTATCTGGGAGCGGGAGACCGTGAAGTGTCTTTTGAAAGTAAAGACGTCTGCCGGCCCGCCAAGTTTTATTTCAACTCTACTACCGCACATCGTAATTATCCCGATAAAAAGGTTACTAAGGCAGATGCCATCGTTGCAGAAATGGGTTCGTTGGAGGGATCTAACCATCGTTGCATCAACAAGATGTTGGTCAGTCAGGTGTTGCCCACTTGCCAGTTGCAGATGGGAATGACAGAATTGAAACCGGGAAGCGTATGGAATACTATGCCGGCACATGTACACAGCCGTCGCATGGAAGCCTATTTCTATTTTGAGGTTCCCGAGGAACATGCTGTCTGTCATTTTATGGGGGAAGTGGACGAGACACGGCATGTGTGGATGAAAGGAGAGCAGGCTGTACTGTCTCCCGAATGGTCTATTCACAGTGCTGCTGCTACGCATAATTATACCTTTATTTGGGGAATGGGTGGCGAAAATCTTGATTATGGAGACCAGGACTTTTCTCTGATAACAGATTTAAAATAAGAAAGTAAGACGGAAAAGAGTTTTATTAAACGTTTTGTGTGCGATAACGGAAGTTTTTTATTACCTTTGGGCGTCGTAATGGATAAGAGAATACAAGAAATAAATTATTATACTAAAACATTAAATTAATTACTATGGTGAATTTTTCATTGGAAGGTAAGGTAGCTCTCGTAACAGGTGCTTCTTACGGAATTGGTTTTGCTATTGCATCAGCGTTTGCTGCTGCTGGTGCTACTATCGTTTTCAACGATATCAAGCAGGAATTGGTAGACAAAGGTTTGGCTGCTTATAAGGAAAAAGGCATTAAGGCTTTCGGTTATATATGTGACGTTACCAACGAAGAGCAAGTGAACGCTTTGGTGGCACAGGTAGAAAAAGAAGTAGGCGTTATCGATATTCTTGTAAACAATGCAGGTATTATCAAACGTATCCCGATGTGTGATATGAGCGCAGCAGAATTCCGCCAGGTTATCGACGTTGACTTGAATGCTCCGTTTATCGTATCTAAAGCCGTTATCCCCGGTATGATTAAAAAAGGTCATGGAAAGATTATCAATATCTGCTCTATGATGAGTGAACTGGGACGTGAAACTGTATCTGCTTATGCAGCCGCTAAAGGTGGCTTGAAGATGTTGACCCGTAACATTGCTTCTGAATACGGTGAGTACAATATTCAGTGTAACGGTATCGGCCCGGGTTACATCGCTACTCCTCAAACAGCTCCGTTGCGTGAACTTCAGGCTGATGGCTCACGTCATCCGTTCGACCAGTTCATCATCGCCAAGACTCCGGCTGCACGTTGGGGAACTCCCGAAGATTTGCAGGGTCCTGCTGTGTTCCTGGCATCAGATGCTTCTGACTTTGTCAACGGTCATGTGCTTTACGTTGACGGTGGTATTTTGGCTTATATCGGTAAACAACCCAAATAATATAAATGCCCGGAAAGGGTTATTTTCAGGTACGGATGGGAGTGTGTCAAAACTAAACCAGCCTATCCAATCGTCAGCTGTAGGGGCAGGGGTTGCCTGCCCGAAGACACAAAGTAAACTGTTTTCGGGCGAGCGAACCTCGCCCCTACGAACGAAACGACAGCATTATCCACGTTTTGACACAACCCCATTCTCCTTTCATTAAATAGATAATATGAAGAAAATCTTTTTAGTAGTGGCAGCGGCATGTTCGTTGTGTTCTTGTTCACAACAGCAGCCGGTTACTGTAACTGTCACTAATCCTTTGGCTATGGACCGTAGCGGTGAGATGGTGGAAGTATCTATGGCGGAGATTTCATCTAAGTTGCAATTGCCGGATACGGCGCAAGTAATTGTATTGGATGAAAACGACCTGGAAGTTCCTTATCAGGTCACTTATAATGATATGCTTATTTTCCCGACCTCGGTAAAGGCATCTTCTACAGCCACTTATACTATTAAACCGGGTAATCCGCAACCGGTGGATGTCATTTCCTGCGGTCGTGTTTATCCTGAGCGTGTAGATGATATTGCTTGGGAAAACGACCGTGCCGCTTACCGTGCTTATGGTCCTGCACTTCAGGCAACCGGAGAGAGGGCTTATGGTTATGACGTATTTACCAAACGTGTGCCCGAACCGGTGGTGGAAGACCGTTATGACGGTGAGCTGAATAGGAATATCTCTTATCATGTAGACCACGGAAACGGTATGGATGTGTATGCAGTAGGGCCTACATTGGGCGGCGGTACAGCTGCTTTGTTCCCCGATAGCACCATTGCTTATCCGTATTGCTGGAAAGAATGTGAGGTGCTGGACAATGGTCCGCTCCGTTTCACGGCAAAATTGGTTTATAATCCATTGATTATAAAAGGAGATAGCAATGTGGTGGAAACTCGTGTCATTTCTTTGGATAAAGGTTCACAGTTGAACAAAACAGTGATTTCGTATACTGATTTGAAGGAAGTGACTCCTATTGTGGCCGGTATCGTTATTCATAAAGAAAACCCGACGGGATATTCTTTCGATTCCAATGCCGGGTATATTGCTTATGCCGATTCTACCCAGAATCCGAGAAACAATAACGGTATTATTTATGTGGGTGCTGTATTTCCTGCCAGCCTGAATGCTGCAAAAGCGCAGTTCTTCCCTGAAACAGAAAGGAAAGAACATGGCGGTGCTCTCGGACATGTGTTGGGTATCAGCGATTATGAGCCGGGAACTGAATATGTTTACTATTGGGGTTCGGGCTGGAGCAAATATGGTTTTGCAGCCGATACCGAATGGACGAAGTATTTGGAGAACTTTGCTCAGCAGGTGCGTAACCCATTGACAGTGACTGTGAAGTAAAAGAATATAGTGGATGATTAAAAAGTTACCTGAAAAGCCGTGTGCTTTAAGGTAACTTTTTCTTTTTATTGAATAACCGGAATACGATGATGAAACGAAGAATGATGATTGGTTTCCTATGCGGATTATTACGTCCCGAAAAGCCTTAGTTTTCGGTAAGGAACTGCTTACTCTTCCTTATGGAATTCTCACAGTCCCTTTCTTTCTTTCTTTTGTTGTATCTTAAAAGTTCTTTTTGATTATTTCCTGCATCACTTCCGATTTCTTGTCTTCGTCATTTGCCTCTTTCCTCAGTTCCAGCAAGCGTGCCTTCATTTCTTTGATAACCGGAGCATACTCGGCATCCTTATATGCGTTGTGATTCTCGTGCGGGTCTTTCTGTAAGTCATAGAATTCCCACGACGGAGCAGTCGGAGTATCGTCCGAACCGGTGGCATCCAACCTGTTTCCGTAAAGGAACATAAGTTTATAGCGTTCATTGCGGATACCGATGTGTGCCGGGCGAATGGTGTGGTGTGTCCAATAACGATAGTACATATCTTTGCGCCAATGGTCGGATGTTTTTCCGGCAAGGTTGTTGCGGAAACTTTGTCCTTGCGATTTGTCTGGAGCCTTTACGTGTGCATAATCGGCAAGCATGGCTGCAAAGTCTGTGTTCAGGATAATATCCTTGTTGCGTGTGCCGGCGGGTATTTCCTTTGGATAACGGATGACAAACGGCATACGGAGCGGTTCTTCATACATCATTCGTTTATCAAAGAATCCATGTTCTCCCAAGAAATATCCTTGGTCTGATACATAAATGACAATGGTATTCTTTGCCAGTCCTTTTTCGTCCAGATAGCGGAGCAGACGGCCTATATTGTCGTCGATGGTGGCGCCGCAGCGCAGATAGTCTTTTATCATTTTCTGATATATCTTCTTTCGGGCGGAAATGCTGTCCATGCCTTCGGTGCTGAAGGGGAGTTCCGGATATTGGCACCACCACGGGCCTTTGGATGCCTGTTCCCATCGCCAACCCATATTTTCAAGTTGACGTCCGGTGAAAGTACGTCCCGAAGCAATGGTATCGAATTCCATCATGGTGTCCGGTTCGGGAAAGGTTACATCATCATATAGATGTTTCATGCGTTCGGGGAAATCCCATGGCTCATGGGTTGCTTTAAAATGGCAGCAAAGCATAAACGGTTTATCGGTGTTGCGTTCTTCCATCCATTGGATACATTTGTCTGTCACCAAGTCGGTTGAGAAGCCTTTCTCTTCTATGCCACTACGTTCTTCCGTATCATCTTTCCAGTTGTCGGCTGTTTTGAAAAGCGGATTGATGTATTCTCCTTGGTCATGGAACACGCTGAAGGTGTCGAAGCCGGAGGGTTGTGTCTTGAGGTGCCATTTGCCGAAAAGAGCTGTTTGATAGCCGCCTGCCTGCATTTGTTTGGCGATATTGTCCTGATTACGGTCGAAGCTGTCTTCCAGTGTCCTTACTCCGTTGATGTGACTGTAAGCGCCTGTCAGGATAGTGGCCCGGCTGGGGGCGGAGATAGAATTGGTGCAAAAGCAGTTATCCAGCACGCATCCTTCATCGGCGAGGCGTTTGATATTGTCGTTCTTTACATACGGAGCCAATATACCTCCGTACACTCCCCATGCCTGTGAGGTGTGGTCGTCGGAGAGAATAAACAGGATATTGGGACGTTCTTTGTCTTGTTCTTGCGCTTGGAGCTCTCCTGCCGATAATGGTTGGCAAAGCAATGCGCCGGTCAGTAATTGAAGTGTTTTTCTTTTCATCATGTTCTTGTGTTTTTTGTTTGGATAGTTTTCGACCGGCGGTCAGTCGAAAACCTTGAATTCATATCCTTGTTCCAACAACCATTCAATGGCTCTTGGCAATGCATATTTCATGTTCTTTTCCGCTTTAATCGAATCGTGAAAGGTGATGATGGAACCATTGCGCACATAGTGCTTGACTTTGCGCAACACTTGCCGTCCGTTCAGCCGTTTGCTGTAATCGCGGGTAACGAGGTCCCACATTACTATTTGGTATTTATGCCGGAGCACCATATATTGCATCCAGCGCATGTGTCCGTGTGGCGGTCGGAACAGGTTGGTGTGAATCAGTTCGTTTGCCTTGTCGGTGTTGGCCAGATAATTATCGCTCCGGTATTCAAATCCGCGGATGTGGTTAAAAGTATGATTGCCCAACCGATGTCCGCGGTCTACTATCATTTTAAACTCTTCGGGATGCTTGCGTACATTATCGCCTACCAAAAAGAAAGTGGCTTTGATATTATACTTGTCCAATAAGTCGAGTACCCACGGTGTGATTTCAGGAATGGGTCCGTCATCAAATGTAAGATAGACCGCTTTTACATGCTTATCCATGCGCCAAAAGGCGCGTGGATAGAGCATGCGGAGTATCAGTGGCGGTTGTTCTATTAACATAAGCGTGTGTGCTTTTTATTTTCTTTTTCCACCTACGCGGTTGTTGAATACTTCGTAAAGTTCTTCAAACTTCTTGGTATAGTGGGCAGACATATCCGATTTCGGTTTCTGTTCGCCTTCGCTTTCCACACCGCTTGCGGCATTGCAACGTGCCAAAGCTTTGTTGAGTTCGTCCAGAATATAGAAGTTGCGGACACACTCTTCATACGAATTGGCCAAGCGTTGGTCGTCAAGGCTCAGATACCAGCTGATATATTCCACTGCCTTGTTTGCCAGGTCGCTCAGGATGGCTTCTGCTTTTTCTGTTTCGCCCAAGGCCAGATAATCGTCTGCCATTTCTTTCGAGCTGCTCATGATATAATCATGGGGCACGGTTGTGCTGGGAATTACTTTCAGACTATAGTCGAGAACTTCCAGTGCTTTGTCTTTCTTGCCTTCCTTTATCAGTTGGCTGGCAAGTTGGATAAACATACGGCGGTGTGTCAGGCACATGCGCATGACTGTCTCGTCAATATAGATATCGGGATTGTCGATACCGCCGAACTTGAACTTGTTCATCAGGTTGTCATACATCTTTTCCGAATCGATACGTGCATTGAGTGCTGTGGTATTGAACGGAGTGATGCGGTAGGCAAGACCTTCCTGTATGAAGTTGTTGCCTAAGTTCAGATGATTGTCGCTGCCCACAGTGATAGCCATGTACAGCGGACGTTCCCAATTGGTATTCGCCAACATTTCGAGCATCATCAGTTCGCTCTTGTAAAGCATACGTTTGCCTTTCAGCGAGATATTCATATATTCGGGTATCTCACCATGCAATGAGTCGGGAATCATCATGCCCGAGCGTTTGATGGCTTCTTTGTCCAGTTTGATGACAATGCTGTCTGTAGGAATCATCTGCAGACCTTCTTTCGGGGAGCGTACCCAGTATTTCAGGATATTCTTCAGCTCATAAGGATTGTCTCCGAACTCTTTTGCAGCATCTTCGGGGTTTTGTTTATAGAAGTTCTTGATGCTTTCCATCACTTCGGGACGGATGGCAACTGCTTCGTTATGCCCCTGCACATATTCCAGACGACTCCAGTCGATAGGTACGGCAGGCGAATCGTATGCCTGACGCTTCATCTGGTCAATGTACCAGTCTGTTTGCAGGTAACTCAGGTTGCAGACACGCACATCGGTGCGGAAACCTTCTGTCTCCTGATTATACCACAATGGGAAGGTATCGTTGTCACCGTTGGTGAAGATAATCGGGTTGCCTTCTTCCTGTACAGTGCTCAAATAGTTTTGGCCGAAGTCGCGTGCCACGTAGCGGTTGCTGCGGTCGTGGTCGTCCCAAGTCTGGCTTACCATTTGGATAGGCACGAACAAGCAAACTACTGTCGCAAGGATAGAGGCCGGCTTTTCACCGATTTTTTTCTGTAACCATTCAGAGATACCTGCCACACCCATACCAATCCAGATGGCAAAAGCATAGAACGAACCGGCATAGGCATAGTCGCGTTCACGGGGTTGAAGGGGGGTCTGGTTGAGGTAGAGCACAATGGCAAGACCGGTCATAAAGAACAGGAAGAATACAATCCAGAACTGTTGGATACCGATTGGCTCGTAGATTATTTTTCCGTCCGGCGTGGTGATGCGTCTCACCTTGTAAGCCTGCCAGAACAGACCGATAAGTCCGAGCAAAAGAGGCAGACAGTAGAATACATTATGTCCTTTATTGTTCTTCAGGTCGGAGGGGAGCAGGCTTTGGTCGCCTACCAGGAATTTGTCGACAGGCGGAATACCGGTAATCCAGTTTCCGTGTTCTATCTCTCCTTGTCCCTGAATGTCATTCTGGCGTCCGGCAAAGTTCCACATGAAGTATCTCCAATACATGAAGTTCACTTGATAAGAGAAGAAGAACTTGATGTTGTCCCATTGGGTGGGGACTTTTACCATCATCATCTGTCCGCATTGGTCGTAAGGCACTTGTGTACCTTCCACTCCGCCCAGCCAGTCTTCGTATGACTGTGCATGTGCCTCGCTGTACATACGCGGGAACAGCATATTCTGTGCATACTTATATTCTGTTTTATGACGAACCACTTCGTAGCTGTCTTTTTCGTCGGGAGTAGCTTTTTCTTTCCGTTGATATATCGGAGCTCCTTCCGTCACATCATACACGCATCCGCCGTCCACTTCTTTGAGTGCCGGTTTTGAGGTATAAGCCTGTCCGTAGAACAAAGGACGGGTTCCGTATTGTTCGCGGCCGAGGTATTCGCCCAGCGTGAAGATATCTTCCGGTGAGTTCTGGTCCATCGGTGTATTGGCTGTGGAACGAATCACAATGAGCGCATACGATGAATAACCTACCATAATCATCATGATGCAGAGTAAAGAGGTATTGAGCGTGCGTGCACTGATTTGGTATTTCTTGTCCAGTTTGGCAAATAGATAAATACCCAATGCCGCTAAAATGATAATGCCGATAAAAGCACTGCTCCATCCATATCCGTAAAACGGAATGCCCAGCATGGCGATAGTGGTGAGGAAAGCGATGTTCATGCGTTTGCGGCTCTTCTCCACATAACTTTCGTATACGCCCCAAATGATGGAGGCTGCCAATAAGATAATGTAGACAATCAATCCACTGTTGAAAGGCATACCCAGTCCGTTGACAAACAGCAACTCAAACCAGCCGCCCACTTTCACTACACCCGGTACGATGCCATAAAGCACGGCAGCCACCAGTACCATCGATCCGGCTAAGGCAAGCAGACTGCCTTTCAGATTGGCGTCAGGATTCTTTTTGTAATAGTAAACCAATACAATGGCAGGGATACACAGCAAGTTAAGCAAGTGCACACCAATGGAAAGTCCTGTCAGATAGGCAATCAGAATCAGCCAACGGTCACTGTGAGGCTCGTTTGCCACACTTTCCCACTTCAGGATAAGCCAGAATACGACTGCGGTGAACAGGCTGGAGTAGGCATATACTTCACCCTCTACAGCACTGAACCAGAAGGTATCGCTCCAGGTATAAGCCAAGGCTCCTACAAGGCCCGACCCCATGATGGTAATAAGTTTGCCCAATGTCATTTCGTTGTCATCGGGGCACACCAACTTTTTTACGAGGTATGTAATACTCCAAAACAGGAATAAGATACACGCCGCACTCATCAAGGCACTCATGGTGTTCACCATACGGGCCACCTGACTGGGGTCACTGGTAAACTGGCTGAATAAATTTGCGGTAAGCATGAAGAAAGGTGCGCCGGGGGGGTGTCCTACCTCAAGTTTGTAGCCGGTAGTGATAAATTCAGGGCAATCCCAAAAACTGGCTGTCGGTTCGATGGTCATGCAATAAGTAATAGCTGCGATGACAAAAGCAATCCAACCAACCAGATTGTTTACTAATTTGTACTGTTTCATGAAATTATATTTGTTTCGTTAACATTCGACGAGCGCAAAGATAGTAAAGATATAGTTATTTACCGCTTGAATGTCTGTTATTTAGTGTTATGGCGGTCATAACTATCCTCTTTTTCGGGTAATTCATCCGGTTTGTACTTCTTTATTATCCTTCGATAATCAGGTGTAAAGGCAATAAAACAGACGCTTGGTGATTAGAGTTGGAGTTTTTTTTGTAATTTGGTCGCACTTATTAAATCTAAAGAATATGAAATTCATGAATAGAGTAATTGTGGCGTGTTGCATCTTGTTATGTACTTCTGTGTGGCAGATAAATGCTCAGGATTATCCTTTCCGTCGGGCAGACTTGCCGGTGGAGGAGAGAGTGGAAGATTTGGTTCGGCGGATGACGCTGGAAGAGAAGATTGACTTGTTGGCAGGTTATCAGGATTTCTATCTTCATCCTTGTGAACGATTGGGCATACCTGCTTTTAAACTGGCGGACGGGCCTTTGGGAGTTGCTTCATGGGGATTGTTTGGCAAAGCTACAGCCTTCCCGTCGGCATTGTCTTTGGCAGCGTCATGGAATAGGGACTTGGCAGCCCGGGTGGGTGACTGTTACGGACAGGAATGGCGTGCCCGGGGCATTCATTTTCTTTTGGCACCGGGGGTGAATACTTATAGAGCTTCGAAGGGGGCCCGAAACTTTGAATACATGGGTGAAGACCCTTATCTTTCTTCAGAGATGGTGGTTCCTTTCATTAAGGGAGTGCAGGAAAGAGGTGTAATAGCCACCGTTAAACATTTTGCAGCCAATGATCAGGAGTATGACCGTTATACAGTAAGTTCGGAAGTGTCTGAACGTGCGTTGCGTGAGATTTATCTTCCGGCATTTAAGGCGGCAGTGCAAAAGGCGGGAGTGAAAGCGGTGATGACCGGTTACAATCCGGTGAATGGTGTATATTGTACGGAAAATAAATATCTGATTGATATCTTGAAGAAAGAATGGGGATTCAAAGGTATGCTGATGTCTGATTGGGCATGTACCTACTCCGCAGACAAGGCAGCCAATCATGGACTGGACCTTGAAATGGGCAGTAACGACTGGTTTGTCAGGGAGAAGCTGTTGCCTCTTGTCGAACAGGGAGTGGTGACGGAAGAGACTATTAATGAGAAGGTACGCAGGATTTACGGCACGTGCATCGAAATGGGATTTTTTGACCGTCCGCAGTTGGATACGACGATTCCTGTTTATAACCCGAAAGCCAACCGAATGGCGTACGAAGCCGCTAAGGAGGGAATGATTCTGCTGAAGAATGAAGATAACATATTGCCATTGAAACAGGTGGCTAAGATTGCAGTAATCGGACCTAACGCCTGTTATAACTTGGTGACGGACAGGCAGCATAATGTAAACGGCATTACTTATGGGGGTGGCGGCAGTTCTAAGGTGCATCCTTGGCATGTCACTTCGGTCTTGCAGGGTATAGAGGCGGAATATCCTAATGCGGAAGTGGGGTATGCGGAAGGAATATCCAATGCATATAAGCCGAGATTGTTTCGTTCCTGTCAGTTTTATACGGAAGATGGAAAACAAGGATTGACGGCAAGATATTATAAAACGGGGCAGGGGGATGGCAATGCTTTGTCCGATAAATTGATTCAGCAACAGGCGAAAGCAGCGGGAAGGACAGTAAATGCCAACAGTGTTTCGGGTGTTTCGCCTGCTGCCAATGGAGAAAGTACGAATAAAGATTTAGTAATGGAAAGAATTGACCGTCATGTAGATTTCTCATGGTGGGGAACTCCGAAGGAGGGATTGGGTGAGGATTATCGTGTGGAATGGGAGGGCTATGTTCCTGTGGAACGGAATGACAGTCTTCTGTTTTTTGTCGATGCACAAGGAGGGTATCGTTTGTGGATTGATGGAAAGATGTACTTGGATGCATCAGTTTCCCAGTCTTTTGATTGCAGGCAAGTGGCAGTGGAAGGACAGAAGGGGACACGTCTGCATGTGAAGTTGGAATACTTGAACCAGCGGAGTTTGCCCGCAGAGATTCGTTTGGGATATGATTATAAAGGTAATCTGGATTTTTCGGAAGCTTTGCGGTTGGCACGTCAGGCAGATGTGGTGATATTCTGTGGCGGTTTGGACGGAAGTATCGAGTTGGAAGGGCGTGACCGTCCGTTTGAACTGCCTTACGGTCAGGATATGCTGATAAATCGGTTGGCTGAGGTAAATCCGAATCTTATTGTCAGTCTGCATGCCGGAGGAGGTGTGAAAATGAGTCCGTGGATTGACCGGGTAAAGGCAGTGGTGCATCTGCTTTATCCGGGGCAGGCAGGTGGAAGAGCATTTGCCGAGATGTTGTCGGGAAAGGTGGTTCCTTCAGCTAAGTTGCCTTTTACGATAGAAAAGAGATGGGAAGATTCTCCGGCCTGTGGCAATTATGATGAGACACGGAAAGAAAAGAAAGTATATTATAATGAAGGAATATTCGTGGGCTACCGTGGATATGACCAGAAACAGGTCGAACCGCTCTATCCGTTTGGTTATGGGTTGTCTTATACTTCATTCGAGTATTCGGATTTGCAGTTGGCGGAAATAGACAAGAAGAACAAGTCGGTTACGCTTTCTTTCAATATAACGAATACGGGAGATTACGGAGGGGCGGAGGTGGCTCAGATATATGTGCGTGATATTGTTTCGAAAGAGGTACGTCCGTTGAAGGAATTAAAAGGTTTCCGGAAAGTATTCCTTCGTCCCGGTGAGACAAAGAGTGTTTCGGTTGCATTGGATAAAGATGCTTTTCAGTATTTCAGCGAGAAGAAATCTGACTGGGTGTTTGAGTCGGGGGAATTTGAGATATGGGTAGGTGCTTCTTCCAAGGATATCCGTTTGAAAACGAAAGTAAAGATGTAATAGGAAGAGGAGGTGTGCCAAAATGAAATCGGGCTATCATTTTGACACACCTTTCTATAATCACTTTTCAGTCTGTCTGTCTTCGTGACAGTGGCATTTCAGTATGCGATGGGGGAAATTGCCGTGTCCCAACAGCTCGATGGGGCATCCGAAGTGTTCTTCCAGCCATTCGGTGGGAACTTCCGTATCGGGGTGGTAATCCAGTGTTTCGTTGACACACGCGATTGTCTTTACATTTTGCAAGACAGTACCGATGTCGTGGCTTACCAGGATAATGGCTCGTTCTTTATTGATTTCTTCCAATAAAGAGTATAGTTTTGCTTCAAAGCGTTTGTCTATATACGTGTTCGGCTCGTCCAATATCACTACTTCCGGATTAGAGACAAGCGCCCGTCCCAGAAGTGCCCGTTGCAACTGTCCGCCACTCAGCTCACCGATAGCACGCCCTTCCAGTCCTTCCAATCCCATACGGGAGATAATTTGTCTGACTTGTTCGTGCTGTTCCGAAGAATACCGGTGTAGCAATGATTTCTGTTTGCTGAGACCGGACAATACGACTTCGTATACCGAAATAGGGAACTTCTTATCGATGCTGTTGTACTGAGGCAGGTATCCCATGGTTATTTCCGGTACTTCTTTACCGTTTTTATAAAAACGGATGGTGCCCGATACCGGTTTCAGTAGTCCTAAGATTAATTTAATCAGCGTCGTCTTTCCGCCTCCGTTAGGGCCGATAACACCTAGAAAGTCACGCTCATATACGGTCAGGTTGACGCGGCTGAGTACGGTCTTTCCATCATAAGCGGCAGAGATATCGGTTAGTTGTATAATAGGATGGTTTGTCATAAGCACTTTTATTTGGTAAGAGACTTTGCCACATTTATCATTTCTTCCTTCCAATCGTAGCTTAGCGGATTAATCGGAATTACATTTACTCCCAGCTCATCAGCTATCAATTTGGCGTTACGTGTATCAAACTCCTGCTGTACAAAAATGACGTGAGCATTGTCACGACGGCAGGTCTCGATTAAATTTTTGAGATGAGCAGGCGAGGGTTCTTTTCCTCCTTCTTCGATGCTGATTTGTTTTAATCCGTAATCGCGGGCGAAATAGCTTAATGCCGGGTGATAAATAAGAAAAGTGGTATCTGCATGTTGCAGTAGTCCGCGAAGTTCATTGTCTGTATGGGTGATAATGCCTTGCAAACTATCCAGACGATGTTTGTAATAGGGTGCATTGACACTGTCCAACTGGCACAGGGCAGCATAGATGTTATCAGCTATTATAGAAGCATTCCGGGTGGAGTTCCAAATGTGTGGCTCAATGCCTCCTCCATGATGATGGTCGCCATGGTCGTGTTCTTCCTCATAGATAGGGTCTATACCTTTAGAAGTATCGAATACCTTGAGGTGCGGGGCGTTGGAAGTCAATTTATCCATCCATGCTTGTTCGAATCCAATGTAACCGATGCGTAAGTAGGCAGTACTTTTGTCTAGATTGACTAACTGTTGCGGAGTAGGGTCGTAAGTCTCCGGGCTGCTGCCCTTAGGAACCATACTGACTACATTATATTTATCTCCGGCAATGACTTCCGTGAAGTATCGCAACGGCTCGAGTGTAACGGTTAATGTCTCTTTGCCGGGCTGTTGCTGCTTGGAGCCGCAAGCACTCAGGCAAAGCAGAGTGACGAAAAAGAGAGCGATTCGTTTCATATTTTCATTTATTGATTGTTTATTTAGTGGCTCGTAATATTTCACGTTTCCCACCCGGAGGTCCCGGAAGACGTTCCACTGTAAATCCGGCTGCCTGCAACATTCTTCTCACTACCCCTTTGGCGCAATAGGTGGTCAGGATGCCTCCTTTGTTTAATAGTTCATATAAAGAGTTGAATAAAGACTGTTCCCACATTTCCGGCTGCTTTTCGGGTGCAAACGCATCAAAATAGATAATGTCATAACCGGATAGAGAGGTCTGTCTTGCTCCTTCCGAATGAAAAAGGCGGGTAAAATCCCCTTCTATCTTATGGAGTGTGAACCACGGAGAGAGTGCCACGTCCGTGCCCCATCCGACACGGTGAATGGCGTAGTAATCTTCTTCATGTCCTTTTCCTATAAGGCCGGGATAATTCAATTTATGTACGGTATCTTCACTTAACGGATACCGTTCGATGCCTGTATAATATATTTTCTTCCGAATATCCGCTGCAGTAAGCAGGGTGAGGAAAGCATTCAGACCTGTGCCCAGTCCTATCTCGAGAATACGCGGTTCGGCAACCGGAGAATGCTTCAGTCCCATTTCAATGAATATATGTTGTGACTCCGTCAATGCTCCTTTTACCGAATGATAATGTTCATCCAACTCAGGCACATAGAGTGTATAACTGCCGTCTGCTGTCTGTTCCAGTTCCATAAAATTATTTCATTAAAGCGGAGGCTTCCAGCACTCCCCAAACCAACAATGCATATCGAAGCACCTTTCCGACTGTCATGGCGAGGATAACAATCCATATATTAGCACGCATCATGCCCAGTACGATGGAAATGGCACTTCCCAAGATAGGGATAAAAGCAAAGAATGCCATCCATGCTCCCCGTCCGTGTACAAATTTCTCGGCGCGGTCCATCTTTTCTTTTTTTACATGGAAATATTTCTCTATCCATTCCATGTTTCCCAAATGTCCCATCCAGTAGCAGGTCATGCCCCCGGATACGTTTCCGGCTGTGGCGGCGGCAATACTTATCACCGGGTCTAAACCCAGCGGACCGACACAAGCTGCCAATACAGCTTCCGAACTGAAAGGAAGAACACTGCCGGCTATGAAAGAGCCGAGAAATAGCCCCCAATATCCCCAGTCTATCAGGAATTGAAGAATTGCATCCATAAATTATAAATAGCTAATGTTATTAGGATAACAAATGTAATGATGAAAAAGATGCCGGAAAAGCGATTACGGGTCAAAGTAAATAAATGTCCTGCTAAAATGGACATGATAATGATTTGCAGTTGCAGCAACACGTTGAAGTGCTGAGGTTGCAACAAACCTAATGTATAAGTCCATGCTTCGACGGCTATCAGGAATGAGAGGAACAAACGTGTACGTGTCTTGTCCAAATAGGAGACCATAAAATAGTGCACGCTGCATATCAGTGATATCAGTGTAACGGTTCCCCACGAAATAATTTGATTGGGAGTAAAACCGGTATAGCGGATAGGCTCGAATTGTATCAATGATTGCAGTGGGTGGTAAAACAACTCCATTTTATCATAATAGAATGTGTAGCCAAAGAGAAACCAATAGGGAACTATCAGTCCGATAAGTCCGGCAAAGAATGTTTTTGCCGACAATGAGCGGAAACTAATCATACTGATATAGAATAAAGGAGCAAAATACAACAATTGCGGAAAGGCAAGGCTACCGAGTCCGATAAAGAAAAAGGCATGAAAGATGCTCCCTGATGCCTGTCCGGATTCGTAGCTGCGGAATAATTGGAACAGAGCGATGATAAATGCCGGCGGGACAAGGTTGGAGATATGGAATGGATGGAGAAACATACATGCCGACATGATGAATCCAAACAGACTGACGTGCAGCATAGTCCGGGTTCGTATCAGGGTGAAAGCTGTATTCATTTCAATCATCATGTATCCGGTCAACGCACACGATACAAAACTGAGCAACTCACTCCATAAATGGATGCTGGCTCCCCATAAAAACAGGCATATAAGGATGACAACGGGAAGGGTTAACCTTCCCGTTGCTACATCTATTTGGAATTTATTATAGCCTGTCATGCATTATTTTTTCAATGATGACACTATTAAAGGTCGAATCCGATATCCGAACGGAAATACTTCTTTTCGAAATCTATCTTTTTGGCATTGGCAAAAGACTGAGCCAATGCTTCTGCTTTATCAGCACCATAAGAGCTGACTGCAATGACACGTCCGCCGCTAGTCACTACCCGTCCGTCTTTCAATGCGGTTCCGGCATGGAATACGATACTGTCTTTGATAGCATCCAGTCCATTGATGGCGAAGCCTTTGTCGTAATGTTCGGGATAGCCTCCCGATACCAACATGACACATACGGCAGAACGTGGGTCTATTTCCAGTGTCTTCTCATTCAGGTTGCCGGCAGCCACTCCTTCAAAAAGTTCTACCAGGTCACTCTTGATGCGGAGCATGACACTTTCTGTTTCAGGGTCACCCATGCGGACGTTGTATTCAATCACCATCGGTTCACCTTTTACATTGATAAGGCCGAAGAAGATGAAACCCTTGTATTCGATACCTTCGGCAGCGAGCCCTTCCACAGTGGGACGAATAATGCGGTCTTCTACCTTTTGCATCCATTCCTTATCGGCAAACGGAACAGGAGAAATACTACCCATACCACCGGTATTCAAACCTTTGTCGCCTTCACCTATGCGTTTGTAGTCCTTTGCTTCGGGCAGAATCTTGTAGTTCTTTCCGTCTGTCAGAACGAATACGGAGCATTCGATACCACTCAGGAATTCTTCAATGACTACAGTGGCGGAAGCATCGCCGAACATACCGCTCAGCATTTCTTTCAATTCTTTCTTTGCTTCTTCCAGTGTAGGCAGAATCAATACCCCTTTGCCTGCACACAGTCCGTCGGCTTTCAGTACATACGGAGCTTCCAGTGTTTCGAGAAATGCCAAACCTTCTTCCAGGTTAGCGGCAGTAATGCTCTTATAACCGGCAGTCGGAATGTGATGACGCTGCATGAATTCTTTTGCAAATTCTTTGCTTCCTTCCAATACGGCACCTGCCTTTGACGGGCCGATGACAGGGATATTCTTCAATGCTTCGTCGTTTTTGAAGTAGTCGTATACTCCTTTGACCAATGGGTCTTCAGGACCCACTACTACCATGTTTATATCATTTTTTACTACAAACTCTTTGATGGCTGCAAAGTCGTCGGCTTTCATAGCTACATTCTCGCCTACCTCGCTTGTTCCGGCATTTCCCGGAGCTATATACAGTTTCTCAATCTTGGGGCTTTGGGCAATCTTCCATGCCAGGGCGTGTTCACGTCCGCCTGAGCCTAATAGTAACAGTTTCATATTCTGATATTGAATTTATTATTTTAGATGGTCTTCAAAATAGCGGGTGATGTGTTCGTATAAGTGAACACGGTCACGGCCGAACATATTGTGTCCGTCTTCCGGGTAAATAAAGAAGTCGGGATGTGTACCTGCATCAATGCATGCGCGCAGGAAGGTGTAGCTGTGTTGCGGAACACAAGTAGGATCTTCGCCGCCATGAATCAGCATCAACCGTCCTTTCAGGTCGCCGGCTCTCAGTTTCAGATTTGCTTTATTATAGCCTTCTGGGTTGCTCAGCGGACTGTCCATATAGCGTTCGCCATACATTACTTCATAATATCCCCAATCGATAACCGGACCACCGGCTACACCTACCTTGAAGATATCATTATAGGTCAGCATGAGGTTGGTGGTCATGAAGCCGCCGAAGCTCCAGCCATGTACACCGATGCGGTTTTCGTCTACATAACCGAGTGATTTTAGAAATTCCACTCCTTTTACCTGATCCTTCATTTCTTCTGTACCCAGTTGGCGGAAGGTGCAGTTCTCAAACTCCCGTCCGCGATTGTCACTGCCGCGGCTGTCGACAGTCAGCATCACATAACCCAGTTGGGCCATGTAAATATCCCATCCTCCGGCGCCATAGTTACGCACATTGTGTATCATTTGTGCATGAGGGCCGCCATACACATAGATGACTGCCGGATATTTCTTGTTGGGGTCGTAGTTCACCGGTTTTACCAGACGATAATAGAGGTCTGTCTTACCATCGGCCGCTTTAATGGTGCCGAGAGTGATTTCGGGCATATTGTATGCATCCATCGGATTGGTAGCAGTCAGCAAATTGATATTTTTTCCTTTACCCGAAGTAGGAACAATGTCTATATTACGGGGAACGGTGGAAGAAGTATAGTTATCTATCACATATTTACCGCTTGCTGACAGTTGTACATTGTGCATTCCATCCTTATTCCCGATGAGACGGCGTTTCCCGGTCTTTACATTCACGGCGTATGCGTTACTTTGTAACGGAGAAACCTCAGTGCTCATGATGATGATTTCTTTGGTCTTTTCGTTGAAGCCGAGAATCTTTTGCACAAGCCATTCGCCTTGAGTGAGCTGTTGCTCCATAATAATGTTGTTGGTGATAGTAGCTTCGCAGTCTCCAAACATTTGTTCGGCACCGATAAAGGCACTGAGATAGGGTGGTACTTTTGCTTTGTGGGCATCCAAATCGTACAAATATAAGTGATTGTAACCATCCATTTGACTTTGGTAGATAAATTTTGTATCATCCCAAGGCAAGAAAATAATAGGATGTTGCGGTTCTACGTATTTGGGATGTGTTTCTTTGATAAGTACGGCATCTTTTTCTCCGTTTTCTGCATTATACCGCACCAACTCTGCATGATTTTGGTCACGGTTCAATTCTATCACATAAACGCTCTTTTCGTCCGGGCTCCAACTAACATTAGTGAAATAGCGGTCGGTCGGGTCACCGGCTTTCAGGTAGACAGTCTTTTCGGTTGCAGGATTGTAAACTCCCACGGTAACTTTATGGCTGGTCATTCCTGCCATCGGATACTTGTCCGGTTCGAGGGTGGCGATACGGGTCGTAGTATTCACTTGCGGATAATCCGTTACCATTGTTTCATCCATGCGGTAAAAAGCGAGCAGGTTTCCTTTCGGACTCCAGAACGTACCTTTATAAATGCCGAATTCTTGACGGTGTACACTTTGGCCGCATACGATGCCTTTGGGTTCATCGGTTACTTGGTGGGTTTTACCGTCTGCAGTGGTTACAAACAAATTATTGGCAATGGTGTAAGCCAGCGAACGGCTGTCTTTGTTCCAGTCTTGGTTGGCTGCTTTGGCGGCAATGGGCTGACTCCATATTATTTCTTTCTTGTCACAGTCAATCAGCACCTTGTGGGTAGATGTGTTTACCAGCATCCACTTTTCGGTATATGGAAAAGATACATTATATAAATGATTCATCTTTCCCAGTTCCTTGGCTGCCAGCAAGTCATTTGTGTCTTGCAAGGTGAAGAGGACAGTCTCTTTTCCGTTGGCCGGGTTCACCGCTTTTACCTCTTCTATGTCGGCGTTGATACATACGTCTCCCCACCATTTCAGTCCATACAGATTCTTGGGCTGTAGATTGAAATAGTTGTTTCCTCCCGGCATCAGATCTTCGAGAGTAAAACTTTTCTTATCCTGCGCTATAACACTCATAGTAGAGATACATGATGTCATTAATATAAGTAGGCTTTTTAGTATAATATTCTTCATAGCTTCTTGTTTTTTCCGGTTTGGGGTTCCGGTTCAGAACCTCAAGCCGGTTAATTCTTTACTATCTATTTTCCTCTTTCTTAAAGCGTGGTTTAAACTCTTTTCTTTCTCCGGTTCCTCTGTCTTTTCTGTCTTTGTTCTTGAAATCTCCACGTCCTTCGCGTTTGTCATCAAAATTGCGTCGTTCGCGCCGTTCTCCGTACTCCACCCTTTCACTGTTGCGGCGGGGGCGGGTATCTTCGCGTCGTGGTTTGAAATCTCTGTCTTTATTTTCGGTACGGAACTCTTTATATTTTCCGTCAAACAACTGATATTTGCGGAATTCACATTCCAAAGCACCATTAAACAACGGTATCTTGATAGATGGCTTCAGTCCGATTTGGTCGAAGCATTCTTCACGATAACTCAGTATCCATGCGTCGTTTCCGGCAAATGCATGTTTCAGACGTTCGCCAATCATCTGGTATAAACCTAATAAATCGTTTGTCGAGATGCGTTCACCGTAAGGAGGGTTGGTGATAATGATACTTTTCTCTTTCGGCTGTTCGAATTGCTGGAACGGTTGTATTTTTAAGATTACCTCCTTGCTCAGTCCTGCTGCTTTCACATTATGTGTAGCAATCTCGTTGGCTTTCGGATTATTGTCATATCCATATACTTTATGTGTGAATTCACGCTCTTGTGAATCATCGTTATAAATCGTATCGAATAATTCTTGGTCGAAGTCGTTCCATTTCTCGAAAGCAAATTCTTTGCGGAATACGCCCGGAGCTATATTACGTGCAATCAAGGCCGCTTCAATAGGAATGGTTCCTGAACCGCACATCGGGTCTATCAAGTCACATTCGCCTTTCCATCCGGTCATTAAAATCATACCGGCGGCCAGTACTTCGTTCAACGGAGCTTCTACTGCCTCCTGGCGATAACCGCGACGATGTAATGATTCGCCGGAACTGTCGAGTGACAAAGTACATTTGTCTTCGGCAATGTGGATGTTCAGTGCTACATCAGGGTTATTGATGCGTACGGAAGGGCGTTCGCCGTTTTTCTCGCGGAAGTAGTCTACGATGGCGTCTTTCACCTTATAGGCTACGAACTTTGAATGGCGGAATTCATTCGAGAATACTACTGCATCGACTGCGAAGCTCTTGTTGGTGTCCAAATACTCTTCCCATGCGATGGATTTAATGGCTTCATACACTTCATCGGCGGTTTTGGCTTCAAAGTGCTTAATGGGTTTCAGGATACGGATGGCTGTACGTAGGCAAAAGTTAGCCTTATACATCATCTCCTTGTCGCCGGTAAAAGCTACCATGCGTCTTCCTATTTCTATATTGCTGGCTCCCAGCTCGGTGAGTTCTTTTGCCAGAACTTCTTCCAGTCCCTGGAAAGTCTTGGCGATTAGCTCGAATTCTTCCTTCATTTTAAAATGATAATTACGTAATTTCAATTGATGCGACAAATTTAGTGATTTTCTCTTTGCTATTCAATTATTTAGAAGATTATCTGTTTTTTAGAAGTTAAATAAGGCGTAAAAGAGGGCAGAAAACAAGATTGGTAATGTTTGTTAAAGGTGTGGAATATTGAAAAAGACCGTCCCAGCACAGTGGTTGAGGCGGTCTTTTGAGTTATCGGTAAATGTTACCTTTAATGTAGACATACCTGTCAAACCGGTAACAGTAATACTGTTAGCAACCGTGTTCCGGAGAGAAATAGATTATATTGGTATTGGTAAGCAAAGGGTTTAAAGTTCCTGAAATCGGCACTTGTCCTATCATTCAGGTTTTTGACTAAGTAATTGGATTGATTCGGTAAATTCAGCTATAATCTCCGATAAATTTGGATTGTCATTACGAAGAATTATCGTTGCAAAGTTTACGACACCTTCTTCATCAACAATTGAAGATGAAATCATTGTAAAAAGAGCCTTCCGATTGTAAGTGGAGAACCAATACTCAAACAACCGGCTACGCATACTTTGCTTGCTGTCACTAGTCTCACAAATATAGAGCAATGTTGAGTTGTTGTTCCTGAAAAATTCATCAACGATAGCAATAATCGTATCACGTACTTTATGGTCACGGGGAGATTTATGGTTATTGATATTGGCTATAATCAATTGATATGAGTTCTGTGACAGTAAAATATCATCTTCCATAAACCCTACAGAATAATGTACTCCCCTGTCTGTAAAGAACTGATAAAATCCATCTTCTCCAGTCGTTTCTACCGGATATGAAGAATTTTCGTTAATACGTTTCAATGAAAGAAGCTGTTTCATAATGCAAAAAAGGTTTCAGCCTCCTTACCTGTACGTTTTTTATAGGCTTCCTTCATTGACTTTTCCAAATTAGCCAGACAAGCACGTTTCTTTTCTCTTGCTGCTTTAAATTTGGCTAAAGTTTCTTCTTTTGTTGCTTTGGTTTTTACCATAAATATCTATCCTTTCCTTTGGCAAAGATAATACTTTTTGTTGAGAATCAGATTCTTTTGTAGAACCTTATAATATTATAACTTTCTCTCTTCAAAATCAGCAGAACAATGATTATAGAACGCCACAAACGCATCGCTCTGTTGTTTGATGATGATTTTTTGGGGGGACACATTGACGAAGTCAGGGCGTAAAAGAAGGCAGAAAACAAGATTGGCAATGTTTGTTAAAGGTGTGGAATATTGAAAAAGACCGTCCCAGCACAGTGGTTGGGGCGGTCCTTTGAGTTATTTATAAGTAGGGTTTATACTACTTACTACTTTATTATTTAGCAGGCTGAATCTGTACGGTAGATGTATAGACAATGCCTGTAGCGTCAGTCAAAGTAACTTTTAATGTTGACATACCTGTCAAACCGGTAACTTTAATACCAGTAGCTGTCAAAGCTACGGTTGCACCGGATTCAATTGTAAATTCAGCTTTAACTACATTGCCACTAGGAGCTGCAGTATTAAGAGTATAGCTGGCGCCATTAGAGTTGGTTAGTGCTGCTGTTGCTCCACTAGCAATGTTAGTGTTGTTTACAACTACAGTTGATGTACCCAATTTAAGTGAAAGCGCTGCTTCTCCGGCTGCATTAAGAACAATATCACCAGTACTGATAGCTACACCTGCAAGAGGAGTAACAAGTTTCGATGTATAAGAATCAGATGCTACCGTAAATGCTTCTTGCAAAGCATCGAACTCATCATTGGTCAGGAATCGGTTTGCATCAGTCTTAGTAACTTGATAGAACAACGGATAGTATGCTGTCATGTTTGCGAACGTATTTTCTTTCAGAGCATCTCCTGTAGCATTGTATACCACTGTCTTATCCAGAATTGCTAATCCTCCTCTGCCGCTGATTCTTGCTATTCCGTTTTCTGTTGAAAGTTCAACATTACTTGAGGTAGCTATCGGAGATTTAGAATCAATATATTTCACGTCATATACAACTTGTGAATACTCTGCATCTGCATAGTTGGCAGTCTTATTAAAGGCTTCGCCAAATCTCAGTTGAGCATCATTTGTAGGTTCAACATAAATTCTAGCATTGAATTCAGTCTTGGCAGTATTCCATTCGGTAGCAGTCTTTTCAAACATATCAGCGAATGAAGGAACAGTTACATTAACCGGCATATTAATCTTGATGATTTCATTGCCTTTAATATTTCCGCTACCTGTTACATAATTCTCATCCATTACAACAAATGACAATTGGTAGTCACCCGGTTGAGCATCAGCAGCTACAGCCTGGTATACAGGTAATTCGATATAACGCAAATCAAGAATATCGTCTGTATTATCTGTCCATGCTGTTCCGTCAGCTTTCAGATATGAAACAGTATTGAACTTATTGTAAGTAGAGTTAGCTAATGCGATGTTATGTTTTACCAAGAATCCGGTCTGGCTCTTTTCTTCTACTACATAGAACTGAGCTGTTTCACGTGCAGCTTCACGAGTTGCGGCAGGAATATTCTTGAATACGTCACCTAAATCGATGCGTACGTTCTTCAAAACGTCGGCAACAGTTGCGGCGGGTGCAATCTGATGAGTTGTAGCAGCGATGGTTTGAGCAGTTACTGTGCTACCGATGATATTGAATTCAACTTCGTTGTCGGTAATTGCAGATTCGTAACCGTTGATAGCCATTGTATGTACAATACCCTTGATAGTTACACCTGTAGCAGAAGCGGGAACATTGATAGTCATACCGTCAACAGTGATTCCGTATTGTTCTGCCAAAGATTTGTTTGTACCTTCAAAAGTGATGTATGAATCATACAAATTACACTGTTCGATAAACAATTCTGTACTTCCGGTAGGGAATTTACCGGTATTTAATGTTGCTACTCGCCCATCAGCAGTTACATATTTTACATCACCACCTCTTACTGTAGTAATAGGTGCGGAAACAGTAGACTTATTGTTGCTAGGTACAACAGCCAATTCATAAGTAGTATAAGGAATGCCATTTACACATAATGTGTATGCCATAGGATGAGTAGCATCAAAATCGAATACTTCCTTGATGTTGTTGGCAGTAACATCATCTGTCATTTCGATAGACAAAGCCCAGTTACCATTAGCAGATGCAGCACGAGAAATCAGTCTGTTGTTTGCAACAGCAGTTACATTTACCGGAGCCACATTGCCCTTTGAGTCAACCAAAGTCAAAGTCTGTGCACCCAAGTCGTAGCTTGCAGGAGTAACCTGAACATTTACAACATTGGTCTGACCTACCATTAACTGATTTCTGGTAATAGTCCCCTTTTTACCTCCCCAGTTAGGGAATGCGATATGGGCAGTACCCCATTGGATTGCATTATTAGTTCCTACAATATCGATGAATGTAGGTGCATTTTGGAACTGTACAGAAGTCAATGCAGCAGATGCTTTCATCAACTCAACAGTTTGCAATTTGCCGTTTGCATCGGGCAGAGTGATGGTTACGGTACCTGCGCTTTGATTGTCCAAAATAGCATATTGACCAACCTTGATGCCGGTAGCTGTACCATTGATTGTCAACTCACCGTTTTTCACTGCGACTGTGTCACCTACCTGACCTATCACCTTTCCGTCTACTTTGAGGTCTTTGCCTTCAATAGTAATGGTTAGTTCGTCTACATCAGGAGCTGTTGTCTTGATGGTATACGTTTTTGTACCCGTACCGTCAACTACAGTCAATACACCTGTCTTTTCGTCGAAAGTCACACTGGTCACACCCTTGTCGCCAATCTTTGACTCCAATTCAGACAGTGTAGTTTCAATCTTGTCAATCTTGCTGTTGATTTCGTCGATATCATCGTCGTAATCTTTACAAGACACAAATGTTCCTGTCGAGGTAACCATTAAGGCTCCGAACAGGATTGCACTTAAAAACTTTTTGTTCATAATAGAAAAACTTTAAATTTATAAATTTAAAAAACTAAAATTGGTTATACATATTCTATCGGTTCCGAGGGCACAGCCCTCTGTTCTTGTTTCATATATCTTTTTGGAGAAACACCCGCCACCTTCTTAAAGGAAGTGTAAAACGTACTTCGAGACAGAAACCCGCAGCGTCGGGGCAGTTCCTCCAACGGACACTTGCCTGAACGGAGCAGCTCCTTGGCATATTCTACTCGGTATGTGTTCACCAAATCTTTCAGGTGACAACCGAAGTAGCGGTTCACCACGTTCGACAGATAAGTCTGGTTCGTTTCAATCATATCGCTCAGTTTATTCAGTGAGAGCTTCGGGTCAAGGAACACCTGGCGCACTTCCAAATAGTACAATACATATTTATATAGCTCACAATCGACTTTCCTTGCCTGCTCCACGTTACGGCCTGCAAACTTCTGCTCCCAGTAAAGATGGGCAGCCCGGAAGAGCAGATTCTTCTGCCTTTCGGAAGTAAAGGTGCGCTTGTCGCGATGTAGGAACAGGTAGTCCATTGTATTCTCTTTTTATCGTCTTTATTTCAGATAAATACACATTTTTCAAACTCTTAAAAAAGGGTTGCGTTCAGTGCATCTCTTAGTAAGAGATACACCGAACGCATATAACCGCTTTATTATTAATTATTTAAGCCGATAAAAAAGTGTCCTATAACTTAAGACTAAAGATATTTTTGCATTTGCCTTGTGATTTTTCTTCTCAAAAAGTTTTAATTATCAAAACTTTGTGTAAATTTGCAGCGAAATGCATATCTCTTACTAAGAGATACACATTTTTTCTTCTTTCTCCCAAAATCTTATTCATCACATTCCCAACAGATTAAACATCATCAACTATCCGTTTTACTCTTGTCTTGTCAATCTTAACAGATGTCAACGTATCCTAATGGAAAGACCTTGAAGTTTTTAAAAAAGACCAAGGAGTTTCCGAAAAAGACTTAAGTGTTTTTCAAAAAGCTCAAGGTCTTTTCTCGGAACAATAGAAATTTAGTGGGGATAGTTCCGTTTGTTCTCAGAAACTTCCGTTCTTTATTTTATAGAAATGAATTTTTTCGGGAAAGATAAGAGGAGGTGTTTTTTCTTCGATATATTGAAATTACTCAAAAAACAGTTGATAATACAATAGTAAGTTGCATTCATTTATACTCTCATGCTCTCATTTTCAATGTAATCAACTCATAATGAGCAAGTCACACACAGTGAGAGCATAATAAAAAGTGAGAGCATTGCTCTCATGCTCTCACTCACTTCTTTTTATATATTTCGCATCTCATTCAAGCAATTACAATAAGCTTTTCCAGGCCATGCATTAGGCTTATAAGGACAAGCACTACTTGGATGAGCGATAGGGATGAGGCTATCTTGCGGCAAGACAACAGCGAATCAGGGTCAATTTTGCATTCATTTTGTTACATTGTAGCCTTTATTCTGTATCTAATAGTGCAAGCAGACGGATTCGTTTATAGAATTAGCTTGTCTTTTATTGGTCGAAATAGCAAACTCCTACATAAGTTGTTACACTTCGGGGGAGTACTTGCAAGGCATATCCGTCTTTGCTGCACGTAATTGTGCTTTCTTCCCATCGTTTGTCCATGGTGGTTGTGTAAGAACTTAAGGGTTCCTTGCTTCTGGCATCTTCTAATGACAGCAGACAGTCTATCTTTTTGTCTGTAGGATTCACTACTACCACGGTGTAACGGCCGTCTTTGATAAAAGAGGTTACCTTTACACCTTCCGGCATTCCGCTTGATTCACTTTTGATGCGATGGCTGCCTGTGGGGATGTATCGGGTGTAATTGCCGAAAGTATCATAACGTTTGGGCAAGACGAACTCACCTGTTGTCTTGTTTAAAACGATGAGACTTTCATTGTTGCCGGTAGGTTGTGCTCCTGCCCACCACACGATGGCACTTACATGAGCCTTCTCCAGATAATGATGGAACGTGGTTGCCCAGCGCAAACCATCTTCCATGGAGGTATCGAGTGGAGTGATGTCACTGATTTCAGTCACCCATACCGGTATCTTCTGTTGCTCTGCCTCGGCAAAAGGAATAACCGGTGTCTGTCTCAGTTCTGCGGGAAGAGGCAGACTGTCGGGCAGAATGTAGCCGTGACCGGCTGCTATCAACCTGTCGGATGGCATATCGGGATGTTTTTTCAAAATCTCGTTGGTGAAATCAGCAGAAGAAATCATCTTCAGCCGGTCGAAGGTAACAGACCATGCAGGGTTTTCTCCAAAGATGATTTTGGCAGGGATTTCTTCTTTTTCGAAAGTAGGAAGAAGATAGTGATGGATGAAATCTCCCATTTCACCGGAAGTCCAGACACAGGAGTTCCAAGGGGCCGGATAACCTGGTTCGTTGGAGGGTGACAAGGCGTATGTATGGATACCTATGGATTGGAAAGCCTTGTAGAATGCAGCCATATAATCGGCAAAGTCCTGATAGTGTTCGGGACTTAGTCGTCCGTGGGTGGCATATTGGTCGGGAGTGAGTTCTCCGCCTTCTTTCATCCAGGCAGGAGGGCTCCATGCCGAAAACATGAGAAGAGTTTCGGGATATTTCTGTTGTGTGTACATGGTGAGCCAAAGTTGTCCCCGCCTCAATAGTTCGTTCTTTTCCAGTGAAGTTGCATGGGCAACGGTGGCGGTACTGGTATCTGCTTGTAGGCCGAAGTCGTATTGATGAGCCTCCTTAGAGTAATGAGGAAATATCTCGCCCCTTAGAATATTGAGCTTTAGCCCGTCAGGACCATAAAGGGCGTCAATTACTTTCTCTCGGTTAGGGAATAAGAACAAGGCATCGGACCAACCGGCTTGTGCTGCCCCGAAACCATTTATCACTTGTTCGGCAGGCCGGTTTGTGTGGAGGATGATTCGTGATAACGAATCGCCTCCCTTCACAGGGAGGCAGATTCCACCAATTAAACTAATTGCTAATATAAATTTTTTCATATTTATGTTGTTTCAATTACTGTTTTATTTATCCCACCATACACGGGTGTTTACATTGTCCGCACCTTGTCGGTGGATAGCATCCTCAAGATTTGCCTTATTAATGGTATATTCATCTGTAGGATAAGGCACACGTCGGGGGATTTCTCCATTGCTTTCATTGCCCGAATAATGAGTTGGAGTCAGTTTGGGATATCCGCAGCGACGCCAGTTGGCATAGCTTTCATAGCCATTCATAAAGGTAGCAACCCAATATTGTTTGCCTAGCACTTCCATCTTTTCTTCTGTGCTTCCAGCTTTGCCAAACAGGTCTTGTGCCAAGAATGTTTCTATCTCTTTATTACTGATTGTTATTCCATAAGCTATCTCTTGTTCTTTCATCGATAGCGTAACGGCTTCTTGGTATAAGGTATTGGCATCTCCGCTTACCCAACCGCGTAACGCTGCTTCTGCTTGCAGCAGTTTACTTTCACTCGGCATTAAGAACAGGGTAGGCGCGTCCATTTTCAAAATGGTATTGATGTTGAAATTGGAATAAGCTTCTTTTCCTAAATAACCGCCGGGGTAAGAAGGGATATTATTACTATCGTAACCGTTGGGCAGACCGACTTGTTTGTCGGGATTGTTATCACCGTTTTTCAAGGAACAGAACACACGGATACGCGGGTCGTTGGTTTCCTTAAGGTAATCCATGAAAGTCTTGCTGATTTTTACGATGTCATTGTTTACATAGTTGTCAACCGAGAAACGGTAACTCAACGGATTCTTTTCTTCGTTGCGGCGCGTGTTGTGCCTTACCATGCAGATATCGCCTGCTTCATTCATTATTCCGCCGTCAATGGCTGCTTTTGCTGTTTCGGCTGCTCGTGCAGGGTCGACTTTGCAGAGACGCATCCCCAAACGAAGTAACAATGAGTGGCCGAATTTCCTCCACTTGGCTATATTCCCATCATAAAATAAATCACCGCTGATGGCAGGTTTATCTTCACTTAGCAACTCGATACCGGCTTGTACTTGGTCTATCATATCATAGTAGATAGATTCTTGGCTGTCATATTTGGGCTTGTAAATTGCTTCGTGAAAACCTAGGCCGGCTTCGGAATACGGCACATTTCCATATAAGTCTGTCATACGCTGAAACAAATAAGCTCCCCATATCTTGGCAACGGCTATCATGTTTTGGTATTTATCCGGGTTCAGAGTAGCTTGATACTCCATTTCGCGCCAGTTCTTGATGGTGGAGGAGTAATAATCCAAGAAGTATGTGTTTGCGGGTGCACTCATCATATAATATTTGTCTCCGGCACTAGCCTCACTACTGTTTAGAGTGGCGGTCTGCTGTACTAGCATCATACAAGTGCCTACCTGCATATTTTTGGTGGCACCTCCGGTAGTGGTGTTCATCTGAGTATAGGTGAGTAATGGTCCCGGTTCGATAGTAGTACTGTTATTGGGGTCGGTATTTTTTTCTTCGAAATCACAAGCAGTTACCAAACCTGCAACGGATAACAAAAGTACGGATTTTATCAGTTTATTGTTCATAGTAAATGCAATTTAGAATTTAACGTTTAAGTTGAAACCAATGCTACGGCTGGCAGGCATACCATACGATTCAAAGCCTTGTGCATTGCCGGTGTTGAAAGATGATTCGGGGTCAACCAAAGGAACCTTGTCATAAATGTTCCATAAGTTGCGACCTACTACTGACAGTGAAAGAGCAGACATACCCAGCTTCTTTATCCATTTCTGTGGAAAGCTATAACCGAGTGACACTTCGCGCAATTTGACATAAGAAGCATCATAAACAAACTCTTCGGTGATGCCGGCCACTGCCATATAATAGGTCATGGCATCTACAGCTATATCGTTCGGAGTGACGCCGTCTTCTTTTACTCCTTGTCCGATAGCACCGTCTTCACGCCCCGGCAATGTTTTGGCATGGCGGCCGAAACTGTACATGTGGGCATTGGTCATAGAGAAGATATCTCCGCCTATTTTGGCATCAATCAGGAAGCTTAGTGTCACGTCTTTATAGGTGAAGCTGTTACTGAAGCCCAAGGTGTAGGGGGCTACACTTTCTCCCAGCTTTTGGATACCGCCTTGCATAGGCAGGCCGTCTTTGTACATGATTTCGCCTTTGTCGTTGCGTTTATAGGCAACGCCTTTAATGATACCGTAAGGTTGTCCCACCTGGTGATAGATATAAGCAGGACCGCAATTATCGCCATCATGTCCGGTACGGGCTGTTTCGAGGATGAATTCGTCTACTTCATCAGTGATTTTCTTTACCTCACTCTTATTGTAGGAAAAGTTGAAAGAGGAATTCCAAGTGAAGTCTTTTGTTTTAACGGGAACTCCGGTCAGTAACAGTTCTATACCATGATTGTTCACCTTACCGGCATTGATGCGTACTTTACTGTAACCGGATGTAGAGGAGATTCCGGCATCTACAATGTCGTCTTTGGTGTTACGCACATAGTAGGTAAAGTCGATGCCGATTCGGTTATTTAAGAAGCGCGCTTCAAAACCTCCTTCGTAAGAGATGGATGTTAACGGTTTCAGGTCAAGATAAGGAATTGTGCCCGAATTGATGGAACCGATAGGATATTTACCATTATATTTTTGGTTGAAACCATAAGTCAGACCAAGGTTATAGGCACCGACGGAACCACCTGATTGCGCCCATGAACCGCGTAATTTGAAATAAGGTATCCATTCGGGCATTTTCACGGCTTCGCTGACTATAAATCCTACGCCGACTGACGGATAGAATATGTGATTCGGAGTGGTTTTGCCTTTGTAAGATAAGGTAGAAAACCAGTCATTACGTCCGGTCAAAGTAAGGTAAAGCATACTTTTATAAGAGAATTCGGCTTGTCCGAACAGCGAATTGATGTAACTTTCAGAACGAGAATGTCCGGCGGAAGTAGTGCCGGTATTGCCGATTACATTGAATCCCGGTTGAATGAACCCTTCACCGTAGCCACTGAGGGAGTTGTACCATGTTCCCATAGTGTTCCAACCCACAAAAGCGTCTACACTGAACAGATTGTCTTTAAAGGTATTGGTATATCCGGCAATAGCCTCGACATTGAATTCGCCATTGTAAGTAGAACTGTTCGAGATTGAACCTTCGGGAGTGGTAGCTGTTCCCCACGGAGTAACACTTTCGCTACGGCGATTAATCATATCGCCACCGCCACGAGCGCGTAAATACCAGTTGGGAGTAAAGTTATATTGTGCTTCTACAGATCCGATAACACGGTCTTTACTATCCTTTTGACTGCGGTCATAGGCAATGAAATAGGGATTGCCAATGAATGTTTGTGACGTGGGAAGAAATTCGGTTCCGTCATCGTTTACACGTTTTTCCAAGTCCCTTACATCAACATTGGCCGGTAACATATAAAGTGTGGCATTGGCGTTCATGGTAATGTCGCCTAGTCCGGGACGGTTCTTCGCGCGTTCACGCACATACATGACATTAGCTTTGATTGTAAATTTCTCACTGAGTTTGGAATTGACACTCATGGTAATGTTGTTACGCTCCAGTTTGGAATTGGGCATCAGGTCATGGTAACGTTGGTCGCCTGCGGCAATACGGAACTGAACTTTATCCGTACCACCCGATACAGCTATATTATTAGTCAACGCCCAAGCATCCTGATAGAAGTTCTTAAAGTTATTTTTTCCTGCAGCTACATAAGGGCGGCGGACACCGTCGAATTGCATTACATCCGATCCGTCTAATTTACCGCCGAAAGAGAGCATGCCCATTTGTGAAGCGAGCATCGGTGCAATCTTGTCTACCAGCGTGGGAATCATGGATTCGGGTAAACCCATTGATTCAGCCTGTTGGACTGCGGTGTAATAGGCCATTGTTTCAGGACTCATGCCTCTGGCTCCCGTACCGTATTCCCATTGTAAATCGTCGTTCTTAAAAGTCAGTTGGTCATTGAGATAAGAGAGGTTATATTCTACCTTGATGCGTCCCACATTTCCTCGTTTGGTCGTGATGACAATCGCACCGTTGGCAGCGCGTGAACCATATAGTGCGGCTGCAGTACCTCCTTTCAGTACAGACATGCTTTCGATATCTTCGCTGTTAATGGAAGAAATACCGTCACCGCCGTCATTACTGCCCCACTGTCCGGCTTGACCGTAGTTACTGTTATCCATTGGTATACCGTCGATGACATAGAGAGGTTGGTTGGAACCGTTTAAAGAGCCGTTACCACGGATAACGATACGGCTGGAACCCATCACACCCGAAGCGGGTTTGGAGACATTGACACCGGCTACTTTTCCGGCAAGCCCGGTTGCCAGGTTAGCTACTTTAACGCGGTTCATATCGTCACCTTTCACTTCGGTAACGGAGTAGGCTAGCGCTTTTTTCTCTTTTTTGATACCCAAAGCGGTTACTACTACTTCATCTACGGCAATAGAAGTTTCATTCATTGTGATTCTCATTGGCTTGTTGCTTACTTTCTGCTGTGCCGATTGGTAGCCTATATATGAAATAATCAGTGTCTTGCCGGTTTCGGTAGGCAGGTTGAACTCACCATTGATATCAGTAATGGTTCCGGTGGTAGCTCCTTTGACTTGTACGGTAGCACCGATAATGGCTTCTCCATTTTCGTCGGTCACGGTTCCATGTGCATTTACCGGGATGTTTTTTTGACTTTCCTCTTTTATCTGAGGAGTGCTGACAGAGATGGTTTTATTTTTTCTGTTGAAACACAGTTTCGTTTGTACCGTGATTTTATCCAACACGCTTTGAAGCGTGGCATTTGTCACTTGAATAGTAACCAGCGGAACATTGTTCACTGTTTCTTGGTCATAGAAAAATTTCAGACCGGTTTGCTTACTTATCTGGTTGAATACATTTTCTACAGATTCGCTTTGTGCTTTCAGCGTGATGTTGTTTTCTTTTTGTGCTTGCACAAGCATAGGCATCAATGACAGGCATACGAATAGTAAAAAAGCTAAAAATGAATGGCTATTTTTACCTATTCCTTTATGAGTCGGAATAATATTCATAAATTTGTGCGTTTTAATGATTTAAGACTTAAGTTGTTAAGACACAGGAAACCAATTTGTCTGAGGTCGAAACAGCAAATAGTTTCCGGGATATAAAGTAGGGGTATCCGGCCGGGAAACTCCTACTTTTTTATGAGCTAAGCAGATGATAACATAAGCATATTGTTTAGATTTATAAGGTTAAACATTCGGTTATTTGTATAAGATGATTCTATCTCCTTCTTTTCTGTTTTTCACTCCACTGATATAGCGAATAGATTCGAGTACGGATTCCAGACTTTGGTTATCATGTTCGCCTGAGATTAGATTGTTGAATTCTTGGTCTTCTGCAAAACTAATCCGACAATTGTACATCCGTTCCAATTCTCGGGCAACATCCCGAATAGGGGTGTGATTAAACCTCAGGCTGCCTTTTATCCAAACAGCAACTTCCTTTTCCTCATTCTTTTTATTGTATTCGCCTGATAAGGTATTGATTAATACCTGCTCTTGTGCCGTGAGTCTCATCATGGCTTCCGGCAGGTCTACTTGCACCTTTCCGCTTTTTACGTCCACCGATACAATTTCGTCTTGCCGATAAGCTTTTACATCAAATTGAGTTCCCAATACACGGACATTGAAATTACATGTACTGACGATGAACGGCATTTTTTCATTATGGGCTATTTCAAAGTAGGCTTCTCCATCCAGTTCTACTGTACGGGTTTTGCCTATGAATTTATTGGGGTATCGGAGGGAAGAACAAGAATTGAGTACGATACGGCTGCCATCCGGTAGAGTGAGCTGTTTTTTCTCTCCGAAAGTGGTGCCGGCTTGGGTGAAAACAATACTCTTCTTTTCGATATAGCGGGAATAGTGGATACTTCCGAATATGAGACACAATAAGGCGGCAATACTTGCTATTGCATAAGTAATGTGGCGGAAATGGAATCGTTTGTGGTGTTCCAACTTCTGGAGTAACCGGTATGCTTCTTTTTTGTATGTATCATGCTCGGTGTTCGTATTTTGGCGGTGGAGAGAAGATTCTTCCCATATATTGGAAGCCAGTTCGTTCAACAGCTCTTTGTTTTCATCACGACGCAGGCTGTCGAGTAGTTCGGCTGCTTCTTCCTGAACATACATATCGTCCAGATAACGACGTAGTTTTTGTTTTTCTTCTTTATGGTCTTTCATCTTCTTTATGGGATGGGGCTGTTTGTTTTCCCCTCACATAAGTAATACACAAATATGAGGGAGTACTAGGGTATGTTTAACTTTTATTATAAATTCATGCAAATCAGGATGAGCAGTAAATCGGCATAAGTATCGGAGTATTTGGTTAAATAAGTACGAATGGTATGTAAAGCTAGAGAGATGTGTTCTTGTACAGTATGAATGGAGATGCCAAGTTTGTCGGCAATTTCCTTGTGTGACAATAATTCCTCACGACTCATTCTGAAGATTTCCTGTTGGCGGGGAGTAAGAGACTCAAAAGCCTTTTGGATGATGTTTTTCAGGTCACCTGACAAGATGTTGTTTTTAGTATCGTCGCTATAATCTATTGCTTGCGAAAGGATACTTTCTTTCAGTGTATCTTCTTTTTCCATATCTCGAATTTGATTGAGGATGCGGTTGCGCATGATAGTATACAGATAGGAGGAAAAAGAGGCATTGGGATCAATGAAGCGGCGTCCTTGCCAAATGACAGTGAAGGCATCCTGAAAAATATCTTCGGCAAAATCTCTTGATTTTACGAATCTCATGGCGAAATAAAGCAGGCGGTTCTTATAAGTGGCATAGAGTTCACAAAAAGCGTCTTCATCTCCATCTATCAGACGGAGAACTATTTCGCGTTCATTTATAGGAGTGTCTGTGTTATTCATAAATCTTTTGTTGTTTGTCATTTGGTTAATATCATTTTATGGAAAAGGAGTTATACCACCTTTTGTCCGTTTTGCAGAATGAGCATTTCTTTTGGAATAGCAGCTTTAATCTTATCTACAAGCATGGAAAGTATGGCATGGCGTACAAAATCTATTTTTGTAATGATATAAATTTGTCGGGTAGGCTGCGGGATGGCAAAAGGGCGGACCAGCTTCTTCTGCTCCTCATTCAGTTGCAATACCGCCAGACCGGGGATGAAAGTCATACCTTTTCCACTCTCTACCATGCGCATGAAGGTTTCCATGCTTCCCAGTTTGTAGGCTATCTGACAGGATTGTGCGGACTTTAACTGACAGAAACGCATCAGCTGGTCTCTGAAACAGTGTCCTTCGTCCAACAACCAAAGCTTTTCTCCGCTTATTTCAGAAGAACGAATCATTTCTTTCTTATAAGCTGATTCTTTTGTAGAGACATATCCGAAGAAAGATTCATAATAAAGAGGAGTGGAGATGAAATCTTTTTCTTCGGCGGGGCCGGCAATGATGGCAGCTTCCACGCCTCCAGCTTGAAGGGCAGCAAGGCAGTTAGGGGTTTTCATTTCGATTACCCGGATATCCAGCAAAGGATAGGTTTCCATTACCTCGGGAAAGAAACGGGGCAGAAGGTAGGGGGCAATTGTCGGGAGGACGGCGATGCGGAAAATACCATTCAAAGATTGCTCTTCTTCTTTTACCAAGTCTTTGATAAGCGAGGTTTGATGTAGGGCAATCCGTGCCTGTGCAATGACTTTCTTGCCGACCGTCGTGGGCTGTACCGGTTGTGCACTGCGGTCGAATATCTTGATATTCAGTTCATCTTCCAACTTTTGTATCATTGCGCTCAAGGTAGGTTGTGTTACATTACAATGTTCGGCAGCCTTGGCAAAATGACGAAGTTCGTCCACGGCAAGTATGTATTCCAGTTGTTGTAGGTTCATAGGCTTTGGGCTTGATAGATTTTGTCTATACAAAGATAGAAATTATCAGTTTGACACGCATTACTTTCTCCTTTATCTTTGCATCAGAGAAAAAGAAAAATAGTAATCAATTTAAAAACATAGAATTATGAAAACATTAGATTATATCAAATTAGATTCAGCAGCCGCTGCAAAGGTAGTAGATTCATTGCAACAATTATTGGCAGACTATCAGGTGTTTTATGCTAATCTGCGTGGATTTCATTGGAATATCAAGGGACACGGTTTCTTTGTATTGCATAGCAAGTTCGAAGAGTTATACAACAATGCTGCCGATAAGGTAGACGAGCTGGCAGAACGTATCCTGATGTTGGGAGGTGTGCCGAAGAATAAGTATAGTGACTATTTGAAAATGTCGAATATAAAAGAGGTAGAGGGTGTTTCATCCGGCGACGAAGCGTTGAACAACATTCTTGAGACTTACAGTCATTTTATTGTTGAAGAACGTAAAGTACTCGCTATTGCATCACAGGCAGGCGACGAAGCTACTGTAGCTGTCATGAGTGATTACCTGAAAGAACAGGAAAAGATGGTTTGGATGTTGGTAGCCTATGCTTCAAAGTAGTCGGTTTGCTTTAGTTTAGAATGGAGGAGTATCGGTGGAAAGCCGATGCTCCTTTCTTTTTATATTTCCTTTCGTTTTTTATCTCATTTCGGTTTCGTCTCAGAATATTATGTTATCTTTGTGAAAAATTACTCACTTTGATGTGTCTTAGGCTTTGTCTGACAATTCTATTTGTTTTATGTTGCTGCTGCGGCAAAGGGCAAAATGAAGTTGCTGTGGAAAACGACAGCATATTGATGACCTATTATAAAAAGTGTAAGGCGAATCTGGATTCTCCCATTGTTTTGGATATGTGTGATACTCTGTTTGTGCGGAGCGAGAAAGCGGGTAACAGACGGTTGATGGCTATTGCAAAATGTTTGAAACTGGATTATTATTACTACAAGAACGATGAGCAGAATATTCTGGAAAGTGTAAAGGAGGTAAAGCAAATCAGTCGGAAGTACAATCAACTGAAATATTACTATTTTGCATGGGGAAGCCGTCTGGTAATCTACTATATTAAACAAAATAAAGCCAATATCGCTCTGTATGAAGTAAAGAAAATGCTTCAGGAAGCCCAGAAAGATAACTATATGCGGGGAATTGTGGAGTGTTACCGTTGTATGGCGAATATTTATCTGACGCAGGACAATTATCAATTAGCTTATGATAACTTTAAAAAGACAATAGCGATAACAGAGGAAAATAATATTGCAGATATCAATCTTCCGTCTTATTATGCTTCGTTTGCTCAGTCGGCTGTAGACTTGAAACGATGGGATGAGGCAAAAGAGGCTTTGGAAAAGGGGCTCTCTTTGGCGCAGACGGATTACCAGGCTTTTACGACCCGTAAGGCGTATGCGCTCTATTATATAAAGAAGGGGCAGTTGAGTGAGGCCTGGAAATATATACAGGACATTGAAAAGTTGTTCATGCAGAATAAAGATATGGCTACATACCTTATAGGGCTTTATTATCTGAAGGAAACGTATTATAGTGCTGCCGGACAATATAGTGAGGCGTTGAAGATGGTGGATGTAATGATGAATGACTCGACTCCCAGCCGTTCTAAATATATGGATTATAAATTGGTAAGGGAACAGGGAAATATTTATTGGGAGATGGGAGACAAGGTGAAGGCTGCTCAGTTTTACTATGATTACATTGAGGCTACGGATTCTGTCCGTACAAAAGAATTGCAGAATTCTGCGGCTGAGTTTTCTTCTATTTTAGAGTTGGAACAGTTGAAGAATGAAAAGAATGAGCTTCAGTTAAGTGTTCAGAAAGATCAGTTGCATACCGTTTATTTGGTTTTGATATTCGCTGTCGTATTTTGGGTAATGAGCGGGATTCTATTCTTTCGGATTTATAAACTCAATAAACGTTTGAAAGCATCGAAACTTATTGTCAACAAACAGAATAAGGACTTAAAGGTTTTTGCTGAGGAGCTGATGAAGGCCAAAGAACGGGCTGAATATGCGAGCATGATGAAAACGGCTTTTATCCAGAACATGTCTCATGAGATTCGAACACCGTTGAATTCTATAGTGGGATTCTCTCAACTATTGGTGGATATATATCAGGATAATCCGGAGACAAAAGAGTTTGTTTCGATTATTGAAGTCAATAGCGACAACTTGTTGAGACTGATTAATGATGTGCTTGATATCTCTTTTCTCGACCAATCTGAAGAGGTGCCTTATGATAAGGTGGAAGATATCAATATAAGTTGTCTGTCGGGGATGGAAGCTATCCGGACTTTGGTGCGGGAGGGAGTGGAATTGGAGTTTCGTCCTTCTGTAGAGAGGTGCTTGATTAAAACCAATCCGGGCAGGGTCTCACAAATATTGATTCATCTTTTGCAGAATGCGGCTAAATTTACCGATAACGGTTCTATTGTTTTAGACTATGAACTAAAAAGGGACGAGCGGAAAATTATTTATCGTGTTACGGATACAGGGAAAGGTATTCCGGCGGATAAGCAGGAGTATGTTTTCGAACGCTTCACTAAATTGGACGACTTTACTCAGGGGACAGGCCTGGGGCTTCCTATCTGCCGGCTGATTGCTGAAAAGTTAGGTGGAACACTGGTCATTGATAAAGGCTATACAGTGGGATGTCGTTTTATCCTGACTCTCCCACTGATTGAGGTTTAAATTTTCTCTCCTTCTTTGGTCTTGCGTTGCACGATGCGTGCTCCGGCAGGAACATTTTCAGTCACCCATATATTCCCTCCTACGGTTGCGCCTTTACCTATGGTTACGCGTCCCAAAATGGTAGCATTGGAATAAACAATTACGTCATCTTCTAAAATAGGATGGCGGGGAATACCTTTGATAGGATTGCCATTGTCGTCCAATGGGAAACTTTTTGCTCCCAGAGTGACCCCTTGATAGAGTTTTACGTTATTGCCGATGATGCTGGTTGCACCAATCACTACGCCTGTTCCGTGGTCAATTGTGAAATGATGTCCAATCTTTGCTCCCGGATGGATATCTATTCCCGTTTCCGAGTGTGCCATTTCGGTGATGAACCGGGGAATCAGGGGCACACCTAACACCAGCAATTCATGTGCTATCCGGTAGTTGCTGATGGCACGAATGGCAGGGTAGCAACTAATTATCTCACCGAAACAAGTAGCGGCAGGGTCTCCGTAATAGGCTGCTTCTACATCGGTAGCCAGAACGCGGCGCATTTCGGGCAGCTTGCTTATAAAACGGGCGGCAAGCAATGCTGATGTTTCCCGACACGGTTCATTGTTGCCGGTGTTATCATTGTTATTATTGTCCTGCCCGAAACACAGGCCGGCTTGTATCTGGTCTGTCAACAGGTCGAACAGGTTTTCTACATTTACCCCTATGTGATAAGTAATGGTATGGCTGTTGATAGTGGAATTACCAAAATATCCGGGGAAGAGGATGGAGCGGGCTAACTCTACAATCTTGTATAGTGATTTAGCCGAAGGCAGAGGATCTCCGTCTCTGTGTTGATGAAACAGTCCTTTATAGGATTGACTGTCGGAGAGCTCGTCTACTGCTTGGGTCAATATGCCGGTATAGTCGAATGAAGTCATATCTATCATGGTTAATAAGGACAAAAGTAAAGAAATTCTATATCATTGCCAATAAATAGAAGGAATATTGGGTTTTATAGTTTATTTTTGCAGAAAAAAGAAGATGTTTTATGGCAAATAAGAAGAATCCTTTCGCCGGTAAGGTTAAGCAAGGGAATAAAAAAAAGTCAGGTGGCAAACGAATTGGGAAGTCAAAACCGGATAAAGCGAATAATCAGTTGAACAGACGGGTGAAATGAGTGTTTGCCTTGGTGTGGAAGGAAGCTTTCGTTTCTTGTGAGGGTGTGTCGAAACGTGGATAATGCTGTCGTTTCGTTCGTAGGGGCGAGGTTCGCTCGCCCGAAA
>OFGL01000356.1_pt1 | contig 43875 bp, 34 predicted proteins | sample 1521801 | NCBI WGS metagenome assembly OFGL01 (sample SAMEA3504085, study PRJEB24116) | mouse gut metagenome | biome: mouse gut; feature: mouse-associated habitat; material: faeces | place: Denmark | collected 2011 | reverse complement strand
TCTGCACAGCCTGCAACGGGAAGAACTCGCAACTGGGAACCTGCTTCAAGGCGGCAGCGGCAAATACATAATCCACTCCCATCATGGCACCGTCTACAGACTGGCGGTCACGGACATTACCAATGTAAAATTTTACTTTGGGATTTTGCAGGTGATGACGCATGTCATCCTGCTTTTTCTCGTCACGACTAAAAATACGAATCTCCTTGATATCAGAATCAAGGAAACGACGCAATACAGCGTTACCAAAACTGCCGGTACCTCCGGTTATAAGGAGGACTTTGTCTTTAAATACTGACATAAATATAATATGTATTAATCATCCAAATTCGATATCAAATCGATTAATTTTTCTGCTCTCCGATTATAATTATCGAAGGACTTAAGTTGTTTTATTCCTTCTCCGACCAGATAATCTTGAAAGGATGTGTCTACAGCCATTTTATAAATTGATTTGGCACAGTCTTCTGCATCTAACGGCGAATAGTACACAGCTGCATTTCCACATAATCCATGAGCAAATGGCAAATCTGTAGTTAAAATTGGCACTTGCATTCGCATCGCTTCGACATATGTGGCAGTGAAACATTCAAGTAAAGTTGGTTGAAACATTATATCTGCCTGACGATATAAGGAAGGGCATTCTGCTACACTAACTTTATCAATCAGACAGAAATGCTCTCGCAAATAAGAAGGAATAGGTGGCAAGTCATTCTCTGTCACCGTAAAAACGAATCGAAAACTAAATTCGGAATAATGTTTTTTAAGATATCGAGCGACTTCGATAGCAATTGCTAAATTCTTATGAGGATAAGGAGCATTTATGGACAGTAAAGTACAACCGTCAAAAGACGGTAAGGCATGTTCTATTTGAGTATTTTCATCATCGAAAACCTGATTATAATAATTCGATACAGTATAGGCTTTTATGGTAGGGAACAAGTGCTTTACTTTCTCTGAAATATAAGGATTCTCAGTCCAAAAAGCAGTCACACCACGTTTGAAGTAATAATATAAATAAAGATTTCTCGCCTTTTCTATCATTAGTTCCTTCCAAGACATACGTTGAAAATAGGGAGAATCGTTCAAAACGAGATGGGATCTGGCAAATCCACATAGATGCTTACATTTCGGCTTCCATCTTGCAGGTCCGAATATGGTAAGAACTCCACCAATATTGTGTCTGGTTACCAAATTATCCATAGCCTTATCACGTCCCCAAAACAATGTATACCAACTGTTTCGTATATCATGACGCACTACAGTGACATTTTTGTATTCCGATACCCTATCAGCAGTATCATCCATACATGAGGATAATACTAAAAAAAAATCATGTTGGGGAATTGTATTCAAACAAGAACAAACCGAATCAGCGACTTGAAGCCCTCCACCTTTCTTGAGATTGGAGCAATTTATTAGAATGTTCATTTGTTCCGAGAATATAATATATAAGTGCCCAATTTTGGTGTATAAATGAAAGTGCTATTTATAAATACCATCTATATTGTCTAAAGAAAAAGTTGATTATAATTTTATTAATTACAATAATACTCCTTATGTTGAAATTTGTTTTCATATTTTTTTAATCAATATTTATAATAGACTTGTCATCAATCATATAATCATAGTCTTGTTTGGGAACCTTCCAATTTTCACCATATCTATATGCTAGATATCTTTCTGGCTTATTTGGCACTTTCACAATTATATTATAAAAATTATAATCAATAATTGCATCTACAAACTCAAAAGGAATAATCACCGTCTTTTCATCATACTTAGCCCAAAACAATAACTTCATTTGCCAAATACAAGACAATTTTAACTTAAAGACTTGACTAAACTTCACAAAGAGTGAGATAGCTTTATACTTAAAAGAAAAGCCTTTTTTATACAGGACCTCTCCAGAGAGGTATAAATTTATAGAATAAAATAGTCTATGTCTATAAACTTTTCCCATACATGCTTCATAATGACTTGCTTGCTTTTTATATAATTTAATTCCTAAATTTACCCCGTCTCTAGAACAGATAGCAATTTCTTTCTTTGTCAAAGTGACGTAAAAGCCTAAAGCATATAACAATTTTGACACTTTAAGCAAATTAGTAGTAGATGTATCTCCTCCAATAACTGCTAAATCAATATCATTATCCCAAGGAATAAACATTTTATCTCTAACAGCTCCTAAAAGAGTACCAGTATCAATAAAATATAATAAATTATTTTTATCAAGAACTTCAATAACTTGTGATAATACTAACAACCATCGTTGCTCCTTTTCACTTATTCCTCTAGACATATCGCTTCAACTTTATATGGATTGTTTATTAATCTTTGAATATTAACAGAAGATACGATTTTCGATATGTCAATTTGAGATATGTCAATATCTAATCCCAAGTTTCTTATATACTCTTTCATAGCGATTGCAACATCTACGCATTCCATATTTAACCACTGTAACATTTTTTGCATTTTAATCTTATATAAGTAAGGATTTATATTAGGATTCAATAAGATATCCGAATTTCCAATATTATATCTCATAAAAAAGGGAAATGTTAATGCTACTGCATGTCCATGCGGATATCCATAATCAGTTGTAAATGAATACGAAAAAGCATGTGGAGCTGTAGTCTTAGTTATATTAATTGCACGACCAGCCCAATAAGAGCCTTCCGAAACCTTATTCCTAGCCTCCGCTGTAGGAGAATTTACAACCAATGGCAAATTAGGCCATAAGAGTTTAATTGCTTTCGCCGCATATTTATCCGACTCTTCCGTAGCATTCACATTCCAATAAGCTTCTATCGCCTGCGCTAGAGCATCAAAGCCTGTACAAGATGTTAGATATTTTGAATTTCCATAAGTAAATTTTGGATATACAATCGCTACATCCGGAAGAATAGCATCATGTTCTACTGAATATTTTACTTTATCTTTATATAAAACAGAAAAATGAGTTGCTTCACTACCTGTACCAGCTGTAGTAGGAAGTGTTATTAATGGAATTAATTGTCGCTTCTTTTCAAACTCCCCCCCCGTAGGATTACCAGAATAGGAATAAAAAAAACGAAGCAATTTTGCCATATCTAATACACTACCTCCACCTATAGCAATAATCATATTTGTCGGATATTCTTTCAATAATGAAAGTCCTTTTTCCATATCTTCAATTTTAGGATTTGCTTCAAAATCAAAGAATTCCGTCACGCCACAAGCTAATTTAACAAAAACAGATTCTAACACAGCCTGTGCACCACATTTCTCATAAGACTTTTTTCCTCTTACAAGAAATATATGATCAGGAGTATATTCTTGCAAGATAGGAATCAATTCTTTTATAGAAGACTCTCCTAAAAAAAAACGCTGTTCCATAATTACTCTATAAATTATCTAAGAAAAGCATGAATGCCTCTTTATTTTGTATAGGAGTGTTGGCTGGTCTTCCCAAATTCTTACGAGCTCCCTTTCGAACCTTTACTTCCAACAAAATAGGGCCGCGTATTTGCTGTATCTTTTTAAGAGCTTCACATAAACCTTCGTTATCAGAAACAGACAATACTATTTCATAACCACAAGCTTGAGCAATTTTACATAAATCAATATCTAAAGCGACTGTTGGTTGTCCCCCCACAGAATCGTGAGCGCCATTATTAAAGACTACGTGTACATAGTTTTCCGGATGTAAAGAACCGACAATTGCTAACGAACCCATATGCATCAAAGTGGAACCATCTCCATCAAAGCAATAAACTTTACAGTCTCTCTTTTTAAGAGCTATTCCCAATGCTATCTGCGACGCGTGCCCCATAGAACCTACAGTCAAAAAATCTCTCTCATGTTCTAAAGAAGTAGATTCACGATATTCAAATAATTCACGTGATATCATACCTGTTGTCGATATTATAATATCTTTTTCTGTTAATGAAGCTGCTATGAAATGAATAGCAGCTTCGCGTTTCAAAGACAACCGTTCATCTTCACAATTTTCAGAACTATACTCTAAGAAAGTGTCTTTCTGAATTACAAAAGCAAAAGGCTCTCTTGTCTCATCCATGTAAGATTTTGCAACATTAAGTTGAGATATAAACTTCTTTTCATCTTGAGATAAAACAGCATATCTGATACCCATTGCCTCAAGTAATGGAAGTGTGACTTTTCCCTGCTTAATATGTTGTGGCTCATCTTTCACACCAGGTTCACCACGCCAACCAATTAGCAATAACAATGGAATATTATAAACTTCTTTATCCGTCAATGACATTAAAGGATTTACTGCATTTCCAAGACCTGAATTCTGCATATAAACAACTGGAATTTTCCTCGTAGCCAAATAATATCCTGTAGCCAAACCTATAGCAGCACCTTCATTAGCGGCAATAATGTTATGTTCAGAAGCAAGGTGATCTGTTAAATATGCACATATATTCTTCAATAAAGAATCGGGAACTCCAGTAAAAAAATCCATCTGCATAGCGCCAAGAGAGTCTACAAAAATATTAGGAGAAATCATAATAATAAGAATTTAATTTTAAAGAGTCTATTTACTTAGTCCCTGGAATCAATTCCAGAATTTCTTTAATAGGCATGCATAAGTCATTGGCTTCATAAGAGCGTGCATTGGCAAGAATGGACTTCGCCGTATTAAGCATAGCGGGATATGCACTTCTAAGCATATGATTTGCATATATTACAACATTTACTCCCCAAGAAGCCAATTCATCTTCTGATATATGGTTATAAGTAGTTGGAACAACCACTATCGGAATGGATTTATGTATTTTGCGTAAAGCAAGACAGAAGTTCTTTATATCCTCACCAGACTTATCTTTGCTATGGATCATAATCCCATCCGCACCTGCTTTAATATATGCTAATGCACGTCCTAAAGCATCATCTAAACCTTTTCCAGCAATAAAACTTTCAATACGAGCTATTATCATAAAATCATCCGTTATCTGAGCACGTTTACCCGCTTGAATTTTATCACAAAACCCTTCAATTGTATCCTGGGTCTGAACAGCGTCTGTTCCAAAAAGCGAGTTCTTCTTCAGACCTATTTTATCCTCGATAATAACAGCTGATATCCCTAAACGTTCCAGCGTGCGAACAGTAAATACAAAATGTTCTATTTTACCACCTGTATCACCATCAAAAATTACTGGTTTGGTAGTACACTCCAAAGCATCATTCAAATCATGAAGACGAGTTGTCAAGTCAACGGCTTCAATATCAGGCTTACCTTTAGAAGTCGAATCAGTAAGACTACTGGACCACATCCCATCAAATTCACGCTTAACTCCGTTGACTTCTACACTGGTATTTTCTATTATCAAACCTGTTAACCCACTATGAGATTCACAGATACGAACAATACTTTTAGCAGCAATTAAGCGTTTAAGTCGCTTCAAACGAATTTCGGGAGTGGTTCCTATTTCCTTCAACCTAGTATTCAATAAAGTGGAAGAAATACCTTTCGTATAAGGAACATCTATCACTTTTCCACCCCATTTAGAGATAGTATCAATCACACGCTGGCGAGTTTCTTGTTGAATACCCTCTTTCCAGTCATCACCATGTACTACAAAGTCAGGCCTAATCAATTCCAAATTCGGAACATAATCAAGAGTAGTTTGAGGTATTACTTCATCAACACCCTTCAAATTCAGAACTATCAATGAGCGCTGATCAAAATTCAAGTAAGGCAAACGCTTGTAACTGGCAATAGCTGAATCTGTTAATACACCAACCGTTACATGCCCCAATTTTGAAGCCTCATGAATGATATTCAAATGACCTGGATGAATAATATCAGCACTCATGCCGACATAAACCTTTTTTTTTTCCATTTAATTTTAATATTACGAATTTATGAGAATAAACATATTGAAAAAATAGCAACAACAAAACATAAATAATTGAGGAAGGCTTCTGAAATTCCCACGAAAAAATATTGAACATTGATATATAGACCAAATATATCATAATACCAAGAGTCAGTAATGTTGGTTTTTGAGTAAATTTATAAATACTATATCGTACGATAAAGCCATATAAAAATGGGAATAAAAGAACGCCAACGTAACCAAAATCCAAATAATGAAATATTATATTAGTGTATGCATAATTAAAGATGATTCCATTCCCAACTGAAATTTTTGAATTTTGCAAAAGATGACCTATTTCATCATGAGCAATGGTATAACTTCCTCCTAAATAATGGATTACAAGTTTTAATAAATTATCAATTCCACCCATTGTTGCCCTTCCATACCAAAACCCGGTTATCGATTCATAATTAGCTCTAAATGAATAGTCTAAAGCTCTAAATGGACCTAAAAAATACCATACGGCCTGACTTTTTAGTTCTTCAAAACCTATTTTTACGACCTCAGCACTAAATGTATCAAATCCCATTCTTTGAGCTGTCATATATGAAATAACCACAACTATTATTCCAACGCCAACGAACAAGCATACAAAAGAAACTACACCAAAATTCCATTTTTTCCTTTTGCTGGCTAACAAATTGATATAGTACAATTCTCTTCTTAAATAATAAATGATAAAACAATAAAATAGAAAAACAATCAATCCCCCACGCCCATTACCAACAGATGCGTATAAAAACAGAAAAAGCACCGATAGCAACAGAATTCTACGTTTAATCTTAGAAAGTAGCATACACGCTACAATTAGCATAACAAACTGTGTAAAAGGTTTTATTAGAAAATCATATAGATATACTTCTAAATTACTCGTAAAAAGTTCACCAGCCTCAAATCTCATCATCCGACCTTCGCCCGCTCCATATAGTTCAATAACTAGAGCAAACTTCATTGCGTAATAATAAGTAACAATACATGCCAACATAAGAAGTAATATCATCTTATTATTGCCAATAACCAGATTATAAAAACTATTATCTGTTGTAACCTTCAATCGTATTTTTTTTATTTTTCCAAAACAAAGAAATCCCCAATTAAACGCCCAAACATTGATCAATAATAACATATATGTTTTCATTGACACAGAATATAGTTCAGCTGGATCAAAAGTAGAAATAACAATAGCAGTTCCCCACCACAATAAATATATGAAACTTATTTTTCTTGAAAAAGAATCAATTATAAGCCTATTAGATATCAAAATCTGAATTAAGAATAGAATAAGAAAAATTATAGCAATCATTTGATTCTATACTTTTGTCCCTTTGTCAACCACCAGAAAGAAACATATAAAGCCTTATAGATATCTTTCAGATTCTTAGGAAAATAAGAAAAAGAATATTTCACAAATAAAGTAAAATGATATATATATTTCTTTAAGGAAATGTCAAGTGATTCTGAAAATATAGCTCTATGAACAAATGCCAAATATCTGTAATAAGGAAATTTCAAATCTTTATTATGAAAATATTCAGGAACTTTTAGGTCTAATACATGTAATGAATAAGAAACTCTAGAAGTAACTCCCATTGCATTCTTCCTATAACAACACATTACATCTGGCATATATAAAATATTTCCTTTCAACGAACAAGCCAAAAACAGAAAACGATCTCCAGCATATAAACTACTATTGAAATCTTTAATATAATCAAGTACTTCTTTTTTAAAAAGGAAAGACGCTGTATGAAAAAGTCTTACATCCAATAAGTCTTTAGTTTTTAAAATCTGTTTTTTCACATGATGAAACATATGGGATGGAGTTCCATTCTCATAAAAAACTAAAGATTGATGCGCACAACCTGCTAACGAATGATCACTCTCCATTGCATTTACTTGTTTTTGTAACTTCAACGGATCAGTCCAATAATCATCCCCCTCACAAAGCGCAACATATTTACCTTTTACTAAAGGAAATAATATTTGACGTAACGGAGAAATACCTTGAGAATACTGGTTTCGAATCTGAAGAATTGGTTTAATAAGATTAGGATATGCCACAACATATTCATTAATAATACTCTGAGTAGCATCAGAAGACGCATCATCATGAACAAGAATTTCAAAATCAAATTCTGTTTTTTGCATTATAAGGCCATCTAAACACTGCCTTATATATTTTTCATGATTATACGTCAAGCAACATATGCTAACTGTTATTGAACCGTTCATTTATTTTAATCTTAATTCAGCAAAACGCTTTATTTCCATTTCACTTTTATAATCCTCAAACAACTTACGACAATCATATTGAGGCACATATCCTAATTCTTTCTTTGCATTTTCAATGTTCATTATGTACCCACCACCACAAACTTTGTCTGGTCTATATATAACTTCAGATGGTGACTCCTTAGGCGAAAAAACACTAATAATAGTGCGAATTTGTTCTTCTAATGTAATTGGCATTCCTGTACCCACATTATAAAAGCCACTTTCTTGTTCCACCTCAACAGCTTTACACAACATTTGACTAAAATCGTTAACATGAACCATATCCTTTGCATAATGAGGATCTCCCCATATCTCTATAGGTAGTCCTTTCTGAGCATTTTCAATCATTTGGTAAATAGGTCGCTTCGTCTTGACTCCATTAGGAAAGTAGTACGGATAAGGGCTATAGCTATATATTGTTGGAAGCCTAAAAATGAATTTTTTCAAACCGTATTCTTGATAATAATGCTCTATCAAGTCTAAAGCAGTATTTTTGGAAATTACATATATAGCATGATCACCCGTATAGCTAAAATTTGGTTTCATATCGGGTTTTAAAATAGTATCATGAGAATACAATGAAATATCAAAAACGGTTTGAGTATAAATTATCCTATCTACATGACATTTGCGGCAATACTCTAATACATTAAATCCTCCTATTACAATAGAATCTAAATACTTTATGGGGCAATAAGTATCCATATAAGAAGGTATTTGAGCAGAGAGTAGCATAACTGCATGTATATTTTCCATTGGAAGCTTATCAAAATCTTCTTCCTTCGTAATGTCCACAGAATAATATGGTATTCCCCTTTTGGAAAAAAAAGTAGTTTCGCGACGTCCTGAAGCTATTATTTCATACTCTTCCTTATTAAAGAAATTTAATGCGTATTCTAACAAATAAGACCCTGTATTACCGGTTGCTCCAAAAATAATAATTTTCTTTTTCATGATAAATGGTTATTTAAGTTAGATATTTTTTCAATTAATATATTCATTGTTTTTTCATCATATCTCTGATCTATAGGCAATGCAATCATATTATTCGCGATTGAGTATTCCAGACATTTAGCGTCTATCTTATTCACTACGTTTTGCCAATATTGAGGTACATATACGTGCTCTAATATTAATTGTTGGCGAAGCCCAGCTTTGCTCGTATAAAAAGGATATATCAACGGGACATTTTGATTTTCAGAAATACTAAAATCAAATTTATTAAATGCAGTTAATGCACTGTAGAGAAGATGATAATTAAAACGACGCCTTTCAATTATTGAGACGTAATCCAAAGAAGACAAAATTTTATCAGACAATACAGACATTCTATGTATCTCTTGATTTGACATCCTTTCTTCAGATTCTTGAAAATCTTTATAATACCCCTCTGCAGAGTCAGTTATACGCCCTATCAAGTAGTTAATATTATCAATAGGATTATAAATCGGGAAATCAATATCCAGTAACGCAGTTGTGTACAAATAAGCGCCATCTGGAACTCCAAAAAATTTACGGGCAGAATAAAATGTATCTACCCCTTCAATTGGTTTTGCAAAAAAAGCTTGTGCATTATCAACTATTAAGTTAGGATAAAACCGAGATAAATAAAGAACAGTATCTTGTTTTAAGCCGAAATAATTAGTATATAGAAAAGCCTCTGAGCTTTCTATTTTTTTATCAAACACAGGATCCAGTAAACTATTTATATGATAATATTCATACTTTACATTTAATTTCATGAGAGGTTCTATTATCACATCACAAGTGTAATATGGAATATACACTTTTGTATACCGTCTAGCTTTTAATATATACTCAAAGCATTGACGAGCAGTACTCAGTTTTATTGCACCTTGATGAAAATGTTCTCCTTCACGTATTTCCAGTTCAAAATAGCCACCTATTGACATCATTGTAAACTAAATGAATCTAATAACATACAAGTTTCTTCTTTAGAATTATTCATTAGTACATCTATTATTGATAAATATGGAACAAATTCTTTAGATTGCTGGGGATACCTTTTTATTATCGTATCTACAAATTTCAAATTAATACCATTTTGCATAAAGTCTTCCTTATTATAGATTTGTTTTCCACCTATAGCATTATAATAAGTATCTGCCGATAGTAACTTACAAATATGAAGAACTTTATCCTTTCCTTTTAAAGAGCAATCTTTAGGTAAATCTGAAGATAGCAATATTTCAGTCTGAATATTTAGATAATCTAAAATTTCTTTAAAACTATTAGCCAAGAAGAGAGCCAATTGTCTATTTGGAAACATAATTATCCTATACAACAATTCCATTGTTTCATGATAGAAAGGAGCTTTAGAGTAATTCAATTCCAATGTTTTCATAAATTTACGAAAATCATCTCCTATCTCTATTTCATTGAAATGTTTATAGGCACTAGCCCCCTTCAAAGTGATAGTAAACATTTTCTTTTCACCATTTACCAATATATTGTTACGATTCACCCACCCTCCTTTAATATAATTAACATCATCGTATACAACGTATTTATCAACAGCCTTAATTAGCTGGAAATAACCTATATAAGGCATAAAATAAGGTTGCATTATACCTAATTTCATTTCAATATCAGATTTAAAATTCTTTCAACATCTTCATTCGACAATCCACAATACATTGGCAAGCAGATTACACTTTTTGCCATTTTAGTAGCTACTGGAAGGCTTTCCAATTTTGCAGACTCCAATCCCCTATATGTAGAGAACTCGCTGATAAGCGGATAGAAATATCTCCGTCCCAGCACACCTTGTTCCTTCATCTTAAAATAGAGTTCATCCCGAGTCATGCCATATTTCTCGGCATCCACAAATATTGGAAAATAAGAGTAGTTGTGACGTACACCAAGCATATCTTCCATAAAACTGATGCCGGGCACTTCCCGCAAAGCATCACGATAACGAATAGCCACTTGACGACGGGCTTCTATCGCAACATCCACTTGCTTCAGGTTGAGCAAGCCAAATGCTGCACGAACTTCATCCATCTTACCATTAATACCAGGAGCCACAATCTCTGTCTCTCCTGCAAAACCAAAATTCTTCAGATAATCAATACGCTTTTTGGTCTTTTCATCGTGGCAAATCAATGCTCCGCCCTCCACGGTATTATATACCTTAGTGGCATGAAAACTAAGCGTCGACATATCTCCGGCATTCAATACCGACTTTCCATTCACCTCTACCCCAAAAGCATGGGCAGCATCATAAATGACCTTCAAACCGTATTTGTCCGCTATCGCCTGGATACGCTCTGTATCACAAGGCTTGCCATAAACATGTACCGGCATAATCGCCGTTGTCTTGGGGGTTATTGCCGCTTCTATTTTGTCCGGATCAATGTTACAAGTTTCAGGGTCAATATCCACAAATACCGGTTTGATTCCATTCCACCACAAAGCATGGGTGGTAGCTACAAAGCTATACGGAGTTGTTATCACCTCGCCAGTAATACGCAATGCTTGCAGAGCACACATCAAAGGCAGTGTGCCATTGGTGAAAAGACTGATATAAGGCACCTTCAAATATTCACACAAGGCTTTCTCCAATTCCTGATGATAATGACCGTTATTGGTCAGCCACTTACGGTTCCAAATATCCTGTAAATAAGGAATGAAATCGTCAAGCGAAGGAAGTAATGGAGAAGTAACTGTAATCACTTTATCTTCCATCTTACTATAAAAATATATGATTTCTATTTTTTGCGAAGTGCAGACAGCCCAAGCCGTTTTACCTCAAGATACTCTGGTAATCTTAATCTTTCATAAACAGCAAAAGCCAATGTCAGACCAACCATAATCTGAATGGGTAATTGAATATAAACGGATATATCCAATAAGGAAAAAAGCCACATGACAGCAGCAATTGTCAAAGAAACTGCAAAAACCGGAAGCACATCCTTGATTTGTTCTATGGTAGAATAGCGTATCAAGTCGGCAGAATAGTGGCTATTTAAGAAATAGGCTATGAAAGAGGTTAAGACACTCCCCCACAGCATATATTCGATGCCATAAAAAATACCTATCAGAATAGGAAACACCGCAATGGTCTTCTTTATGATTTCCAGTTTCAGAAACAAGTCCGAACGTCCTTTCACCTGCAAGATATTCAGATTGATGGCATGAAGCGGATAAAGCATACCGCTGAAACAAATAATCTGCAGAAAGGAAACGGCAGTCAACCATTTCTCACCAATCAGAATTATAATCAAAGGTTTAGCCACAGCTGCAAGTCCCAGCATGCAAGCGAATGTCACAAGCATCGTAGTCTTTATTATCTGCCGGTAAGCCTCGCGCAAGCGCTCCGGATCTTCCTGAATGGAACTAAGCACCGGATAACTGACACGCTGGACAATACTCGTCAGATTACTGGAGAATATCGTATTGAACTGCTCTGCACGAGTATATTGCCCCAACTGTGCAGAACTGTAGCAACGACCTATAACCACATAATAAACATTCTTGTAAAGAGTATCCAATAATCCGGACAACAAGAGCTTATAGCCAAAGCCGAACATTTCCTTGAAGCTTTTTACGGAGAATTCCCATTGGGGCAGCCATTTACAGAATATCCAAAGAAACAGAGAATTCAGAATCTGCCGGGAAAGCTGTTGCCACACCAAGCTCCATACCCCAAAGCCCATCATAGCCATACCCACGCCAACCAATCCACTTGAAACAGAAGATATTATGGATACTTTGGTCTGTGTCTTAAAATCAATGCCTCTTACCAATATGGTACGGGGAATGATACTCAATGCATTAACAATCAGTATCAGCCCTATTACCCTTAGCACATCTATCAAAACCGGTTCTTTAAAAAACAGACTGATAGCGGGAGCAGCTACATATAAAAGGATGTATAAAACAATACTAACTATCAAGTTAAACAAGAAAACCGTATTGTAGTCTACCTTTTCAATACGTACTTTCCGTATCAGTGCATTAGAGAAGCCACTGTCGACAATAGAGTTGGACACCGCTATGAAGATAGCTATCATGGCCATAATGCCATATTCGGCAGGAGTCAAGAGACGGGCCAATATCAGGCCTACCAAAAAGGTAACACCGGAATTGGATATGTTATCGATAAAGCTCCACTTCGCACCATGGACAGCTTTATTTTTCAAAGATTCGGGCAATATTGTTACAAATTATTATTCAATCTCCTCCACCAGCGACGCATGCACAAACGTCGTCGCCACCGCCATCACCCCCTCGATGTTCACCACCACCCTCCTGTCATGGCGCACACGCACAAACACCCCTTCCACTCCTTCGAAGATGCCGCCGGTGATACGTACCCGGGTTCCTTGGGAGAGGTTCAGTTCGGTGGGTTCAAGATAGAGCACGGCCTGGTCGTAGGTGCCCGACACGGCGATGAAGCTGCGCATTTGTGAGTCCGGGATGACGATGGGCTGGCGGGTTTCGCGGTCCATGATATAGCGGATAGGGATGTTCATGCCCGGTTCGTTCTTTATTTCATCCATACGCTCGCGGGTGGAGCGGACGAAGACCAGGTTATGGACCGCAGGAACAAGCTTGCGCAGGCGGCGCTCTTTCCTCACGACATACTCATAGCGCATGGGAATATAGTTTTCAATGCCCTCTGCATCCAGGTATTCCTTGAAAAAAAGCTCTCGGCTATAGGTGACACGCACTGCATACCAGTGCATTTCTGCATTCTCGTTCACGAAAAAATATGATTGGGGGACACCGGAGTAGCGAAGTACCTCCCGGTCAAGTAATGTAATGCGGTTACTTTAAATAGACTATGTGCATTCATTTTATTTCAAGACCCTCCACCATCTCGGAAGGAAGGCGACGAAATAGTTATATCCAAGCCGTCTTGCGACATGCTGCCGTAAACGGATGCTTATGAAAGATAAACACTTATGGCACGCTCCGTTTAATGAGCGCAAAGATAACGTCAAGAAATGAAAGTACAAAATTTTCCGACACATAAAATGTCGGAAGCCCTCGCGACGGCATTTATATGAATCAGCCCTCCACCAGATACCTCTCCACGTTCCTTGTCTCCTTGCTGAAGTTCACTCCTGCCTTCACCACGGCATCGGCACGGCCGCGGGCGCTGCGCACTTCCGTCTCGACGAACTGTCCCGGCAGGGTGAAGACCACATAGAAGATGGCTTGGTAATGACGCTCGGTATTGTCGCTCAGTTCGTAGGGAATGCCGGAAAAGCATTGCACGGCAGCTCATCATCCATTATGGAGAGGTACGCGCGCAGGCGCGTGATTCTCTTATTTTTTTTAAAGGAAGGGTGTGTTACATTATTCCTTGCAGGGTCATGTACCTCACCCTCCTCCCCCCCCTTCGACACACACGCACCGGGTGCCGCCGGCACGGTTCCCTGACACGAAGGAGCCGGATGCCCTCCGGAAGAATTTCGGACAGAAAAGACGTCCGCATTGCTTTATTTGTTAATTTTGCGTCCGGTTTGTTATCAAACCATAAATATATACCTTCAAAATAATAAAAAGAATGGGAAAAAAGTTCCAATTGAGGTGAAGCTCTTCCAAGGGAAAGGCTTCCAGGTGATTTACAGTAAAGAGAGTGAGGAATTGCAGCTGGCGATAGACTTTCTGTCGCAGGTGCGCAGGCACCTACGGGTGGAGTACAAAGACAGGAGAGCGTTTCTGACGCCTTTCGTGCACTTGCTGGCAGACCCCGGGAAGAAACACGGGATGAAAGGCGTCAGCCGACTGGCAAGGACACTGTATCTGCTGGTGGACTTCATGGATGCCGACGGCGGCACGAACACGCTGAACGCCAGATGCATCGAGTCCGAACTATACAGGCTCTACAACGAGCTGTATCCGGAAGCATGAGCCGGAACCAAGGAATCCAAATTGTAAAAAAACGGCTGTCCACCGCGGACGGCCGTTTTTGCTTCCTAAGAAAATAAACGGCATCTTTGCACCGCCAATAAGGCAAACTTAATACAAATCGAATGGAAAACATTCCAGTGACCACCTACCGTGGTTTCAGCGCCGTCAGCGGGGAGACAACCTTCACGCAGGACATGGCCGACATAAAAAACGGCAAGCATGCCAAGTTAATCATCAAAATCGCCAGCCTCGTGGCACAGGGAAAGGTGGAGGAAGCCAACCGCGTCAAGAAGCAGCTTCCCTTCAGGACCCTCACGGCCAACTACCGGGAAAGGAGGCTCGCCCCGGGCATCGTCCGCTACAACCCCGTCATCACGCTCGACATCGACGACCTGGAAGAGGGACAGCTGGAGCAGACCCGGACCCTCGTCAACGAAGACCCGCACACCCTGGGCAGTTTCCTCTCCCCCAAAAGGCACGGCTACAAGCTGTTCGTCTTCATGCAGACGGAATACACCCGGCGTCTGTACGACCGTCTCCGGCAGGGCGAGGTGACCTACGCCACGCTCGAGGAGATACACCTGAAGCTGTACAACGCCGCCAAGGAGCACTACGAGGCCCTGCTCGGAGTAGAGGTGGACGGAAGCGGGAAGGACATCTCGCGAGGATACTTCATCTCCTTCGACCCGCATGCCTATGTCAACGCCGCACTGCTGGAACAGATGTCCCCGCTGCCGGCGCGCATCATCCCGCCGGAAAAAAGGGAAAGCGGCAAGAAGAAAACGCCTGACGGAACGGCACGTCCTATCCCTTCCGCTGCCGCCTCCGCCATGCCGCACGACGCAGAGCCTTGGGAGAAACTGATATTCGCCAAAGCCGTGACCGCCGTGAAGCGCACCACCAGGTTCCGGGCGGGAAACCGCGACAACTTCCTCTTCGCCCTGGGCAACAAATGCTACAGCAAGGGCCTGGACGAGCAGACAGCCATCAGACTGGCGAAAAACGAGTTCGGACAAGAGTATCCCGACGTGGAATCTCCCCTGCACAATGCCTACATCTATACCGACAAGACCAGCGAAGCCGCCACAAAGAAGAAAGAGAAAAAGCCCGTCATCAACCAAGTGATGAGCTTTCTGGAAGAGCACTACGGCATCCGCAGGAACCTCATCCTGGACCGCCTCGAATTCATGCCCTATGCCCTGTCGGCAGATGCCGGAAAAGGTTACCGTCCCATGCGCGGAAAGGACTACAACACCATATTCGTAGACCTGCAGATGGCCGGCATCTCCTGCTACCAGAATTTCCTCAGAGCCGTGATAGACTCCAACTACGCCAAGGAGTTCAACCCCTACACCGACTATCTGTACGCGCTTCCCCCCTGGGACGGGACGGACTACATCGCCCGGCTGGCCGACACCCTGACGACCGAGAACCGGGAGCTATGGCAGAAGGGCTTCAAACGGTGGATAGTGGGCCTGGTGGCCTGCGCACTGAGCGACGAGGACATGAACCAGCTCGTCATCATCCTCTACAGCGAGCAGGGAAAGGGAAAGAGCAGCTGGATTCGGCGCCTGCTGCCGCCCGAGTGGAAAGAGTACTTCTACAACGGCATAATAGACCCGAGCAACAAGGACGATGCCCGCCTGCTCGCCACGCGAATCATCATCAACATGGAGGAGTTCGAAGGCGTGAAGCCCGGCGAGCTGGCAGCATTGAAGCGAATCATCGCGCAGGACAACGTGACACAGCGCAAGGCCTACGACATCGAAGCCTTCACCCTGCCCCGCCACTGCTCCTTCATCGCGAGCACCAACAACCGGCAGTGCCTGCAGGACATCGGCGGAAACCGGCGTTTCCTCCCCATCACCATCACCGGCATAGACTACCACACCCCGGTGAACCATCCCGGTATCTACGCCCAGGCGCTCGCCCTGCTGAAAGGCGGATTCAGATACTGGTACGAGGGCGAGGAGATAGAACAGTTGAACAAGCACAACGAACGGCACCGCATGAAAGACCCCGTGGAGGAGAACCTCTTCGTCTTCTTCCGCAAACCGCTGCCCGAAGACCTGCAGACAAAGTGGCTCCCTGCCAGCGTCATACTGACCAAGCTCAGCATATTCGGAAAGGTGCAGGTGAACCCGCACACCCAGCTGGTACTGGTGCAGGCACTGGAAAAGTACGGATTCGGCACACGGACCAACGAGCAGGAGACGACCGAATATGAAGTAGTGGACATCCAGACATATCAGTAACCGGCATTCGAGGAGAAGAGAAAAGCCCCGTAACATATATTGTTGTGCATGACAACATATATTGTTACGGGGCTTTACATATATTGGCGTTTTCTTTACAAGGTTTCCCTATTTCCGGCCGACGGCATGTCAGGGTTCTCCCAGATACTTCACCAGCACTTTCACTTCCAGCGGAGTGAAGGTGCGCCGGTATTTGTTGTAGCCCACCTTCTCCAGCTCACCCTTCAGCGCCTTGTTGTGGCGTATCCATGCCGCCAGGGTATAGATGGCATTGCTGATGCAGTAAGTCGGGTTGTAGAGCATGGCAAGCTCTTCCTTCGAATAGGCGTGGATGCGGAACGGACGAAGCTCTTCCTCCATCTCTTCCCTCTTTTCTTTTTCTGTTTTCATTCCCTTATGTTATTGGTTAATTATTACACCATAAAGATACTGAATATCAGTGATATGACCAAGCATATACAGACATAAACGGGCATCGGACGAAGAATTTTTTTTGAACAGAAAGGAAACGGGAAAGAGACGGCGTAACCCGAAGAAAGCCATGAGCGGCAAAAGCCGGAGGAGTACTTTTGCAGCACCCCTCTTCCTCCCCCCAAGGAGAAAGAGCATAGTATTGCAATACGGGACTTTAATTTCTAATTGTTAATTTTTAATTATTTAATTGTTTATGGGAGTACCATTCAAGAAAATTGCGAGGAAAGATCCTCGAAAGGCAGATGCGGTGGCAAAGTTCTACCCGCAGCTGGTGACACTGGGCGACAATGCGACGCTGGACGACATTGCCTACGTGATGAAAGAGAAGAGTTCGCTGACGCTGGGCGACATCCAGAGTGTATTGACCAATTTTGTGGAGGCCATGATTGCAACGCTCTACAACGGGCAGTCGGTGAACATCAAGAACTTCGGCGTATTCAGCCTGTCGGCGCGCACGGCAGGCGTAACGGATGTAAAGGAGTGCACCGCAAAGAACATCAAGGCGGTGAAAATCAATTTCCGGCCTTCCAGCACCGTAAGGCCGGACATCGCCGCCACGCGTGCCGGGCAGAAGATTGACTTCTACGACCTGGAAGCATTGGTGAACAAGGGAGACGGTGAAGGAGGAAGCTCCGGCGGCGGTTCCGGCTCGGGAGACGGAGGCGGTTCGGACGGAGACCAGGGCGAAAATCCGTTGGGATAAATATGACTGATTTTACTACCGATTCGTATGTTCAACTTTTAAAACGTATATAGCATGAAAAAAAGTATCTGGGATAAAATTCTGAAAGTCGTGATTGCAGTAGCCTCCGCCATCTTGGGGGCATTGGGAGCCAATGCGATGAACGTGAGCATTTAGGTTGCCGTAAAGAAAGGATGGCAGGATATGCCAGGCAGCTACGCACCCAATAGCGGAAAGCCATATTCGGGCCTCCTTTCTTTTTTTACGCTGCAAAAATGAGGGAAAGTTGTTACGAGGAGATGTGGAGGAGGTTACAGAAGTATGTAGGCCGAATATACAATCACCCCGGATTGCACGGATTGACACAGATAAAAGTTACTGATTGCCAGAACTCCTAAAATCACCTGTGTCAATCCGCTCAATCCGGGGTGAGTATTAATTAAGGGGTGAGTATTATTAATAGGAACGTGCGAAAATCACGCGGCAGGCAGAAGGCTTGCCGGTAACCATACACTTGCCCGGTTCCTTGTCACCCGGAACAAATGAATCGAAAGGAATACAACGGATGGTTGCTTTTGTCTCTTCCTTGATTTTCTCTTCGGTTTCGGTAGTCCCGTCCCAATGGGCCAGGATGAAGCCGCCTTCTTCAATCTTTTCCTTGAATTCCTCGTAGCTGTCCACGCTGGTGATGCGGCTGTTACGGTAATCGAGCGCTTTCTTGTAGACATTTGCCTGAATGTCCTCGAGCAAATTCTTCACGTATTCTTCGATACCCTCGCAAGAGCGCGTCTCCTTCTCCAGCGTATCGCGACGCATGATTTCCATTGTATTGTTCTCCAGGTCGCGGCCACCCATCACCAGACGAACGGGAACACCCTTCACCTCATAGTCGGCAAACTTGAAGCCCGGACGTTTGTTGTCGGCATTGTCGTACTTCACGGAAATACCCATTGACTTCAGCTTTGCCACAATGCCTGCCACTTTCTCGTCAATCTTGGCCAGCATCTCCGCATTCTTGTAGATAGGCACGATGACTACTTGTATCGGAGCCAGGTGCGGAGGAAGTACCAGACCGTTGTCATCGGAATGCGTCATGATAAGCGCTCCCATCAGACGGGTGGAAACACCCCAGGAGGTAGCCCAAACATACTCCAGCTTGTTCTCCTTATTGACGAACTGTACATCGAACGCCTTGGCGAAGTTCTGTCCCAGGAAGTGGGAAGTACCGCTCTGCAAAGCCTTTCCGTCCTGCATCATCGCTTCGATGGTGTAGGTGTTGAGGGCACCGGCAAAACGCTCGTTGGCAGACTTCACGCCTTTCACTACGGGCACTGCCATGTATTTTTCGGCAAACTCGGCATATACATTCAGCATCTTTACCGCTTCTTCTTCGGCTTCCTCGCGGGTGGCATGTGCCGTGTGTCCTTCCTGCCAGAGGAATTCGGCGGTACGGAGGAACAGACGGGTACGCATTTCCCAACGGAACACGTTTGCCCACTGGTTGCACAAGATAGGCAGGTCGCGGTATGAATTGATCCAGTTCTTGTAGGTGTTCCAGATGATGGTTTCGGAAGTGGGGCGGATAATCAGCTCTTCTTCCAGTTTTGCAGCAGGGTCCACCACCACACCGCCGCCATTCGGATCGTTCTTCAAACGATAGTGCGTCACGACGGCACACTCTTTGGCAAAGCCTTCCACATGTTCCGCTTCACGGCTGAGGAATGATTTCGGAATAAGCAAGGGGAAATAAGCGTTGACGTGTCCCGTTTCCTTGAACATATCGTCCAACTGACGTTGCATCTTCTCCCAGATAGCGTATCCGTAGGGCTTGATCACCATACAGCCGCGTACTGCCGATTGTTCTGCCAAATCGGCTTTTACCACCAACTCGTTGTACCACTGAGAATAGTTCTCACTACGTTTGGTAAGGTCTTTCAATTCTACTGCCATTCTATTTCGTTTTTTAAAGTTTTCGTTGATTTCTCTAAACAGTCGGCAAAAGTACAAATTTTAAAGGAAATTTATTTGAAAAACAAATAGTATTTTTAATAGAACCGAAAACACACTAATCTACATATTCTATTTTAATCACAATCTTCCTGCTTTTAACAAGTTCCCCCTTTCCCCGAACAGAAGGCTGGTGAATGTCCGAAGGGAAAAACAAGAAGAAACTGCCGGCATCGGCAGAGTAGTGTTTTATCCGGGAAGAGGTATAAAAAGCAACATCCTTTTTTGAATTATACGCCTGACGTACTTCGATGTCACTTGCCAGCCCCATCTTTTCATTTCCCCAGAGTACATACTGAAGGTCGACAAAACGGAGGTGACTTTCAATATTCCCTTTCTCCACCTCTTTGGGAATGTATTCACTGACCGTAGCCCAGCATTTCCCCTCCAGAATGACATGGTTGCCAATGGACAGCGCTTCCAAATCATGTTCGGCAAGAAAGCGGAATGCAGCATCCCAGACATCCTTGTTCTTATGATATTGGCAGGCAAATTCAACAGCATTGACTGATTTATGGGGAGAGACAGTCCAGCCATTGGACCAAACGGCACTTTTCATCCATTTCTTCGCATTTCCGGAAGTCCACTCCGGACTTGTCTGTGCTGATAAATACATACAAAAGAGTATTAATGAATAAATAATTGATATACGCTTCATATTTTTTATTTTATCGTGAATTGAAACTGGTCATAAGATTCCGTACGCCATGCCTTGTCCTTGGTTTGAGGAGAAAAGCCGAAAAGCGGAGAATAGGTCCTGACCTGCACCGTATGTCCGTCGGGCAGGAATTCGAGCAGACGCAGCCAGCCGTCTCCCCCGTTTCCACTCATGCCGCCACCCAACGCCTGGCAGTTGAACATCATCTGGTGCACATCGTGTCCGGCTGCATTCTTGTCGGTACGGAATCCCGTGGTATAGTCCAACCGTTCATTCGGAGTGGCATAGTGTCCGCACAGCACAAGACGGATGTTGGCAGAAGGTTGCACCAGCTTCTGCCAGATGCCTTCGCCCGTATTGGACGGGGTTATCTTATAGTCTTCTTTGGTGATGCGCTTGCTGTCGAAGCCGGTAAGATAGGAATGGGTGATGAGAATCACTGTGTGGTCTTTGAAGCGTGGGGCAGCCACCAGTTCCCTTGCCCATGACAAGACCTCATCACGTGGGGCAAATTCAACGGCAATAATCAAAATCCTCCCCCAATGCTCGTCCGTTATCTCCATTGCGGCATTTTCCAGCGTAGGCAGGCCGTTTCTATTATTGGTTGCAGCCACGATGGTCTTTTTCCATTGGCTGTTGCGCTCTATCGGGAAATATTCCGGGAAACGGGTCATCGAGTTCTCCGAACGGGTGTAGCCGTAATCATGGTTTCCGGTAGAAATGAGATAAGGGACCTTGTTGTCCAACCGCCCGAAAGCCCGCGACACAAATGTCCACTGCTCCCGGCTCGTAAGATTCCCGAAACGCGGGAAGGGAGGTAGAATACATTCATTCTGGTCTACCAAGTCGCCCGTACAAAGCACCGCCTTTACACGGAGGGAGTCTATATGATGAGCGGTCCACGCCGTCATCAGCTCAAAAACCGGCTGGTTATAGTCATACTTCACGTAGTTTTGCGGGTCGCCCAGCAGGACGATGGAAAAAGAATTAGGATTGCACAAATGCTGCTGGTTGGTATTGACTTGTGCCCGGAGCTGGAGGAATGCCAGCAGGCATCCCAAACAAAGAATGATTCTGTTTTTCATGGTTGCGTACTGAATTGATAAATACATGTCTGTTTATAAAGGTCTCCTTCACGTAATACGATGGAGGGGAAATGCGGATTGTTCGGTGTATCGGGAAAGCACTGGGTTTCAAAGCAGACGGCGCTACGACGCGGATACACAGTGCCATGCATGCCCGTGAAGCCCGGCAAATAATTGCCGGTGTACATGATAAGCCCCGGCTCTGTGGTATAGATATCCATTCTGCGCCCACTGGACGGACTGATGCAGGTGGCGGCGAAAGAGAGCTCATGCAGCGCAGGTTTCTTCAAGACAAAACAGTGGTCATAACCGTGGCCGTTGAGCAGCTGCAAGTCTTTCCGGTTGATGCGTTCGCCTATGGAATGGTAGTCGCGGAAATCAAAAGGCGTATCGCCCACTGCCCTGACTTCACCGGTATTGTTCGTATTCATGTCGATAGGCAGGTAGAAATCCGCGTTTATCCTCACCAGATGGTCTTCAATGGAAGTAGTGGGAGTTCCCATGCCCGCCAGGTTAAAATAGGCATGATTGGTGGGACAGAACAAGGTGTCGCGGTCTGTCTCCGCCTCATAATCTATACGGAACCCATTGTCGTCCGTCAAGGCATACATCATCCTTACCGTAACATTGCCCGGAAAACCGGCTTCTCCATCGGCATGGAAATGCCGGAGGAGAAGTTGGTTTTCACACGGTTGCTGTGTTTCCCACACCACCGTGTGAAAACCGTTATCACCACTGTGCAGAGTATTAGAAACAGAGTTAAGCTGTAAGTGATAATCTTTTTCTCCTACACGGAAAGCGCCGTGCAATATGCGTCCGGCTACGGGGCCTATAGTAGCTCCTATATAATAGTCCTTGCTTTGCCTGCGGGCCTCTTCCAGCGTATCGAAGCCTATGACGACATTTTCAAACTTACCATGACTATCAGGAGCCATGATGGATAAGACGATGGCCCCGTAGTTCGTGACGCACATCTCCATACCGCTGCCATTGCGCAGTATATAAAGGCCGGTATCCTTTCCGTTGATTACGGACCGGAAATTATCAGGATTCAATCCCGTCAGGTTGGTCTTATCTTTCATACTTTCTAAACTTCGGGATATTCGTTGCACAACAGATGTTCGGCCGGAACATCCTCTTCTATCTGCGGGAAACGCCCCTTGGGGGTGAGGAAACGGTTGTCTCTCATGTCATCGTTCACTGTAGAGACTTCGCCTACCAGACAATGGTCGTCCTCGGCCCAGAAAGTATGGTAGAGATAAGGCTCATAACAAATGCTTTGTCCGGGAGCAAGACGCACCGTTTCTCCGGGAGCTACCCGTGTACTGACTCCGTCGATGGAAACAACAAGCGGTTCTTCAGTCAGCATTTCAGTTTCCTTGTCGGCCTTCCACAGACGCATGCAGAGGATTCCTCCACCCCGGTTGATGATGTCTTCCGTTTTCAGCCAATGGAAATGGGTGGGAGTAACTTGTCCGCAGCGGACAAACATAATCTTTTCACAATAGGGTTTGTCTTTCTTCTGCAGACTTCCATTACGGAGGGTTACCAGCGTCAGGCCGATTTTCAGGAAATCGCCCCAGCCGAAGTCGGTCAGGTCCCAGCCCATGGCTCTTTCCCGGATATCATTACATTCCGGTCCTTTGCTTTTCCAGTCGTCCGGAGTCCAGTCCGCCCATGGCGGCAGCATGAAGTGGTACTTTGTCATAAATGCTTTGGCTTCGCGGATATATTGATTGATTTCACTGCGTTTCATATTTGTCTATTTTTTAAGGTGTTATACTTTTATTTCTTCAATAGTTCTTTCAGCGGGATAGCCTGGAACTGAATGTCGGCTTGGCTCCCCTCATAAAAGATACCTATGGTATGCTCGTCAATGGAAGTCATGCAAGAGTACCCCGCCCCCCTACCTTCATCCAACAACATCCAATACTCCTCGGGCCAAGTTTGCCCGTCATCGAAACTCACCTTAATGGTAATGTTGTTACGGCGCTCTTTTGAATTAGGATTGGCAAAGAGTAATACATGACGTTCTTCTCCGTCTTCAATATAATCATGGCGCAGCAAGGATGCCTGGCAAGCCGGTTCAATGAGAGCTCTGCGCGACGTGGGATGTTCCGTCCACGTTTTTCCCAAATCGGCAGTGACGGCAATGGCCCGCCCATTACCTTCCTGACGTCCCCGGTTGCTGCGCTCACGCATGTTCAACATCAAGGAATGGTCTGAAAGTTCTACCACCTGACATTCGTTGGTATTGTAGTAGGCCGGTTCGCCTACGGTCCAGTTTTCGCCCTTGTCTTTACTCCACATGATTGTAGAGAACTGAAGCCCGTCTTCGTTCCGCCCCTCTACCGGAAATACCAATGTACCGTCTTCCATTGTGATGCCACGACCCGGTCCGGGAGCAAGCAGCCACCATTTTTCCTTTTTTACTTGGCGGGTAATGTTACGCGGCTCACTCCAGGTAAGTCCGTCGTCGGTACTCTTACTAATCAGGAATTGAGAACTTTGTTTGACACCATATCCCGGCTGAGAACCGTGCGCACGCCACTGGTGGTTCCATACGGTCGAGGTATCGGTAAGATTCTCTATCCATTTGCCCGTCTTGGGGTCCAAGACTCCGTGCATCCATAACCCTATGACATAGAGGTCTCCGGTGAAATCATCCGACAAGATGCAACCATCACTCACTCCATTATATTTCTGAGGTAGCCCGCCCCATTCTTTCATATCCAGAACAGTCTGCATGGGTTGCCAAGTCCGCCCTCCATCTTCACTGCGATTGATGGCAATATCAATGTCACCCTGCAAATCGTCATCTCTTTCATTGCGTGCATCATACAAGGCCAGCAAGGTACCTTTCGTCGAAGTCACCAATCCGGGAATGCGGGAAGTGTGTACCCCGTCCTGACCCGGCTGCCGCAGGGCCACTCCTATACGGAGCGGCTTTACTGCGGGCAACTGGCGGATGCCCACCAGCCCCAAGTCTGTCTGAACACTGCTGCATGAGATTTCAATCTTGCTTGTAGCCTGCGCCGCATCATCCCTCAGTCGGAGTGTCACCCAGCATGTCAGTGTATCTTCCTCTATCTGCCGGCCTACCTTAAAACTCAATTGTTTGTTCACCGGTTTGGCACTTGCACAAACCTGCCCACAATTCTCATCCAAGAACAGCGAAGCGGAAACGACATCACCGGAACGGACAGTTCCATCCAAAGTGAAATTTATCTTTTCCAACTGATATGCCACGCCGCTGTTCCTAATCAGACGCAGACACAATACCGGATTATGCTCCTTCAATGTCAACACCGGATATACCGGTTGCCGAATCTCCACCGCTATCTTATCCGTATAATTTTGGCATGCCATGATGCCCCAAGCAGACAAGACCAGTAAAAGTATAGTCTTATAGTAAGTCTTATATCTCATATCATCCCAATATTTATTTGTAACCTTCCGTTTGTGTTATATTCGGATTAGTATTGAGACAAGCAGGAGCAATAGGCCACAAGGTAACATTCTTCTCCCCTTCACGCCCCTTCAAGGTCTCAATAAGCTCGAATTCCTTATTAAAGCGAAGGTATGCCCACCATGCTTTTGATTCTGCGACAAACTCTTTCAGTATTTCGCTGATAATGGCATTGTCTATGGCATCCTGAGTCCTTGCCGTGTAGTAGTTGTCTACCCCATAAGCACGCTTGGCCACTACATTCAGATTCTGCAAAGCGGCATCCGTATTTCCCAAGGCGTTTTCCACTTCAGCTTTCAAAAGATAGGCTTCGGCCAAACGATAGACGGGGACATCACTGTCAAAACTACGCGTATCATTGGCAAAGGAGCCTTTGAACTTCACAACCATCCTTTTAATCTGTACTTCTTCCGTCAGGAACTTATCCTCGAATACCCGTACTGAAACATCCGTACGCGTGTCACGTGCATCCTCAGCCAGGAAATCGCAATAGGCTTGCGTGGGCACAACATACTGGGCATGGGAACCGGCAGGAACCTCATCCTCGGTATATCCGGCTTCCCTCAGCCGGGTTCTGTCACCGTTAGGTGCCAGATAATAGGCGAAAAAGTTGGGGGATGTTCCCGGAGTCACATTTTCATTGACGATATAGGGCAATGTCCAGATAAGCTCAGAATTGGCTTCGTTGTTTAAATTGAAAATATCGGCAAACGTGGGAAGAAGCGCATATCCGGCTTTCAATACCGCATCAACAGAAGACTGCGCCGTACTCAGAGCCGCATTCCCTCCTCCCAGACGCTTTGCCTTCCATAAGTAATATTCAGTACGCAACATGTTGATGGCTGCCGGAGATGCCTTATGGAGAAGCTTGGAAGAAGCGGGCATCAACCTTAAAGCTTCTTCTATATCGGTTTCGACCTGAGCATATACTTCAGAGGCCGCCGTACGGCTGGGATACATGTCCTCCTGCTTTTCTGACTCAAAGCCGGAAGTCAGTAACGGACAGTCACCGAATACCCGCACCAGCGTAAAGTAGCAATATGCCCGTAGGAAATAGGCATTGGCCATCACTTCACTGCGTGTAGCTTCATTGGTGAAAGAGATTTCCGGAGTATGCTTCAGAATCAAATTTGCACTATTAATGGTAGTATATATGCTACTCCAATTTGTACCTGCATCACCGCTCAGCAATACGTTTGTACCCACTCTATTAAAAAACGCATCATTTACCGCCCCACTCTCATACCAGTTTGAGCGCATCTCTCCATAGATGTTGAGCAAATCGGAAAAGGCGGAACGGAATTGAGTATATGCTCCATTTACCGCACTCGTAGCATCGCTCTCCTCTGTCCACATGGATAGGCTGGTGAACTGGCTGGGCTGTATCACATTCAGGTCTCCATGACATGATGTAAAAAACGAGACCCCACTTATAAGAAGAATGCCGGATAATATTTTTATTTTCATAATTCTTATTTTTCGTATTAAACTTCTTTTATCACAAAGTAACTTTACATCCGATAGAGAACTTACGGATAGGCGGATAGGTGTTGAAACTACCGGAATAGGTACTTGATGCACCTACTTCGGGAGAAAGACCTATTACTTCCGTAAAATAATGCAGATTGTTTCCGGCCAGGGTCAATACCAGCCCTTTCAGACCAATCTTTGCCAGCAATGCTTGAGGCAGAGCATATTGCAGAGAGATTTCACGGATACAGAGATAATCGGCTTTCTGGGTGAAAACATCGGAGTTGTCCCGGAAATTCTTATTCAACTCATCGGAGTCATTGCCTGAGAAACGGGCATACTTGGCCTTACTCGGGTCATCCCCCACATTCCAGCATTTTAGGATTTCAGCAGGCAGGCTGGTGTTTCCATTCATGAAATTACACATCTGGCGTTGCAGATAACCATTGGAAATGGAGTGCCCCAAAGCAAAATCAAGATAGACATTCAAAGTGAAGCCCTTGTAGGTGAAAGTATTGTTCAAACCTCCGGTGGTATGGGGAATCGTATTTCCCAGCAGGAACATATCATTGCTGTTGATGATATTGTCTCCGTTCAGGTCTTTCCACTCATAGTCTCCGATAGTCTTTTTTCCGACACCCAGTTTCTGTTTCGTGGTCCAGTCCCAACCTTTGGATGAGGTGTCATAACGGGCATTGGCAGCCTGCTCGGGAGTTGTAATGATAAAGTCTTTCTTATATCCATAGAAACGCCCCAACGGTTCACCCTCGGCAACACCTCCGAATTCTTTGGTCGTGCCATCCTGCATTTTTACAGAGTATCCTCCCTGGCGGTTCTTGTCCCGTCCGTTTTCGGGCAGTTTAAGCACCTTGTTCTTTACGTAAGTAATGGTGAATTTAGATTCCCACGTGAAATCCTTCTTGACAATGTTACGTGTTGTTATTTCAGCATCGAAACCACGGAAACGTACTTTTCCAAGATTGGTAAGGATGGAACCGTATCCCGACGTATTGGGCAATACTTTGGAAGTAATCAGGTTATCCGTAATCTTATTAAAGTAATCGATACCCAGAATGATGCGGTTCTTGAACAAGCCTAAATCAAAACCTAAATCCAATTGTGTGGAAGTCTCCCATTCAAGAGCCTTGTTAGGCATGGCCGAAGAAACGGTCGCAGCACTTTGATCGTAACTGGTGGTAATGGCATACAATCCTAATGCATCGTAATAGCCGATGGAGTTGTTACCGGTCTGCCCATAACTGCCACGCCACTTCAAATTACTTATAAAACCGATATTCTGCATAAAAGGCTCATCACTCATAACCCATCCGACAGACAATCCGGGGAAGAATCCCCATTGGTTGCCCTTGGCAAAACGGGAAGAGCCGTCCTCACGGAAAGTAGCAGTCAACATATATCTTTTCAGATAATCATAGTTCAATCGGCCGAAATAACCGATATTCACATCTTCCTGCTTGGTCGACGTTGCATCGGAATAAACAGAACCTCCGTTCAATGTCGGTATCTTGTCGGAGCTGTGTCCGGTAGTGGCAGCATACACATACTTGTACAAATATTGCTGATAGGAATATCCTACCATCGCACTGATGCTGTGTTTATCGGCAAACGTTCTTGTATAGCTGGTGTAGAATTCCAGTTTCTTCCGTTGCTCATCCGTCATGTTGGTAGTCGCCTTCCGCGTTCCATTCATCGGGTTGGCACGCATGAATGTATCTCCATGGCTGTTTTGCGTAAACAAAGAAGCGGTGCCCACAGCATGCCATCCTTTCAAAACTTCCCAATCAAGAGAGCCGACTAACCCCAAACGGTTGGTACGCTGATTGTTATCATTAAAATACGAGTAGAAGCTCGGATTCGGAGACGAAGAGTTTGGACCTGGCGTCGGGGTTCCGTACCATTCATTGTCAGACACCCAATATTTACGTTGAACGGCCGGGGTCATCAGTCCACGGGAAATCACCTGATACTGACTGGCATACTCTTCGCTATTCGTCTGGCTGTAATCTATGTTGCTACTGAAAGTCAGGTTCTCTCTGATTTTGGCAGTTACATTAGTACGGGCGTTAAAACGGTCGAATGCCGTGCCTACACCTACACCGGAATCTTTCATATAGCCAATACTGCCCACATAGCTCAATTTCTCCGTACCTCCTTCTATCCCCACATAATAATTTTGCCAAAGAGCATTCTTGAAACAAGTACTAGCCCAATCATTATCTTCAAAAATCAAAGTCTTACTGGGATCCAACGGATCAGCCACAGACTTCCATCCTGCCGGAATGCTCTCTCCATCCCTCAGGTAACGGGTAGAAAACTTGGAAGCATCCGTATTGCCGGAACTATAAGCATATCCGTCAAGGTATAACTTTTCCGGACTGGGTCCGGAAGCCCAACGATCGCGCATGATAGTAACAGCTTGGGTAGCATCCAGATACTCAATCATCCGCTCCACATTCTCGTTTGCAAAGGAAGCCTCAAACGTCACTCGAGGAGCACCGCTTTTTCCTTTTCTTGTCGTAATCAGGACAACTCCATTCGATGCACGCGAACCATAAATAGCAGAAGAAGCGGCATCCTTCAAGACTTCGATAGATTCGATGTCATTGGGATTGATACCCGCTGTACTGCGCTCTACGCCATCAACTAATATAAGAGGAGAATTACTCTGACTGATAGATGAACCACCACGAATCAAGAACGTAGCCTCTGCACCCGGAGTATTGTTCTCATTGTACACGCGTACACCCGCAATTTTACCCTTCAGCCCTTCTCCCACAGTATTGATAGGAGTTGCCTTCAATGTTTCTCCATCCACCTTGCTGATGGCGGATGTTACGGTACGCTTGGATTGGGTACCATAACCTACAACCACCACTTCATCCAACCCCATGGTGGTCGGTTCCATCCGGATGTTAAGAATCTTTTGATTAGTAATCAGGATTTGCTGTTCATCATAGCCCACATAGGAAAATACAAGAGTTTCCCCCTTGCTTACTTTCAGCTGGAAAGCGCCATTCATATCCGTAATAACTCCTCGAGTCGTACCCTTCACAGCGATGGAAACTCCTGGAAGAGTTTCACCAGTATTGTCCACTACTACACCTGATAGGTTAAATTCTTGTGCCCAAAGCAAAAATGGGCAAAATAGTAGAAAAGTTATGAGGTGAAAATGAAATATTTTTCTCATCTTTGTTACGATTTTAATAATAAATTGTTTCAGTAATTTATTTAAGGGGAAACGGGAAGTGCCAATACTCGTTTCCCCTCCCTTTTCGGGGGTCAAACTTAAGTTGGCCAATGAGTTTTTTCATTGGATGTATTGTTGCAATATCTCCATAGGCAATCGTTTTTAGTTAATTAATGTATTTGAAGAATTCCGTATTTTTCAATTCGTTTCTTGTCTCCTCCAGCTCTTCTTCAGAACAAGGAGCTATCGGCAATCGACATGGTCCACAGTCTATTCCTGCCAGTTTCATGAATATCTTACCGGCTCTGACTCCTCCCCCATGCTTTATCAGCACATCAATGATTTCAACAGATTTCCATTGCATTTCACGGGCTGTTTCAAGGTCTCCCTTTTCCATGGCTTCCATCACAGCTTTGTATATACCCGGAACATAGTTGTAGGTACTGCCTACGGCAGCCTTAGCTCCAACCGACAATCCGGTAATCAGTATCTCATCAAAACCGTGCAAGACTTCGAACGCCCCACCGTCCGCATGAATGCACTGCTGCATCTCCATCAGGTTGTTATGAGTAAACTTGACTCCCACCAGATTGGGAATTTGCTTCTTGCCCTCTATAAGGAACTTGTGTACCGGCAAGGAAACCCCGGTTATGGACGGCATGTTATAGTAATAAAACGGCAAGCGGGAAGCCGATGCAGCTATCGGCTTGAAAAAACCTATCAGCTCATCTACAGAACCGGGCTTGAAAAAGCAGGGTGCCATGGCTGCTATCATATCAGCTCCAATAGCCTGCGCATGGGCTGCCAGCTCGGCACACTGAACCTGCGACATGCCACCTACATGCACTATCACTTTCAGTTTTCCCTTGACTGCCTCCATCCATTTTTCCGCAACAGCCTTTCGTTCTTCTGTTGTCAGAGAAACGGATTCTCCCGTCGTGCCACAAATAAACACTCCCGTCACACATTTCTTTTGCATCAGAAACTCTGCATACGGCTCGATCACCTGCAAATTTAAGGAACCATCTTCGTGCATTGGCGTAAATGGTGCAGCGATTAATCCTGTTAAAAGTCGTTTGTTCATAAATAAAATTATATTATAATTAATGATAGGTTCAAACCTATTTTTTCTTAAAGAACAAGCTCGCCAGATAGCCTATGACAAAACATGAGATAAAGCCGGACGCCGTGTACAAAAGCAAATGGAACGTCTGGAATCTGGCAACAAACAATTGCACAATGATACTTGCAACTATACCAATGATTGCTCCTCCGGAATTGGCGCGTTTGGTAAGCATGCCCAACATGAACAGTCCTCCCATACTACCCAATATGAGCCCGAGTATCTTGTTGAATTCGTCCCACAATGAAGCGATATTCCATGTTGCCATAAGAAAAGCAAAAGATAGACTAATGATTCCTATCACACAAGTTGCCATACGTGCCGCACGCAATTCATTGCCCCCCTCTCCCTTATGAAAGAAACGTGAATAAATGTCTACTATATAAGCTGTGGCTGCCGAATTCATACTGCCGCTCAAAGTGGACATTGCCGCAGCGAAGATGCCCGAAATCAACAACCCTACAATACCGACCGGTAATTGGGTAAAAATATACCACGGGAAAATAGCATCGCCGTTAGGAATACTGATACTCAGATTCTCAGGATACACCTTGTAATAGGCATAAAGCGCAGTGCCTATAAAGAAGAAAATCAGTGTGGCGGGAACAGTCAGTATCGCATTGGTCCATACACTCTTCCGTGCCTCTTTCATCGAAGAGGTAGTGAGATAGCGCTGCACCATACTTTGGTCCGTCCCATAGGTGGTAAGATGGGTAAAACATGCGGCAATAATGACGGTCCACATCGTAGCATCCTTCAAGTCAAAGTTCGTCGCTCCCAAATCGAACTTACCGTTTGCCACGGCAATATCAATCGTTTCACCCAATCCGCCGGGAAGAGAACACGAGATGTATATCACTGCAAATATCGCTCCTCCCAACAGTATAATTACTTGAATGGCATCTGTCCATACAACCGCCTCTATTCCCCCTATCATTGTATATAGAATACTACAGACTCCCATAATACCGATACATAGGAATATATCCAATCCAGTCACCACATTCAAAGCAATGGAGGGCAGAAAAAGCACAACGCCCATACGCCCTACCTGGAAAATAATAAAGGCCAGACTGCAAATAACCCGGATAAAGACATTGAAACGTATCTCCAGATACTCATAGGCAGTCGTTATATTCAATTTCCGGAAAAAAGGAATAAAGACATAAACAATAACGGGGGCAACAAACACAATACCGGTATTGAACAACACATAACTCCAGTTCGTGGCATATGCCTTGGAGGGTATAGCCATGAAGGTGATGGCACTCAACGCGGTTCCGAAAAGACTCAGCCCGGCAGCCCACCACGGAATGCGTCCTCCACCCTTGAAATAGTCATTCGTACTTTTCTGGCGCCGTGAAAAGTAAATTCCAATTCCGGCCAATACGGCAAAATAACCGATAATCACAAGGATATTGACAAGTCCCAACCCCTTTTCCAAAGGAACAATATCCCCTTGAAGGCTGTACAGTCTATTCGGTCCGGAACTGGCATTGCTACCGAGTATAACGAAGGAACGGTTTCTTTGCAAGACTTGCATGGTGTCATAGGTACCTGGAATACATTCAGACTTGACAAGAGTCTGCGTAATTGTATGGTATTTCCATAAAGCATTCTCTTTTTTAAGATGCTGTGTATCTTCCGGCTCTTTCTGAAAAAGAAGTATATGGTTGGCTCCGCTGGCGACAGCAGCACATATTCCTTTCGGAAAATCCGAACCTAATGAACTCCATTTACCCAATTGGGGGTTATAGACATATCCATCAGTCAAGCAAGAAGACAACCCTTCTTCCGTTTCCGTCTGTCCTCCCAATAAATACAGACAAGGGGAAACGCCGTTGTTCTGTACCACGAGAATTGCATCTTCCCGGACGCATCCCGGATAGCCCGGTAGTTCTTTCCATCCTCTGGACTTGTTCGACAAGTCCAGCACAAAAAAAGAATCCGATAACCTGGACGGACTTACCGACTTCCTGCCTCCAAACAAATATACCTTATTGTCCAGTAGTGCTCCTGCCGCGTTAGACAACGGAAAAGGAAGTGGCGGCCAATCTTCCGAAACATTCAGTTTGCCCTGCTGCATTGTGACAAAAAATACATCTTCGTAGCATTGGGAAGAATCACGCCCTCCAATACACAAGATACCGTCAGAGAGTGTTATGGAAGCGCCATAAGCCAACGGCTTGGACAACACATCTTCATACAAAGCGAATCCGGCATTTTCAGAAAGGCATACCGCATTTCTTCCCCATCGGCTATAATCGTCGGAAGTGCCGCCTGCCAAGACAATTTGTCCGCCAAGTACTCCGGAAAAGAGTCCCAAAGTGTTGTGTTCCTCATTAAAAACACTCTCGTTGCCCCACTTTATCTGCTCAGAATGAGAAGCATCTGCAGCTCTTAGGCTTTGCCCCCAAAACAAACAAAGGCATACCAATGCAACACAATTATTTACAATCCGTGTCATTTGTCATATTTTTATTGTGATTGACCCTTATTCTGTTCTCCTAACACTGCCCTATCATAAATCAGCTTCTTATAGACATAAAAGTGTTGCTCGATAGCATTTCTGTAGCCCATTTCATCCTTATTCTTGATAAAGTTCAATAAATCGGTGTGAGTTACAATCTTTCCCTTTTTCTCCAGTTCTATATTTATAGCTTCCACCCGTTCCCTCAAATTGGTTTTTACAAAGTTCATAACCGGATGAATGATGCTTTGGAACTGTACAATCGTCTTATTCCCCGTTATTTCGTATAGTTTTGAATGGAAAGTATATTCGCTGAGATTGGCATATTCGTTGTTCCCCAATGCAACGCCTGCATTAACAATCTCTTCCAGTTCCATAATATCCTGCTCTTTAATATTATGAAATATGTCACTACTGATTCCTATCTCCAAGGCAACCCTAAATCCCAAAAGATCGAGAAGTGATTCCTGGCTCATAATACGGGGATCAACCACTCTCTTCATTCCCCCTAAGATGAAAGGCTCAGTTAATATCATTCCACGACGTGTACGGCTTTCAATCATTCCCATCATTTTCAGACGGCTAAGAGCTTCCCGAAGAACACTACGAGCTACCCCCAACGCTGACGACAACTCAATTTCGTTAGGGATAGAATCACCCACTTTCAAGTCCTGACTTCTGAAATAATTCAATAACTTGTCTTCCACTTGGTCTACCAAAGTAATCGACTGCCCATCAATTTTTAAGTTTTCCATATATTAAATCGTGTTATTATTAGTCCTATTAGTATTATTTGTCAGACAAATAAATGGATAATTTTTAATAAAAGCAACATATAAAGAATATATTATCACTTCTTTTATATTTATTAACTTTTAAAGTGTTGCATTTTTGTAAATTTACTATTCACGATGTAATATATATTTCGGCTATATTACATATGCGAACAAACAATAAGAAAAACAGAAAAAGGGGAAAAACAATATAAGTGCAGCTTAAAAAATAGTTTAGAAGAATTATTAATACCTGAGAATGAATGTTCTTAAAAAAGAAAAAGACTGAATAACTAAGTATTCAGCCTTTTATAAAGAGCGGCAAGCGAGACTCGAACTCGTGACCCTCAGCTTGGGAAGCTGATGCTCTACCAACTGAGCTACTGCCGCATAAACATTTCCAAGGTCATGCCTTAAAAACGGTGGCAAAGTTAATAAATTCCTTCCTAAAAAAACAAACGTTTCGTCAAATATTTCCTATTTTTGCTCGGGAAAACAAAGATATTCTTTCAAAATACAGACTAAATACCAATGAAACGAATCATACTCATCACCGGAGGAGCACGTTCCGGCAAAAGTACCTATGCGGAAAAGCTGGCACTCGAGCTCTCTCCCACTCCCGTTTATCTTGCCACAGCACGCATTTGGGACGAAGAATTCCGCCAGAGGGTAATCCGGCATCAGGAACGCCGGGGACCGGAATGGACAAACATCGAAGAGCAGAAAGAACTCAGCCGCCACCGGCTGGAGGGACGGATCGTCCTGATAGACTGCATCACCTTATGGTGTACCAACTTTTTCTTCGACCTGCATTCAGATACCGACCGGGCACTTGCCGCAGTAAAGGCGGAGTTCGACCGCTTCACGGCACAAGACGCAACCTTCATCTTTGTAACCAATGAAATAGGTATGGGAGGAACTTCCGAGAACGAACTGCAACGAAAGTTCACGGACATGCAAGGCTGGATGAACCAATATGTAGCCGCCCGTGCCGACGAAGTGATACTGATGGTATCCGGCATCCCACTTACCGTAAAAAACACTCATTCATAAAACAACAAACAACTAAAATTCAACAGACTGATGAAAACATTTCATATCACCCGCCCGGACGAGTCAATCCGTCCTGCATTGATTGACAAAATCAACAACCTGACCAAACCCAAAGGCTCATTGGGCATTTTAGAAGAACTGGCACTCCAAATCGGACTCATACAACAGACATTATCCCCCGCCTTGAAACATCCGCAAAACATTATCTTCGCCGCCGACCACGGCATTGTCGAAGAGGGCGTCAGTCTGTCTCCAAAGGAAATCACCTGGCAGCAAATCAGTAACTTCCTTCATGGAGGGGCAGGTGTCAATTTCCTCTGCCGGCAGCACGGCTTTACCCTGAAAATAGTAGATGCAGGAGTAGACTACGACCTCCCCTACGAGAAAGGCATCATCAATATGAAAGTGCGCAAAAGTACCAGAAATTATCTGCACGAGGCAGCCATGACGGAAGAGGAAATGGAGATGTGCCTGGAACGGGGTGCCGAGGTGGTGCGCCAATGCCATGAAGAAGGCAGCAATGTCCTCAGCTTCGGTGAAATGGGTATCGGAAACACCTCTTCATCCTCCTTGTGGATGACCTGCTTTACCGGTATTCCTCTGGAACAATGTGTCGGCGCAGGTAGCGGACTCGACAGCGCGGGCATCCGCCACAAATACGAAGTGCTGAAACAGTCTATGGAGAATTACAAAGGCGACGGCTCTCCCCGGGACATCATCCGCTACTTTGGTGGACTGGAAATGGTAATGGCCATAGGCGCCATGCTGCAAGCTGCCGAGCTGAGGATGATTATCCTTGTTGACGGATTCATCATGACCAACTGCCTGCTTGCCGCCGCCAGGCTCTACCCGGAAGTGACGGATTACGCCATCTTCGGACACTGCGGAGACGAGTCGGGCCACAAACTGGTGCTCGACGCCCTGCATGCCCGTCCGCTGCTGAATCTGGGGCTGCGTTTGGGAGAAGGAACAGGGGCCATCTGTGCATATCCCATTGTCGACTCGGCCGTGCGGATGCTCAATGAAATGGATAACTTTGCACATGCCTCCATCACTAAATACTTTTAACATGAACAATGTCTTGGCTGCATTCATAATGCTCACCCGACTGCCCTTCTGGAAAATCAAGGAAGTACCGGCAGAGTGTTTCAAGCATGTGGTTCCCTATTGGCCGCTTGTAGGCTGGCTGACGGGAGGCGTGATGGCGGCAGTGCTGTGGCTTGCCGGACAGATTATGCCGGTGTCATTGGCATGGATTCTTGCCCTCATCGCACGCCTGCTTGTCACCGGTTGCCTGCACGAAGACGGACTGGCAGACTTTTTCGACGGTTTCGGTGGCGGTACCACCCGAGAACGGACTCTTGCCATCATGAAGGATTCCCACATCGGAAGCTACGGTGTCATCGGATTGATATGCTATTTCCTGCTGTTGCTCCAACTTCATCACCTGCCACTGGGACTTCTCTGCATCCTTGTGCTCAGCGGTGACTGCTGGTCCAAGTTCTGTGCCTCCCAGATTGTCAACTACCTGCCCTATGCCCGGAAAGAGGAAGACAGCAAAAGCAAGACCGTCTACAACCGCATGAGCTGGCACGAGTTGCTGGCCGGATTTCTCTGTGGCCTGGTGCCTTTCGTACTGCTGCTGCCTATAAAGCTGTGGATTGCCACCCTCTTCCCACTGCTCACCTTCTTCCTGCTCTACCGATTGATGAAGCGGCGCCTACAAGGATATACGGGGGACTGCTGCGGGGCCACTTTCCTGCTATGCGAACTGTCCTTCTACTTGGGAAGCCTTATTCTAATTATAAATTAACAACTGAAAATTAAAGATGGAAGTAATACTCATTCGACACACTTCGGTAGATGTTCCTCCGGGGATGTGCTACGGTCAGACCGATGTTCCCCTGAAACCCACGTTTGAAGCGGAAGCCGCCGTGACAGCAGAAAACCTGAAGGCATACCTTCCGTTCGACCACGTCTACACTAGTCCCCTGACCCGTTGCGTGCGCCTCGCCACCTATTGCGGCTATCCCGATGCAGAACGGGACAAACGGATTATGGAAATCAATTTTGGCGACTGGGAGATGAAGCCGTTCGAGCAGAATGAGGACCCACGCCTGCAGGAATGGTATGCCGACTACATGAACGTGGCAGCTACCGGTGGAGAATCTTTTACCATGCAATACCGGCGTGTCAGCCAGTTTTTGGACGAATTAAAGAAGAAGCCCTATACACGCGTTGCCATCTTCGCACACGGAGGCGTATTAATCTGCGCACAACTCTATGCCGGAATCCTTAAAGCCGAAGAAGCCTTCGACGCATTGACGCCCTACGGCGGCATCGTCCGCATCAATCTCGACAAGGAATAGTGAACGAAATAGTAGGGCCTTCCTCCGCTTCGGTTTGCACCTTGTAGATACCTCCAAAATAATGAATAAAATGGGCATTGATTTCATGGCGAATCAAGCTCGTTTTATTCTCAAAATGTACCTTTGCAAACGGGGCGTTGACCACGTCGAAATAGAGGGCCGACCTAGTGCGGTCCCGTCTGATGCGGATAATCGCCTCATAACGGGCAGTGTCATTCTCTGACGGAGTCAGCATGCTGACAAGCAATGTATCGAACCACCTTCGGTCTGTCCTCGCAAGCTGTTCCTTGAGGTCGGTCTGCAGGCTGACAGACACAGTGCTCTCCTCACGGCCGTTCACTTTATCCAGCACCTCACTGCACAACTGAATAATGTCACACTCCTCGTCCTCATACTGAATCTTGCCGGACTCCAAGCGGGACAATTCCAGAATGCTGTTGACATAATTCAGCAGACTTTCCGCATTGGTCTGAATCATCTGCCCGTATTCCCTCTTAGTCTCCTTATCCAGCTCCTCCTTTCCGGTCAGCAATTCGGCAAAGCCCACCACCACATTCAGCGGAGTACGTATATCATGGCTGATTTCCGATTTCAGACGTTCCTTCGCGATGTTGTCCGTCTCTGCCTGCAAAGCGGCTTCAGCCGTCTTCTTCTCTACGACAGCAATCTTTCCGGAGACATAGCGCGTATACAAGTAGAAAAGCAGCATCAGCAGCAGGCAGACGCCCAGGAATATAAATCCTATACGGTAATTCATGTCCTGAATCTTCTGCTTCTCCAACAACAGCTCGTCAATGTGGTAAATCTCCTTCACCTGCTTCAACTGGTTGGCCGAGAAGGCATTGTTCAGCGAATCCTGCTTGCGTATGAGGTAGCGCCGGGTCTCGATGGCCCCGTCAATGTCCCCCTTGTCATATTGCGTACTCGCCTTGTAGTTTATCAAAGTGGCAAAGGTGGAGACGTAGTTGTTCAGTACCGTAGGGGTCACCTCGTCTATCAATGCGATGCTTTTGTCATACTCATCGGTCTTGGCATAGTATTGAAGCTGTATCAACTGGACATTCAGCCAGAAGACGGGATCTACATGCGGCTCAAGCAGTTTTTTTACTTTCTCGATATGCTCATGCGCCACTGTAAAGTTCTTCCGGTTCATGTAGTGCAGGATATACTTCACTTCGCAGTCAATCTCGAAATTGCTCCAGTTCTTCCTTGTCTCGGGTTCTTTGGAAATAACCGTCTGCAACGTCATGTCCATTTCATGCAAATAGGGCAGCTTCAAGCTGTCTTTACCGCCATTGCCGTATACCTGGGCAATACGCGACAGTATATCCACCTTCAGGCTGGCCTTTGTCTGGGGAGAGAAATTCCGGTAAGCCTCCAAGAAAGAGTCCAGTGCCTCATTCGGGCGGCTGGACACTCCGTAGGCACATCCCAAGCTGTTATACGCCGCTATCATCCCATTATTGCTATGGCGGAGTTTTGATTCCTCCAACGTCTCCTTAGCCACATACACCGCTTTCTCTATCTGTCTCTTGGAAGCCAGGGCGCGGCTGATGGCAGCCTTCTGCTCCAGATAATAATCGTAAGTGCCTACCTGGGAGACAAAATCCTTCAGCACATCCACCCAATACGACAGACTGTCCGGGTCGTGTTTCTTGTCATAACATGCCGCCAGATAGTAAGCGCCCATATTCTCATAGAAAGCGTTCTTCTGCCGCCGCGCCTCCTCGTACAGACGGGTGGAAAAAGTCATGTTATAGGGAGCATACTGGTGCTTGTAGGCCATGTCACGGAGATACGTCAGCCGGACAAGGGTGGCCGGCAGGGTATCGGCAACCTTCAGGATGCTGTCCTGATACCGGACAGCCCCCGTGTCTTCTGCCAGCAGCGGACAGATATATCCGCAAAACAAAACATGGATGAGAATCAGTATTCGTTTCATTGCGCCGTTCCTCCGTGTAATGCGGGATTATACTTCAAAGGATGCGTAAAACAGAAACGCGCGCCACGGGTGTACCCACTGTCCACCCACAGCTTGCCGTTCATATATTTCACAATCAGTTGGCAGATGGAAAGGCCCAGTCCGCTTCCCTGCACAAAATCATTCAGCTTTTCAAAGCGTTCAAAAATCAAGTGCTGCTTCTCCGGTGGAATGCCGCATCCGGTATCCGTCACGGAGAAAAGTGCCGTACCGGCATCAACCATCTTCAGTTCCAGCACGATGGAGCCTTGTTCCGTAAACTTGGTGGCATTCACCAGCAGGTTTATCAAGACTTGGCGGAGGCGCGCATCGTCCGTATCCAGCATCAGGACGGACAAATCCGTGTCAAAACGCATTTCAACCTCCAGCTTGCGCAAGGCCATCACGGTCTCCACGACCTCATTACACAACTTCACGGCATCATGCGTGCGGATGTTGAAGGTTATATTGTCATTCTCGAAATCCGAGAAATCCAGAATGTCATTGATAAGTTTCAGCAACTGAAAGGAATTCACCTTGATAATTTCGGAGAATTCCCGGCGTGATTCGTCATCGAACGACTCGTCCTCATCCGTCAGTACCGCCGAGAATCCGACAATGGCATTCAGCGGCGTACGTACCTCATGGCTCATGTTCGAAAGAAACATATTCTTCCGTTGTATGGCTTGCACCGCTTTCTCCTTCATCGCCTCCTGCCGCATCTGGGAACGCTTCAAACGGAATATCTTCTTCCAGCCCAGCACCAGGAGGAATATCAGAAACAGTACGGACACAATGATGCCTGCCAGATAGAAACGCATGGATACAATGCGGTCGCGTTCGTTCTGGTAGGCCAGTTGGTCGGCCTGGAAACGGGTACAGAGCCGGTCTATCTCCTTGGGATAGTTCTTCTCGAACGAAGTCTTGATATACGAAAAGACCTTGCCGTACTGTCCGTAGGCTTCTTCCTTGTTCCCCATCTTCACCAGTAAATCCGCCTTTTCGAGCAGAGCTTCCTTGTAGATGTTATGGTTTATCCGGGCATATTCGGTTTGAAGGAAATCATTGTAGGCGGTCAAGGCTGCCTCATGCGCTCCGGTGGCCACCAGATAACGGGCATCTATAATCAGAAGGTATTGCCGTATCTCCGGAATCAGTTGCGCTTCAAGCTGGCCTATCTGTACCAGACAATGGCTGGCAGCTTTCAAGTCACCCTTGAATAATTGGCAGGAAGCATTGGAGATGTGACGCATGACCAGCTCCAGCGGAGAAAGCCGGTCTTCCGGATAGAGGTTCAGACGTGCAAGATAACGCGAGGCACCGTTTACATTCCGTATGCGCAGGTTATAATCTATCAGTTCCACCAGTAGCATGCGGATATGCACATCCTCCCCGTCCATCCCATCCAGCAGTCTCAAGGACTCTTCATAAGCGACACCGGCTTCCCGGAGCCTGCCGGTATAGCTGTACACCTCTCCCATGGCATTCAGCGCAAGGGCATTGCCGAAGGGGTAGGCAAGCGCGCGGGCTTTGGAGTACATCTGGTCGCTCTGGGCAATAGCCATACGGATTTCTCCACGGAAAAGGGAGGATTTTATAAGTATCCTTTCCAGTTCGAAATAGGTGTAATAGCGCTGGGATTCATCCAATTGGGACAAAAGGCCGTCGGCATTCAGCGAGTCACACTCCTCCCGGGTCAGATAGTCGAAACCGAGGCTGTTGTGAAAAGTGGAGATGACCTCATGGACTATACTTTCCTTTTCTTTAGTCCAAGAATCCGCTTTATCTGTTGTCGATGCAATTATTGTGCTCCCGAACCAAATAAAGAAAAGGAATATATATAGTTGCTTTATCCTCATTTATAAGACTTTGTCTGCTTTAAAAGTTACATTTTTTAATGCAACGCGGTCTTGCAAAGATATTATATCTTTTTGGAACGGACAAAGAATCAGTTAAAATAACAACATTTTAAAAACAAAAGGAAGCCAAGGTCGATGTCACTATTACGGCAACCACCATCCACCACTCCACACGCCGGTTGATGCGGACAGCCACACGCATATCTTCCGTCTTCAGAGGCCGTTCATTAGAACCGATATAAGGTTTCCATACCTCCTCGCCGAAATAGTTGTGCGGACCTCCGAAACGGCAGTCCAGAATACCGGCAAGGGCGGCTTCCGGATAACCGGAATTGGGACTGGCATGCTGGCTGCCATATCTGCCCACAAAAGCAAACAAGGAAAGGCGACCGGAAACCAGTACCATCAGAAAGGCTGTCAGACGGGCGGGAATATAATTGGCAACATCATCCAAACGGGCAGCAAAACAGCCGAACCGACGATAGCGTTCATTCTTGTAGCCGACCATGGAATCCAGCGTGTTCACCATCTTATAGGCAAGCATGCCCGGAACTCCCAACAGCAGATACCAGAACAAGGGGGCAACTACCCCGTCACTCAAATTCTCTGCCAAAGTCTCCAATGCCGCGGTTCTCACCTCCTGCGCCGAGAGTGCAGACGTATCACGCCCTACGATACGTGCCACTTGCATCCTCCCTTCCTCCAAGGAACGGTCCACCGCCTTGAACACCATACGCACCTCGCGAACCAGCGTAGTGCCCGCCAAGCAATAGAATATCAGCAATATTTGCACCGTCAGAAGCATGCCCGGAGAAAAGAGTGCCGCCAAGCGGAGCAACAAAAGCGTAATGACATATACCCCCAAGACAAGAGACACCGCCACAAACGCACCTTTCAGGAAACACGAATCGCCCCGGTTCAACCGGTGCTCACAGAAAGAAATGGCTTTGCCGAAAGCCACAACCGGATGGGGCAGCCATGCCGGGTCGCCCAGCCAATGGTCGAGCAGCCAGGCAGTGAGAAGCGGCAGGTTCAAGTTGAAGGCGACACCCAAAAGTATAAGTACATCTTCTTCCATCGGTTATTCCTCCTCAAGCCATTGTCCTATTGCTTTTACAAGCCTGTCATTCTCCTCCCGGCTCTGGGCGGCTATACGGAAGAAATGCTCATTCAGTCCGTCGAAGTTGGAGGCGTCCCGAATCAAGATACCATGCTCCCCTGCCAGATAGTCTTTCAAAGCGGAAGCCCTACCCATACGGAGGCACACCAGCATGAAATGGGTTTCGGTGGCCCATACCTCCAGTCCTCCCAATGCCTCGAGCGCACTGCGCAGGCGGGCAGCCTCTTGCAAGTAAGACGCCACATCCAGCGGATTGGGAACATCATGTTCCAGCAGATGGAGCCCTGCCTCAATGGCAAGCTGGTTGACCGACCAGGGCATACGGTTGGTACGCAGACGGTGCAGCAGGTGGGGGGCGCCGGTGACATATCCCAGTCGCAGACCGGGAACGGCATAACGCTTGGTCATGGAGTGCAGCAGCAAGACGTTGGGAAACTCCGCAGCCTCGGCAGCAGAGAAAAGCGGACGCAAGGTGAAAAACTCGTAGGACTGGTCGATGACGAAACAGACCTGCGGATTATGACTGATAAGTGTTGCCAGATATTCCTTCTCCACAACCGTTCCGGTAGGGTTATTGGGATTGCACAGCCACAGCATGCGCACCTCTTCCGGCAAGCGATACCCCTCGCTCTCCGCAGGAAGCCGGTAGAGGGAAGTGACCCGATGGCCGTGCATGCGGCAGGCATCGGCATATTCACTGAAAGTGGGCTGCACAATGGCGGTGTTTGTCCCGCGGAAAGTCTGTGCGGTAAGGTTTGTGAGCTGGAGGTAAATGAGAAACTGGAAA
>OFGL01000350.1_pt1 | contig 44256 bp, 43 predicted proteins | sample 1521801 | NCBI WGS metagenome assembly OFGL01 (sample SAMEA3504085, study PRJEB24116) | mouse gut metagenome | biome: mouse gut; feature: mouse-associated habitat; material: faeces | place: Denmark | collected 2011 | reverse complement strand
GAAAATTTGCCGTTCACGACGGGAACTTCTTCCCAGCAGGGGCATGCCGATTACGATATCTGTGCTGCCGCAGGATTTTCAATTTCACCAAGCGTTAATAGCTGAGCGCTCTTTTTATCGCCCATTGTCAAGCCCTTTGCCGATACCATTTCCGTAACAACATAACCGGCACCATAATTGATACAAAGCTCACGAAAGGCTCTGTCAGCAATACCTGCCATAGGTGCTAAGCATATTCCGTTTTTAATTTCAACATTTCCAATTCTCATAATAATAGTAATATATCATAAAACAGCTTTTAAATCAAATAATGCAAACAAAAAACGGATTGATAATCTCAATCCGTTTTAACGATTTTCTAAAATCAGTCTATCTCTATTGATATTTTGGCGTCATTTCTTGTTGCCGCTGCACGCATAACAACACGGATAGCCTTGGCAATTCTGCCCTGCTTACCGATAACTCTGCCCATATCCTCCTCATTTACATGAAGGTGGTAAACGGTTACGCCCTCTTCATTAGGTTCGCTAACATCAACAGAAACATCCTCAGGCTTGCATACCAAGCCCTTAGTTATAGAAATCAACAAATCCTTCAAAGAAAACACCTCCTGTTAAGCTTTGTTATTTTTAACAATAATCAAAGATTAAAGGATGCCTTCTTTTTTAAGAATACTCTTAACAGTATCAGTTGGCTGAGCACCGTTAGCAATCCACTTCTTAGCCTTGTCTGCATCAATTCTGATTTCAGCAGGGTCAACCATTGTGTTATATGTGCCGATTTCCTCAATGAAACGACCGTCACGAGGGTATCTTGAATCTGCTACTACTACACGATAGAAAGGTGCCTTCTTTGCACCCATACGACGAAGTCTGATCTTTACTGCCATTTTTGTTACCTCCAAAAAATTAAATAATTATTTATATTTTTCAAACCGTTATGGTTTATGAACTGATTAAAATCCGAATGGGTTGGAACCGCCGCCCATTTTGCCCATCATCTTTTCTGCCATATCAGGATTAGCCTGCATCATACGACGCATCTTTTTGCTGATTTTCGGTCCGCCTTTTCCGCCGCCGAACTGCTTCATCATTTTTTGCATCTGCTTAAACTGAGCAAGCAGCTTATTAACATCCTCAACCTGCATACCGCAGCCGGCTGCTATTCTGCGTTTACGTGACGGATTTATAATATCAGGCTTTGTTCTTTCCTCTTTCGTCATGGAATAAATAATCGACCTGAATTTTGTAAAGGCTGATTCATCAATATCCTCATCCTTTATTTTACCGCCGATGCCCGGTATCATTTTGATCGTATCCTTCAGACTGCCCATTCGTTCAATCTGGTCAAACTGATCAAGCAAATCATTAAGGTCAAATTTATTTTTGGCAAGCTTCTTTTCAAGTGCAGCCGCCTTTTTCTCGTCAAGTGACTGCTCTGCCCTTTCAATAAAAGAAAGCACGTCACCCATACCGAGAATACGTGATGCCATACGTGACGGGTGGAAGGTTTCAAGATTGTCGAGCTTTTCACCTGTACCGACAAATTTAATCGGCTTACCTGTAACAGCTCTTACCGACAGTGCGGCACCGCCTCGGGTATCACCGTCAAGCTTTGTTAAAATAACACCGTCAATACCGAGTGTTTCGTTAAAGCTTTTGGCAACATTGACTGCATCCTGACCTGTCATTGCATCAATTACCAACAAAATCTCATGAGGATGAACTGTGGAGCGAATATTTGTAAGCTCCTCCATTAACTGCTCATCAATATGAAGTCTGCCGGCTGTATCCAGGAACACGTAATCATTACCGTGGTCCTTCGCATATTTAATTGCCTCATCAGCAATTTTAACAGGGTTTTCAGTACCCATTTCAAAAACAGGCACACCAACCTGCTCACCCACAACCTGAAGCTGTTTAATAGCTGCAGGACGGTAAATATCGCAGGCTACAAGAAGAGGTCTGTGACCTTCTTTTTTAAGCTTAAGAGCAAGCTTTGCTGAGTGCGTTGTTTTACCGCTTCCCTGAAGACCGCACATCATAATGACAGTCGGAGGATGGTTGGCAATTGCAAGCCTTGACTCATTGCCGCCCATTAAATCGGTAAGCTCCTCGTTAACTATTTTAATAACCATCTGACCGGGAGTAAGCGACTCCATAACATCGGCACCGATAGCACGTTCTGTTACCTTAGCGGTAAATTCCTTTGATACTTTATAGTTAACATCTGCTTCAAGAAGTGCAAGACGAACCTCTCGCATTGCTTCTTTAACATCTGACTCAGTTAATTTGCCCTTGGCACGTAATTTTTTAAATGAATTTTCTAAGCGTTCGCTTAAGCCTTCGAATGCCAAGTCATCAACTCCTAACCCTCTTTAAGGAAAGAGGCAAGTGTTTTTATTCGGGCAACACAGTCATTGACCTCCATTGAAAGGGCGTGATTCAGATTATATTCATTAATAATCTCAGCACACTCGACTATTTCGTCAATACCTTTTTTCATTTCATTAAAGCGCTTTGCAAGCCCCAGATGCTCCTCCATATCAAAAAGCTGAGCCTCGGCACGCTTGATTGAATCCCTAACGCCCTGACGGGTTATGCCCTCATTTTCAGCAATTTCGGAAAGAGAAAGGTCGTCCTCATAATAGTAGACTAAAAAATCATGCTGCTTCTTCGTGAGCATTTCGCCATAAAAATCCAGCAAAAAAGGAATTTCAAGATTTTTAGCCAAACAGACCTCTCCTTTCATATACTCAATAAGTGTAAAGCAATAATCTTTACAGCAAGGTGTATTATACTAAAGAGCGGCTTATATGTCAAGCCTATTTTTAATAAAAAATATTATTAAATTTATACATGAGCTATTGACACAATTTATAGTGCAAAGAAAAGACCTTTACACAAAATACATAACAAAAGACCCGTGAAATTCACGGGTCTGAAAATACCGAATTATAATGCAGCCTTTGCAGCTTCAACAAGTGCTGTGAAGCCTGCAGGATCAGCAATAGCAATCTCAGAAAGCATCTTTCTGTTAAGATCAACACCGGCTTTCTTCAAGCCGTTCATAAATGTTGAGTAGTTCATACCATTTGCTTTGCATGCAGCAGAAATACGAGTAATCCACATCTTTCTGAAATCTCTCTTCTTCTGCTTTCTGCCGATATATGCGTACTGTCCGCTCTTCATAACAGCCTGCTTAGCCGTTTTAAAGAGTCTGTGCTTTCCGCCGTAGTAGCCTTTAGCTGCTTTTAATACTTTCTTTCTTCTTTTACGAGTGGCCATAGCGCCCTTAATTCTTGCCATGTCAATATACCTCCGTGTTTATAGTTAAGCTTAATATCTAAGCAATTTCTTCTTACTTATAAGGAACTAATCTCTTGCACTGCTTCTGGTTTGTAACGTCAGCAACTGCAGTTTTACGTAAATTTCTCTTACGCTTTGTTGATTTCTTTGTAAGAATGTGTGAGGTGTAAGCATGAGCACGCTTAACCTTGCCGCTTTTTGTTGTCTTAAAACGCTTTTTAGCGCCGCTGTGTGTCTTAATCTTTGGCATAATTATTCCTCCGTATTATAAATTACTTAGCCTGCTTTGGTGACAAAAACATAAGAATCTGTCTGCCCTCAAGCTTTGGTGCTTTATCAACATTAGCTTCCTCTGCAACAGCATCGGCAAAGCGTTTCATATTGTCAACGCCCAAATCCGAATGAGCCATCATTCTGCCCTTAAGTCTGATAGAAACCTTCAGCTTATGACCGGAAGCAAGGAATTTTTTAGCCTGATTAACTTTCGTATTGAAATCACCAACATCTATTGTAACTGAAAGGCGGATTTCCTTCGTTTCAATCTGTTTCTGGTTTTTACGGTTTTCCTTTTCCCTTTTAGCCTGCTCATAGCGGAACTTTGAATAATCCATAATTTTGCAGACAGGAGGCTTAGCCTGAGGAGCAATCTTAACCAAATCAAGGTCACTGTCCTCTGCAAGCTTAAGTGCTGCTTTGGCACTCATAATTCCAAGCTGCTCACCATCGGCAGAAACTACACGTAATTCCTTATCTCTGATTTCACCATTAATCTGTTGAGCTTCCTTACTGATAAAAAACACCTCTTAAAAATTAATAACAAATAAGTGCGAACGCAAAACGCCCGCACCTCAATAATTACAAATGTAATATTGCCCTTTTTGCTAACACTTAAGGGGAGAACGGGGTTCGTTCTTCTTTGTTGTGTGGATATATTACCATATGTTTGCGATTTTGTCAATAGAAATATTTATTAAACTATTCAAAAAAAGGAATCATTTCTTTGCAATAACACTCTAATAATTTGCCTTTATGGTTTTATCGCTCATATTAAATGTTACCGAGCCGTACTTTGTTGACATAACAAAGCTTTCATAAGGCAGACCGTGTGAACGAAAAGTGAAATCGCTGTCAAGAGTATAATCATATGTATCAGGTATTGAAGCAGGCAGTTTTTTTACATCGGAAGCACCGATTTTATCAGCTAATGTATTAACATCCGTATCTAAATCCATATTCATTATAATATCGCAGATTTCTACTGCTCTTTCAGCAGCCTCCGCCTCATTAAGGAGACCATAAACCGGGGCGTAGTTGCAGTTAAAAACTGGTTCCTTGCTTTTATCAATAATATAATAATGAAAAATCATATCTAAACCGGCAACTGTCATATTAATATTGATTATCTCAGGTTTATATCCCTCAAAATCAAACTTTGCCACATAACTGTTAACACTGGTCCAAATATATTCAACATCTTCATTTATCGGCTTACAGTAATCGGAATAATGACGAGATTCCTCCTTGTCAATATCTATATCACTGATACGGTATTGCGTTAATCCATCTTTTTCCTTTTTTTCAAAATCCACCCTATATGTAAAACCATCCTCGGAAAGAAAGATTGCAGTGTCAAAATCATCATTCTTGATTTCATAAACTAATTCACTTTTTCCAAATCCGCCTTTTTCAAGGCACTGCAAATAATCATCACAATATTTAAAATGTTTAAGTTGCTGTGCTGCAAAAATTTTAGACTGAGCAATTTCCTGCGGCGATGCTTGACTATACGCATATGCACCTACAGCTATGACTGTAATTATCAAAACAATTGTCATTATGATAGCACGCAGTTTTTTCGGAAGCCTCATTAATATAGCATATATGATACCATATACAACTGAAACCATTATATACAAAACAATTTTGGGTACTGTACCGAGCATAGCTATATCTCCTCAATAAAAAAACGGTTATAATAACACACAGAAAATCCATGTATATTATAACCGTCAAAATTATAGCTGTCAATCTGTATCAATCTGTATTTGTGCTTCCAAGCTTTGCCCACTGTGCCAGAAAATCATCATAATTATCTGTGAAATAAAAATCGGCACCGTTATTATAGGAGAAGAAATAGAAATACTCTGTATCTGCATGATTTACAACCGCATCAATATTTCCGACACCCGGGTTACAGATCGGACCGCTTGGCAGTGCCGCACACTTATAGGTGTTATAGGATGTTACAATATCATCTGCAAAGCCGTTCTCACGCAGCTTATTACCATAATCAATGGTAACATCGCTCTGGATCTGCTGTCCCTTTTCAAGTCTGTTGATAAACACTGAAGCAATTTTCTGCGCAACACCCTCCCCTAAGGTTTCCTTTTCAACAACAGAAGCAAGGGTTACAAGCTCATACATCGTCATATTGTTCTGCTCACAATAGGTTTTCCAGCTACTGTTTATTCTGTCAGCAAATGCACCGAGCATTGTATCAACAACCTCATAAGCCTGCATATTCTCGGCAAAATCATATGTTGCAGGAAAAAGAAAGCCCTCTAATGGATAAGCAACAGTTCCACCATCAGGAATGTCGGCAATGAATGAATAGTCATATTTGGATTTATCCTTGCAGGCATTGAGAAAATCATCAGCACTGCATACACCGTTTTCCTCAAGAGTGGTTGAGATTTTAAAAATATCATAGCCCTCCGGAATACAGATGGAAACAGACTGATGCGTAATATCAGGAGTTTTCAGCTTCTGTGCAATTTCCTCGTAGCTCATCTGAGAATTCAGCTCATATTCACCGGGAATATATTCAAAATCAGGGTAATGCTTACTCATCCACATATCCCAGATTGTATCGCTGTTAATAATTTCATTCGTAAACAGAGCCTGTCCTACATCATATTGCGATGTACTTGTAATATTAACAACGCTGCCTGATTCCTGTCTTCTGTTGCCATCAATCTCATCAGTTATATATTTATAGCCGAAAAATGCCACAACAGCAAGAAGCACAACCACAAGAGCTGCTATAACCAACGATGAAATCTTACTTTTCTTCTTTGCCATAAACTCCTCCTCTATTGCCTGCACATAGGTATATGCGGCAATCCTCTGTCTGTAATTTCAGCACCGATTACTTTGAAACCCAGCTTTTCATAAAAGGGCACAGCATAATTTTGAGCATCGACAAGCACTTTATCCGCACCCATATCAAAGGCCCTGTCGGTAACAGCCTTAACTATATCTGCACCATAACCTTTACCGCGGCACTCTTTCAAAATTGCAATTCTGCCTATTTTTATGCCTGCTGCGGTTTCGGCAATTCTTGCCGTACCAACAGGCTTATCGCCCTCATAAAGCAGTGCAAAAAGGCTTGTTTTATCATATTCATCAAACTCATTGTCAGCATCTGCACCCTGCTCATTTGTGAAAACACAGGTGCGGATTGCCTTAACGATTTCAAACTCAGCAGCACTGCTGTCAAAAAAATCAATTCTCAATCTGATGTACCTTCAGCATATTCGTTGTGCCTGAAATACCAAGCGGTATTCCGGCGGTAATAACAACAATGTCACCCTTTTCAACTGCATTTGCAGCCAGTGACACCTCAACCGCATGGTCAAACAATTCGTCAGTATTATCTTTCAATTCACATTTAATCGGCGTAACTCCCCAGCTTAAGCTAAGCTGGCGCCACACCTTTTCATCAATAGTTGCACCAATAATATTTGTTGCAGGTCTGAACTTTGAAATCAATCTTGCAGTAGTACCACTCTTTGTTACGGTAATAATAGCAGATGCATTCAAGTCGTGAGATGTAGTAACAGTTGCGTGACTGATAGCCAACGTAGTGTCTTTTGCTATACTCTGCGGATAGAAATTATTGAAACGCTTGATATAATCAATATCATCCTCTGTGTTTTTTGCAATAGATGTCATCGTTTCAACAGCCTCAACAGGATGCTTGCCCACAGCACTTTCACCTGAAAGCATGATTGCACTTGTGCCGTCATAAATAGCATTGGCAACATCGGTAATTTCCGCTCTTGTCGGTCTTGGATTATTAATCATGGATTCCAGCATCTGTGTTGCAGTAACAACAATTTTACCTGCGTCATAAACCTTATGAATAATCATTTTCTGAATAGCAGGAATACGCTGAAAATCAATCTCAACACCCATATCACCACGTGCTACCATTATACCGTCGGACACGCTGATAATTTCATCAATATTCTTTACACCCTGCTCGTTTTCGATTTTAGAAATTATTTTAACATTCTTCCAGCCGATAGCCTCAACATAGTTACGCAGAATTGTTACATCCGTTGCACTTCTAACAAATGAAGCTGCCACAAAATCAAAATCGTGATTAGCACCAAACTGCAAATCTGCCATATCTCTTGATGAAAGATAGGGCATCTTCAATTCAACATTCGGCACATTAACACCCTTATGATTTGTCAAAAGACCGCCATCAATAACCACACAGTTAATGTCTGTACCATTAACCTTTTCAACCCTCATCGAAATAAGACCGTCATTAATCAGAATTGTTGTGCCCACGCTTACATCAGCAGGCAGTCCCTCATAATTTATATAACACTTTTTCTCATTGCCCATGCACGGTATAGTTGTAAGTGTATACCTATCGCCTGAGTTTATAACCGCACCCTCTGGATTTTCAAAATCACCAAGCCTGATTTCAGGCCCTTTTGTATCAAGCAATGTGGCAATTGGCTGATTGAGCCTATTTCTTACCTCAATTACCTCATTAAGTCTTTTTTCGTGATCCTCGTATGAACCGTGGCTGAAATTAAATCTCGCAACATTCATACCTGCTTTTATCATTTTTTCAAGCACCTTCGGGTTATCCGTTGCAGGACCCATAGTGCAGATGATTTTTGTTTTCTTAGTTTTCATAAAAATGCTCCATAGTTTATTGAGTAAAAATGATTATAAAACACAATCAAATCTACCCCATTGTTATGATACCACAAAATAATCAAATTGCAACAAAAATATATAAAGACTTTTCAAATATAAAAAGGGCAAATGTCCTGAAACATTCGCCCCTGATAAAATTAATGATTATTTTGTAACTGATGTGGCAGGAATAAAGGTATCATTTGACTTTTCAAATTCAACTGTAACCGTATCACCCTTATTAATCAGCAGTACCTCCATAGCATCAGTCACCTTGATATAATAATACTTGCCGTCAATCTGCAGATAGTAAACCGTATTGCCGTCATTAACCGATGACTTAATATCTGTTACCTCTCCGGTAACCTTATTGCCGTCTGTTGAAGAAGCCGGAGGCGGAGTCTGAGAATCTGTATTGTTATTATCAACACTGTCTATTTCCTCTGTATCGACAATAACATTATTCTTATCAACATCATCCGCTACACCCTTTTCTTTAAGAGCATCAATATAGCTTTCAAGTGCACTGTTCAGTGCCCTGGCATCACTCTTTGCCACATCAAGAAGACCTGTTCCTACGACAGTTTTATCCTCAAGACTTACAAAAGCATAGCCCTTTACTGTATTACCTGTACCATAAAGCGACATAAAGTAAGTCGGATTATCATCAATACCAAGAAGAATCGGGAAGGTTGCACGATAGCCGTAGTTCAGTACAGCATCCTCTGCAGATTTCTGTGCAGCATTCTCCATAGCACCGGCATTAGGATAATACTTTGTTTCCTTCGTTCTCTGATTACATAAAATGAAACCGAAGTTAGAAGCATCAGACTCTGATGAGGTTACACCTGTGTACACCCAAACATCATCATTCATTGCAATATTACCACTGCCGTCAGATGCAATGTTAACATCATTCTGGAAAATAATTGAGTTCCAGAAACCATTCTGCAGCTTTCCGTAGTAATTATACTGCTCAATCAAAAGTGCTTCACTGTAAACAACGTCAATCCAGTTAAGTGAAGTATCTGTCTTAACCTGTTCAATATCATAATAATTACTTTCACCATTAAGGGCATCGGTAATAATTACACCCTTAACATCCGTACCGCCGAAAAGACCGATTGTCTTGTCAAGAACAGCAGTAATCCAATATGGATGCTGACTATCGTCTATCTCAAAATTAGGAGTATCAAACAGCATTGTAGGATACTGAAAACGCAGATGACGAATCAATTTTTCATTGAACAGCTCAGTAGGAGAATACTTAATACCCTCTCCGAACTGCTCAACGCAGTTGATTGCTGTAACCTTCTGAGTTACAAGGTCTGTAATCATATATGCAGGCAAACCATTTTTTGTATTGTTAACCCACTTGAACACATCAGCATACTCAAGATAAGAAACTCTTACAGGTGTATTCTTATAATTAATCTGGGTTGAATTTGCAGAAACAACGTACTGGCTCTTATATTCACTCAGCGAACCAAGCTGCTGGTCTGCAAGGGTATAAGCTCTGTCAGCGTCAACTCTCGGCACTTTATCATAGCTGATTTCCTCAAAATCAGTTTCAAAATCACCATTTTCGATAGTTATAAGCTGACTGTAGCTGCCTGCTCTGAACAGTGTAATACCGGTTACCCAGCCTACTGCCATAACAACAAGCACAACGCCCACTATAATTAACGGCACAAGTGTCTTTTTCTTAACATACTCCTTACGTTCAACCTTTTTGTTTGCCTTACATACAAATGCAAATGCAGCAACAAAAATTGCAACAAGCAAAACGATGAACATATAAAATTGAGAATCATGAATATTAAGAGCAGGAAGCATCATATAATATGCTATTCCCCCGCCCACAAGTGTTATTAATAACGAAATCAACACACGCAGCGGCACCTTGTCAGGCTTAACTACTGCCTCAACCTCTTCACCCTTGGGCCATTTTATTTTTTCCTTGAATTCATTGATTACCTCATCGGCATCATAATCCATTTTTGGAATTTGGTTATTGTCCATAATCAATTCTCCTTTAAAATAGTATTTCAATTATACTACATATAAGCATTATTATCAATATATTTTTTATGAACAAAGAAATCAGAAAAATTAAAAAGGCTCGGTACATAAAAGTACCGAGCCATTCAAATTTATCAATTATTTTCTCTTGATCTGCTTTTCTTTCATAAGATAATCATCAGAAGCAGGATAGTGGTTGGTGTAAGTGATAGTAAGAGTAGCACTCTTATCCTTAATAACAGCAACATTAGCATGGTTAACAGCAATGTTAACAACCATATTATAATCAGCTTCAAGAACTTCCTTAGTAGCAGTATCAACCTTAACTGTTACTGTACCGCCCTTATAGTCAACCTTAACATTTTCCTCTACTGTACCTGATGCGAAAGTAAGCACATCAATCTGTCCCATAACGCCGCCGATATCACCGAGAACCTCGAAGAAACGACCTGCAGAGTCATCACCACGCATACTCATTGAGCCAGCCTTAGGCTGAATAACCAATGTAATTGTTCCGTCACCATTATCCTTAACATTAGCAGCAAGAATATCGTCAGCAGTTACAGCAGATGTTCTGAAGTCATGGTCATTCTTACGTGTATCATCCTCAAGGTTATTATCCATTTCAGGATTTCTGTTGTAGCAAGGAACAAGACCATAAGTATTCTTAGCAAACAAACCGCCTGCAATACCGGGAACAAGATTGTTAATAAGTGCGTTTGATGCACCGTCAATCATAATGTCACCAATTGTCATATCCTCATCACCAAGAAGCTTATACCATGTCTGAGTATTGCCGTCACCGTCAATATACTCAGCAGTTAAAGTCTTGGTATAATCATAAGCGTCCTTATAGAAAGCAGCAACATCCTCAAGTGTATTGAACTCAACACCGCCATAAGTACCCGGAGTCAACGCATCAATTACAGGCACATCCTCTGAAGAGTTTGCATCAGCATTATCATCTGTCTTCTGCCAGTCACCGGTCTTAATCTCGTGAATAGCCTCAATAGCACCGTTTGTTACATAGTTAACTTTCTTACAACCTGCAAAGCTGGTAGCAATCATACCAACAGCGAGAGCAAGACATAAGCCCTTTTTTACATATTTGTTCATTTAGGGTTCCCCTTTCATAATTTGTACAATGTACGAATCTGTTTAGTCTAAAACACTACATATAAAATTTATCGTAAAATTGCAAAAATGTCAATAGTATTTTGAAAATTCAATGACTATTTTTTTAATATACGCCAATTTTCATTGAGATTTGCAATTTATTGTGCTATAATATGGAAAAATTCCCTAATTTTTAACGGAGGCTAAAATTTATGAGATGTAAAAATTGCGGAACTGAAAATGACGATAAAAGATATATATGCGAAAATTGCGGCTCCCCTCTTTATGACGAAGAGGACTTCAGCACCCCTGTACCTGAGGAGCAGGCACAGCCTTACGATGCTGTTAATTCAAACAACAACAACACTTTACCGCCTGTGGATAACAATAGCAAGAATGAGAACAAGCTTGCAGAAAAAAAGAGTATAATTGTAATAGCAATACTTGTTGTGCTGCTTGTAGCAATAATTGCATCTGTAGCTGTTGTAGCAAGCACAAAAAATAAAAATGATGCTTCTGCATCATCCACATCAAGCACTTCACAAACACTGTCAGCGCAGCAGTCAACAACAAAAAAGCGTACAACTGAAAGAACAACCGAAAAAGAAACAACTACCGAATCAACCACTACAACCACAACTACAACAAAACAGCAAAACTGGTCTATAAAGCTTGTAAGCCACGGAGGCGGCACTGTTGATGGCAGCGGTTCATACAAAGATGGCGACAACGTAACAATTACTGCCACACCGGATGATGGCTATGAATTTGATGGTTGGTACTCAAACGGCACAAAAATAAGCAGCACAATGAGATACTCATTCACTGCTGCTGAGGATGTCAGCATTTCTGCTGTATTTTCTCCTGTAAGCACTACAGAGGCACCTACTATTGAGGATATGGACGGAGGAATGGATTAATATGACTAAAGGAGAGCTCGCTGAAAGCCTTTTCAGAAATGGGTTCAACTGCAGTCAGGCAGTGGCTGTTGCTTTTTCTGAAGAAATGAAACTTGACAAAGAGCTGGTTACTCATCTTACTCTCGGCTTCGGAGGAGGTATGGGAAGAATGAGAGAGGTCTGCGGCTCCGTTTCTGCTATGACCTTTGTGCTCTCCGCAGTTTATGTAAATGATGACAGAGCCAAAATGTATGAACGTGTTCAATATGTTTCAAACCGATTTAAGGCTGAAACAGGAGCAATCGTATGCCGTGAGCTTCTCGGCTTAAATACCAAAGGTGCTGACAAACCTATCCCGGAAAAGCGAACACAGGAATACTATAAAAAGCGTCCATGCCCTAAAATTGTTCACCTTTGTGCAGATATTCTTGAAGAATATTTAAAATTAAATCAATTATAATTAAAAAAAGTGTTGCATTTTTTCAGCTTTTGTGTTATATTATCTAAGCACAAAAGTTGTGCATATGTGCGCTGGTAGCTCAGCTGGATAGAGTGACTGGCTACGAACCAGTGTGTCATTTTTGCATACGGTGTATATTTTCAATTTAATATGGTGTTACGCGCCGGTAGCTCAGTTGGATAGAGTGTTTGGCTACGAACCAAAAGGTCGGGGGTTCGAATCCCTTCCGGCGTACCACATAAAAAATCCTTGAAACCATTGATATTACTTGGTTTCAAGGATTTCTTTTTGTCTTAAAACCATCATTTTTCACGACCACTTATTTTTCATTTTGACCACATAACTTCTTCAATTTCCTATATAATATATGTTTTATATTATATAAAATAAGAAATGTATAAAATCTTTAATTTCTGTATATTTTTGCTTCAAATTATTTTTGACCACAATAATGACCACATATTTTCAGGCATGATTTAAGCCGTTACATTAATTTGTAACGGCTTTCTTTATTTTATATCATATATTAATACATTAATTGTTATGCTTCTTTAAGACCACACTGTGCATTCATCACTGTCGAGTATCCAATCTCAAACGCAGCTTCCATTTTATCGGCTGCACTTGTTTTCAGTTTTTTAGTTGCATGGACATAAGTGTTCATTGTGAATGCCACATCCGAGTGCCCGAGCATACTCGACAAGGCTTTTATCTCTACACCTTCCTCAAGTGCTATCGTTGCACACGTGTGCCTTAAATCGTGAAATCTTGTACTCTCAGGCAGTCCTGCTCTTCTAAGCATTCTTTTAAACTTTCTTGTCACCGCATTCTGATCTCTGTATGTTCCTGTTTCGGGCGATGGGAACATTAAGGTTGTTCCTCTTGCCTGTCGCATTTTCAATCTCGCAAGTGCCGATGCACAATCTGAACTTATTGCTATCGTTCTGATTGAGTTTTTTGTCTTTGGCGTTTCAGTTTGCAACACGCTGTCTATTCTTTGAACCTGTTTGTTGATTGTGAGTGTCCTTTTATTGATATCTAAATCATCCCACTCCAGTGCAAGGATTTCGCCGAGTCTTAACCCTGTTGTTAATTCAAGGTAATAAAATTCAAAGCAACCGCTATTGAAGGCTTCTTCAAGTAAACGGTTGCTTTGTTCTTTCGATAAAGGATTCATTCCTTTAACCCTGTCTTTAGGCATATTCCTATTAATGTTTTTCATAATAATATCTCCTTTATCTTGTTAATATGAATGGTGCATATAGCGTTTTTTTTGCTGTAAATACCACCAACCGATATTCACCTGGTGTTACTTTAGGACTAATATCATCAAGCCTTACAATATATCGAGTAGAATTAGGTTCAGTAGTGTTTCCTTCCTCAGCACATAAAACCCATTGGGCTATATCAAGACGATCGGAATTATAATAAAGTCTAACCCAATCGCCATCAATTTTTTGCTCAATAAAAGGAATTTCGTAAAGATAAAATGCTTTGCCAACATTGTTGTTTTGAACTATGCAAGCAATCTCTTCAAAATCTAACGGATATGAATCTTTTTCCATTTTTGCTATAATATTATCGTAGGATGAGTCAACTTCAACATCCAAAAAATCTTGAATTTGTTGTTCCCCAGAACTAATTGGTTCGGGATCGGAATTTCCTTCAATTTGTGAACTATTCGAACTACAACCAGATAAACATATAACGCTTAGAAAAAATAGGATAAACACAATTCTTTTTTTCACTGATATTACTCCTTTGTTATAAAATAATTAAATTATGTTTTGACAAGGGCTGAAAAAACCATTGGTAACACCTCTTTCATATAAAAAACTATTCTTTTATTTTGAAAGTATTGTTCTATATTTTAGGTTTTACTTTTTACTTTAAGTGGCTAATACATTACCTTACTTATACCTATAAACCACTTCTGTTTCGCTTCCCGCTGTAAATGTAACTTTCAATCTGTATGTGCTGAGGATATTAATATTTCTTGATTCAGACATTGCCAAATAAATTCCCGTTTTACTACTTGTCCAAGTTTCAACAGTTTCATATCCGTTTGACTTTTCTTTTTGCAATTCCATTTTAATTTTTAAGTTCATACTTTTATTGGCACTGACACTTGCTTTACATTCAGCTTTAATTCCCGATATGTTGAAATTTGTAGTGTTGTATGAAATATTGGTATAAAGCGGACTGATTCCGTTTTCATTGTTAGTAGCAGCAAAAACAGATATCGTATTACCGAGCACCATTAAGCAGGATAATAATACCATAAAAAACATACTGAATATGTTTTTGCTTTTAGCCATCACTGAAACCTCCTTTCTATAAATTGTCCTCTCATTATACATAATCCCAAAAAATTACAGTTTTGTGATAAAAAAATAAAAGGGGCTGAAATTTCAGCTCCTTTTACAAATAATCACTCTGCATTTTGTGCAATATTCACAATGTCGTCTTTACTTATATTTCCATTTACAATAAATATATATTTTCCATTATTAAAAATTACTCCATTTAGCTCATCATTAGTTCTAAAATAAACTGCATCTGCTCCATTGATTTTAATGTTTTCCCTTTCATATTTTTCGGTATCAAAGTCAACAATTGCAGACAATTCGCATTTTTGTACTGTAAAGAACTTATTGTTTTTCCTGTAAAGATATGTATCTCCATAATCCTCAACTTTTTCAAATCCAGTCGGAATATAATTCAAATTTAAAGGAGTTACCTTTTTAAAATCACTGTTGTCAATCACAGAATATTCTGAATGATTAAAGAATTTTTCGATAATATATTCTCTGCTTGCAGGAACAGCAAATACTGTTGTTGCAAATGCAAGTAAAACAGCAGCAATTAATAATACTTTTATTGTTCCTTTTGATAATTTATGTTTAGTCTTTTCTTGTTTTCCATAAATGATCTCATTTATTATTTCATTATGTTTTTCACTGAAATGATGTTTAGGAATATCCGTTGGAAATGAGTCAACCCATTTCTCGCAAGAAAGCCAAACGGCTTCTTCAAATGCAGACATTTTATCAAATCCTTTCATCCAATTGTTTTCTTAATTTTTGTCTTGCATACTCTAATTTCTTTCGTACATACGAATCTTTTACTTTGTATACTTCAGCTATTTCTTTACTTTTGTAATGATATATGTATTTTAGATAAAAGAATACTCTGCTCTCTTCATCTAATATTTTATCAAGAACTGTTAACAGTTCAATCTTTCCGAAGCTTTCAAAATATTCAAAATCGTCTGTGTCTGTTGCATCGTCAATTTGAATAGTATCAATTTTTATTGAATTATTATATATGTCTATTGCAAACCCTGTAACAATCGTAGATAAGTATATTTTAGTCTGTTTAGAAACTGTTTCTGTTATCTTATCAAAATGTTTTGCAACATAGAAAAAGGTTTCCTGCACACATTCTTCTGCATCTTCGATACAATTTGTCTTTTTAAGTGCAATCCAGTACAACAAATCTTTATATTCATTATATAACTCTATAAATTTTTCTTTTTCTGTTTGAGTATCAAGCAGATTTAAAAATAATCCTATCATATATACTATATCCCTTAAAATTTGGTTTTTGTGATAAAAATTTTTTAAAATTTATAATTTATTCTTTATTCGCCACTTAAAGACTATTATTTTAGTATAATAATGGAACTTATACATTGTCAATATACGAAGCGAATTTAATGCAATTATATAGCAAAATTGTATCAAATAAATATTTTTCTGTTTATAAAACTCTAAGGATAGTGAAATTCATACTAAAAAGAGTGTAGCAAACACTCTCTTTAATTAAAAATCTGTAAATTAGTCGAATTCGGAGTTGTATCCATTTATTTTAGGTTTCTTTTGACAAAGATCACACACACTTTGCTTAACTATGTATATATCATTGTTGTCAAAATGTGCATAGCTCTGGCTCTTTCGGCTATTTCTCTATATAACTGCCAAAAACAACCTTCACATTACTTATGTTCATAAAAACTAATTATCATAACTGCTTTTCCTGATTATGTATCTATAAATTTATGTAATTCTATCTAACGCCTGACCTTACTTAATAAATCAAACATTTCATTTTTTATAGGTTCTGCAATCTTATTTACAGTACCTTATTTATGTGGACTACTATGCCATTGCTTTTTGATTGTTTTTCAGTACTAAGTTCATGGGGATTTCAATATAAAACAGTTGCTTTTGTTTGGATTAAGTTAAATAAAAAGTCTGATACACTGTTTTGGGGTATGGGTCACTGGACAAGAGCAAATGCAGAATTGTGCATTCTTGCAACCAAAGGACATCCAAAACGAATATCGGCAAAGGTGCATCAGGTAATTATGTCACGAATTGAAGAACATAGTAAAAAACCAAGTGAAACCAGAAAAAGAATTTGATGCTTAGTCGGGAAAGTAAACGAATATGCTGTTAAAAGCGAAAATGAAGGAGTTCTGGCATACTATAAAGCAACCGATTACAGAATGGGTAAATATGTAAGATATATTGCAACAAGGGAAGGCGTTGAACTGCCGAAAAATACAAAACTAAACCGCCCTGCAACAAAAAAACAGAAGGATTTAATTGAAAATATGCTTAAAGATTTTCCGAACTGTAATGAGCTTTTGGAATACAAAGACTACCTTGACAAGCCTACAATTGAGAATGCAAGTGAGTTTATTACAAGAGTTCTTGAAGCTAATGTACAGTCGGAAAGTATGGGCGGTTATGTTAAGTATATGGCTACCCGACCCGGTGCTGAAAAAATAGCTGAACACGGATTGTTTTCTGATAACAATACACCGATAGTTTTATCTAAAGTCGAACAGGAATTGAACAATTATAAGGGTAATGTGTGGACGCATATTATATCTTTGAAGCGAGAAGATGCAGCCCGACTTGGCTTTGATAATGTCGAAGCTTGGCAAAGTTTATTGAATGCAAAACGAAATGAAATTGCAAAAAATATGAATATTGATCCTGGAAATTTTCGCTGGTATGCAGCCTTTCACAATGAAAGTCATCACCCGCATATCCACATGGTTGCTTATTCAACTAATCCTACAGAAGCGTATTTATCTAAAAACGGAATACGAAATATTAAGTCATGTCTTACAAAAGAGATATTCAAAAATGATTTGATTCAGATATATAAAGAGCAGACAGATATCCGAGATAAGCTCAAGGCAAGCAGTAAAGATATTGCTGAAAAACTGATTGAAAATATTATGAAAGGCAACTTTCAGAATGAAAATATTGAAAGACTTTTGTTTGATTTGAACGATAAATTGAAACGAACATCAGGCAAAAAGGTCTATTGGTGATATTCTTGCTTGTAGAGAAGGCGATCCAGATCTTATCCCATTAATAATTAAATCAAGTGGTATAATCACTGAACAAGGCGGTGTTACTTGCCATGTTGCAATAATTGCTAGAGAATATAATATTCCTTGTATAATGGGAGTGGGAACATTTTTAGATGACTTTAAAGATGGTGAAATGATTTGTTTAGATGCTGACAATGAAGTTTTTTTTAGGAGATAGAAAATGAGTATTACATTTGCTTTTGTTGTGGAAATAATTATTGGTGGGACGTTTTGTTCTTTTTGGATAGTTTTATTAGTAAATTATTTTCTTGGAAAAGAATTGAACGAATTTTTTACGTTAATAAAGTTATTATCAGATTCAGGCTGGTTTGCATGGTTTATTGCGATTATTACTATATATGTATTGGGATGGATTTCTCAATATATTGGAGATTTATTTTTTGACAGAATGCAGAGAATAGTTGGATATAAGCCTTTTAATTCTGTTACACAATTTCATAAGGCGAGAACTAATGTTTTTCAGAACGGATCAAAAACAATTATTGAAGATATTCAATTAGATAGGCAAATATTGAGGATTTCTAAGTTGGTATCTTTCAATAGTCTGTTTATTTCTCTTTCTAGTTTAATATACTTTAAAGATTCATCACAGTTTAGTATTATTGTATGTGTTGGCTTTATGTTTTTGTGTATTTTTTCTTTTTTTCATTGGAAAAAAAGATTTAGTGATACAATGAAAAAGTTTCATGCCGCAAATAAACTATTATTAAAAGAGAAAGCATCTTTTAAATCCAAACAAAAGAGTCTAACTTGAGTGTATAGAATTAGAAACCTATAACTAATTCGAACCCCTTTGTCTAAAAACAAAGCAATACGAAAATGGCTTTCATTTATTGGTTTTTTAATATGATTAAAAAAAGTTCCAGTTATTTCAAGGGTTCAAATACATGCACAAAATCGGCAAATACATCTTTTTTGTCAACCCTTTTCAAAAAGCAAGTGCCTTTTTAGGCATTTGCTTTTTTATTTTTACTCTTTTACCATACCAAGGGACTCGAACCACGTGGCTCCAAATCTTTGATTTGGGAGAAAGGTCCTGTGGACCTTTCGTCAGCAAGTGACGGGACCTTCCGGTGTACCAAAAAGCAAGTACTTTTCAAGCACTTTCTTTTAATTTTTACAAAAAAAGAGTGCGGGATAACCCGCACTCATAAAAGTGTTAATTAATACAATGGTATTCGTTTAAAAATCACTACTGAAGCCGAAATCCCAGTCAATGTCGCCACCGTTAACCTCGTCGCCGCCACCTAAGCCGCTTGTTGTTATTACAGCATTAACATCATTTAAAAGCTGAACCTCAAATTCAGGTGTTTTATACATTTTACGCTGCATAAAATCAATCAACCTCCTGCAAACTTTTATTAGTTTTTTATAAAAGCCAGATGCATTTGCGTATGAATATACAATATTCTAAAATTAATTAAAATTTTTATACCTCGTCCGGTGCTGTTGTATCGTGATAGAGGTTATCATTCGTTTTGCTGAGATCGCTGTCCCACTCACTGATGATAATAACCTTTTCACCATTGATATTAAGCTCAATCCAGCCTGCAGCCTTAAAGCTTTCAAGAGAATTTACAGGTAAGTTATTAACTGTAAGCCTGATGAAATTGTCTTCACGCTTTTCATTTAAAGCGATTGACTGATTTATATGGTAATAGTTAACAATACCAACCTTTTTCTCAGGAACGACAATCTGTTCAATCTGAAGAGCTGTTGAATTAGCATTGTGATTACCGTTGCCTTTTGTGATGTAATCTGTCCATTCAGAGGAAGAAGAATCATCCTTTATTGTTTTGGTAACCAAAGTGCCATATCCGGTAATCTGAGCATTTGCAAATTTTTCATTTGTTGCCAAATCTCCGTTTACATTAATATATGTTCTAAGAACAACTTTACCACCATCGTATGTCATATGCTGGGTTGTAAGAGTGATATTCTGTGCAACATACTCAGCATCAACCTTCCAATTAGCGGTAACTCTTATGGTTTTGTCACTGCTCTTGTCAAAGTCAAGTGCACCTTCGTCTACGGTCCAGTAATCAAACATATAAAGTGCATTGTTTGATTTGAGTGCTGAAAGATTAACAGTTGACTCGCCTGCATAGGTGAAAGTAACTGTTTCATCGTCATAATAACCGTTACCTCTGATATTTACTGTAAGCTTTACTGCTTCAGTCTGAACCGAAATATTCATATTAGAAGTAACATTTGCAACGGTATACTCACCATTTGAAGAGCCATATTCAATACCGTTAACATATACATGAGTTACCTTGTAATATTCATTAGGAGTAACAGTAAACTTTACTGTATCACCATACTGAATGCTGTCATTAATAACATTAACCTGTGACTGACCGGCATTAATATCATAGCTGATAGCAATTTTCTTAACACTTACGTGGATTGTTATGTCATTTGTAACATTTTCAACAATCTTGCTTCCGCCTGTTGCAGAAAGCTGCGTGTTATTGCCTTTGATATCAATTTTATCAATTACATAACCTGCATTTAATGAAATGTTGAAATTGAAGTTGCCGCCGTGAACAATGTCAAGACCGCTTACTGCATTTACAACAGCACCGTCATCTGCAGTAAGAGTTACATGATATGTGTTCAGGTTAACATTGCCTACTCTAACAATTATATCAGCAGTAATATTTTCAATTCTGTAAACACCATTGCTGTCAGCAGAAATCGGCTCACCGTTAATCTCTACAGTAGGCTTTGAATTACTGTAGCTCTCATCAAGTGCAAGCTTAAATGCAAAGCTTGCTCCATATGCTACTGAGCTGTTCTGTAACGGGCTGCCGTCTGCATCAGTGAAGGTACAGCCGTCTGCACCATAAAGCTTTACTGCATACTGCTTTGATTCAGCAGCACCGATTGTTACAGCAACATTGCTCTTTACACCAAGAAGTGTGTATCCGCCGTTGCCGTCATTATCAAACTGAGCACCCTCTATTTTTACTTCAGGAGCATTATAGCCTGCCATCGGTCTTACATAGAAAGTATAATTACTGTTGTAGGTTACAACAGCCTCACCATTTTCAATGCCTGCACCTGTTACTGTGTATCCATCAGCAGCAGTAAGACCTGAAACACTGAATGTCTTTTCCAAAACATCTGTAACTCTGATTGTAGTATCAGCAGTTACATTACTGAGAATATAGCCATTCGTAACATCCGGGTCTTTAGCGATATCACCATTTGTAGCTGTTACTTTAGCATTAGCAATATCATATCTTTCGCTTGCTTCAACGGTAAACTTAAATACGCCGCCTTCAGCAACTGTTAAGTTATCATAACCGCCAAAAGTATAAACAGCACCGTCAGGACGAAGCAGTGTTACATTGAACGGTTTTTTAGCACCGGCATCAATTGTAATTGTATTGCTGTCTGAAGTAATCTGAGGCGTAACATACTCGTTGCTGCCGCTTGAAGTAAGCACGGTATCGTTAAACTTAACAACAGGAGTCTGATAGCCTTCAGCCGGAATTACTCTGAATGTAAATCTGCTGCCGTATGTTACGTCAACCTTACCGTCATTTATACTGTCGCTTATTACTGTATAAGCTTCATTATTATTCTGAACTACATTAATCTGATATCTGGTTCTTTCAACACCTCTTACCTCAACACTTGCATTGGCAGTGATGTCTGAAATGGTAAACACGCCGTCTACCGCATCAATTCTTGTAGTATTATTTAATATTACATAAGCACCTGATGCATTGTAACCATCAACAGGCTTAATCCTGAAAGAAACAGTTCCTCCGTGAGAAACAGTTACTTTTGAACCAAGAGCTTCATCTGTATCTACATTAACATAGTCAAAGGTCTTATCAGCACCTGAAGCATTGTTAAGACTTACATCATATGTTTTCTGTGAAGCAGAGCCTGTAATTTTGATTGTTGTTGCACCCTGCACTGCAAAGGCATATGTATTACCCGAAATGATAGGCTCAACGATTTCTCCGCCTGAGGTTATTACAACCTGTGGTGCATCGTAGCCGGCCTTCGGAGCAAGGGTGAACTGATAGCTGTCGCCTAAATCAGCACTGTCTTTTCCCTTGATAATACTATATGTATTTGAATTTTCTTCATCATATTTAATCTGATATTTTGTTGCTACATTAATCTCTGTAGCAGAGCCTACGGTAAATGAATAAACATCACCGGTCTTATTAATTCTGGTTCCGTTATCAGCAGTAACAGAATCAATCACATAACCCTCTGCAGGATCAACCTTAAAGCTTACAACCTGACCTGCTTTTGCCTGAATAACATCACTTACAGGGTCTTTTGCCACGCTGTCAACAGTAATATCACTGTAGGCAAAGCCGTCACCTGAATTAAATGTAACATCATTATCGGGCTTTTCAGGATTTTTAAGCTCTACAACAACATCACCGGTTGCTCTGGAAAGAGTAACTGTCACTCTGCTGTCAGTTCCTTTAAGTGCAACTCTTGTTACAGCGCCATTTGTGGCACTTGCAATAACCAAACCGCTCTCTGCAGGTGTTGCAAGGAAGTTAAACATAGATGTACTTGCAAAGTTTTCTGTCGGTTCACCGGCACTATCACAAGCTGTTATAACATAACTGTTTTCTTCCGCTCCAAAATCAACCAATACAGATTTTGTGGAAGATACGGGAACAGGCTCTGCACTATATGCGTAATCTTCAAAAGTAAAATCACCATTATAGTCAAATAACTCCATCCCATCTTCGTATTTTACCGTTACTTGAGTAACGTCTGATGCCGCACCATATGCATAAGGCATTGAAACCGACATCACAAGGGTCATCGCACAGATAAACGCCATTATCTTTTTAAATAATGAGCTTTTTTTAATTTTCTTTTCCATACTCCTTTTCTCATTCCTCCTTCAATAAAGAAATATAGTTTTAAAATTAAATTTGCTGTAAAAAGCAGTAATAGAAAAAACTGAACTAAATTGTCTTACATTACCGCTATTCCAACACCACAGCAATTATAAATATTTTTATTAAAAATTCCAATACTTTTTTTTGTCAAAATCACAATTTGTGAAACTGCTGAGTTTTTAAAATTAAAACATAATTTTTTTGTGTACTTTATATAAACTTCATTTAAAATAATTTTACAGATGAGGCCTGTTTCACTGTTTTTTCAGGCATGTTTACATATTTTTTCCAGCCTAAACTGCTGTCATAATTATTCTATTAAATAAAAATCAGACGTGGTACATTTTAAGCACCACGTCATTGATTTTATTATTCATTTTCTTCGTTTGAAACATAATCTGTCGGTGTTTCAAATGTCTGTTCTTCAAAAGCATTCTCTGCAGCATTATTCTGCTGAGGCTGCGGAGTATCATTCGATTGATCAGTATAATAATAGTTTCCTTCATTTCCCTGATTTCCGCTTTGAGGAGGTGCATAATAATAATCACTTGCACCGGGAGAAGGTGCCGTATAACCATATGCAAAGCCGCCATTATTACCAACAGTTCTTTCATCAAATGACTTAAAATCATCAGGTGTAATTCTGCCGTTCTGCAAGGCTCTCATACGGAAATTCTCGTAATACAAAGCCCTGGTTGTATTAATATACGGAAGAACATAAATGGAAGCAATGCCAAGCGTAACAATTGTAAGCAGATACCACGGAATAAAGCTTAATTCCAAAATGAAAAGCTCTGTTCTGTTGCCTGCTACCAATTTCTTTGAAAGTCTGATAGCCTCTGTCGGTTTAAGATTAGGATTATCACTCATAATTTCATTTGTAAAATATGAGCTGTAATAGAATATAATACCGGGTACAATAAGCAGTATTGACCACAAAACGATAAAAATCTGTCTTAGAATAACCACAAGCAGCTTTTTCAGATAGGTATCATTAAAGGAATTTTTAAAAATTCCTGCAAGCTCCTTGCCAAGTGCAAAAGGCTCATCAGAACTTTTGCGCACAAGTGACAAATACATTCCTGCCAATGTAACAAGAAGCGGCATAAAAACAATGCCTGCCAAGGATGTTACACCACCGATGCCTCTGCCCATCAGCCCGCCGAGAAAAGCATTAATTCCCCCCGCTTTATTAATGGAAAGCTGTGTGATTTCAGGTGATGACGAAGTACCGTCAAATTCAAAATCATCTATAGGATTATCATATTCATAACCACCGTCAAAATCCTCGCCGAAATCACTGTAATAATCATAAAACTCATTATAACCGCCTTTGTTGTCATTGAAAAACTCAAAGTCGTTTTTATCAAAATAGTAATTATAATTATTAGCAATATTAAAACCGACGCTCATATTGGCAAGTGAAACTACAATAAATGTAACAAGAAATATATAAAAGACTTTGCCTTTTATGATATTCTTTGCCTGCTGTTTAACGAGGGCTCTGTTAATATAATTCATAATGTCCTCTTTTCTTAAAACTCAAGCTTTGACTCAATAAATGCAACTAACTCGCTGACAGGAATTCTGACCTGCTCCATTGTATCACGGTCGCGAACGGTTACACAACCATCCTCTTCACTGTCAAAGTCATAAGTAATGCAGTATGGAGTACCGATTTCATCCTGACGGCGGTATCTTTTACCGATTGAACCTGCATCATCAAAATCAACATTGAACTTTTTAGCAAGAGTACTGAAAACCTCTGTTGCCTGCTCGCTGAGCTTCTTTGAAAGCGGAAGCACTGCAGCTTTGAATGGTGCAAGCACAGGGTGGAAATGCATAACAACTCTTGTGTCATTCTTTTCTGCGTCAATTACTTCCTCATCATAAGCCTCGGTAAGGATAGCAAGGAACAAACGCTCAACACCAAGTGACGGCTCAATAACATAAGGAACATATCTTTCGTTATTAACCTGGTCAACATACTCAAGATTTTTACCGCTGGTGTTAATATGCTGTGTAAGGTCATAGTCTGTTCTGTCAGCTACACCCCAAAGCTCACCCCAGCCGAATGGGAAATTATATTCAAAGTCAGTTGTAGCCTTTGAATAGAAGCAAAGTTCATCAGGGTCGTGGTCACGGAGTCTGAGGTTTTCTTCCTTGATACCGAGTGAATAGAGCCAGTCACGACAGAAGCCTCTCCAATAATCAAACCACTCTAAGTCTGTACCCGGCTTACAGAAAAATTCAAGCTCCATCTGCTCGAACTCACGAACACGGAAAATGAACTTACCCGGTGTAATCTCATTTCTGAATGACTTACCAATCTGTGCCACACCGAAAGGAATTTTCTTTCTTGTAGTTCTCTGCACATTCTGGAAGTTAACAAAAATACCCTGTGCAGTTTCAGGTCTGAGATAAATTTCGTCCTTAGCATCCTCTGTGACACCCTGGAAGGTTTTGAACATAAGGTTGAACTGACGGATATCAGTAAAGTTGTTGGCACCGCAGTTCGGACAAGGAATGCTATGCTCCTTGATATAAGCAGCCATTTCCTCATTGCTCCAGCCTGCAACATTTGTACCGTCAAAGTTTTCAATTAAATCGTCTGCTCTGTGTCTTGTTTTACAATCGCAGCAGTCCATAAGCGGATCAGAGAAACCGCCAAGATGACCTGAAGCAACCCAAGTCTGCGGATTCATAAGAATAGCACTGTCAAGACCTACATTATATGGATTTTCCTGAATAAATTTCTTTCTCCACGCCTTTTTAATATTCTCTTTAAGCTCAACACCCAAAGGACCGTAATCCCATGTATTTGCAAGACCGCCGTAAATTTCAGAGCCTGCATATACAAAACCTCTGCCTTTAGAAAGTGCAACAAGCTTTTCTAATGTTTTTTCACTGTTAAGCATATTATTAGTCCTCCGTTATAATAATATATTTAATTTATTTTACGATATTTACAATAATAAGTCAACAGTAATTCATAAAAATAAAACTGACTTAAACAAATCATTGCACAAAAAAATACAGCAGTGTTTAATTATCTCTGCTGTATTTTTATACTGTTACCAGTTTACATATATATCAATTGTTCCGTATGCACAGCCGCAGTCATACACCTTTGCAGGACCGAGAGAGGTCATCAGTGTAGTACCTTTTTTCATATAGGAGGTATTGGCTGCAACACAGATATAGCCGTCGCCATCTCTTATGGTACCGTCCTCTGCAACATGTCTGCCGGGAATATTCAGACCATTGCCCGGAAGCACCTTCTGAGAATAATAGGTTTCTCTGTGACCATTGTAATAAACAACGCCTTTAAAAGAGGTTAACGGATTGCTTGACACATTATATCTTGCACTGTACTGTAATGTAATATTATCACTTACACCTGTGCTTTTTGCTTTTGTGCCTACATTTACAACCTGATTAACAGGCTTTTTAACGGTCTTACGGCTGAGCTCGGTTTTGCCTTCCTCTTTACCGTTAACATATTTAAACACATAGCTGACCTCATCTACACCATTGACACCTTTGGTTAAAATCTTTTCGGTGCCGATGTTCATAGAGCTGTCATTCTGCTTTCTGGTTTTGAAAGAAATATTCTCTTTCTTTTCAACAGTTTTATACTCAACACGATATACGGTGACTGCCATATTATCCTTAAGCTCGGTATTCAATGATGGCTCTGTATAATCGTCTGCACCAAGGCTTATGCCTGCAAGCGTTAACAGGTCATTAACTGTGCCCTGATACACTGCGTACTTAGTTGAGGTATTGTCAACTGTCAATGTAACTGATTTTGCAGACTGAAGGGTAATCACCATACCGTCTTTAATAGAATCAGTCAGTTCATAATTTGCTTTCAGCTTGTCATCTGAGCTGATGCCAAGCTCGTTCAGTGCTTCACCCACTGTATCTGCATAAACAGAATAGCTGTTTATTGCACCGTCAAATTCAATATTCACATTATTGAGTTTGTCAATCCTGATAACACTGCCCTCACTGCCTGTAAATGCACTGATATCAAGTTTGTCACTATCAGCTAAAGTGATATTTGCCTGTGACAAGATTTCGATTGGTTCCGTTTCATTCGTTGTAACTACAAAGCTATCGTTGTCAATCTGAATTTCAACATTGTATTGGCTAACAAGACCTGCGAATGCGGTTGTAGCAAAAATACCGATTGCAACAATAAAAGCAATTACTGCTGTAAGGACTGCACGGCTTAAGCCCTTAAGTCCGCCAGCATTTGATTGGTTTATCATCTTAATCTCCTTTGTCTTCGAAATATTAGGTTATTCAGTTTCTTTAACTCCTAATATTCAGTGGAATTATCCACTAAACAGAAAGTAAATTTTTTCTGCTTTACACTATTATTTCCCCGAGCGCTTGCCATTATATCACAAATGCATAAGTTGTCAACAAATCAAAGTTGAGTTTTTTGTGCAATGTGCACAAGTTTGTAATTTTAATTATTAAGACAAAATTAAGACTTATCAATATCTTGTGGTTCTAACTTTTAACGCTTTAGCACGTGATTAATTTTTTTTGTGAAATCGTTAGAAAAGTACTACAAAATTCTTACATTTTGTAACTTTTATTATTTTTTAGTAAAAAATATACTACATATTGATAAAAGCACGGGTTTTCCATATACTTGACCCCATATTTAGATTAAGAAAAAAACCTCTTGATTTTTAGCCAAAACAAGTAAAAAGCAGTGTTTTCCTAATGAATACACTGCTTTACCGATTGTATATAATCTATATATCTATATATTATTACATTATATATTATATTATTTAAAACTATTATATTAGAATTTGCTATGGTGTTTGATAAGCTTGTTTGATTTTAACGCTGCAATCGTTGAGAAAACAACCACTACCAGACCAACTGCAATGTGTATCAGGAACATTACATTAATGCTTTTAAAAATCGCATCACTGTAAACAGACGGAGTAATTACTGCTCCTTTGCCTATTCCTAATATAAGGCAGATTGCACCTGTAAAAACAAACGACAATCCTGCTGCAGTAAAAGCACTTAAATAATACCTGTAGGATTTCTTCTTGTTGTCAAAAAGACTTAATATCAACAGAAACGAAATAAGGACAATAACTAATCCCGAAGAAACAAGCTTGCCATAACTGCTTACAGTATTATCAATAAACTCTTTGAAAAATTCAGTATTCTTTACGCCATAGCACTCAGCATAAATTTCTGCTGCTTTGATTGCAGTATTGTGCACAAATGCAGAATCATATGACTCATTATTTCCCTCAAGAAATTCAATAATCAGATTTTCATAAACAGTTATTTTATTCTTGGTAAGCATTGTAGTATCATTTCCGTTATAAAATCGTTCAACAACTGTTTCGCTGTACCCTCCGACATTATCAGACGCCTCAAATACTCTGACAGGTATTCCGCTGTTTTCAGACAAAAGTGAAATTTTTTGTTTAAAAGCATCATCATTATAAGTTGTTATTTTACTTGAAGAAAGGAACTTTTCCATATAAACAGGCGAGCAAAGTGTGGCCCTGACAATAGTAGTGGCCAAAAAAAGACATATACCAACAACCATTAGAATTGTAAGAAAAAAGCAGAGAATTCTCCTTGAACTTTTAGTAAACATATAAACTCCCTATTCAACCACAACATCATTACTGATAAGCTCGGCAATTACTGCATAATAGCTGTTGCCGAGTCCGTAGCCGCTGCTGTCATCAGTATAGATAACGATTGACCTTCCGTAAGCATCAGCACATTTTTTCAAATGACTGTCATTGTCAACAAGCTGAGATTCTCTCATTTCATAATCAAAAACACCATAATAGGTTTCAACAGAAATGACATCCCCCTCAGTCAGCATTTTAATACCGGATGAGTCCTTTTTGTTGCAATACATATAGACGCATCCTGCTTCACCGGGCAGCTTACTGAAATCCGTGATATTAAATCTGCCCGCACCATTGATATCGTTACCGTTAATGATAATCGGGGTAGGACTGCTATGAATCACGGCATTGCCTATAACAGTATTATCACCATATAAGGTCAGTTCAGATTTTTTTATTTTGTTATCCCTTGGCGTAATATTCTGTGGCTCAGCCTCCTTAACCTGTGAATAGGTATAATCCGACAGACTGAATTCTCTTTCCTTAAAAATATAGCTTTTAAGGGCAATATTATATACCGCAAAAAACAAAGCTGTTATTACAATTGCAATAATAAGCGGTATCACCACACCGTGTTTAACAAATTTTTCTTCACTGTGTTTCATGGCTTAACCCTGTTTCTGCTGCATAAGACTGCTCATAAAATTGGTTTTCTTTTTCTTAGGCTTATATGGAGGCGGATTTTTCAGCATTTTTGTAAGCTTATTGTTTTTAGCTGTTATTTTATTTATCTCGTGAACCGGTCCGCTCATATATTCACTCATATATTTATCGGCAACCTCCATAAGCTTCGGGTCATTTTTCATTTCGCCAAGCATTGTAACACCGATAATATCCTGAACCTCGTTCGTTCCGTCCTCATAAACCTCATTCAGCATTTTGAAAAGCTTTTTGACATCGGCTTCACTGCCGTTTGCAATAACATCAATTACTTTCTGTGTACCTATTTCAACAAAAAATGTTTCAGGAAGGAACTCGCCGTACTTAACAATATTTTCTTTAACAGCATCCTTCATATCAGGATAGAGCGTGCCGAAGCGGTTTGCAAGGGAATCCGTATCATAGCTTGTAATACCGTTCTTTGCCTTCGTTCTTGACACTGCTTTTGGCATTTTTACCTTGTCAAGGTTAACCTTTTTTCTTGACATAAACAAAGCTGTAAGCTCGTCCCTGATTTCATTGCTCAGTGACTTGGCATCCCTTTCGTTATATGATACAGGGTCAAAAAGACTGCGTGACAATGTGTTAAATTCAGGCTCCTGTGACTCCGTATCATAAGCACATTCAAATGCCATTATGCTGTTTGATGCATCAAAAACAAGCCTGTAAATACCCTTTTCTCCGGAAAAGACAATACAGTTATCTTCCCTGCTTTTAACTGCAAAGCCAAGCTCACTGTTTATGTCATCAAGATTTTTTTCTGCAATTTTGAAAACTTCGCTGATTTCCATAGTAACTCTCCTATTAAAAATTAGTAAATCGGACATTATTTCCCAATATAATTAGAATAATCTATATTAATCTATAGTATTATAACATCACAGGCACTGTTTGTCACTAAATTTTTATTTTTTTATTATATTGATTATTAATCCTTATTGTGATACAATATTATGAATAATTATGGAGAGTGGTACTTTCTTATGAACAAACTTACAATAGGAATCATTTTCGGCGGTGTTTCATCTGAGCATGACATAAGTTGCATCTCGGCAAAAAGCATCATCCAAAATATTGACCTTACAAAATACAATATTGTTTTAATCGGAATTACAAAAGCAGGAAGATGGTACATTTTTAATGATAATGTTGAGCTTCTGCCGGAGGACAAATGGCTGCAGTCAAAAAGTCTTGTGCCTGCTTTCATTTCACCTGATTCAACAGTGGGCGGATTAGTTACAGCAAAGGGTGACATTGTTAAGCTTGATGCGGTATTTCCTGTGCTGCACGGCAAAAACGGCGAGGACGGCACAATTCAGGGTCTTCTACAACTTGCACAAATTCCTTTTGTCGGCTGTGACGCCACATCATCCGGCGTATGTATGGATAAAACAGTTACAAATGCCGTTGCCGATGCATTCAATATTCCTCAGGCTAAATGGTTTGCTATCAGCAAATACAATTACAGCAAAAACGGCAGTGAGCTGCTTGATAAAGCCGCAGAATATCTCGGCTTCCCCATTTTTGTTAAGCCTGCAAATGCAGGCTCATCCGTTGGAATTTCAAAAGCAGGAAATAAAGAAGAGCTTATATCTGCAATGGAGATTGCATTTAAGGAGGACAAAAAGGCTGTTCTTGAGGAATTTATTGACGGCTATGAGGTTGAGTGTGCTGTGATGGGCAACAATGAGCCGATAACCGGCGAGGTTGGTCAGATTCTTGCTTCAGCGGAATTTTATGATTTTGATGCAAAATATAACAACCCTTCACAAACTGTTATTCCTGCCCAACTTTCAGATGAAAAAAGAGAAGAGATTAAAAATCAGGCAATCAAGGCATACTCAGCAATGGGCTGTGAAGGTATGAGCCGAGTTGATTTCTTCGTAACCAAGGATGATGAGCGTGTACTGCTTAATGAAATAAACACAATCCCCGGTCAGACTGCAATAAGTATGTACCCCAAGCTTTTTGAGGCTGTTGGTGTATCGTACAAAGAGCTTATTGACAGACTGATTCAGCTTGCATTAGAGCGGGGCGGAAGGATATAAAAATGCTTAATGTACTACTTAAAGTACTCGGTTCACAGCAGATTGATATGCAAAAAGACAGCATGGAAATGACCACTGTCGCCACGCTCGACGAAAATGAGAGCTGCTACATATTGCACTACAAGGAGGCGCAGGAACAATCACCCTCCCCTATCGACGTGTGTGTAAAAATCCAGAAGGATGAAAGCCGAGTTGAAATGACAAGAAACAGCGCCTATGCAACCTGTATGATTATAGAAAAATCGAAGCGCAATATGTGCCGCTATGGTACTGAATACGGCGATATTTTAATGGGAATATCCGGTCACACCATTGACACCGAATTTGATGGTGAAAGCGGTGAATTCACTTTCGGATACGATATTGATTTTAACGGAGCCTTAGCCTCAAAAAACGAGGTTAAAATGAGCTTCAGAAAAAACCAGGAGTAACAACAATGTCTAAATTAGTTAAAGAAACAGAAAACGAACTGAAATCTCTAATAAATAAGGCAGTCACCCATGCAATAGAAGCAGGTGAGCTGCCCGAAGCAGATATCCCTGATTTTATAATTGAAACACCTGCAAACAAGGCTAACGGCGATTATTCAAGCAATGTTGCCATGGCAGGTGCAAGGGCTTTTAAAAAAGCGCCTCGGATGATTGCAGAAAGCATCGTAAAACACCTTAATTTAACAGACACGGTATTTGACAAGGCTGAAATTGCAGGACCCGGCTTTCTGAACTTTTTCCTTTCACAGAAATATTACAGTGAAATACTTAAAGATGTTTTTGACTGCGGTGAAAATTACGGAAAATCCGATTTCGGTCAGGGCAAAAAAGTGCTTGTTGAATTTGTATCTGCAAACCCGACAGGACCTATGCACATAGGCAACGCAAGAGGCGGTGCAATCGGCGACTGCCTTGCATCTGTTCTTGATTGGGCAGGCTACGATGTTAGCAGAGAGTTTTATGTTAATGATGCAGGCAATCAGATTGAGAAATTTGCAACATCACTTGAGGTCAGATACCTTCAGCATTTTGACAGCACTGTTGAAATGCCTGAGGATGCATATCAGGGTGCAGACATCACAGCACACGCTGAAAGCTTTATTGAGGAATTCGGCGATAAATATGTTGAATGTGACAGCAAAACAAGAAGGAATGCACTTGTTGATTATGCTCTGCCAAAAAATGTTGCAGGGCTTGAAAAGGATTTAGGCAGATACAGAATCACTTATGACAAATGGTTCAGAGAGTCAACACTTCACAATGACGGTTCTGTTGACAGGGTAATCACTGCGATGAAAGAAAAGGGCGTTACCTATGAGCAGGATGGTGCACTCTGGTTTAAAGCAAGTGAATACGGCAATGATAAGGATATTGTACTTGTGAGAGCAAATGGTCTGCCAACCTATATTGTACCTGATATTGCATATCACTATAACAAGCTTGTTACACGTGGCTACGACAAGGCAATTGATGTGCTTGGTGCAGACCACCACGGCTATGTTCCGAGAATGAAAGCGGCTCTTACCGCACTGGGTCTTGATGCTGACAGACTTGACGCTGTGATAATGCAAATGGTAAGACTTGTGCGTGAGGGAGAAACAATTAAGCTTTCAAAGCGTTCAGGCAAAGCTATAACACTTAATACACTTATTGATGAAGTGCCGCTTGATGCAGCAAGATTTTTCTTTAATCTGCGTGAGCCGAACTCTCACTTTGATTTTGATTTGGAGCTTGCCGCTAAGGAGTCAAGCGAAAATCCTGTTTACTATGTTCAGTATGCCCATGCAAGAATTTGCTCCATACTAAAAAAAGCACGGGAGCAGGGTGTTGAAATAATAGCCCCGACTGATGAAGAGCTTACACTGCTTAACAGTGACGAAGAAAAGGAGCTTATCCGCCACCTTTCTGCTCTCACTGATGAAATTGTTGTTGCTGCTGAGCTTTATAACCCTGCAAAAATTACACATTATGTAATTGAGCTTGCGACACTGTTCCACAAATTTTACAATGCACACAGGGTTATGATTGATGACGAAAGCTTAATGCGTGCAAGACTTTATCTTTGCACGGCAGTTAAGGATACGATTAAAAACATTTTAACAATGCTAAAAATCACAACACCAGAGGTAATGTGAAAGAGGTAACAGAATGGCTCAAACAAAAAGCAAGGTGCTTCACCTGATAGGCAACAGAATATTTAAGTATGTATATAAAAATCCCGAAAAAAACATACTTAAGCTGATTAAAATCGGCAAGGCTGCTGCCGGCAAAATGTATCCGGAAAGCACATTTACTAAGCCGATTGAGATATTAAACGATAAAAATAATGTGTGGAATACCTTTTTGTTCAGAGGACTTAAAGAGGTTGACGAGGAAATGCTGAAAAAAGCAGTACTGACCTTTGCCATTGACCTTGGGCTTATCGGCACATCAACGCTCAGAAAAAAAAGGGACGAGGAGCACTGCAATATCCCCTGGGTAATTCTGCTTGACCCCACATCAGCCTGCAATATGAAATGCAAGGGCTGCTGGGCAGCAGAATATGGTTATAACTCCAATCTGACTCTTGACGAAATGCGCAGAATTGTTACAGAAGCCAAGGCAATCGGTACACATTTCTTTATGTACACGGGCGGCGAGCCATTAATCCGAAAAAAGGATATTTTAACTGTCGCAAGGGAAAACAGTGACTGTCTGTTCCTTGCTTATACAAACGGTACACTTGTTGATGATGCATTCTGTGAAGAAATGAACAAATGCGGTAATCTTTCACTTGCTCTTTCTATTGAAGGCAGTGAGGAAACCACAGACGGCAGACGCGGTGACGGTGCATATCAAAGAACACTCAAAGCAATGCAGATGCTCAAAAGGCACAAATGTCTTTTCGGAACCTCAATCTGTTACACAAGCCAGAACTATGAGGCTGTAACAAGTGACGAATTTTATGATTTAATGATTGAAAATGGTGCACGCTTTGCATGGTATTTCCATTATATGCCTGTCGGCAGTGATGCAGATACAAAGCTGCTGCTTTCACCTGACCAGCGTGAGCACGTTTACAGAAAAATAAGAGAAAACAGAAATGGTAAAACAGGCAAACCGATTTTCACTGTTGATTTCCAGAATGATGCTGAGTTCGTTGGCGGATGCATAGCAGGAGGCAGGAATTATTTTCACATTAACAGTGAGGGTGATGTTGAACCCTGTGTATTTGTACACTACAGTGACTCTAATATCAGGGAAAAAAGCATTATTGAATGTCTTAAATCTCCTCTGTTTAAAGAGTATTATAAGGGTCAGCCGTTTAATAACAATATGCTCAGACCCTGTCCTATGCTTGAAAATCCGCAGGCACTCAGAAAAATGGTCAGCAAAACCGGTGCTAAATCAACAAATCTGACCTGCCCTGAAAGTGCGGAGGTTCTTTGCTCAAAATGTGACGAATATGCAAAGCTGTGGGCACCGAGAGCCAAAGAAATATGGGAGGAGCAAGAACGCTTTCATCCATTCACACAATATTATCGTGATACGCCCGAAGGCAAAGCCGAACTTAATAAATAAAAAAAGCCGAAGATTAGTCTAAGGACTAATCCTCGGTTTTTTTGTTTGGTTTGACAAAATCGGCTATTATATAATATACAGGTATTGTTAAAAACATGATCCAGGTCGGGTGCCATATTTTCTCAAACATTCCCACTGTCAGATATACAGCCGTCACAAGAACCGGATAGGCAAAGGCAGATGGTTTTTTTGTTTTAACCGCTGCAATAAAGCTTTCAGCAATCGGAATTATAAACACCAGAAGCCATCCCAATGCCCAACCCTGCTCAAAGGTAAAGCCAATTATAAGATAAGCTATTATAACACTCATAGGCAATATAGCATGAAAAAGCTTACTTCCCTTTCCACGTGAAAAAACGTATTCTTCATCAACACCTTCAACCTTTACATCACCTGAACCGATATGAACCGATTCACCATTTTTTGACTCAATATGTATTCCGTTAAAGCCAATATCAACCTTATCTTTTCCATCGTGGATATGAATACCATTTCTGAAACTCACATGAGCCTGTGCAGGTTCATCAGCTTCATCGCCTTCTGTCCTGCTGTCTTTTTCACAATCAGCAGATTCTGATTGTTCATATTTTTCTTCTGCAGCTTTTTCTGCTTTCACAGGCTCATTTTCAGTGTTAATCATTTCGTCAATTGTAACATTGTACAGTCTTGAAAGGGCAATCAGATTTTCTGTATCAGGACTGCTTTCACCGCGTTCCCATTTGGATATAGCCTGCCTGGAAACTCCTATTTTTTCAGCCAGCTCCTCCTGTGAATAGCCATATGCCTTTCTGTATTCAAAAAGCCTTTTTGCTGTTTCCTCTCTCATCGTATCACCTCATATAAATAATAACAGATACTACTTAATTATACTATACATTTTAATTTGAAAATTCGCAACTATAGGTTGCATTTTTATTTAAACAGTTTTTCATTGGTTTAATTTTTGATATAATGATAATACTAAATTTAAGCAGCAGGAGAGATTTGATATATGATTTATACAGTAACATTCAACCCGGCACTGGATTATGTAATAAGCATTGATAATTTACAGATGGGTGAAATAAACAAAGCCAAAAGCGAACAGATTAATTACGGCGGCAAGGGAATCAATGTTTCCGCCATTCTTTCACGACTTGGAATTGAAAATACCGCACTTGGCTTTATCGCAGGTTTTTCAGGTGACAAGCTTACAGAAATGCTTAATGACGATGGAGTAAACAATGATTTTGTCAAGCTGAAAAACGGCTGCACAAGAATAAACGTCAAGATACAATCAGATAAAGAAACTGATATTAATGCAGACGGTCCAAACATTCAGAAGGAAGACCTTGAAAAGCTTTTTGAAAAGCTTGACAGACTCAAAGAACAAGATTTCCTTGTGCTTGCCGGTTCAATACCGAAATCCCTGCCTGATAATATTTATGAAAGCATTCTTGAACAGCTGAAAAACAAGGATATCAAATTCGTAGTTGATGCCACAGGCGATTTGCTGTTAAATGTACTTCGCTTCAAGCCGTTTTTGATTAAGCCGAACCATCACGAACTTGGTGACCTTTTTGGTGTTCGGATAGAAGAATTTGATGACATTGTCAAATATGGTCAATTACTGCAGGAGAAGGGTGCAGAAAATGTTTTGGTTTCCCGGGGTAAGCACGGGGCTGTACTAATTGACAAGCAAGGCAGCATCCATAAAGTCGGCAATGTTCCGGGTAAGATAGTAAGCTCTGTAGGCTGCGGTGATTCAATGGTTGCAGGCTTTATTGCAGGGTATATTGAAAGCGGCGGCTACAGCTATGCACTAAAACTGGGAGCTGCCTGCGGTAATGCGACAGCATTTTCACATTCATTAGCATCAAAGGAAGAAATCGGAACAATGCTTGAAAGTGAATATTTAAATTTAGGAGAGGATTTTAATGAGAATTGTTGATTTATTGAAGAGAGATGCAATAAGTCTTAACACCTCTGTATCAACAAAATCGGAAGCAATCAACAGCCTGATTGCACTTCACAACAAGGCAGGCAATCTGGCAAATTCAGGCGTTTTCAAAGACGCGATACTTGCACGAGAAAATCAGGGAACTACTGCAATCGGTGACGGAATTGCAGTTCCCCACGCAAAAAGCGACAGCGTAAAAAAAGCAGGACTGGCAGCTATTACAGCACCAAAGGGTATTGAATATGATGCCCCTGACGGCAAGCCGACAGACATACTTTTTATGATTGCGGCTCCCCTTGACGGAGATTTGCACCTTGAAATACTTTCAAGATTAATGGTTATGCTTATGGAGCCTGAATTCTGCAATAAGCTCAGAGACGCCAAAACAACTGATGAATTTTTAGATATCATTGATAAAAAGGAAAAAGAAAAATATCCTGAAACTCCAAAGTTTGAAGCAGTTCAAAAAAAAGGCTACCGTATTTTAGCAGTAACAGCCTGCCCCACAGGCATTGCCCATACCTATATGGCTGCTGAAGCTCTTGAAAAAGCAGGCGAAAAATTAGGCTACTCCGTAAAAGCGGAAACCAATGGTTCAGGCGGAGCAAAAAATGTTCTTACAAAAAAAGAAATTGAAGAATGTGACGGCATAATTATTGCCGCAGATAAAAATGTTGAAATGTCACGCTTCAACGGCAAGCCTGTAATAAAAACCACAGTTTCTAATGGTATTAACAAGCCTGAGGAGCTTATTCAAAGAATAATCGACGGCAATGCTAAGGTCTATAACGATAACAGCAGCACCGATACAACCGATTACGATGAAAAAGAGAACTTTGGTCATATGATATACAAACACCTTATGAACGGTGTTTCTCATATGCTGCCATTCGTTGTCGGCGGCGGTGTATTAATTGCCCTTGGTTTTCTTATTGACACCTTTGCAGGCAATGCCAATGTCGGCGGTGATTTCGGCTCAACTAATCCTGTTGCAGCAGTTGTATTCTGGATTGGTAAAGCAGCATTTGCATTTATGCTGCCTATTCTTGCCGGCTATATCGCACAATCGATTGCCGACCGTCCGGGTCTTTTGCCGGGTATTGTGGGCGGTTACCTTGCCACAACGGGTGCGACACTGAGCTCTCCTACAGGCAACGACAGTGCCGTATCAGGCTTTCTGGGTGCACTGTTTGCAGGCTTCGTAGCAGGTATAATTGTTCTTATTCTCAAAAAAGCATTTAACTGGCTTCCGAAATCAATGGACGGAATAAAGCCTGTATTTATCTTCCCGCTGCTTGGAACACTGCTTATAGGTGTTGTTATGCTTGCAATAAATCCTGTTATAGGCGTGCTCAATACAGGTTTATCAAACGGTCTTACAAACCTTGGCGGAACAAGCAAGGTTCTCCTTTCAATTGTTCTTGCCGCAATGATGGCAATTGATATGGGCGGTCCTTTCAATAAAGCGGCATATGTTTTCGGCACTGCTGCTATTGCCGACGGCAACGGCTGGATTATGGCAGCTGTGATGATTGGCGGAATGATTCCTCCAATAGCAATAGCGCTTTCCACCAGCTTTAACAAGAAAAAGTGGAATAACGAGGAACTGAAAAACGGTCCTGTCAACTATCTTATGGGACTGTGCTTCATTACAGAGGGTGCTATTCCCTATGCTGCCGCAGATCCGCTCAGGGTTATTCCGTCCTGTATGGTAGGTTCGGCAGTTGCAGGTCTTGTAACATCACTGTTTAACTGCTCCTGCCCTGCACCTCATGGTGGTATATTTGTCTTCCCCGTAGTTGACAACCCTTTGGGCTATATTGCTGCACTGGCCGCAGGCTCAGCAGCAGGTGCATTTATGCTTGCACTTTTGAAAAAGACAAAAAGAGAAAATGATTAAGGTGAGCTTATGATATCCAAAACAACAAAAATAACAAACGAAATGGGCTTTCATATGCGTCCTGCAAATGTGTTCGTGACTGCAATGACCAAGTATGCTTCAGACATTGAGCTTGTTGTAGACAATAAAAGAATCAATGGAAAAAGCATAATGAACATTATGGCAGCAGGCATTAAGTGCGGTACAGAGATTACTGTTGAATGCAGCGGCACAGACGAGGGTGCCATGCTCAACGCTGCAGTCAGTCTGATTGAATCAGGCTTCGGTGAGTAATGATCGGGAGGAAATTATGCTTAAGGGTATTGGTGCCAGCCAGGGCTACGGTATCGGCAAAGCGGTTATCATAAATGATATGAATACCGATTACAGCAATATTGAATACAGCAATGAAGAAAATGAAAAAGCAAGACTGAAAAATGCCGTTGAAAACTTTACCGCTGAAACAAATAAGCTTGCAGAACAGCTCAAAAAATCTGCCGGAGAAAAAGAGGCAGAAATCTTAGAGGGGCATATTGTTATGCTGCGTGATCCTTTTATGATTTCACAGATGGAAGAAAATATTTCTGCAGGCGCAGCAGCAGAAAAAGCAGTTGATACGGTTTGTCAGATGTTTATTGATATGTTTTCAGCCGCTGCAGATGAGCTGACAAGGCAAAGAGCAAGTGATGTTAAGGATATCAGGGACAGTCTTCTTCAAAAGCTTTTAGGTGTTGAAACGGTTGACATAAGCACTGTTCCTGCCGGGTCGGTGCTTGTCGCAGGAGATTTGACCCCGTCAATGACAGGAAAAATAAAAAAAGAAAATGTCACAGCCATTATTACAGAAGTTGGAGGAATAACAAACCACAGTGCCATCCTTGCAAGAGCAATGGGCATTCCCGCCGTGCTTTCAGTTATTGATGCAACACAGCTTATCAAAAACGGTGAAACTCTTATTTGTGACGGCTTTAAGGGTAAAGTTTTTACCAACCCGTCAAAAATCGAAATCAAAGAATATGAACGAAAGCATCAGGATTACCTGAAGCAGAAGGAAGCACTCAAAGCTTTTATAGACAGAGAAACAATAACCAAAAACGGAATCAAAAAAGCGGTTTACGGAAATATCGGCAAGCCTGAAGATGTGCAGAATGTTGTTCAGAACAGTGGTGAGGGTATCGGTCTTTTTCGCACGGAATTCTTATTTATGGACCGTGCTGACGAGCCTGATGAGGAGGAGCAGTTTGAAGCATACTCAACTGTTGCACGTGCGATGAACGGACGTGAGGTTATAATCCGCACCCTTGATATAGGCGGTGACAAGGATATACCCTACCTTCATATAGGAAAAGAGGATAATCCATTCCTTGGTCATCGTGGAATACGCTACTGTCTTGATAATGAAGAGCTTTTTAAAAAGCAGCTAAAAGCTATACTGCGTGCAGCAGTATACGGCACAATTAAAATTATGCTGCCCCTTGTTACCTGCCTTGATGAGGTAACAAAGGCTAAAAAAATAATTTTTGAATGCGAATGCGAATTAACGGAAGCAGGCACACCATACCGCCCTGTTTCACTTGGAATTATGATTGAAACGCCGTCAGCGGTACTGATATCTGATTTGCTGGCAAAAGAGGTTGATTTCTTTTCAATCGGCACAAATGATCTGACAGGCTACACAATGGCAGTCGACAGAGGGAACTCAAGTGTCAGTTATCTTTATGATACATTTCAGCCCGCAGTTCTAAGAGCAATTGAAATGACAATTAAAAATGCAAAAAAAGAAGGAATACAGGTTGGTATGTGCGGCGAGGCAGCAGCAGACTGCAAACTTATACCATTGCTTCTTGAATGGGGACTTGATGAATTCTCAGTCACACCAAGCAGTATATTACAGACACGCAAAGCCATTTGCGAAAACAATGCATAAAATAATAAGCAGTACGGATATTTCCGTACTGCTTATTATTTTATGTATAGTATTATTTTTCCTCGCTATGCTTTTTTGCTGCGGTAACAAAGCCACGGAAAAGCGGATGAGGCTTGTTCGGTCTTGACTTGAACTCGGGATGAAACTGTCCGGCAACAAACCACGGATGTGCAGGGATTTCGACCATTTCAACAATATGATTATCAGGTGATGTACCTGCAAAAATCATACCATACTTCAAAAGCTCTGACCTATAATCATTATTTACCTCATATCTGTGACGATGACGCTCATAAATCATTGATGCACCATACAGCTCAAATGCCTTTGACTCAGGATTAAGGGTACAGGGATACTGCCCAAGACGCATTGTACCGCCCATATCGGTAACCCCCTTCTGCTCAGGAAGAATATCAATAACAGGATATTTTGTCTGTGGGTCAATTTCAGCAGAATTGGCACCTTCAAGACCGAGCACATTACGTGCATATTCAATAATGGCAATCTGCATACCAAGACATATTCCGAAATACGGAATACCGTTTGTTCTTGCAAATTCACAGGCTCTTATTTTTCCCTCAATACCTCGTGAGCCAAAGCCGCCCGGAACAAGGATACCATCCATATCACCAAGAATTTCGGCAACATCAACATCACCCTCCAGGCTTTCACTGTCAATCCATTGAATATCAACGGCACTTCCCGTAGCAATTCCGCCGTGCTTTAAAGCCTCGTTAACAGAAATATAGGAATCGTGAAGCTCAACATATTTGCCCACCATACCAATTTTAACTGTCTGCTTTGGATTTCTTAAAGCATTGAGCATTTCTGTCCAGTCGGTCAAATCAGCTTCACCGCATTTAATACCAAGCTTTTTAATAACAACCTCATCCATTTTCTGCTCATGGAGCATCATCGGCACTGCATAGAGAATATCGCAGTTATTATTCTCGATAACACATTCCTTGTCAACATTACAGAAAAGTGCAATTTTATTTTTAATATCATCAGTCAGCGGATGCTCTGTACGACAAACAATAATGTCAGGATGAATACCGAGAGAAAGCATTTCCTTTACAGAATGCTGGGTAGGCTTTGATTTAAGCTCATCAGATGCGGCAAGATACGGCACAAGCGTAACGTGGATAAACAGACAATTCTCTCTGCCGACATCCACAGCAAACTGACGAATAGCCTCAATAAAAGGCTGTGACTCAATATCACCGATTGTTCCGCCGATTTCAATAAAACAGACATCCGCACCATTTTCTGCATTTTTAGAAATATAACGCTTGATTTCATTCGTAACATGCGGAATTATCTGTATTGTCTGACCGCCGTAAACGCCCTTTCGCTCATCACTGATAACCTTCCAGAAAACTCTTCCGCTTGTTAGATTTGAATTCTGCGAAAGGCTTTCATCTATAAATCGTTCATAGTGACCTAAATCCAAATCGGTTTCAGCACCATCATCGGTAACAAATACCTCACCGTGCTGAACAGGGTTCATAGTACCGGGGTCAACATTTAAATAAGGGTCTAACTTCTGTGCAGTCACCTTTAATCCCCTTGCTTTAAGCAAACGTCCTAAGGATGCAGCGGTTATGCCCTTTCCGAGTCCAGAAACCACACCGCCTGTTATGAATATGTATTTTGTGTTCACTCTGACCACTTCCTTATAAAAATATATTAAGGGGATTAAAAATCCTCTTTATCAGCCCTTAACTGCTGTACAGGTTACTCTTACACCAAGCTTCTTAAGCAGGTTTTCATCAACCTGTGACAGCATAACCGAGGAATGCATTTCGCAATTTTTAAGCTTTTTAAGCTGCTCGAGTGCCAGCTTTGCATTGCTGTCGGTAACTGCCGAAACAGAAAGTGCAATCAGCACCTCGTCTGTATGAAGCCGTGGATTTTTATTGCAAAGGTGATTGATTTTAAGCTCCTGTATAGGCTTGATAACCTCAGGCAGTAAAAGCAGAACATCATCGGCAATATTTGCAGTATATTTGAGTGCATTAATAAGCATTGCCGATGCACAGCCAAGCAAATCAGAAGTTTTGCCTTTAATGATTGTTCCGTCATTCAGCTCAATTGCCGATGCAGGTGCACCTGTTTCCTCTGCCAGCTTCTCTGCTGCCTTTGCACAGAGTCTGTCCTCAACAGTCAGACCTGCATTATTCATAAGCAGCTCCAGCTTGTAAATCTCGTCCTTCTTCGCTCCGCCCTTCATAGTATTACAGCAGGCATGATAATAACGTCTTATAATCTCCTGTCTTGAAGCCTCTCTTACAGCCTCATCATCAAAAATACAATTACCTGCCATATTAACGCCCATATCGGTGGGTGATTTATACGGACACTTTGAATAAATCTTTTCAAAGGTTGCTTTGAGAACAGGAAAAATTTCAACATCTCGGTTATAGTTAACGGTTGTTTCGCCATAAGCTTCAAGATGCCATGGGTCAATCATATTCACATCGTTAAGATCGGCAGTTGCTGCCTCATAGGCAATATTGACTGGGTGACTCAACGGAATATTCCATATCGGGAAGGTTTCAAACTTAGCATAGCCGGCTTTTATCCCTCTCTTATTCTCATGATAAAGCTGTGAAAGACAGGTTGCCATTTTTCCGCTGCCGGGTCCGGGTGCAGTTATAACAACAAGCTCTCTTGTGGTTTCGATATAATCGTTTTTGCCATAGCCCTCGTCACTTACAATTTTGCCTATATTGGCAGGATAGCCCTCAATCACATAGTGGCGATAAAACGGAATGCCTGCCTGATCAAGCTTTCTTTCAAAAGCCTGTACCTTGGCAGTAGAAACATATTTTGTAAGCACAACGCTGCCTACCATAAGTCCTCTGCCTCTGAAGGCATCAATAAGTCTGAACAAATCAATGTCATATGTAATTCCAAGGTCACCGCGCACCTTATTCTTTTCGATATCCTCAGCACTGATTACAACAACAATTTCTGCCTGATCCTTGAGCTGCAAAAGCATCTGCAGCTTGCTGTCAGGCTGAAAACCCGGCAGAACTCTTGATGCATGGAAATCGTCAAAAAGCTTACCGCCGAATTCAAGATAAAGCTTGCCGCCGAATTCACTTATCCTTTCCTTAATCCTTTCGGACTGCATTTGTAAATACTTGTCATTGTCAAAGCCTGTTTTAAACATAATTCCCTCTCATAGCACAAAAAATATATAAAGGCGACCATCAGAGGCAGTTCGCCCCTGAATAGTCCCCTTCGACTGAAAAAATACAAAAAACGGCTGTACTGCCGTACAACCGTCTGTACTTACATATTATACAGTAAAATATTGCCGAAATCAATAGCTATAAAAAATTTTTTATCAAAAAATATATAAATGATAAAAGACCTTGCAAACCATATGAACTGCCCCAGATTGTGCAGACAGTACAAAAAGACCCTAGTTGATGTAGAAAATAAAATTGTTAAGCAACAAACTGATTTCGTTTTTCAAACGGAGTCAGTTTTGTTTTAG
>OFGL01000343.1_pt1 | contig 44720 bp, 38 predicted proteins | sample 1521801 | NCBI WGS metagenome assembly OFGL01 (sample SAMEA3504085, study PRJEB24116) | mouse gut metagenome | biome: mouse gut; feature: mouse-associated habitat; material: faeces | place: Denmark | collected 2011 | reverse complement strand
CCGTCCGCTATGACAGGAATGCCGTACTCTTTGGCCACTGCATAGGCATCCATAATTGCCGTTATCTGGGGCACGCCTATTCCTGCCACCACTCGGGTCGTACAGATGGAGCCGGGGCCTATTCCCACCTTCACGGCATCCGCGCCTGCCTCAATCAATGCTTTTGCACCCTCTCCGGTGGCCACATTGCCGGCAATCACCTGCAGTTCCGGATATTTATCCTTTATCATGCGGAGACATTTCAGTACGTTCTCGGAATGCCCGTGTGCGGAATCCAGCACTACCACATCCACGTTTGCATCCGCAAGAGCGCCCACCCTGTCCAGCACATTTGCCGTAATTCCGACTCCGGCGCCGCACAGCAGCCTGCCCTGCCCGTCCTTTGCAGCCAACGGATATTTAATCGCTTTCTCAATGTCCTTAATGGTAATCAGACCTACCAGATTATAATCCTCATCCACGATAGGAAGTTTCTCTTTGCGTGCCTTGGCAAGAATCTGTTTTGCCTCTTCTAGGGTAATTCCTTCCCTTGCGGTAATCAGCCCCTCCGAAGTCATGGATTCTTTGATTTTCTTGGAGAAATCAGTCTCGAATTTCAGATCCCTGTTTGTGATGATACCGACCAGTTTTCTTCCTTCCGTTATGGGCACTCCTGAGATTCGGAACTTTGCCATCAGAGTATCCGCATCCTTCAGTGTATGCTCCGGGGTCAGGGAAAAAGGATTGGTAATAACGCCGTTTTCCGACCTTTTTACTTTATCCACTTCTTCCGCCTGTTCCTCGATGGACATGTTCTTATGGATAATGCCAATGCCGCCCTGCCTTGCCATCGCAATTGCCATCCGGTTTTCCGTGACCGTGTCCATCCCGGCACTCATCATCGGAATATTAAGTTTGATTTTCTTGGTAAGCTGTGTCGTCAAGTCCACCTGATTCGGAATCACCTGGGAATAGCTCGGCACCAAGAGCACGTCATCAAAAGTAATTCCTTCTCCAATAATCTGACCCATCTTCTCTCCTCCTGTATTGTGCTGGTTAGTATGTGAGTATGCAGCAGTCCGGCTTTCTCGGCGCCAGACTGCCATTTATTTATGCAAAATACTGCCAGCCCTTCAACTGACAGTATTTCTCCAACCACTTTATTCTGCTAATCTGTAAAAACCTTGCGGGGTGCAATGCTCTGAACGGCTTTCACCATCTCTGTGTTCGGCTCAAGAATAATCTTTGTGTCGCCGTTCCAGATCATCATATAACGACGCTCCGGCTGCGCAGCGATGCCCGAGCTGTAATCAACCGTCTTCATCTGACGGTTTTTGTAAGAATCCAGTCTGTGGGAATTAAGGGGCGCAAAAATCTCCATCTGCTCCAGAGAATAACTTCCCGCCTTCTTTCTGCGGCTTTTTGCCAATACCTTATCTATGCTCAGCTCCCTGTCCAGATAGAGGTACTCGTACTCGATCTCAGCGTTCATATGCGCAAAATAAGCGCAGCCGCCCAGTACAATCGCAATCAGCATTCCCACCACAAACGGCGTCAGGAAGCCAATCAGCGCAAATACTACCGTCAGCATAATCAGAAGCATCTTTAAAAAACGCATCAGCACAGACGGCTTTCTCGCTACCAGCAATTCCACATATGTTTCACTCATACTGTAACCTCCATATATCTATTAAGTATAAAGCCATCTGCAAATTCAGGCAACCGCTGCCGCCTGTCCCATAAAAATATAGAAATATCATATAACAAATCAGGGAAAGTTGCAAGATCAAACATGCCGTTGAATGGATTTGCCTTTCCCAATATTGGCTATCCGCTTATTGTTTATCATCCAGGCACCATACAAACTACACAATACAAAATCTTGTATATAACCCTTATCAGTTGTTCTTTTCAACCCACATCTGGCTTATACCGATCTTGAGATGCAGATTTCCAACCGTCTCAACTGGCAAAACCGTTCCGTCATGTATCTGTGCCGCTCTTATGACCGTCTGAACAGAGGACAGGAATACCGCGACGCCAAACCCGCCATACATATCGGCTACCTGGATTATACCCTGTTTTCCAATTGTCCGAAGTTTTATGCCTGTTATAAACTGATTAATATCATAAATTATCAAGTGTACAGTAACAACCTGACCTTATATGTAGCAGATCTTTCCAGAATTGATCTGGCTACGGAAGAAGATAAAGACTGTCACACAGACAGCCGGGCCAGTCTTTTCAAGGCCCCCACATGGGAGGAACTCAAAATGGCCGGGCTTAATTCCCGGCCATCACTTTTCCATATTCTTCTTTCTTATCCTTCATGACCGTCAGCCCCTGATCCAGTTCCTCCAGCGGATATCTGTGGGTAATCATCTGCTTCGGCGCAATCCGCCCGTCTCCCAGTCTTTCCAGCACATAATGCCAGTCGTCCTCCCGGGAATGGGTAAAGGAGGAATTCCATGTGCCAAACACCGTCAGCTGATTGCGCAGAATCTTCCAGTACACTGCCTTCGGCAGTGTCATGTCAGAAGCCGGATTTCCCACCAGCATGATCCGGCCTCCCGGGCCTGTCATCCGCACCGCCTGCCCCACTGTCTCATTTCTTCCGACACATTCAAAAAGTACATCTGCTCCCCTGCCCCCAGTCTGCTCATCCAGCCATTTTTCCGCATCCTGTGTCCTGCTGTCGCAATATGCCTGCGCAGACAGACCGTGCTTCTGCGCCATCCGCTTCTGAAAATCCTTATTACCGATGACAAATATATTTTTATGGCCGGCTTCCAGCAGAAACATCAGCAGGAAAAGTCCGATCGTTCCCATCCCGCAGATCACAATACACTCTCCCGGGGCAGGCGCAATTTTTCTCATGGCATGAACCGCCACCGCCATCGGCTCCAACATCGCCGCCTCCTCGAAGCTTACACCCTCCGGCAGGCTGATCAGATTCTTTTCCGGCACCGCTGCATACTCCGCAAATCCACCGTCACAGCGGGAACCGAGATAACTGTAATGCCGGCACATCTCGTACTGCTCCTTTTGACACGGCAGACACTCTCCACACGGAATCAAGGGAAACACACCGACCCGTTTACCCTGCCATTTTTCATCCACAGACCCACCCACGGCCATCACCTGCCCGGCGAACTCATGCCCCGGAATAAGCGGATAAGAATAGGTTCCTGTGTGAAATACCCTCGGGATATCTGAACCGCAGATGCCCGCCGCCTTCACTGCAAGCAGAACCTCATTCTCTCCTATTATGGGAGTGTTTATTTCTTCCAGTCTCAGATCATTTATGCCATGCAGCACCCATGCTTTCATTCTATCTATCTGCCTTTCCTTAAATTATCGTATCTGTCATGCCTGCCTTCGCCGCCAAGAAAACGAACGGCATTTTTTCATGCCTGTCCTCCACAAGTTGAAACGCACTCTCTGAATCTCTCCAGATCAGCCTTTGTTGTAATCTTAAAATTCCCCTCATCCCCCGGTATCATGGCAATGTCCATCCCTGCCATGACAGCCGGTTCCGTGGATCCGTTGATCTTAAAAATACGCTCCGGCAAAAGATTCCTGACCGCTTCCGTGTATTTCCCAAAAAGAAACGCCTCCGGCGCCTGTCCCGCAAAAATCCGGCTGCGTGCCAGAAGCGAGGTAATCTGTTCTCCGTTCTCACTGAAATATACCGTATCTTTCATAGGCAGTACAGGGATTGCCCCATCATGATCCGCCGCTGCAGACAGACAATCCGTAACCAAACCTGCCGTCAGCAGCGGCCTTGCCGCATCATGGATCAGTACATAATCGGAATCCACCGCGTATTTCCCTATATCCTCCAGCCCGTTCAGGATCGAAAGCTGTCTTGTCTCCCCGGGAGCAGAAAAACCGCGAAATTTATTTTTTCTTCCTGCAGGCGGCATACCACCGATTCCCTGCACATTCCCAATATCTGCATCCTTGTCCTCTTCCCATGCGCCCAAACCGTCCACACACTCCAGAATCAGTTCCCGCCACATCTCATCCGCCACAATCTGCACCGCGTCAATTTCCTCATGGGAAAAAAGCGTCCGCAGACAGTATGCAATAATCGGTCTGCCCTCCACCTCTATGTACTGTTTGGGCGTTTCCACACCCATCCTTGTCCCTGTCCCGCCGGACAGAAGCAGTGCTGTCACCATATTTTCACCCCCATAGCAGTCTATGACCATCCATAAACTGCTATGTCTTATCTCTAAAATTTTTCAGTTTCCTTCCGCTTTTAGGTATTCCGCACTCTTTCTTTTCTCAGAACTGTAATTTTCGGATATTTCTCAGCGTCTCCCCATAAGCCGCCTCCTTGCCAAAGAGGAGGGTCGTACCGAGCACAAAGCCTTTGATTCCTCTGGGTGCATACTGCGTAATCTTATCCGCACCGCAGGCACCGTCCCAGTAAATTTCAAACTTCATCTCGTCTTTGATTGCCAGAAGCTTTGTAATCTTCTTACCAACATAAGGCATATACATTTGTCCTGCATTGCCCGGATTCACCGCCATCACCAGCACTTTCTTCACGATCACCAGCATCTCCATGACTGTCTCGATACTGGTTCCCGGATTGATGGCAATTCCCGGCACCATCCCCGCGTTAATGATCTTCTGCAAGGTAGTAGACGGATGGTACTCCGCCTCCGGATGAATATATACGGTATCTCCCTTGCGCAGATGATCTAAAAAAATATGTATATTGTTGTTGGGGTGTTCTATCATAAGATGAACGTCCAGCGGTTTTTTCGTCGCTGACGCTATAAAAGACATGTCGTTTAAGGACATGGCAAAATTCGGCACATACCTGCCGTCCATAATATCTATATGAAAAGAATCGATACCGCCGTCTTCTAAATCGCGCACTTCCTTTTCCAGATTGCCGTAATTTGCGCACATCATGGATGCTGTTAATTCAAAGTCCATGTGGAGTCCTCCATATGTTTTCTCAATTTAGACTATAATTTACAGACAGAGTATATCACATGGAGGGGAAAATCTCAAATATTATGCCAAACTCCTTTACTTTACTTTTCTTTTCTATTTTAGGAAATTTTTATTTGCATATACTACCCGGTATTTCTCCCTGCGGCTCTCAAAAAAATAAGTGATCAGCCGCTCCGAAATAAAACCTGGATAGCGGTTTAAATACGGATCTTCCTTTTCTCCCCCATGTTCCGCTGCCGCAAAGAGGATGGGAAACATCCACTCACAAAGCTTGTTTAATACCTCTTTTCCGGCGATCAGCATGTTGCAGGGCGAATACAGATTCCCGCTAAAAATTCGGTCTGCCGCCTCGTATTCTTCCGGAATATTATCCTTAAAATACGACATCATGTATTCCCAGTCCGACGCAATATGTCTCTCCTTGTAGTTCCCTGCAATGCTCGGTGCAACGTACAACGGCACGGGCAGGATCACATCTACTTTATTTTCACTCATCCGCTCCAGCCAATTGTCCGGCAGAAGAAAATGCCTTCTATAATGCACCAGCCCTACGTAGTCTTCACTGGCGTTCTTCCAAATCCAGTAAAGCCCTGTGAGTTCACAAAACTGTTTATTCCTTTTAGAAATGTTTTCCCCATCACAGTCCAAAACCGCATCTGGTGACATCCGTTTCGCTGTCAAGGCTGCCCCCACCTGCAAAAACACCTCTTCATTAATGAATGTATAACTATCCTGCAATGGCTTATCATAGATAGAACCAGCCACATATATTCTAGCCGTTTTTTCCTGCATATTCCTATTCCCCCGCAGACAATTCATCTATCATCATAAATACCTGTCCCTTATCCTGCACATTTCTACGGACATATTCATTACGAAGCTGCCTGTCCAGCTCCACCGTTATCGGAATGATGTCTTTCATTCCCACATCCAGCAGCTCATCTGTAACCTTTTCATGGTTCACTCCCCGCATCCCCAGATAAACCGGATATTCCTCTCGCAGATCTCGTCCGATCAGCCGCACCGGAAGTCCATCCACCGTATCTGCGTTTTCTGACATATCATCGACCAGAAATGCCTCCACCTCCAAATCCGGGTAAAGGTATTCCAGATAAGCCCGCAAGGTTCGCCCTCTGGAATGGGCCCCGGCAATATATACTTTTCTCTTTTCTTCACCCATATATTTTTTCCAGCTTTCTGACAGCCGTTCTGATATCATAGCCTGCCATTTCTATCTCTTTATCTTTCCACTCCCGGTCTCCTGCCTGAACGCTCTGTACCATCTGCTCTGCCCAGACCAGTTCATCCAGCGGCAAAAAATCCACCAGGTTCGTTACTCCTGTTTCTTCGGATATCGTATCTGCAATGAAGCATTTAAGCCCTGCCGCCTGCGCCTCAATAGAGGTAATCGCCAGCCCTTCAAACAGCGACGGCAAACAGAATATATCCATCACTTGAAAATAATCAGATACGTTATCCTGCCAGTTCAGACAGCACACGTCATTTTTTAATCCCAGATCTGCAATCTGTTTTTTCAGTTCATCCCTAAGCTCCCCTCCCCCGATCAGCAAAAGGAAAAGCTTTTTATTGTACACTCTCGCCCTAGAAAAGGCTTTTATCAGGAAACTCTGATTCTTCTGGTAACAGTACCTCCCTACGCTCCCTATGACAATCTTGTCATTCAATCCCAGCTTTTTCCTCAATTCATTCCGCACTTCAAAGTTGAACCGATATTTTTCCACATTGATTGCATTAGGCAGTATCTGTATCTTCTCTCGCGGAATCTGTTCTCCGTACAGCCAATCCCCTGCCAGCCGCGAACAGGCGCATACATCAGTCGCATACCGAAAATCAAACTCTTTTTTATATGCATTATGTATCCGCAAAATTTCTTCCCGTTTCTTGTCGTCTTTCACATCAACCCATGTACTGTGGGAATGTACGATCACTTTCGGTACTTTCCTCTCCATAGCGATCTGCTCAATCAGAAATCCTCTCCAGAAGCTGGTATGAAGATGAATTGCATCATATTCTCCGCTCAGAATATCCGAAATTTCTTTTCGCATTTCCGCCTCGTTATTCCGCTCGGTATTACAGAATGACCGAATCGAGAAACCGTATTTTCTATATTCTTCCGTCGCCTCAAGCGCTTTCGCATTTCTGGTCAGAAAATCAAACTGATATCGTTCTCTGTTTATGTATTCCATGTGGTTGAAAATATATTTATATACACCGTTGTTAATGATCGGTGGAGTCATATGTAAAATTTTCTTTCTACTGCCAGACATATTTTCCCCCTGTCCGCGTCCCAGCTTATTTTCGAAAAGATCCGTAAATCCTCATCATCTCCTCTGCCGCCTTCCCATATGAAAACTTAAGAGCCTGTCCCAATGCTTTCTTCTCCAGGATATTTCTGTATGCAGCATCCGATACCACTTTGTCAATCGCCGCTTCTATCGTTTCCACATTATGCGGATCACAGTACGCCACTGCGTCTCCACCCACCTCTGGCATGGAAGCGGCTTCCGCACAAATCACCGCCTTCCCAACGGAAAGCGCCTCCAGAATCGGAAGGCCGAACCCCTCATAATAAGATACGTAAATAAACGCCATCGACTTCCGATATAGCCATATCAGTTGTTCGTCACTGACAAAGCCTGTAAACCCCACATGCTCTGCCACATCACTGTTCCTCGACAGTATCTCCCTGACTACCTCATATTTCCGTACGGGTCCTGTCAGCACCAGCTTCACACGGCTATCAGGGTGCCGTCTTTTATAGAGAAGGAATGCCTCTGCCAACCCTCTCTGATTTTTATGCGGTCCAAGACCGGAAACCGAGAAGATGAAATCCGTATTTTCAAGTTCCGGCACGCTCTCCCCCACGGCGTCATCAGCAAATAGCTTTACCGGAGACAGGCCATTGTATACCACCTCAATTTTTTCAGGTACAATACCGTAATATTCTGAGATATCCCTCTTCGTGCATTCTGAGACCGCTATGATCTTATCCGCGCTCTTTGCCGACTTGCGTATGAAAACATCATAATATTCCATCTGGCTCCCATACCACTGCGGATAAATCAGCGGAATTAAGTCATGAATCGTCAATATTTTTGCACAGGGAATCTTTTGTTCCAGTTCAAAAGGGCGGTAATGAGAATGGACAATGTCCAGTGGATGTGTCGTCAAAGCATAATTTAACTGTATGGAACCGCCCGCATCCGGCAGAACCGGTATGTAGTCCATATCCAAGTCGAGCCAGTCATTCTTTCCCAGAAACACATACTCGTTTTCTTGATCCTGCTTTAAGAGTTCTTCCATAAGACCCGTTGTAACCTTATTGATCCCTGTAATTTCCCTTTCCTTATATAAAGATAAAACGCCAATCTTCATACCAGACTCCCCTCATCCGTACACAAAACTTTCAGACCAATCAGCCTGTTTATCTCCTCATACACTTTAATCCCTTGTCTATACAGCGGAAGATTTTGATATTCATACAGTTCATACCCTACCGTATCACTGTAAACATGGATATCCACTTCTTTCTGCAGACATTGCGCTATATCAGTCATATTTTTATCCCGCAGATTCACAGGGTGCTGTGTAAAATAAAGAAAGCCGTCAATCCCGCTGATATCCGTCTCATCTCTGATTTTATCAATCAGTTCTACCGTATACTTTCCGCTCCATCCAACTATCCTGTATTTTCCGCCATATATTCCGTCCAGGACGCTTTTTAATCCTGTCTGGGCAACAATAATCAGTTCAATTCCCGGACTATATTCCTCAATCCTCTGCACACTCTTCTGAAATCTTACTTCCTCACTGATAGCAATCACAAGCATCTTTTTCCTGTCCTTTAATGCCTTGTAAGAAACAGGAATAGCACACGCTTCAATCATTCCGCAAAGACCGTCATATGTAAGTTCTGTCTTTTCCATATGCTGTTCCCCCTATTTAACTGCATGAATCAGTCCGCATATCGTCTTTTTACCCTGAATAAAATATTGATAACCGTATTTTTTCAGAACAGAACACAGTTTTTCCGGGTCTCCGTGATATTCCATCATAATCACATCAATCTTTTCAAAACAACCTGCCTTATCCAGCGCTGCAAAAATAGAAAATTCCGCCCCTTCTGTATCAACTTTTAAAACGATTTTTTCTGTATGCCGATTTAGGATTTCTCCGACTGCTTCTCCCGCATCCCGGCACACAATTTCTACCTGCCGTTTGCTCTCATCTCTGGAAAAAATATCCCGCCATCCCGTTTCTTCCGCCGACACTGCCACCATCTTTTTTCCGTTTTCATCGGAAAGTGCAAAATTCATTGCCACAATTTTATCACCGATTCCCGGCTGATTTAGGGCGATATTAGCTACTGCCTGCTCATAGGTATCTGGAAACGCCTCAAATCCATAAACCTTCTTCACTCTGGGCTGATTTGCAAAATATAAAGACGCGATTCCAACATTCATACCGACATCTATCACAATACTCTCGCTCTCTCCAAATCCAAACCCATATGAACGGTTAATGAGAACTTCATTCACGATATCAAAATCTGTCAGGTAACGTTCTTTAATAGTAATTCCGTCAATCGTCGACAAATATCCCTTCCGATCCCCAGTCGCCACATACTTCCAATCTATCGACGATTCCATACGGTTCAAAAAGAAAATACGGTCAGAACCAATCCCCAACACAGACAGTTTCTGAAAAATGCGGTTTCCCGCTGCATAGTCCGTACAGATATAAACCACATCATATATAACCGTCCCAAGCTCTTCCGGGAGGAGCACAGGAAGTCCCCGAAATAATTCCCCCGTATGGGAAGTCGCATTCTTTATACTGCTGTCCACATATGCAACTATTTCCAGATCTTTTGGAAGTCTCCCTCCATTCTGCTCATAATAGCTTCCCGTTCCATAAATAACCGCTTTTCGCATGCTAGTCTCCTCTTTCTTATTCGCTTTTCCTTATTTTCGGATCTACCGACAAAAACAGAACATTCACCCTGTCCCTCACCTTATTTATTACCTGTAATGCTACTTTCCCAGTCATTGCCACAATCAAAGGTTCTTCCTCTCCTATCTGTGACAGTTTATAAACCCGTTCTCCACTATACCCTGCCGATTCGAAATATTCATCCGAAACCACATATCCGCCAAACCCACTCATGTATCTTCTGAAGCGTGCCATAAACAATGCCGCCATATAACCGTTTCCATACAGGTATATGTTTCCATACTTTCTGCAAAACGCAATCACATCTTCTCTTGGAATATAATTCTTTTCAAAATACCGGCCTTCCGTTATATACGATTTCCACAGTGCTTCTGAAAAATCTGCATGGTATATCCTACTGATGTTGTCCAGAATATAGGACATCGGATACTTCCCCTGCTCTGCCAGCATGTTCAATACTTTCCGGCAGTTATCTCTGACGGACAGTTCATCCGAAAATGCCCTTCTTTTGAGCATCGGAAGTCCAAGCATTTGCAGTGCGTAGTCCGGTGCCTCAAAAATGTCCAAATCATGATACTCCTTTTTTTCTGAAGTATAGTAGTCTGTAATGATACCGCTCGATAAAACGCACTCACTCAATCCATGTTCATATCCACAAGCCAGTACTGGATTCGTAATTCCGCTGTCAACCTCTCTAGCCAGAAAATCTGACAGCAGCCAAACCGCTCTGCCTCTGAATACCATAAAATATGACTGGAAATGAGGAAAAAGCAAATCCTCTATGTAATTCATGCTCCAAAATTCCGAATCACCTTCCTGCATCCGCGTGAAAATATCTGCAAATGGCACAAACGGTCCATAGCATGTATCGTTGCACAGAACCAGTTGCTGATACTGTTCCAGTTCTCCAGGCTTCAAATCATTTTCCAGTACATCCTTATATGCACCAAAATCGAAACCGGTGTTGGGACGGCAATAAATTTCATCCGCCACAACCATAAGTTTTTCCCTTCCCGCTCCGGTCAGTTTTCCGTTAACAGCTACAATCAGCCGGTCCGCCACCTCTCTTAAAGAGGACAGGTAAAAAATCAGATAATCATCTATAATGCCATCCCTGTCATAGACAGCAGCAACGGCAAGCGTTTTATTATCCGTCTTTTCTTTCTGCATCTGCCTGACTCCCGCTTTCATTCCTCTACCCGATCCGTTTTTTTATCCCTCTGACAATTCCCCGACACAGCCTGGTTGAAACATAAGTCTGTCTGTTTGTTCCCGGATACCACATATATCCCGCTGTGTTAGAAGTCTCCATTCCATACTTACCCAGCACATCCCTGATCAGAATTTCGTCAAAATCTCCGTGATAAGCACACACCGCACATCTGAGATTCTCCGATCTCCCAATCAGCCGCTCCGCCCCCAGCAAAGCATCCCATTCATTTCCCTCTATATCCATCTTAATGAAATTCACCGGTTCTTCTATCAGAGAATCCAATGTCGCATACTTTCCTCCATCCACAGAAGTCACAAATTTTTTTAAGATAGTTACTTTTTCCCTATCATTCTTAAATGTCTCCTGCAGCGCCTCAATCCATCCGTCATCCGACTCAATTATGTATAGTCTGGAAACCCGGTCAACCACCTGCAAAGAAAAATTCCCCTCGGCAACCCCGATGTCCACAACAACATCCCCGTCTTCTACTCTAAACGCCTCGTCCATATATTTATGCGGCGACTCCCCGTCCTGCTCCATCAATACCCCTCTGTAATAATCCGCTGCTTCCTGCTCATCCTTGATTGCCTTTGAGAAATATAACCGCTTTCCCCCATGGCAGACAAAGAACATCCCGCACGACCTGTCAAATTCTATCTGAAAACACATATCATCATATTTTTTCACAAAATCATAATTAAAAACCTGTAAATCATTTTTTCCAAACCGCTCTAATATTTTAACAATTTCCGGATCACAGCTATTCCGGTATCGGTTCATAACATTTTGCTTGTAGAAAAAGTTCATTTCTTCAATAGCCGCCGTTATTCCGGGAAATTCCTTTCGAATCTGCTCTTCTATTTCTTTATAGCGAATCGTCAGTATCACTATCCTGTCCGGCTCCGTTTCCCTCAATATATCCGCAGTAAAAATTTTCTTCCCATGATAAATTTTTCCGCTCATTTCCGTATTGTTATCAATAAAGCCCATAACATCGTACAACCCGAATACATCGCATTCTCCAAGAACCTGTTCTGCTATTACCCCGGTTCCCCAAATAAATATCTTTTCCATCCATTGTTCCCCACTTATGATTCGCCGCTTTTTGTCTCCTCTGCGTCTATTTCTGCCACAATCTGCTGTCTGTATTTTTCTTCCATATCCACTCCAGTCCCCGATGTATCACTTGCACATCTGCCCTTGTCCACTTCCGCTACCATCTTTCCCGGAATAGGAATCCGATTCCCAGCTCCTCTGATATACCACTCATACTCATTATCCAACTGTCCGATGTCCAGTGCCTGATATCCGGCGGCCGCAAGATCACAGGCAAGCACCGTTGCCGTTGGTCCAAGGGAAATACATATCAGCGTTTCATAACGTGCCTTTTCTTTCACTGTCTGCAGAATATCCTCATACATATCCCACGCATCTTTCTCAGGACATTCAATTCTCTCTATCTTCTTCGCTCCATAGAACAGATCGTTGCCGACACCGATTCTGGCTGTCTTTCCTTCAACCAGTATCACTTCCCTGTCCTGCCATATCTGTTTAAAAAGCTTAAATATCTCGTCAGCCTTCACCTGATCTTTGTAAATGATATAGGGACGGGAAACATACGCGTCATAATAGACGCAGTCTGAATCAAGCAGAGAAGTAATATCTTTCCTGTTCGGAACCATATATTTCCTTATGTCATCCGCTGCATTATCCTTGTATTTTTCAAGCGTCCCGAAATTATCTGCCACTGCCACAATAATGTCCTTCCGTTTAGAAACAATTACTGCTCTAAGCCGCTCAGCCAATTTATTGTCTACCTTTTGAAACCATGGTCTCTCACGATGAAGCATAATTTCAAATTCGCCATCTCCATATCTGCACAGGGAACACCTTTCAGCCAGAATACGGTGAAGCAGTTCCACAGCTGGCCTGATCTCTGGTACATCCTGTAATCCCCACTCATAAGGTGCATTCAAAAGTCTGTTCCTGTATCTAATACAGTTATTCTCAGCCTCCGATACACGGTCTGCACGGCTCTGAAACCGTCCTGCCGCTTCATTATCCCGCCAGTATACTACAATTTTCTCTTTAGGAATTCCCATGATTCCACACTGCTTTTCGATTCCTCTATAGTTCTGAGGTGAAATAAAGACATAGTCAAACGCGATACGATTCAAGGTCTCAGGAGCGGAAATATACAATCCGTGTTTCCACTCTTGTCCCTGTTTTTCCGTATCCGAATCAACTACTCCTTTTACGATACAGTGCTCTTTGTCTATCACCGAGTAAATAAATTCTGCATAGTATCCGGCCCCCCATATGTACACGTTCCATTTATTCTTCCCTGAAGCCAATGTCTCATTCATCTTACTCTTTATTCCGCCCCCTGTAGCGCAACACTCTGCCATAAAAACGCACCAGCTTTTTCACCGCAATTTCCGGTTTCAAAAGATCTATTCTTCTCTTTGCGTTTTTCTCCATTTCACATTTCTCTTCACTTGAAAGATTCATTACATATTGAAGTTGAACCAGCAGATCTTCGGGATCATTTCTTTGACACAGAACTCCGTTATATCCATGCTCGATCACCTGCTCAAAGCTTCCACCATCCGTCCCGATCACTACTTTTGCAAACGACATTGCCTCCAGGCAGGCATTCGCCAGGTTGTCGTTAAAATATGGCAATACAATAAATTCTGCGCCCATGATAATCGGATACAACTGTTCGTGCGGTAGCGGCTTAAACAAAATCACACGATCCGCATACTCCTTTGCGCGCTGTTTTAACAGTGTATGCGCATGTATGCCGTTTACCTCATAAGGCTGCCCCGCAAAAACAAATGTGTAATCCCTGTATGCGTCCAAAAACCGATATATTATTTCCGCAATAACTCCGATTCCTTTTTCCGGCGACAAAATTCCAAAAAAGAAAATATATTTTTTCCCTTTCAATCCATCTGCCAAACTATAATCATAACATTCCACTTCATTTTGAAAAGGCGGTTCCAATACATATACTTTCCTGCCCGCATCCCTGCCGAACTGGTCCGCAGTCGCCTGGCAGGGCGCATATACGGCAACACATCTTTTAGCCGAATGTCTCTCAAAGAAAGCCATTGTCTCCACAAGCGTTTTTTCCACAGAAATATGTGTGGAAAACGCAATTCTCGCATAGGAGGAAAGCCGTAACACCGCAGGAATGTCACCTGTGTAGCATAACGGCAGCCCCATCAGCGAAGTAAACTGGATCACGTCAATATGCCGCCTGTACGACAGTTCTTTTATCCTCCTGTTCATAATTCTGGATTTAGAAACGGCATCACATATATAGCCCACACATTTGTTTTTGTAATAAGAAGATGGCACATAAATCGTATATACCTCTATTCCATCATCATTTCTATAAAAATCATGATGTCCCAGCGTCATAATGATTGGCGTATGCCCCATATCTGACAATGCCCGCGACACTCTGTACAGATATGCCGGAAGCCCGGTCATAGGCTTTCCACTGCCGACATAATCCGTCGTTGCAAATAGAATTGTCATATGCTTACCGCTCCCTATATTTCATATAGAACATCTTCCAAAGAAATGATGGGACAATCCAGCTTCCGGGAAAGTTTTTCCTCAATTTCGTCAAAGAAGGTAATCGCTGTCACTACAACTACATCAACCTCTTTCAAAGCATCATCAACAGAAACAATATCCACATCCGCATAAATAGAATTTGCCCTTTGGTCAATTCCATATACGATCTCTGCTTTGCTTCCCTTAAGTTCATCGATAAATGTTTCTCCAGCATAGCTCATACCATACACTGCGATTCTTTTATATCCGTTTCTCTCAAAGTATTCTGATAAATTCCTGCCTTGCTGCTTCATCTTCACCCACTGATTCATCATAAGAAATAATGCAAGATGCTTATCCGACATGCTCTGTGCCTTATTTCGTCTGTCACCTTCCATTTTCCCTATAGCGCCTGCACCCGCAACTGCACCCACTATCATGGATACTGCTGAAATCATTCCTTTTTTCACTTGTTTTTTCTCCTTCCTCATTTCATATAATTTTTATTTCTGTTTCCCGGCCTGTGATCAGACGGTTCCACTTTTGAATTACCTTATCTATTGAATACATATGCGCCCGTTTCAGTGACCGCTTTCTGTAAACTTCACATTCTCTGTCTCTGGTCAGTATTCTCAACATGGCCTTTCCCAAAATCATTTCCTGTTCTGTCAGGGAATCCCCTGTTTTCACTTTTCCCTCCGGCATATCAGGGGTTAAAATCCCATATTTGCAGCACATCATGGAATCCACATGCTCTATGGTTTGGGGCTTTCCAACAATTTCACCACATGCCCCCGGGGAATCAGTCGTAATAACAGGAATACCACAACTCATCGCCTCTATCATACTATTGGGAAATCCTTCCACTTTTGACGCCATGACAAAGGCTTTCGCATGTTTTAAATAATACGCAGGTCTGTCCGTAAATCCGGCAAAAATCACTTTATCTTCTATTCGAAGTTCACTGCACAGTCTCCGCAAATAATTTAAATTAGGTCCTTTTCCCAGAACAAGCAGTTTCGCCTGGCTCTCATAGGCTGCAGTATAAGAAAATGCACGGATAATGCGTTCCTGCTGCTTTACCCCTTCCAGACGTCCCATACAGACAAACGCCTTTTCCCCGTATTTCCATTCCTCCTCATCCCGCCATTCCAAATGATCCACTACCGGATTCGGGATTCTTATAAGCTTTTTCTGCGGAACACCATAAAACCCGCACATGTCCTTCCATGCATAGCGACTCATAACTACCACCCGGTCTGCTCTGGAATAGAAAAAACGGACGATTCCTTTTTTGTATAAAAAACCGTTTAATTCCTTTCTTGTTGACAAAATCGTACAGACTCTGGCAATGACTTTTTCCCTTCCTTTAGATAAAACATTGATGTAGTTGAACTCTTCCATGAAACTGATTGCCGCATCAATATGATATTGTCTCTTCAGCCTTCTCATTTGCAAAGAGGATCTGATCAACCGCATCATCCGCTGTATATCGCTAACGTCGTTTTCCTCCATGCAGCTTCGAATCCTGGTCTTAATAATCTGGCCTTTTACTGGATAATCCTGTCTTATATTCAAATCCTGAAGAAAATAAAACACCTTTTCTCCCCGGTCCACATAATAGTCACCCAATATCTGCGCCACTCGTTCCGCCCCGCCGCCGCCAAGTTCGGGTATCAGAATCGCAATATTCATAATAGTCCGCCCCGCAAATTCCTTTTTACCGTTGTTTCATTGTCATAATGCTGCATACAAAATCGTTCCATAACATCTTATTCCCATATGACGGATATACATTTTATACTCCGGCACCATTTCGTGAATCATCAACGGTATCTCCCACAAATCGTTGGGTTTATGATAAATACAGACTGCCATTCTGGGCTTATCACTCTGTATGATATTCCTTGCGCCTTTTATCGCCTCAACCTCCGCACCCTCAATATCCATCTTCAGAAATGTGACTTTCTCTTTCACAATCTCATCCAGGGTTACCGTCTCAATCGGATTTTCCTCGTTTTCTGTATTCACTATTTTCCCTGAATACATATCATCACCATCCTTAAACGATAACCGGGTTTCAAGGGACCATAACCCCTTGTTGAAAAATCTGACTTTATCTCCCCACTGCCATAGTTTTTCTTCAATAATACGGGATTTGTCTTTTTGAGGTTCAAAAGAGTATACCCTCTGATAATTTCCCTTCGTCCAGTTTATAAATTCTTCTATGGTATCTCCCGTGTAGCCGCCTCCGTCAATAAATACTTCTCTTCCATCTTCTACCGGTTTCCAGAATTCATCCAGAAAGTACTCAGACTCTGACCATTCTTTGATATCCGTATAATCCATAAAACCAGTTTTTCTCTTTTCCACAATTGCATCCAGCACATCCCTGGAGCGCTGATCCGCCAAGATGTGCTTAACAGATTTTATTTTATCTGCGTTCGTTTCCATCTTATAAAAGTCTTTTATTTCCGAGGACATCCAGAACTCTGAATAATAATTTTTTATACCCATTTCCTCCAACTGTCTGCCGATCTCTCCCGTATGCATACCACAGATCAATACAACTGTCTCTTCCGCATTTTCGTCCCGCAGTACATTTGGGTCGCTTACAGAAATTGTTTTACCTCTCCTCCACTTTTTCTGGTCGTTATCTACAATTCCTGCTACTTTCCAAGGTTTCCCAAATTTTTCAAGCTCCCTTAATATCCTTTCTGCACCGGGGGCTCCAAAAATCCACAAATTTCTGTTCCGCACCACCTCGTTAAACTCTCTCCACGTGTCTGACTTATAGTCCTTCTGCATTGCTGCCCACCCTCTCTTTCACATAATCCGTTATCCCTGTCCCCACAAAATCTGCGGAAACTGCTTCAAACAATATTTCCAGATCCAAATACAGTTTCTCGATGCTGTTTCTATATTTGAACGTAGGATTTGTCCCCGGCGTCAATTCAGAAGAATGCAGCATAAACTGCAGATATCCGTATTTTTCTGATTTCTTTATCTTATCTTTAATCCAGAGCATTTCTTTGAGATTACTCCCGTTAGGTCTGAACCACTCCGTCGTTTTCTGCAGCTTCGGGAATTTCAATACATAGCGCTTCAGAATAGTCGGTGGAACTTCATACACCCCCGAATGTCCCTGTTTATGTATATTTTTCATGGAAAGCATATACTCCCCATGGTAACGGTCTTTTGAATAATCCACGCCATACTGACGGTTTCCGATAGTATCCGCCCAGGATATATAAGGCGTCATACTGCAGTCCACTACATATCCCAGCTTTTTCAGACATTTCAGCGTAAACTCGTCAAACCACCATCTGCCGCTCCTATGACTCGTGATCGGCGTCTGAAACGTATCTTCAAGGAGCCTCGTTAAATACTTCATTTTTTCCCATTGCAGTCGCCTCGAATACTCGCCAATATATGTATGTGTTCCTCTTGGGTTGTACGGTAAATGCTCGATTGGGGGTGAATTCCACGCATGCATGTGCATTCCAATTTCCGCCCGCCTATTTTTCAGTGCGTAACGCGCCATCTCAACAAACGGCTGTGCCAGCGCCATCTCATAATTCGTTAAATAAACTGGTACAAAACCATATTTCTCACATAAATTTTGAAAACGCTCCAAATTCTTTGCATTTTCCGTTGTGATTTCTTTTAATCCGTTCCTTGTGATCTTCGTCGTCCATAAATCGTCCCCTTCTGTATCGATTGTAACAATAAATTTCTTTTTCATCGTTTTTCGATATATCCTTTCCAGCCTTCTGACGGTGCAAATTTATATATCCCCTTCAGTTCAGATATCTTCCCACAGAATTTCTCGCAGTTTGAAACAAGCTCGCATTCCTCTATATTCCCGTCAAACAATTTGCCATTTCGTTTCGCTTCCCGCAGCAATGTGAACTTTTCTTCCTCAAACCCCATAAATCTAACCAGCATTTCATCAAAAACTACACTGTTATCCGCGAATAAAATACTATTCGTCTTTTTAGGGGACGGTGTGATAGGTCCCTCTCCTTCACCGGCTACGATCATATCCCCGATCGTAATCACTCTCCTCTGTCTGTCTCTTTGTATCTTTCCATTTTTATCCGCATATAGAACAATCTTATTTATATCTAAAATCGTCTTCCAAATCGTGTCATTTCCCCACCAGCTTCCTTCAGAATACTTCTCTGTATCATTTCCATTTTCCGCCAGCAGATCCCTTAATTGTCTTAATATTCTTCCGGCCAGAAACAGTGACTTTTTTTCCAGTATATCAATCAGATCATTGATATCACTTTTTCTTTTGGTGTTTTGGGATCCCGAATAATATTCATCCCCTTCCCGCTTCATATAGGAACCTTTTGTATGATGCGGGAGATAGTCCTTCATGGCATTTACCCCGATCATATTTTTTAGTGCTCCCGTATACCCTGCCTTCCTATGTGTCTTTGGCTTTGGCAGATTGATGATTACATCTGCCGCCAGACACGCTTCACTAATGCAGTACTCCTGTGTCATTCCCCGATGATGTTGATTAACCGTCCGGTAGTCATAATTTGTAATTCTTAAGCGCCCTTCCTTACAGTTATGATAAAAGCAGGAATGTTTTCCTAAATTAATCACTTTTCCTGCATAAACCGCATTTGTCGGAACCGTCACAATATTTCCCTTGTTTCTCAAACTTCTGTAATTACGCAAATCGACAAAAGCCACATTTGTTCCGGCAGTCCTGTAAAATTTTTCCAGATCATTCAGTCCTATATTTTTCTTCATCCGTCCAAAATCACATGACTGTACAGGCGCATCGGCGATAATTACCTTTCCGCTCCCCTTCAAGGCAATTAACGTATAATCAATCATACATTTGAGTATTGAGGAATTTGTAACCAGACACTCCATTCCCCTGCGTCCCTTAACCGCTGCATTCTCATGTTTCACCCAGTTAGGCTTTATTAACACAACGTTTCCTGGTTTTATGTATTCTCCTAGCGGATTCCACTCACAGCTTCCAAAGCGCTGCGCATCTAACGATAACATCCTAAACATATCTCTAACCATTTCATAGACGTCATTTTTTCCCTCCGATACCCCAAGCCCGGCAAACGGATACTCCGGATACACTTTATGCGGTCTGAAGTATTTGTCTTTTGGATATTCCACATCCTCTTTATAATAAATAAAATTTTTCATCCGGCTTCCTTTTGTCTGCTATTTCATCAATTCAGAAATTACAAGTTTATGGACATCCGTATGCTCTACATGAAATGCCATGTCCGCGTCATACCATCCCGGCGCGTCATATACCGCTTTCGCCGAAAACCCATAACTCATTTCTACAATCTTCAATTCACTTTTATCGTAGATAAAATCATACGTCATTGTCTGGCTGCCAATTCGTTCCGATATCCTTCTTGCTATGGGAATCGCCCTGAGATCCTGTTTTGACACCTCATAGTCAATTTTTCCGCTGCCCGATGCTCGAAAATCATGTTCTCTCACATGACGTCGAAATATCAGCCCTCTTTCACCTATGATCGTTACCCTGATATCGTACGCATTGCCCGGTATAAATTTTTGAAGCAGTAAGCAGCCTCTGTTGTTTACTCCATATCGCGACAAATCACTTTGGAAAATCTCTCTCAATATCTTAAGGTATGTTCCCTTTTTTGCGTAAAACAATTGCATATCTATATCAGGTCTTCTCCAAAAGGAAAAATGCGCCTTGCATATCTTTACAGCCTCCTCTACATTTTCAATCAGTCTGACATTACTGCTCCCTGCTCCCTGCGGCAGTTTATACACGATCGGGAACTGCTGCCTTTTGATCCAGGCAATCGCACTTTGGAATTCAAAAAAGACTTTGCTCTCAATAAACGGCGCATTTACCGCCTCCAGCAAATATTTCTCTGAAATCTTATTGTCAAACATCCAGCATGTAGCCGCATTCGGATAAACCTTTTTTCCCATCATTTCTGCGCTTTTAATAATGTGAAAGGCAACGTTCTTGTCGATGTAGCTATCATGTGTCCAATGCCATATCAAGGCATCAACACCTTCCAGCTGTCTTATAATATCTGATGAGCTGCAGTCCACCATCTTGTGGGAGACACCCATATTCTGTGCGGCAATTACATATTTTCTGCTTCGAGATCCTTTATCAATACAAATAATCATTTTTAATTGCCTCCCGCCGCTTTTTCAAAAATATAAATCCATCTACCTCCGTTTATCACCTGATACCTTTTGAGTCTTTTCTTAATCGTATATCCCAAATCGTCAAACAGATAATGCACATCATGGATATATTGATAATTTGGTGAGTCCGTAATATCCAATATAATATGTTTAATATCATTATTCATACAAAGATATCGATACTTTTCTTTCAATTCCTCTGAGGGAATTCCATGTATAAAGTTCACTGTTATGAGATAGTCTATCTTTTGGTTTTTAACATTTTCAAAAGTACCAACCACAAAATTTGTATTGCGATACAATCTTCCTGCCGCTTTAATTACCCCCGCATCAAGATCAAGTCCCACTCTTTCGCAGCCTGAAAGATTTCCTACGATCTCACCCAGCCCACATCCTATTTCAACTACCTTCTTCTTGGGCTGTTTGTTCAGATATTCAACAATTCCTATCGCATACGGGCGAAAATTAATCGGTGTGATATGCCATTCAGAAAACCGATACCGGCACTGTAAATATTTGAAGTACAGCTCCTTCAATTTTCCCATCCGCTTGCTTCGATACCACGCCTGCGCCGCCTTGGCTGTTCTGGCATTCGCTTTCATTTTTACATACTCCTGTATTTTTTAATGACCACTACTTTTCCCACGTAGGCGAAAATTCCTCTCCCACCTGTATAAAAGATTCTTTTCTATTCCAGTTGCAATGGGATGACTGATAACACCTTTTACATGGATCGTCCATCTTGTTCTGGTGGTTTACAATTTCCCTGTATTCCTGATACTGCGGCGCATTCCACAATTCCATAAACGCCTTTTCTTTGTCATATGGAAAGAACTGAACCGGCGTTGACATGCACGGTCTTACATAACCGTCTGACCCCAGGAAAAAGTCTCTCCACGTCACAAAGCAGTCTTTATGATACTTATCCTCTGCCACATCTTCTCCTATGTAATGAGGCAGTTTTAATACAACTCCCAGTTCCTCCGCTATCCGAATCGTATCTTCAAAAATATTTCTGACCAGATCCTCATGTCCCCAGAGAGATTCTTCCAGCAGGTTTTCTTCAAACACTGTGAGATACACCACTTTGACTTCCTCTATACCAATTTCTGCTGCCAGTCTAACCATCTCCGGCAATTCCGCAACATTAGACCGCATAGCACAGAATACAAAATTAATCCAAGGATATTTCAATCCTCTTTCCTTTTTCGTTCTCACAATATCTTTAAGATCAGCCACGATCTGATCAATCTTAGACCCTCTCCGTATTCTGCTGTTTGTTTCATCTGTCGCTCCGTCCAGGCTTACCGCAAATACGTCAACTTTATAGTCAAATATGGCATCCTTTATTTTGCCCAGATTCATTCCGTTCGTACAGAAATACTTTCGTGCCTCATGTTTGCTGATTATCTGCAGCATTTCAATAAAATTCGGATGGATGGTTGGTTCTCCCCACCCCATCAATGTGACTTCCTCTACAACATCCATAAGCGGTTCAAAGCTTCTGAACGCATCCATGTCAAATACTGTCGGCTTAAAATCCGCCGCGTTCCTTCCACACATGACGCAATTAAGATTGCAAGCGTTTGTCAATTCAAACACAAGACGTCTCGGATAAGATTCCAGAATCGTCCTGCCCTGTTCCATTTCTTCCATATTTAATTTGCTGTTCAGCTGCTGACGTTCAGATAACTCTCTTCCACTGAATAAATTCTTGGTCTTTGCTCTTAATATCATGTCCGCCTCTCCTTACTCTGTCTCTGTTCTTATAAAAGGATACAAATCGTCAAAATCCGCTGCCCTGAGTGAACCGTCCGGCATCACGCGCGATGCTATCCTAGGTACAATCTCCGAAAACTCCTGTAAAATCACTTCACACACAACCGGCTCTGCTTCCGCAAGAACCTCCAAAATCAAGGCTTCTATGTCATCATCCGCCGTAATGCGCACTGCCTTAAGCCCATATGCCTTCGCAATTTCACAGTAATTCGGCGTCTGCAATCCGCTGTCCGGTCCAACTCCCAAAAATCGGTCATTCATATAATTATGCTGATTATGCCGAATCAGCATATACCCGTTATTGTTATATACAAATAATTTGACTGGAAGCTGATTGTACTTAAGCGTCGCAAGCTCCTGTATATTCATCTGTACAGCCCCATCTCCCGAAAGCGCTACGGTATTTCTTCCCTTCTGGCACGCTCCCATGGCAGTAGCCCAGAAACCCATACATGAAAACCCGCCCGACGCTAAGTACCGCTGTCCCTCTTTCAACGTCCAGCTCTGCGAAACCATACAATACACGCTGCCCGTATCCACCACAATATTAGTGTTTTCGGGAACAAGACCAGACAGCACAGAAGTGAAATAGTAGCTGTTAAGCGGTTTCTGGCATTTATATTCCTCCAGAACAACCGGGTATCTGGCTTTCCTGTCCATGCACCAGGCAACCCACTCTTGATGATCCTCCATCAAGTCATCACTTCCCATATACCCGGTCAATTCCTGTAAAAACTCCTTTACGTCACATCTGTATTTATGGTCTATAGGAACGGCTTCCCGCAGCAATTCCTTTTCATCTATATCCACCATGATCTTCACGGCATTTTCCGCCAGTTTCTCCGGGTAATATCCTATTGTGGAGACAGACAGCCGGCTTCCCAGAATGAGGAGAAGATCGCATTTCTGAATCGCAAAATGGGACGCTCTGTCCCCGTAATTCCCCGGTCTGCCGATATAATACGGGTGATCGGAGGCAATCACGTCAATACCGCCTCTGGACGTAACAACAGGTACACGGAATCTTTCAGAAAACTGCACCAGTTCCTCAACCGCCCTTGCGTTCCTGACACCAAACCCTGCCATTATGAGAGGCTTTTCCGCCTTGCGTAGAAGCTCCGCTATCATGCCATAATCAACGGCTTCCCGTCTCTCTTCCTCTCTGTCATATCCCCTCATTTCTTCTGGAACCTGCCTGTTCTGAATATCCACCGGCACGTCAATCCATACCGGTCCCGGTCTGCCACAAACCGCTTCGGCATATGCCTTCTCCATAATGTATCTCGTATCTCCCGGATCCATAATCGTAGCGCAGTACTTTGTAATGCTGTCCACCAGAGGCTCCACCAACATACTCTGGCACGCGTTCTGCCGTATCCCACCGTCCATGGCATACTGTAAAAGCCGGGAATTGGCCTGCCCGGAAATAACAAACATGGGTGTCGAATCAAAATATGCCTGTGCTGTCCCCGTGATGGCATTTGATACACCTGGGCCGATAGTAACCAGACAGGCGCCAGGCACATGATTCACCCTCGCATAGCCGTCAGCAGACATGGCTGCTGCCTGTTCATGGTGGCAGCAAACAGCCTTGAGACTGTCATTTCTGCATAACGCATCTGTAAGCCACATGGCTGAACTGCCGGATACCATAAATACCGTGTCACATCCCTTTTTATATATAAAGTCAAAAATGTATTCCGCAACCGTCATATCATATTTTCCTCGCTTTCCCTTATATACAGACGCAACTGTCAAAGTGACCCTTTTTTAATAGCAGCACCGCAATGCCTCCACTGCATTCGCTGTAAATATAGGAATCACACTTTGACAAAACAAACATTTCTTTAATATAATTCAACGCAATCTCCCGTTTATTCTTTTGGTCAAAATATACCTCACGATCCTTCGGTTCATACGGATACTTGCTGGGCGACGCAAATCTTTCCCTCTCTATATAAAATATTTTTTTACCCGGAAAACGGCTCTGGAATTATCGGATAGTTCCCTCCAGTTCACATGAAACGAATATTCCGTTTATCTCCTCATCCTGGGCTAAAAGCTTCTCCGTTTTTCAGTTTTTGTATGTCATTTGTCACGCTTTCCCATTGTTCGGTTTTGAAATTATATCGCTTAATTACACGCGCCGGGATCCCAACTTACACCTATTCCTGTTTCACAACGAATCCATCTCATCTATCACTTTTTGCAGCAACACATAATTGCTGTAAAATGAAATCATCTTCTCCAATCCTTCCTCTATGCTTGTCGCCGGCTGTTTTGCTATAGACCCAATTCGTTCCATCCGTGCAGCCTGTATCGTCTCTCTTCCATTTGGCGACAGACGCTCCGCTTCTATTTCCAGTCTACGCCCCGTCTTCTCCCCCAGCTTTTCCGCCAGCCCCAAGATCGAAATATCCGCATTTTTGCTGCCGACATTATATGCTTCCCCGTTTTCCCCCGCATATAGCACCGTGAATATTCCATATATCACATCCCTGATATAACTGAAATTCCTGACGCCCTGCCCCGATCCGTTTATCTTAATCTTTTCCCCGATCATAGCCTGCCTGAACAGATCTGCAAACACATTGGGAGAGGCAAAATCCATTCCCGGCCCATACACACTGAAAAGCCTCACAATGCTTCCACACAGCGACATCTGTTCCAGCCCGCACGCAAACATGTACTCAGATGCCCGCTTGCTTTCGGCATAACACAGTTTCGCATTCATGGAATCATTTCCGCCCAGATGACATTCATCCGTAATGCCTTGAAGCAGCAAGTCCCCATAAACGCTGCATGTGCTGATCAGCAGAATCTTTCTTACCTTCTTTTCCTGCGCAAAGCACAATATTTCTTTTGTTGCAAGCATATTGTCATGAAATACAGAGAATGAGTCATTATCAACTGTCTGTTTTCTTACCGCCGCGTGTATCAAATAATCTATATTTTCGTCAAAATGGTAAGGCTCTGTCATATCTTGCTCCATAATTTCGAAATACGATTCTTGAAGATACGCCCGGTATATCTCCTCCGCCTTCTTTTTGTCTCTAACAGCCGCGATCACTTTTACCCGGGCTTTGTCATGTCTGCATATATGTAAAAGACTCAAAACAATATAACGTCCAATAAACCCTGTCGCCCCCGTTACAAAATAAGTTCCGTCTTTCACCTCTATATCTTCCAATGCATTGCATGCCTGATTATCAAAAAAAGTGCTCAATATTTTATTCCCCCACCCATCCGCTAAAAGGCATAGTACGTAAAAGCCACATTTTTCATATAAGACCTCAAACTGATATGATAATCTTGTACATACTCCCTCATCAGCAGAGGCACTTCCCAAAAATCACTTGTTTTATGATATCCCATAATCCCCAGACGAGGCCTGCATTCTCTGATCGCGCGCTCCGCGCCCCGCAGTGCCGGAACCTCCGAACCCTCTATATTCATTTTGATATAGGTGGCACGCTCTTTGTCCAGAATATGGTCAATCGTTTCTGTCGGTACGGTCTGCGACCCCGTTTCTGCCTGAAAAGTCCCCGGACCGCCCAGCACATAAAAAGCCTCACCTTCTGTATGACTGTACACTGCCGTATTACTTATATGGATCCTTCCGCGTTCGTCCTCGGTAAGTTCTGCAATATACTGTTCCAGTCTGCCATAGTTTATCGGATCAGGCTCAATTCCGTAATATTTTTTAAACCGATGACCGTTATACTGCAAAAACTCTTTCAGGCTGCTGCCCCCACAGGCGCCGCAGTCTACAAAAACCTCGTCCTTCAATCTGGGAAACAAATCATATTCAAAATACATCCCCTTTTCTGGATATACCGGTATCTCAACTTCATCCGTTATCAGCCTGAACTCCAGTATCTTTAAGAAAACCTCTCTGGACTCGTCATCATGCATCATGTCATATGCCTTCCCGATCTTGTCCTGATTTTCCGTCATAAGATATACATCCGTACAGGCCGGCAGATTATATCGCCCCCCTTGAAACAGGGAATAACACCTTCTGAAATAGGTGTAATCTATAATATGTTTACAGCCGCACTCCCTCAGTCTTTTATGTACCCCCTGATGCCCGCCCGCAAGCAGTTCCTTTTTAAAATCTTTGCAGTAGCTCTTTCCGTCTGTATTAATCGTGACAATCACAAGAGCATGATCTCCAACCCGGTCCACAATCTCCGCAGGGGGGATAATTTCCAGAGCTTCACATGTATTCCCCCATTTTTCAGAGTCTCCGTCTGAAAAGCAAACCGGCTCTATACCCACATCCCTGAAATAATTCAGAAATGCGATCCCTGCGCTTCCCGCGCCATAGAGTACGATAGAATGCATGTATTCGCGCAGATCATTCCTCATATCATCAAGCGTTATTTCAATATTTTCCCGCTCCGTCCGATATCTGCGGAATATTTCACTCACCCTGTCCGCTGCCATACCGTTTCACTCTCCTATCCGTTTCAACATTCTTTTTACCCCTGCTTCAAATGATATTTCTGGCTCAAATCCTGTGTCTTTTTTCAAATCAGTTATATCAAACCACTCTCTTTCTATCTCATAACCCGAAAATTTCCGGGTTGAAAATTCCAACGGATAATTCGGAGCAACGATATCCCTCAATTTAAGAATGTACTCTTTCAACGGCATGGGATTCCCACTGGATAATACATACTGCGATTCCTGTCTGCCCAACTCGCCTATCAGGCAGTAAGCTCTTGTCGCGTCTTCTATATGCAGAAAATCATACAACTGTTCACCTGAGCTCAAAGGAAATGGCGTTCCTTCTTCCATATGATCTATCAGGGAGTTGATCAGTCTCGGATTCGTCTCCCCTTCTCCGTAAACATTCACGATAATGGGCCAGATAAATTCAACATCCTTATTCCGCGCAACTGCCCTGCACACAGTTTCTGACGCAAGCTGTGCCGCTCTGTAAAACTTATGCTTGTCTTCCGTATACAGCCTGCCTCTTTTTGTATATAATTCTGTCTGTGTAATACTGCCTGCTCCAACCACTTTTTTACATTGCATTTCAGAAGCAGCCATAACAGTGTCCGCCATCCACTTTACATTGTCCATCTGACATAAATAATCATCCAATGTTTCTCTGGTCAGTCCGTCCCACGCAAATTGGTAAAAGACATCAAATCCTTTCTTTTTCATTTTGTCTGGCAGACACCTAATCTCATCCAGATTGCACTCTATCAGTTCCGCATCCAGTCCCGCAAGTCTGAATGCTTCCCGGCTGTTTTTTACGTCAGTTCTGACAATCCCCGTCACTTCCGTGCCTTCCGCTATCAATCTGCGTGCAACCGCATTCCCAATAAATCCTGATATACCGCTTATTATTACTCTCTTCATCATAATTAAGAAACACTCCGCATACTTTTTTCAGCTTCTCTCACAATATCCGCAGCGTTGTTGTAATACGCTTCTTCCAACGTATACGCCGCAGGAGTCGGCACATCCGGCAATGAAACTCTCGCGACAGGCGCCTTTAATTCCCGATACAGCCGCTCATATACCAGCGTACTGATCTCTGCTGATATACCGCCGGTTTTCCACCCGGTATCCGCAATCAGTAATCTTCCTGTTTTCTTTACCGACGTGATAATCATTTCTATATCTAACGGTTTTATTGTTCTCAAATCTAATATTTCCGCATCTATGCCTTTGCTTCTCAACGCCTCTTCTGCCCGCAGCGCCTCCAAGGCCATCGAGGAAATTCCTAAAATCGTGATATCTTTTCCCTGTTTCCTCACCACGCCTTTTCCAAATGGAATTGTATACATTTCCTCCGGCACACTCCCCACCTGATTATGAATCCTTCGATGATCCAAAAAGAGTACTGGATTATTGTCTGCGATTGCCTGCAGCAGCAGCCCTTTCACATCATAAGGCGTAGTCGGCATGATAATTTTGATTCCCGGCACATGCATAAACATTCCATGCAGTGCCTGCGAGTGCTGTGCAGCCGATCCCCATCCCTGGCCTGTCACAGCCCATATCACAAGAGGGATCGGGCATATTCCTCCAGACATATAATTATATTTTGAGGCATGATTTACCAACTGATCCATCGCCAGCATTAAAAAATCCGGTCTGTTATGACAGTACACGGGTCTCATTCCCCCCATTGCCGCTCCAACCGCCACACCTGTCACCCCTGTCTCCGCCAGCGGTGTATCAAATACACGGTCTTCCCCAAACTCCTTGTAGAGACCTGTCGTCGCTCCAAACATTCCTACTTCATCGTTAATGCCCTGCCCCATGACAAACACCTTTTCATCCAGCCGCAGCGCCTGCGCCAGAGCGTTCCTGACTGCCTCCGTATATGTCATTTTCTGACCTTTGATATCCTTTAATATATGATCACTATCCAGCATTTCACCGCTGTCTACTCTCGTCCAAGGCACTTTAGCTCCACACTCCTTCACATAATGTACCGGCATCGGGGCATGCGCTTTCTTTTGCATATGAAAATGCTGCCTCTATTTCTTTTTGAATCTCATCTTCTATTCTTTCAATCTCCGCATTTTCCAACAGCCCTTCCGCCGAAAGTTTTCTTTCCAATTTCATAATAGGGCATTTTGCTTTCCATAAATCCAATTCTTCTGTTGTCCTAAAGCGGTTATCCACTCCGTTACCTGTATTATGATGATTTCTGTATCTGTAGGTTTTACACTCCAAAAACCATGGCCCTTCACCGTTTCGGATGTGTTCTGTTATCTCACGTGTTTTTTCATAAACTGTCAGCACATCATTTCCGTCGACAGATGCGACAGGCAGGATCGTTTCAAATTTAGAACCGATGTCTGCATTTGGTTCTCTGACACAAAAAGGTGTCGAAATGGAATACAAATTATTTTCACAGACAAACAGCACCGGCAGTCTGTTTATTTTCGCATAACAGATACTTTCATATACCGATCCCTCTTCGGACGCTCCATCCCCAAAGAAAACCACCGAAATAGTATCCGTTTTTTTCATTTTCTGTGCCAAAGCATATCCAACCGCAATCGATACGTTTCCTGCTACAATGGATGAGGTAAGCGCAACCCCATTTTCCCTGTCAATCAGATGCATGGAGCCGCCGCGTCCTCTGCAGCATCCGGTTTCCCTGTTGTGAAGCTCCGCCACCATCTTTTTCAGATCTCCGCCCTTTGCAAGATAGTGTCCATGGCTTCTGTGGTTACCGAATACCGTATCCTGCCTGTGCAGATTCCCGCACACCCCCGCCGCAATTCCTTCCTGTCCGTCACATAAATGGATCGGCGTGCGCATTTCCCGCACTTCCCCGTTATAGTGATCTGCTATGTAATTTTCTACCATCCTTATCCGTTTCATCGAATAGTATAGTTTTAACAACATATTTTCCATACTTAATCCGCATCCTGACATAATTTATCAAAGTATCTATGTACCAGCCTTCTGCTCAGTTCTTTTATGCTGACCGACTGTTTTTCTTTCCTGACAAAATCCGTGATCTCATACAGCATGTCTTCCAGGTCATATTTTGTCTTCCATCCAAGCATACGCCCCGCCTTTGAACTGTCTAATTTTAATACTTGCGTTTCCGCTGTCTTAGTTTCGCCAATAAATTCGTACGCCGCATTCGGAAAAAACTTTGCCATGCATCCCACAAGCGTCTCTACGTTCTTAAATCCATCCGCACCAGGGCCAAAATTATATGCTCCGCTCAATTCATTTTCCTTACCGCTGTTTTCATAAAGTTTCTGCGACAGCAGCAAATATCCCCAAACCACATCAAGCACATACTGCCATGGTCTGACTGCCTTTGGATTTCTCAGTACAGCTCTCTCTTCTTTCCTAAACTGCTCCAGTAAGTAGGGAACCAGTCTTGTTAAATTGTAATCCCCTATCCCTATGACATTGCTCGCCCTCGCCGTAGCTACAGACACATTTCCTTTCCCGTTTTCAAAAAAGAAACTCCGATAGCACTGGCTGATCAGTTCCTGACAGACTTTGCTTACTGAATACGGATCTGCACCTCCAAGTTCCGCTTCCTCCGTATAGGGAATGATCGATTCGATGTTGCGGTAACATTTATCACTGGTTACAATCAAAACACATTTTACAGACTCCACCTTTCTGCTAATCTCCAGAACATTGATTACGCCATCTATATTTGTCTTTAAAATGTAGTCCGGCTTTTCATTACAGCCGTCCAGCGATGAATGGGACGCCAGATGAATGATAATTTCCGGCTGAAAATCGATAATCACCTTACTTAGCGCCACGTAATCCGATATATTGCCTTCCTTATGCCTTATAGCCGTCACTCCTGCTTTTTCATAAAAACAACCCGGCTCAAGTGGCAATGAATATCCGCATACATCCGCCCCCAGCTCTGTCAGCATAATACTCATCCACGTGCCCTTAAATCCAGTATGCCCTGTAACCAAGACTTTTCTATTTATCCAAAATTTTCTGGAATGATCTACCATAGTTTCCATGGCGCTTTCCCTGTTTTCCACATCATATTCAGTGTGTCTCTGTCTCTCACCGTATCCATTGCATGCCAAAAGCCATGATGCCTGTATGCCCCCAGCATGCCGTCCTCTGCCAGCCGGCTCAAGGGCGTTTCTTCAAAAACCAGCTGCTCATCGTCATTTAGATAATCAAAAACTCCCCTGTTCAAAACCATAAATCCGGCGTTGATCCAGCCTCCGTCCCCGCCTTTTGGTTTTTCCATGAAATCAGTGACGGCACCATCATCCAATATTTTCAGTGCACCAAATTTTCCTGTTGGCTGTATCGCCGTCATCGTCGCTAATTTACCGCTCTCATAGTGATATGTAAGGAGTTCCTGTATATTTACATCAGACACACCGTCTCCATAGGTAAGCATAAAATTTTCATCTTCCCCGAGATAGCTCCTGATCCGATTAATTCTGGACCCTGTCATGGCTTCTTTTCCGGTATCCACTAGTGTCACTCTCCACGGTTCCACTCTGTTGTTGTGAACAATCAGCTTATTGTTATCGTTAAAGTCAAAAGTCACATCAGACATATGTAAAAAATAATCCGCAAAAAATTCTTTGATCACATATCCCTTATATCCGCAGCATATGATAAATTCATTAAACCCGTAAAAAGAATAAATTTTCATGATGTGCCATAAGATCGGCATATCTCCGATCTCTACCATGGGCTTTGGCTTTAAGTGGGACTCTTCACTTATTCTCGTACCTTTTCCGCCTGCTAAAATTGCAACTTTCATCATAATCTCCGATTATTTATTCTCACTGTATGTCCAGCCGTATATATCGTAACAGTCCTTACACAACGGCAGCGCCTCGTATCTTCTCTCCGCCAGAATCCGCCTCCAGCTTTTCTCCTTCTCACAATCCCAGCACTCTTTTAGAGTCATCTCCTTTATATTCCCCAACACCATAACTTCATCGTTGTCAGCGCAGCATGCACATATATTTCCGTTCCAGTGAAGTGTTAGTACATCAAAAATCTGATGGCAGCAATTGTAGCGTCTTAAGCATTCCTTCTGCTCCTGCTTTATGACTTTCATTTCATCTCTTCTGCCCGTGTCGCTGATCAGTTCCAGATCAATATATTCCAGCGTCGTGATGCCGATCTCAGTCTTATCGCAGATCGATTCGCACCGTTTCCGAAATGCGGCAATTTCTGCCTCTGTCTCCGTTAAAACAGAGGTTCCGATTGTAATGAACGGATATTGACGTTCTCCCCTGAGTTTATACAGCTTTTCGATTTTCCCAAGCAGCTCCTCAAAATCATCTCTGATGCGCAGCAGCTTATATCCGTCCCGCGAAACTCCCTGAAAAGAAAATTTAACAGAATCAATCCCTGTGTCTATCAGTTCTTCCATAAACTGATCGTTCATCATGCTTCCGTTGTTTGTCAGGTGACAGACAATCCCCTTTTCCTTCGCCTTCATAACATATGTAAGGAAAGCCGGATGCAAGGTCGGTTCGCCCTGCCCGACAAACTTAATCGCCGTCTGGCTTTCCATACCGGCAAGTTCATCAATCAGTTTCTGATAGATCTCCTCCGACATATATCCTCTGTCACGCTTTGCCTGCCCATTTCCGGTTTTGCACATAACGCATTGAAAGTTACAGTGGTTTGTTATCTCCAGTTCTATAATCCGCGGAAACTCCGGTAGTCTCTCCCACTTTTCTTTCGGGTTTCCTGTGTCTATCACATCATAAAAAGGCTTTAACGGATGTGTTTTTCCCATCTCCGGCTACCTCTCTTTCACAAATGTTTTAATGGAATCAATCATGTAATCCAGCTTTCGCTGATTCATCCCTGGATAAACACCAATCCAGAAAGACGCAGCCATGATCATATCCGTATTCACAAGATCTCCTGCTATTCTGTATCCCTCTCCCTTACTGCGCATCTCATCGAAGCACGGATGTTTGATAAAATTGCCCGAAAACAGATTCCTTGTCTGAATGTTTCGGTTTTCCAAAAACTGCACAATTTCATCCCTTGTAAATCCTGCTTCCTCCCTGACCGTCATCAGAAAACCGAACCAGCTTGGATCAGATTTTTCATTTTTTTCAGGAAGAATAATCTGCCCGGACACTTCCTCCAGATTTTCCCGCAAATACGCCCAATTATGTTTTCTCTGTTCCACGAACCCCGGAAGCTTCTCCAGCTGCGCACATCCGACAGAAGCCTGTAGATCAGTCGCTTTCAAATTATATCCAAAATGTGAGTACACATATTTATGGTCGTATCCGTACGGCAATTCACCAAACTTCTGGGTAAATCTATGTTTACAGGTATCGTCAACCCCGGAATTACACCAACAATCCCTTCCCCAATCACGGAAAGAATTGACCAGACGATAAAGCTGCGTATGATTCGTGCATACTGCCCCACCCTCTCCCAGCGTTATATGATGTGGGGGATAAAAGCTGTAGGTAGACAGATCTCCTATCGTACCTGTCTTATGCCATTCACCGTTATAAAGATATGTTGTACCAAGCGCATCGCAGTTATCTTCGATCAGCCAGAACTGATATCTGTCACAAAATTCTCTTATGTACTGAAGATCAAAAGGATTGCCTAATGTGTGGGCTATAAACACTGCTTTTGTTTTATCCGTCCTTGCCTCCTCGAGTCTGGAAACGTCAATATTGTATTGCGGAATCGTCACATCAATAAAGACAGGAACAGCCCCATATTGAATGATCGGCGTCACTGTAGTCGGGAATGCCGCCGCCACAGTGATCACCTCGTCCCCCCTTTTGATCCTCCGCTCGCCTAATTTGGGCGAAGTCAATGCCATAAACGCGCAAAGATTTGCCGACGAGCCGGAATTGACTAGCGAACAGTGTCTGACATCCAGGAAATCTGCGAGCCCCTTTTCAAACTCATCCACGTAATGCCCGGATGTAAGCCAAAATTCCAATGCGGCGTCTACCAGATTGACCATTTCCTTTTCGTCATAAACCCGTCCCGCGTATTGAATCTTTTCAAACGAGTCGTTATCCTTATTCTTTCTATGCGTCTTCTGGTAATATTCTCTGACTAGTTCTTCTATTTTTTCTTTTATTTCACGCTCATTCATTTTCTATGCACACACCTTTTCTACACAAGATTCCAAAAATTTATCCAGTCTCCCTCTTAACCCTTTAGGTACAATATCCTGCTCGTCTTCGCACACCAGCCAGAAAAGATTTTTGGTGTATATTGTTATCAGTTTCAACATGCACTTAGTAATTACGCGATATTTCATGGAACATATGGGAAGCTGCCGGACGGTTTTTTTATAAAAATCATCATCCAGCCTTTGCCAGTTATATTTTTTCCCGTCCAGAACATCAAGTCCATAACGCAGCTTCACCCACTTTGCTTCCGTTTTTTTCATAACCATATAAAAATGAACAACTGCCCAATATAAATTGATTCTGTAAGCATTCCAGATCAATTTACAATACTCCCGGTCCTCAGGATATAAATGCTTTAAGATCTTAATGTACTGCATAAACTTGCCAAGAATATTCTCATAAGAATATGGCGGCGGCTCATTTGCCGAAAATTCCTTGGTCCGCGATGGTCTTTCCCGATAAGATCTGGGCGAATACACGATTTTGATATCGCCGTTCAGATACGCTTTTTTCGTTCCCAGAGGATACTTCATCAATATCTGTGTGTCCCATATAACATAAGGATATGAAGTATATTTCCAGTCAAAACTACATTTCAAGGGTTTAATAGCATGCAACGCTTCCCGCCTATACACAACGTAACCGGCATGTCCATAAATGGCGTTGTAATATTGCACTTGCTCAACCGTAATTTCTTTGGATTTTAGAAGTCCTGGACAGTTGCGCATCACATCGTACTGCACACTCTTTAAAAACTTTATGTAGCGGGGTAAATTCTTTACCTCAATCCTGTCATTGTCCTGATGCAGCATCACATATTCCGCCGTGCCTGCCATCAACACATAATACCAGTTTAAAAAAGGACCTCTATTTTCTTCCTGTTCTATAATTTTCAGTCGATCATCATCAATATTCCGCAAAAGTTGGAGCGTATTATCCGTAGATGCATTGTCACTCACAACCACTTCTATATCATCCTTTTCATACGTCAAAATTTCTTCAATATATTGACATGCAATCTGTCCGCCATTGTACACGGGAATACATATACTTAATATCTTTTTCATTTCGCACGCACATTCCTATCCTAAAAATTCTACATTACCATCTATCCCTCAACCCTTTGGAAATTCGTTTCAAAGAAAACATTCCCTCCTGAATCTCGTCTGCGCCTTTATCCAATTCGCACGCCAGAATTTCCTGTGCTTGAGAAATATTCTCCATTGGAACAGAACATCTGATACCTCTGACGGAATGCTCCCTGATATTATAAATAAGAAGCTCGTTTCCTCTTACCGGATAAAACCATAACTCATCTCCAATACGTTCCACTTCCCCAAAAGAGGCGTATTGCTGCAATTTGTTATTCACAAACCTAAATTCACCGGGAAAATCAAACGCTATATCTATAGTCAGCGTCCGCCTGTCTGTTTTCAACACATGTCCGACCGCCTGCCCTAATAAAATCAGACAATCCTGTTCCTCAATATAAATCAGATTGGCGTAAGGAACACTTGATCCATCCCACAAATCTGTGTCTTTCAAAATATATTTTCTCAGTATATTTTGTTCCCTGTTCCATTCATAAACATCTGCGCTGTCTGCCACTGTCATCCAGACTGTCTGCCCACTTGCCAGCGCCATGCCACAGTTTTGTACTGGCAGCTTAATAACCGTCTTCTCTTTTTCTTCCACATCGACTACAATCAGCTCGTTCCCTGACCCATTTACAAATGAAAAGCTGTTCTCACTTTGCTTTATGACACGCATCCCCCACTTGCAGTCTGCCATCAGCGCACTCATGTTTTCGTCCCGCGTAATCCGCATGGTATCTAAATCTATGACATAGCACCCCATTGACATATCCGACGGAAAAACCAAACCCTTGTTACGCCATACAAATATGTAATAATATACCATCAGCGATCCGTCTGCCTGCGGAAAATCATATGCCTCTTCTTCTCCTGTTTTCAGATCATAGCAATATAAATTATGAGAATAATCGTTATTTAGGAAGAAAATGAGTTTGTCCTGATAATACGCCCAATACTGCCCTACACAAAAAAACTCATTTGGTTTAGCCTTGGAAAAAGTATGTATATGCGCTATTTCTCCCGTATCCAGGGACATTATAAACAGTCCGTTAAATTCCATATTTGCAAAACAAATTTCATTTCCTTTCCTTACAAAACTTCTAAAGTTAAGTGCGATCTCACCTTCACCACTGTTTTCGTCAAAAGCTGCATCTACATTCTGAATTAAAATAGGTTTTCCTATTTTCTGATACAAATGCATCACCGAACTATGATCCCCATAGTACGCATCGCTTAAAATCACTGCTCGGTCCATATCTGCCGAATCGTCATAAATCCCCCAGCCTGCCGCAACATATCTGTCTCTGAGATCCCGATACGCTGCCCATAACTGTGGTCTCATACTCTCAATCGTCGCCTGAATCAGCGGGTGCGGTCTCCATAACAGTATCACCTCATCTTTATCTTTTCTGAACGCTTCAAACACGGACTCCATCTTACGAAGCATCCGTTCGCTATGCTGCAAAAGTGCACTCACGCCGGTATTATAAAAAATAATTTTCTTCCAGCTCCCGTCCGACTTCTCAATCACTTTTAGCCACTCCGCCGGAATCTCCAGATCCTCTTTTTTTGTGCTCAATACTTTATCAATCTTCGGCGACCCCGTACCCAGAAACTTCTTTTCCAGAAACTTTCTGTCCACATGTTCCCCTGACAGCCCCATCTCCTTTGCGGCCTTACTGTATTCATTGATATAGATCTGCCGCATGTCTTCCGACTGGACAATCACTTGGTGGGCATAAATTGTCCCGGGAGTAAAACAAAAATGCTTCATTCCGTCAATTGCCACCTGATCGTCAGGATTGATCTCCGGCAATATAAAATATGGTATATATACTAACTTATCTGTAAACTTTCTCAGTTCCCTTGCGTAAAAAGCCGGATGCACGCTCGTCACATGATTACATTCATCATATGGATTATGTATATAAATAATATCTGGATACTCTCCCGCCAGATCAAATTCCTCCCATGACACCACCGACACATTCTTCGGATACAAATCTCCCTCATAGTGCATCCTGCTAAAACTTCCATCGGGGTTCTTATCAAAATAAGGAATCGGTATGACATACGCATCACAATCCGGGTCTGCATCAGCTGCTTTCCAGACACTCTCCAGACTGTCCCACATGGAAGCCTTATAGGGCAGAAAAACCACGCTCGTCCTGATCGGAATGTCGTTCTTCACACTGTTTTCCATACGGATGAGTTCCCTGCGCAGGCTTTTATATACCTTTCCTATATTGACAGCCTGCTGCTGCCGGATCATTTCATAAGACTGATAGACCTGCTCACAGTACGACTCCAATATCCTGACTGTGGCAAACTCCTCTCCCAAGGATTCCTCGATCATCCCGCCAACCTGGATTGCCGAATCCTGCGCCTGTTCCAGCAAAGTCAGCGCAATCTCTGTGTTTCCCGTCTCCACGGCCTTTTTGATTGCGGTATGCGCCTGATCCAGCAGGTCAAGCATATTTTCTATTTGCTTTTTCTGTGATTTTCTCATAGATTTGTTTTTGACTGTTCCAGCAGCATCCTCCATGATAACTAACCTGACCCTCCGTGGCATTTTCAGACAATGTGATTATTCATTATATCACAGTTATCGGCGGATTGTCCAAAAAACTTTATATGCTGCCTGATTCCTATTGTTCTCTCCACAACAGTCTCCCAGACAGCGAATTCTCACTCTTCGCTCCAGAAAACGCCATACTCGTCCTCCATCTTCTTCACGCACTCATTGTAAGCCGCCGCGTCCTTTCCAGCCAGTGCCTCTTCAAGCTGTCTGACGTCCTCTGCGGCGCGTTTGTTAAAAGGCTGCGCGTAATCCGAAAAATACTTCACGTCATCCATAAACGTCAGAAGGCTGTGCGCCTTGTCGTACTCGTTGACTACCTCCTCATACTGCGCCTTATACTTTGCGTAATTTTGTTTCAGCTTATCCAGTTCCTCCTGCAGCCTGCGGCGCTCTTCCATCTTCTCAAAATTGACTATCTTACCTCCTATGTACTCGATTCCTTTTAACGCCACTGCATATGCCGCCTTCATCGCCTGCACTTTGGCATCCGCCTTTTCCTCGGCGAATTTAGTAAGGTTTGCAAATTCCTCCGCACTGGGCAGAGCCTTCATAAACCGCTCAAACGCTTTATTGGGATCCAGATATTTTTCGATATCCGCGTCATAGGACTTGATCTGCTCCTTTAACTTCTGCATCGGCTCCACATATACATCCTTGATCACCCCAGCCATATCCGCGATCTGGCTGCCCCTGATCCGCATGGAGTCCTCTATTTTGCCGTAAAAGAAAGTCCCGGATGTCAGATCCTTCCTGCAGTTCTTCCCGATAATGGCACTGTCCTCCCGCACCGTCCGGGCAATCGCACCGAAACTGCCGGCAAACGCCTTTCCCTCTCTCAGAAAAACCGCTTCCATATCCACAAAAATTTCTTCGTACTCTTTTTTCTCCTCCGGCGTCTTTGCCGCGCGGATCTTCTCCTCGATCTCCACAAACTGCTCCGGCTCGGAATAGACACAGGCATCCCGGAGCATAGACGGCATTTTGCTGTACATGGTCTGTGTAAACGTCTGATAAACCTGCGCACCGTATGTACGCAGGTCAGCCGCCGCCAGAAACAGATCCTTCATCGTGTCCGGGAAATGTTCCATATCCACATGCTTTATTTTCGTGTAAGTATCTTCCATCTTTGCACGATCAAAATCCATCGTAAATTCCCCTTTCCCTTTCGCTATTTTTTAGTCTTCCCGTACTCCTCATACGCTTCTTTAAAACATCTCAGAAGATCCTCTGCAATTTTCTTACAGCCCGCCCATGAGGTTCTGGCTTCTTTCAGCTCGTTCGTCAATGTAAACACATATTTCACATATTCAGGGTCATCCATTCTGTTAAGGTGCAGCAGGGCGTTGTCGATATCCTGCTCCAGACTGTTCCACACCGTCATAATATGCTGCAGTCCTATATCCGCAGAGGACAGTGCGTGAGAAATATCCGTTATGGAAGTCTCCAGTTTTTTGATACTGCCGTCAATCTTGCTATATTTATCCAGTTTTTCCTCAAGAGGCTTCAGCTCGCGGTTCTTCTCCTTCTTCTTTTTCCTGATCTTCTCAGCCCGGTCTCCATAAATGCCGCCTGTAACCGCCCATGAAATAATCCCCGGAATTCCCAATACCAATCCTGCCGAGCCGGTAAAGGCAAGTCCCACAGCCTCCTTGTATTCCTGTTCCAAAGATTTAATTTCCTGCTTCAGATCATCAATCTCCTGCTGTAAATCCCGCTGCTCGGTACACAGATCGAGCGCCGCGATCGCCTTGGAACGATCTACGACACTCTTGCTGATCTTGTCGTTCATCTCGTCTCTGAATACACCAAGCTTCCTGTAAGTTTTCTGTACGTTATCCTTATGCCGCCCGGTATCGTCCTTCCAGAGTCTGAGCATCTCTGTTCCGCACTCTACAATTTGCTTACCAGAATCGTCCGCGATAAATCCATGCACTTTTAAATACTTATTCAGATCCTGCAGCACCTCGACCGTACTGTCCGCTCTGGAAGCAAAAAGTTTCGCATAATCCGTCAATGTCTTACCGACATTCTGGATTTCCACCGCCAGCGGATCCCACTGGACCGCATGATCATAGATCGGCTTATCAAAGGCAACCTGTTTTTCCGGCATCAGAAATTTATGCTTTTCCTCCTCAAAAAACGAATCGTTGCTTTTATAGCCCAGATAAGTCTCCGCCGTCTCCTTTGTGAGAGGCAGTGCCTTCGCCATATCCACATATCTGAGTATGCATTTCAAATCATCCTTCGAGACAATCAGACCTTTCTGCTCCTGAACAGCCTTTTCGGATAATTCGTCTGCGGCATCTGCGGCATCGACAATTCCACGGAATGCCTCTATCCGGGAAGTCCCGTCCATCAGACTGAGCACGGAAGCTGCCGTCTGTCCGAATTTCGCCGGTTCCGCATTCTGCGATGCCTTAGCGATCGCTTCCAGCAATGCATTGGCTGACCTGCGTAATGGTTCTGCCATGTAAAATTCCCCCTTTCTGCTAAATCCCACCACAATACTTGTATGTTATCATAACATTGTGGACACTACCTGTAAACATGATAGCTCTGCCGCCATTCCGTTACCCGACCAGCACTTCTTTCCCCTTAAATGCAAATCCGTACTTCCGAATCCTCTCCTCCGAAATCCCCTTCGCGATAAGTGTCTGCGCATACTTTTTCTCTTCTATCTGTAAAAGCGCCGCCTGCACGGTGTCTTCGAGGCTATTGTCCCTTCTGGGATTAAATACCTTAAACTCAATCAAAATCGCATCCAGATTTTCCTTTTTCGGCTCTAACATGATGTCATATCTGCCGAACCCGCTCTCCCGGTTGGATGTGACCGTGTAACAGTCCTCCATCTGCACCATAAGCCCCAGCACAAACCCATGATAAAACCGCTCCGGCTCCGCTTTCCCGGAAGCGCGCTTACCCGTGTCAAAATAACTGAACGTGTTGCCGGCAATCTGGTTCATATATTCATTCATGGCATCCAGATCGCCAGACAAAAGCGCCCTGACGAATGCGTTATAGTTCGACACATCCCCCGCAAACCAGCCTCTGATCATATTCTTAAACATAATCTCCACTTCATGGTTGGTAAGCGTCAGCTCATATTTGGGTTCGCCTATGATCTCGTCTTTCCCATACTCTTCGTAATCCTGTATTTTCAGATAGCCGCCTGCCACAAGCATCCTCCAGATCGCATACTCGTTCGTGTCAAGCTGGTTGTAAACGATCTGCTCGTCGATGGGAACCCAGAGATGTTCGCCTTTCATCAGTCTTTCGAACGATTCCTTCACATCCCTGCTTCCCTCCCTGATCAGCTTACCGGCCAGACTGTTGGAGCTGGTATTCGCCCAATAAGTGGTAAACTTTCTTTTATCCAGTAAATTAAGGATCGACCAGGGATTATAAATATCCCTCTCTTCCCCAAAAATAAAGCCGTCATACCACCGCTTGACATCCTGCTTTTCTGCGCCCATGCCAAATTCATCCAGCGCCGAGAACACCTCCGGCTCCGTAAACCCAAAGGCCGTTTCGTATTTCCCTGACGTGGTGGTGACCACCTCTATATTGTTCAGATCCGAAAAGATGGACTCCTTGCTGACTCTGGTGATCCCTGTCATAATGGCTCTCTCCAGCCACGGGTTTGTCTTAAAGGCAGCGTTGAACATGCTTCTGGTAAAGGCCACAAGCTCTTCCCAGTAGTCATGGACATAGGCTTCCTGCATGGGCGTGTCGTATTCGTCCAGCAGAATAATCACCTTTTTCCGATAATAGCGATACAGAAATTCTGACAGCTGATGAAGTGCCAGCGTCGCGTCCACATCCCCCATATCTGCCGTCTTTCTGAGAAACAGATCCTTTTCCTGCCCGTTCAGGCAGTCTCCTTCCAACAAAAACGCGCATCTTGCGTATTCGCGGGCAAGAAGCTGTACGATCTTATCCCGCGTATCTTTATAATTGTTCTCCTTGATATTCGCAAAAGAAAGGCTGATCACAGGGTATGTCCCCTGCATGGCGCGGTATTTTTCCTCCTGCCAGATGAAAAGTCCATCAAACAAGTCGCCCCTTCCCGCATATTTGACCGAAAAAAACTGTTCCGTCATACTCATGGTCAGGGTTTTCCCGAAGCGGCGCGGTCTGGTAATCAGGGTAACACTATCCATGTTTTCCCACCATTCCTTGATAAAGGCCGTTTTATCCACATAAAAGCAGTTATTTTTTATTATTTCCCCAAAATCCTGAATTCCGATTCCTATTGTTCTCGCCATAACAGCCTCCCAAGTCCCGCTTTTATAACCCATTATATTCTTTATACAAAAACACGTCAATCTGTTAATGGATATTCATTCTCTGTTTATAGAAATTTCACACAAACTAAATCTTCCCATCATTGACAACCATTTCCAAAATATTTATCATAAAAGCATAATGTGAAATGCTGTATTCTTCGCAGTCTGTATCCATTATAACATATAAGAAGAAAAATCTCACTCCCACAGGCTGTCTGTTTCCGTCGAAGGTCTAAGTCAGATGATCTGCGGGAAGAAAGGAACGTATCATGTCGTCACACAATTCCGTGGTAGAAGAGATCAGAGAGCAACAGAAAAAAGCCTTTGCCACCATGACTCCCAGAGAAAAGCTCGCTTATTTCTGGGATTACTATAAGGTACACACGATCGCGGCCGTCATCGTGGTTGTCTTTGTCATAAGCTTCATCAACTCCTATCGTTCCAATAAGCCTTTCGCTTTCTACGCGATTCTTTTGAACGCGGACACTTCCGGGGATCACGCTGTCACCGCAGCCGCATGGGACGAAGCGTTCATGGAATACGCAGGCATTGACCCGGAGGCTTATCAGGTAAATATTGACACTTCTGTCTCTATATCCGCCGACGGCGGCAGCCAGTACGATGTTGCCAACCGGCAGAAAATGGCCGCCATGATGCAGGCCGGAGATATCCATGCCATTGTGGCGGACACGGAAACCTTCGAAGGCTATGCACGTCTTGAGTACTTCTATGATCTGAATACCGTCTTTACCAAAGAGGAACTGGCTCCCTATGCCGATCTGCTCTACTACACAGACGGCGCCGCCTTTGATGAAGATACGGGCGACACACTGGAAGATATGGAGACCGCGCAGGAAGCCGTCTACAACAGCGTCATCGACCACAGCGACCCCTCCACTATGGAAAAGCCCGTGACCGTCGGCATCCGCATCCCGCAGACAGGAAATAAGCTGGGCGATTCCGGCTGCTACGATTACATTGCGGATCGCGGCTACACCTTTCAGGGATATCCTTCGGAAATCGTGATCGGGATTCCGCTTTCGGTGGAGAGTCCGAAGATAACACTGCAATTTCTAAACTATTTATTCGAGGATAACACCGAAACATAAATCAGTGCCTTTTTATCAGATTTAAAATATTCCATCATAAACAATTTGCGCCAGAAGCTGATCGATCTGCTCTGGCGCATCTGTTTCTCTGGCATATTCACGCTTTGCAATGCCTATTCCTTTGTCACGCTCCCAAAACATGACACATTTGTCATTTTTGTAAAAGTTCCCGCAGTTTCTGGTTCACCGCCCCCGGATCTGCTTTCCCCTTCATTGTCTTCATGGTCTGCCCCACGAGGAAACCGATGGCTTTCTCTTTGCCGTTCCGATAATCCTCCACGGACTGGGGGTTTGCGGCAATCACTTCCTCTATGGTCTTCTTAAGGGCCCCTTCGTCATTGACGGTCTTTAACCCCTTTTCCTCCACATACTGCCCGGGATCCACATTTTCCTCAAACATCACCTCAAACACTTCCTTCGCCACCGAGCTGTTGATCTGCTTCGTCTCGGTAAGGGCAATCAGCTTCGCCAGATTCTCCGGCGAAAAGCGCAGATCCGATGCGTCCACTTCCCGCTCTTTCATCAGACGCATGGTTTCCCCCATAATCCAGTTAGACACCTTCTTGGGCTGCGCCCCCAGCGCCACCGCCGCCTCAAACAGATCCGCAAGGGGCTTCTCCCCTGTGATGATCTCGATATCATAGTCGGGAATATCAAATTCTTCCCGGTAACGCGCCATTTTTTCCGTGCGAAACTCCGGCTGTCCGGCGCGGATTTCCTCCAGCATCTTTTCGCTTACGCTGATCGGGGTCAGATCCGGATCCGGAAAGTAACGGTAATCCTGGGCATCCTCCTTGCTCCGCATGGCGTAAGACTCACCCTTAGCGTCGTCCCATCTTCTGGTTTCCTGCACCACACTCTCCCCCGCCTCGATCAGATCGATCTGCCTGGCCGTTTCTCCCTCGATCGCTCTTGTGATGGCCTTGAAGCTGTTCAGGTTCTTCATCTCTGTCCGGGTGCCAAATTTCTCTGCCCCCGCTTCCCTGACGGAAAGGTTCACGTCCGCGCGCATGGAGCCTTCCTGCAGTTTGCAGTCCGAAGCGCCCAGATACTGGATCAGCAGCCGCAGTTTTTCCAGATAAGCGATCACCTCCCCGGCGTTTCGCATGTCAGGCTCTGACACAATCTCGATGAGCGGCACGCCGGAACGGTTATAATCCACCAGGCTGCAGTCCTCCCACTCGTCATGGATCAGCTTGCCCGCATCCTCCTCCATGTGGATTTCGTGGATGCCGACAATCTTTCTGCCGCCCTGTTCTGTCTCTATCTCCACGCCGCCGTTTCGGCAGATCGGGAGATAGAGCTGGGAAATCTGATAATTCTGCGGATTATCCGG
>OFGL01000320.1_pt1 | contig 46081 bp, 35 predicted proteins | sample 1521801 | NCBI WGS metagenome assembly OFGL01 (sample SAMEA3504085, study PRJEB24116) | mouse gut metagenome | biome: mouse gut; feature: mouse-associated habitat; material: faeces | place: Denmark | collected 2011 | reverse complement strand
AAATGCGGTAAAAGTCGATAAAATCAAGTGTTTTAAACCTAATCAGCAGACACTAATTATACCATTAAACATCGATGCAGGTAACCCCCTGTTTCATATTTGCACGCTTTCCGTTACCATCCGTCTATGGATGCCAAAATCAAAAGACGCAGAAAATAAGCCTCCTTCAGTTTGCACTTTTACTGGACTTACAGTTCATTTTATAGGAAGGTATATTATTTAAAAAACATTCTACCATCCCATACCGGTCTCTCACCACGCACTCAAATAATTCTTTGTCTTCTTCATTATTGATATCACCGTGAAAAAAGAAGACATTTTTTGCACACTCTTCACCAAGTTCTTCCATCAGTGATCTGCCGGATGTTTTGTTAATGTCGATATACGCCACTTGTCTTCCGCTCTTCGCCCACTCTTTAACGTATTTCCTACCCACACCACTTGCACCGCCAAATACTACGCATACACCACGACCAAGCATAGGTCTCCTCCCATATTTGTATTTTGTTGTCGCTCCCTTATCCGGATTTAAAAGTTTGCACACTTTGTCAGCTCCACCGTTAAAATTCGTGTTTTTTGTCTGAATTTGTCCCGCTTTGTCTGACATACTCTTATTGTATCGAATTTAATCGCTAAGTGCAAGAAAAAAAGGGGCCTGCGCGATAACTTACATCCGCGCCTGCCTCTCCTGTTTCTTCCTTACGCTGCCTTTCTGTTATTTCAACTCGTTTGCCGTGGTATAGAAATGATAATAGATCCCCCGTTTTTCCAACAATTGTCCGTGATTTCCCTCTTCCACGATTCCTTCTTCCGTCAGCACTAAAATACGGTCCGCATTTTTTATGCTGGATAGACGATGGGCTATCGTCAGAGTCGTCCTTCCCTCCGAAAGTCTTGCCAAAGACTTTGCCACTGCAAATTCACTTTCATTATCTAACGCGGAAGTCGCCTCGTCCAATATGATCATGGGCGGATTCTTCAAAAATACCCTTGCGATACTGATCCTCTGCTTCTGGCCGCCCGAAAGCTTCACGCCTCTTTCTCCCACATAGGTGTCATATCCGTTTCCAAGTTCCATGATAAATTCATGCGCCCCGGCCTGCTTCGCAGCCTCTATGACCTCTTCTCTTGAAGCTTCAGGACGTCCGTAAACGATATTTTCAAAAATCGTTCCGGAAAACAAATAAACATCCTGCTGTACGATCCCTATATTTTTTCTCAGGCTCTTCAGCGTAAATGCTTTTACGTCCTCCCCGTCTATCGTGATCTTCCCGTCCGTCACATCATAAAATCTCGGGATCAGATTACAAAGCGTCGTCTTTCCGCCGCCCGAAGGCCCTACGATCGCCACTTTTTCCCCGGCCGGAATATTGAGATTCAGATTCTTCAGCACAATATTATGATCGTCCGGATATTCAAAACTCACGTTTTCAAACCGTATGCCGCCCTTGGGATCTTTCATCTCCCGTGCGTAAGGTTCGTCAAAAATCTCGATATCCGCATCTATGATCTGCAAAAAACGCTCGATCCCGGTGATCCCCCGCTGAAACTGCTCGGCAAACTCAATAATCCTGCGTATCGTCGCGATCAACGTGGAAACATAGAGCATATAAGCGACCAGATCGCCCACTTCTATCATACCCCGGATCATAAAAATACCGCCTATGACCACAACCGCCAAATACATGATCCCGTCGAACATTTTCACTGTAGTATTGAACGCCGCCATATACTTATACGTTTCTTTCTTGATCTCCAGAAACTGCCCGTTATCCTGCTCAAATTTTTTATTTTCCATTTCTTCATTGGTGAAGGCTTTTACCACCTTCTGCCCTAGCAGGCTGTCTTCGATCCTTGCGTTCAGCTCCCCGATCTGGTTGCGCTGTTTACGAAAAGCCCCCCGCATCCTGAAGTTCAATGTCATACAGACGCCGATCATAACCGGAACAAACGCAAAAATAATAACGGTAAGCCCGAAATGTATTCCCGAAAGGATCACAAAAGAAATGATCGTTTTTATAATGGCAATAAAAAATTCTTCCGGGCAATGATGGGCAAATTCCGTTACGTCAAACAGATCGTTGGTGATCCTTCCCATGATCTGCCCTACTTTCGTATTATTATAATAAGTATTGGACAGTTTCTGTAAATGCTCATAGGCATCCCTTCTCATATCCGTTTCAATCTTCGCGCCCATAACATGTCCCATATTCGACATATAATATCCGGCAATACAGTCCACGATGCGCAGCAGCAGGTATAAAGCCCCCAATTTTCCGATTACCGCAACAGACAGGCTTGCCAGATCGTTCAGACCTTCATTCGTAATGTATCGCATGATAAGAGGCAGCACTAATTCGCATACCGTCGTCAGAGCCGCACAAAACAGATCTAAAAACAAAGTTCCTTTATACTTTTTGAAATAAGGCGAAAACCGCCTGATCAGCTCTAACGTCGTATACTGCCTTTCCGTATTTTCCCGTTTCTTTTTCATTTTTGCTCCCATCTGTCCGCTTTTGTGGACACTCAGATCAGGGAAGTTGAACGTGCGTTTCTTTCAAACTTATGTCCCTGCATATCACGAGTTTACTTGCGATACTGTCTCACTTCATATATCCGCACGCACGGTTACTAATTTCCGTACCCGCCCTGACCATGTATCCTGTTATAGCGGTGATACTGCAGTACGATATACAATTCCGTATCCGTATAAGCAATATAAGGCGCTACATAAAAGACAGATAATATACCGCAGGTGCATGCCGATAAGATCGCCCACCCAAAGAAAGACAGATCCAATATAAAAGCATCCCATTTTTGTCCGTCCATAAGTTCTTTGCTGATACGGAATGCTTCATTATAATCCATTCTCGGATCTTCTGCCAAAAGGTAGGGTATCATTCGATACTCGTATGCTTTTATGATACCCGGAATCACAAAAAGCAGCGACCACAAACTAATAAACAGAGATCGTAAAAATTGTACTTTCACAACATTCCAATAACCGTTAGAGAATGCAAAGCCCATTTCATTCAATTCTGTTTCCTGCACCCTGCTCAGCATAAAAAAGCGTCTGCATCCTATTTCGATCGGCGCAAGGAAAAAAACTCTGACCGCAATGGCAATCAACGCAATGACCAGTATAATAAATAAAAAGATCAAAACTGCCATGATTGAAATATGTCTTACGTATGTGTAATAAATATAATCGCTTTCTTCCTCCAGCCTTTCCCGTATTTTCTCTATCCGCGCATTTATTCTTCCACCTGAACTGCCTCCTGAAACGATGCTCAGAATAAACGCTGTTAAAACTGCTTTCCAGTAACAATGATTCAAATTTTGCTTTGCCCTTGTTTTTAAATCAGCTCTTGACCACATAATCTCTCTCCCTCGTCTATATCTCAATATATGTTCTCTTCTACTATAATATAATTTACAAAAATCGACAAGATAGGAAATGGTTCTTTAAAATGCTTTAAAATACTGTAAGGAGCGCTCCTTTTATGTGAAGCGCTCCTTACGTCGGACTCTTTTAAAAATATCTTAAAAGCAGGAAGAAAATGACATGAACCATCTGATATCCGCAAGTAACATCAACTACCCATCTCACTCCCTTCCCGCTTGTCTGTCTGAACTTCCGGACATCTGTCCGCTGCCGTGACAAGACGCAGTCAATCTGAAAAGAAAGCACCGGCAACCTATCAGCTATCAGTTATATGCGCCGTAACTGTAAATATCCGTCGCCGTTTCCAGCAGTTTATTTCCCTGATATGCTTTTACCGTAAGATAAAGTCGGTAACTGTAGCCTTTAGCAATGGCGTATCGCTCATATACTGCTGCAAAAGTAGCTTCGGGTTTATCACTCCATGTCTTAATGGTTTCCCATTTTCCGTCTTTATATCTCTGTAAATCTACAATCAATTCCACGGAATCTGCCGAACTTGTTATTGACGATTGCCCCGATGCGCTTATCGTAGCGATTCCCCATTTGTCTACTTCCATTCTTGATGAAATCGTAGATACATCCGTCCAGTGAGGCATGATACCCGCATTTTCTCCCCCTGCTGCAAATACTGTTGTTACATTAGACATTAAAATGCATACCGTCAATAACATTCCAAATAATCTTGTTCTCTTTTTCATTTGTCTTCGTGCTCCTTACATACGCGTGCGACGCGTTCTTAATCAGTAAGTTGAATACGCTTATTTATCCAACTTTTTTAACCCTCTACTATATATAACGAAATGACTCCGCAAAACCTTACAAAATTTTGCAAACTTTTTTAAAATTTTTTCAAAAAATTTTTAAGAAGCACTTTATCATTTATTTCCTCATCGTACTATACTGGAAATATTCATTGATTTTTGTTAAATGCTATCTAAAATTTTTCCTAATTCAGATAATTCCATATTACTTTCAATAACATATCTAGATTTTCCTGTATTAAATTCTATCCACACTCTCCCGTTCTTTTCTACCTTTACAACATCATATTTTCCAATTTTTTCTTCCGACACTTCTCCCTCTTCCGTATCAAATGCTATTCTTGTATCATTAATATAAATTGTTATATTATATCCTGAACCATCTATATGTCTATACTGCAAACAACATTTTTCATCATCCCCATAAGCATATACAAGTTGATAACCCTCTAGCACATACTCAGGTACATATGCTTCATACTCCACCGGCACTTCCACGGCATCTTTTCTACCGCCAAAATCAATAACGGAATATTCCTTTCCCATAAAAAAATTCTGGATCGGCACTCTCAATGCTTCTACATTCATAGTCAGCACTCCTGTTGCCACAACCGCCGCCAAAATAGCTGCCGCCGCTATCTTTACCTTTTTATGACGGTTCTCCTGTGCATCTATTTTTCTCATAAGCCGGTTCATCTTTCTTTCAAAAGACTTGGAGAACTGATGTTTGGTATCCGGTATGTTCTGTTCTTCTTTTTCCAGCTCTTTCAACATATATTCATATAATGCAGGTTTTAACATTGCTTCAAACTTCTGCTCGTTCAATTCCTCTTTTACCGACACGTTTTTTCTCCTTTTTCCACGATCACTTTCAGCGCTTTGCTTCTTTTTCGATCTGTCTGATCTTTTCTTCCGGCACATCCGCTATTTTAAGCCACTTTGCTATAAGTTTCTCCGTTTTGCAGCATAGAAAGGATCATTTCCTCCCTGCCCCTTGCGATTCCTATCTCCATCCCTTTTTCCGTTCCAATCTCAAGAATATTCATCTGTACTTCCTCCCATTCCTCCGATTGTTTTACTTCTTTTACAATCCTGTCCGGTTCCAATATCCGCTCATCCTCTACGAAAATCTCACCGTTATCCATAGTCGGGTTTTTCATATACTGCAATAAACTGATCAATTCCGGAGATCTGTTTTTGCTTGCCATGTTCAAAAATATCTTTCTGGTTCCGTCCTCCAAAGGAAGATCCGGTACTTCTTCGCACCATTCGCTAAAAGTGTATCTTGCGACGCTGCCTGTTTTTCTCATCCACAGCCCATGCATCCAAGCGGATCGCACGTTTTCCGGACCTGTTTAAAACTGCTTGTTCCACCTTTACGCTGGCCAGCTTCAGATCCGGCTCTTCCAGTATGATACTCAATACGCCTTTATACGCCCCCGGATCTTTCATGACTGACAAAAACAGTGCAAAATCGCATGCCCTCTCTTTCTTATGCGGCAGCGAGAAACATCAATACCCCGGTAACAATCAGAATAAAAATGCCGTATGAAAACGAACAGGTTCGCTTAGCATTTCTCCCACACTATACTTTAGTCAAATAACAGGTTTCTCGTTCCTCCCTGCCGATTATTCAGTTGGTTAAGCAAGGAGTTTACAGATTTTATAATCTGTGTCGATACGGGAGTAAAACGCTCCCGTTCAGATAATCAAGAATCATAGAATTGTTTCTTTGCTTAAGACAAGCTTATCATAACCGTTTTCTTTTTACAAGGCAGAACAAAAATAAATTTTAAAATAAATTTGACGTTAAAAAATATTCTTTCTAAGCCCCTTCGGATAATGGTTCTTCATGATACCGCCTGCCAGTTTCCCCCATCCGAGGCTATAACCGTCCACAGTGATCAGGTACCACCCTTTTTCCCCTTCCGCTGCAAAAGTCTGCCCCTCTATAAAACGGGCCGCTTCTTTTTCTTTGGAAGAAAGCGCAAAACTGTTTTTCGTATGAGCCGCATCGAATGCAAGCGCAAGCGCATGGGCAGGTTCAAAGCGGTTCTTTTTTGCAGCGCCTAAATGCAGCCCCGGCCGAAGCACTTTTAATCCCGCAAGGGAAGGCGTCCCTACCGGAGCCAGATAGAGCTGTTCCCCGAACCGCAGATAAATTCCTTCGGGCACTCCTTTTAGATTCTGTTCTGCAAAACAGGTAAATTCCTGATAGTCCTTCGGTAAAAGTCCTCTTTGGACGCCGTTTTTACAGGCCCCCCGAAAACGTTCCTGACACTCCCCGTCTTTTTCAAGAACGGCCGCAAAATGCCCTTCCCCTTTCATTTTGTGGGGAAAAATACGGATCGTTTTCCCGATTCCTTCCGCCGGATCTTCGATCCATTCTCCCCTGCCGCCTTCCATTCCCTCATACATGGGTACGGACACCGTATGAAACATAGGATTTCTCTTTAAGAACCGGCTGACGCTGCCCTCGTTCTCCTCCGGCGCAAAGGTACAGGTAGAGTATACCAGCCTCCCGCCGGGACGGAGCATTTTCGCGGCGCAATTCAGGATCTCATCCTGCCTGTCCGCGCACAGTTTTACATTCTCCTCGCTCCACTGCACACACGCCTCCCCGTTTTTCCGGAACATCCCCTCTCCGGAACAGGGCGCGTCCACTAAGATCTTATCAAAATATTCCCAGAAAACCGCCGTCAAATTCTGCGGCGTCTCATTGGTAACGACGGCGTTTCTGATCCCCATTCTTTCCATATTTTCCGAAAGGACTCTGGCCCGTTCAGGGTGCGGCTCGTTACAGACAAGCAGACCTTCCCCTTTCATCGCGGCCCCGATCTGCGTACTTTTTCCTCCCGGCGCTGCGCACAGATCCAAAACCCGCTCACCGGGCGCAGCCTCTAAGTACAAAGCAGGAATCATAGCGCTGGCCTCCTGAATATAATAAGCGCCCGCCTCATGCAGCGGATGTTTGCCGGGCCTGTCTTCCTCCCTGTAATAAAAGCCGTTTTTCTCCCACAAAACCGGTTCCAGTCTAAACGGGGCTGTCTCTAAAAACCGGTCCGCCCCGCCCTTTAACGTATTGACCCGGAGTGACCGTACCTCCTTTTCGTCGTAGCTTTTTAAAAAACTGCCGTATTCCTCTTTCAGCATAGCCTGCATCCGTATCTGAAATTTTTCCGGAAATCCGTTTCTTTCATTCACCGTCATCTGTCTCTTCTCTCTTTTCCAAAGATTTCCTGATCAGTTCTTCCATTTGTCCGCTCTTGGAAACCGTCGGTTTTTCCAAATATTCTTCCCTCAAAAACTGTCTTGTCCGCTCTATTTCCGCTTTCAGCTCCCTTGCCGAAAGCAGCAGACATCCCTGTCCTCTGATAATGATCTGTTCCAGCCCGTCGGATGTAGCGACCGTGATATTACATTTCCGGCCGTTCTCATGAGCAAACTGTTCGATAAACCGATCCGCCGTCTGGGCCTCTTTCGTATAAACTACATGGATATTATGATAATCTTCCACATTCGTATCATGCCCCTTTACCCGGTAGGCGTCAAACACCACAATCAGCCGGCATCCTTTCATGCCCTGATAATCGCACAAAATATCTAAAAGCCGGCCCCTCGCTCCGTTCATATCTCTTTCCGAAAGCTCTCTTAGCTCTTCCCACCCGAAGATCACGTTATAACCGTCGACAAGCAGGTATTCGTCTTTTTTCTGCACCGATGCCCGTTCCGCCGGCCGGGCAGGCGCTGCCGTTTGGGCAGGTAATATCGCTTTGGATCTCTTCCATGGCATTTTGGGCTTTGTGCCGGACTTATCCCTGCTGTTTGCATAAAAAGTCTGCTCCAAAATACGGTCTATCTCGTCCGTACCCATGCTTTCCCAAAGATGACTTTCCAGCCCCTCTTCGTCCCGCTTGGGCGCACGCTTTCTCTGTCCGCCGGCCGGATCCTCCGTTCCTTCTTTTTCCCTCTCCCTGTCCTGTAATAACACGCCGCTTTCATCCAACGGCAGGGCGCTCTCCACATGCATATACTCCCGGACCTTGTCCCATTCGACTATGAAACCCGCCCCATGGGCGCAAAAGACCGATCCGGTAGGATTCTCCTGATCCCTCTCCGGATCATAGCCCATCCGCTCTACGACCTCCTCTTCGTTATGACAAGGCGCATACCCTTTCAAGGACAGAAATGCCCTTCCTTGTCCTTTCGTATATGCGTTTACTTCCTTCGGATAGTCCTGCACAAGGGCGACAGGAGCCGTTCCCGTTAAGACTGTCAGATTGCCCTGCACTCCAAGCAGTTCAAAGTTCTGGCAAAATTTCTCCATATCCGTCATGGCTCTTCCGACCATTCCGCCCGGCACCTCAAGACGCACATCATAAAAAGGTTCCAGCAAAACGCTCTCCGCCGTTTTCAATCCCTGACGCAGCGCCCGGTACGTTGCCTGCCTAAAATCGCCGCCCTCCGTATGCTTTAAATGAGCCCGCCCTGCAACCAAAGTGATCTTCATATCCGTTATGGCTGAACCGGTCAATACTCCTCTGTGTTCCTTTTCTTCTAAATGTGTCAGGATCAAACGCTGCCAGTTCTTATCCAGCTCGTCCTCACTGCAGTCAACGTCAAAAACCAACCCGCTCTCCGGCTCTCCCGGTTCCAGCAAAAGGTGAACCTCCGCATAATGCCTGAGCGGTTCAAAATGTCCCACGCCCTCCACGGCATTTCTAATGGTTTCTTTATATACGATATGTCCCGTTCCGAACTCCACATCCACCTGAAATCTTTCCGAGATCAGGCGCTTTAAGATCTCTGTCTGAATCTCTCCCATCAGCTTGGCCTGAATCTCTTTCAGCTTTTCATCCCATACGATATGAAGCTGCGGGTCTTCCTCTTCGAGCTGGCGCAGTCTGGCAAGCATGACCGTCGGATCGCAGCCTTCCGGCAGCAGGATACGATAAGTCAGCACCGGCTCCAATACGGGCGCTTTCGAAGCTTTCTCCATTCCCAGACCCTGTCCCGGATACGTCTTTAGAGGGCCTGTGGCGGCATAGATCCCCCCTGCCTGCGCTTCGCTTGTTGTTTCGTATTTTTCTCCGGAGTAGATACGTAGCTGATTGATCTTTTCTCCCGTTTCCAATAAGGATTTAACCGGCAGGCTTCCCCCCGTAACTTTAAAGAAAGTCAGCCTGTTTCCCTGTCCGTCCCTTGCGATCTTAAAAACTTTAGCCCCGAACTCTCCCTGCCACACAGGCGTTTTTGTATAAACCTCAAGTCCTCTGAGAAACTCTTCCACGCCGTCCAGTCTGAGCGCTGAACCGAAAAAACAGGGAAAGAGTTTTCTTTCCCCTATCAGATCCTTTATCGTCTCCTCCGACAGTTCTCCCGTTTCCAGATATTCCTCCAAAGCGGCCTCTTTCGTCATTGCCGCCTGTTCATAAAATGCCGCTTTATCCCCGTCCGGAGCCGCCTTGTTTGAAAAGTCCAGACAGTTTTCATGTAAACGCGTCTGCAGTTCTTTAAGCAGCGCTATCCTGTCCGCCCCGTCCCGATCCATTTTATTGATGAAAAGAAACGTCGGAATGCGGTATCTTTTCAAAAGTCTCCACAAAGTAAGCGTATGTCCCTGTACGCCGTCCATACCGTCTATCACCAAAACCGCATAGTCAAGTATCTGCAGCGTCCTCTCCGCTTCCGCCGAAAAATCCGCATGACCGGGCGTATCCACAAGAGTGATGGCAAGTTTCCCATAACGCATCTGCGCCTGCTTGGAAAAAATGGTGATCCCTCTCTCTCTTTCCAGTTCATAAGTATCCAAAAAAGCGTCTTTTTTATCTACCCTTCCAAGTTTCCTGATACTGCCGCTTACATAGAGCATTGCTTCCGACAAAGTCGTCTTTCCTGCATCTACATGCGCTAAAATACCGATCGTCAGCTTTTTCACATATTAACTCCTATCTGCCCGCTTTATGCGCCCGTTTCCGACGCGCTGTTTTTCGCTACGTCTTTCTTCCTGAGCTTCTTTACTTCGTACAATTTTTCATCCGCCTGCATCAAAGCCTCTTTTAACGTCAGATGATCTTCCGGCCCTAAAAAGCTTGCTCCCGCGGAAACGGTCACATTATAGGGCTTATCGCTCTGGCTGTTGTAAACTTCAAATTTATGATACAATGACGCAAGAATCTCTTCCTCCGCGCTTCGTCCGTCATATTCTAAAATACAGGCAAATTCGTCTCCGCCGATCCGCCCTGCAACGCCCGCTTCACCGACCATTTCCTTTAAAAACCTTCCGATCAGTATAATGGAATGATCTCCCTCTTTATGTCCGTATCTGTCGTTGATCAGTTTTAAATTGTTCATATCGACGTAGATCGCCATGATCTTCTTCCCTGCCCTGCGTGCATTGGCTACCCGCATTTCCGCTTCCCCGTAAAAGCCCCGGCGGTTTAATATCCCCGTCATAACGTCCGACTTGGATATCGTGTCCAACTCAATATTATGTTCTTTTAATGCGGAAAGGTTTTCCTCTAACTGCTGCTGGATCGTTTCGTTATCCCTGAGCAGACTGATCATCTTTACGGCTGCGCTTACCTGATTGATGAAAAATTCTCCGTTGGCCCTCACTTCTTCCGTCATATCGCACAACAAAGCCCCGTATACCGTCTCCTTAAAAAACAGCGGCAGCAAGACGCATTCCAAACGCTCGCCTGAAGAAAACGCGCCCGAAAAAAGGTCTCCCAGCTCCTGCTTCTGTCTGCTCACGGAAACCGTTTCCACCTGCTTCTTTTCCAGTACCGCTTTTTTATACATCTCACCCGGCGTTTCAAACCCTTCTTTGAACAGTCTCAGGATCGGTTCCGGCAGCATATAGATACAGGCGTTTTTAATATTCATCCAGTCCAAATTTTCCAAAAGCGTCCCATAGCTTTGATCCCGTCCTTTTTCGAACTGCAGCATATTTTGAACGAACAATTTTATAGAATAATTCTCCGCTTCTTTGGAATCGTTCATCCTGCCGATCTGCGCATCCATAGCACGGATGATCTTTCTGTAAAGACTGCAGAATGCGCTGCGCATCTCCAGTTTATCTATCTCTTTCTCCTGCACCTCCCTAAGGCTCCTGTAAACCTCCTCCAACGTGGCGAGCAGACTATCCACATCTGCATACTCTACTCCGCCTGAGGCGATAAACGCCTCCATGCAGTGCATGATCCCGGTATTTTCTTTGGTCAGTTTTTCACCGAACCGCTTGGAAATGGCGTCGATCAGATTTTTATAACAGTGTTTCAGCTTCTCCATCTGCTCTTCCATCTCGTCATGGCAATACCGGTAGAAAATATCTTCGAAGCTGCCGTTTAAATCTTTCAGGGTATAAATCTCTCCCTCTTCTTCCGTCCTTTTATCCGCAACGGAATCTCTCTTGATAAACTGGGTTGGAATGACCCTGCTCTCGACCTTTTCTCCCTTCGCCATCTCTACCGCCATTTTCAGAGCCTCTTCTCCCAGCTTCGACGCATCCGCACGGACGGAAGACAGGGTAGGATTAGCTTTTGTCGCCGCAAGCGTATCGTCATACCCGATTACGAAAATATCTTTTCCGGCCTGCAGCCCCCTTCTTTGCAATTCTTCATACAGCCCGAACGCCGTATCGTCGTTTACACAGAAAACGGCATCCAGCTCCGGGTTTTCATCCAGCAGCCGTCTGTAAGCCGCTACGCTCCTTCTGCTTAAATCCCCTTCTACATACATCTTTTCCGTTACTTCGATCCCATGGCTGGCAAGCACTTCTTCAAAAGCCTGTTTTCTCTCGAAAGCGTCGGAATTTTCCATACTGCCGCCTATCATTCCGAAATGCCTGCAGCCGCACTCTTCTATCAAATATTCCAGCCCTTCCCTGATCCCCAGATAATTATCAAATCCCACGCTGATATATCCGTCCATCTTAGAAGCAACCAGCACACTGGGAATACCTTCATACTGCTTCAGCATAGCCTCCATACTCTTTTTAGAAGCAAAGCAGCCTATGCTCCCCGCGGATATGATGAGCGCGTCCACGTTTTCTTTCCTTGCATAAGAAAACGCCGTATTATATTGATATTCATACATCAGCTCTCTATTGTCGGACAAATCCCTGTCCCAATATTTTCCGGGAAATATCACCACATTCACATCCGCCGCCCTTGCCTTTTGAATCACTCCGCGGCACACATATTTTGTAATATCGTCCGTGATCCCACTTACCAAAACTCCGACCGTAAGCCTCTTTTTTCCTTCTACCATGCCTTATTCCCTGCTTTCTTTATCATTGTTCCTGTCCCAGTCAAAAATAGGATTCCGCCGTCCGCTTTTACAGAATGATCACATTTGCGCATCCCATATCGGTTGCAAGCTCATAGACCCGCCCTGTAGTAAGCCCTACCACTTTAGGCCGCAGCACATATTGGGGGCTGTTTTCGATGACCCTTGCTTTTTCCCCCGTACTAAGCTCCACATCGCAGCCTACCGGATACAAGATCACGCTCTCTAAAAAACTCTTCATCACATTGATATCCAGTTCTTCCGTCATCGCCATGATCATTTCTACCGCATCTCTTGGTGAAAATGCCTTTTTATAAGGACGTTCCGTTACAAGCGCATCATAAATATCCGCAACGGATATGATCTTCGCATACAGATCGATCTGCTCCTCTTTCACTCCTAAAGGATAACCGCGCCCGTTATTTTTCTCATGATGCTGCAGCACCCCCAGTTTTACGGAAATGGAAAGGTTATCCTTTCCTTTTAAAATCTCATATCCAAGCAAAGAGTGCTTTTTCATCAGGGCAAATTCTTCATCCGTCAGTTTTCCCGCTTTATTCAATACTTCGTTAGGGATCTTGGATTTGCCTATATCGTGGAGCAGTCCCGAAATGCCGATCTCATAGATCCGTTCCTTTGCCAGTCCGTGCTGTCTTGCAACGATCATCGCCATAGTCGCCACATCCACGCTGTGCTTAAACGTATATTCGTCGCTGACTTTCAGCGCGCTGATATCGACCGCGATCGCATCGTTATCGGAGATTGCCTTCATCAGGTCGTCCGTAATGCTCTTGGTAGCGTCGGTAAAGTTCTCCGAATCCGTATCGCTGTAAAGATACTGGACGCCTTCCGCCACTCTTTCCTTTACGCTTTCCTGAAGCCTTACTTTCGCCCTGTCCTCAACTTTCAGTTTTTCGATCTTTTTTTGAACCGCGGGCGCTACCACCGGCTCCGCCGCATCCGCTTTCTTTTCTTCGTCCTCTTCGCCTTCCCTGATATATACGCCGGGCACCCCCATTTTTCTTAAGGATGCGATCAGGTAGTCGTCCATACATGTACCGCGGGCAATCAGTACCCTTCCCGCCCTGTCCATGATCGACTGGTCTATGATCATTCCCGGCTGTATGATTCTTGCTGCAATGTATTTTCTCTTGATCAAGTGTTTATCCCCTTTGGTTTGTATTTTAACCTGCTATGATCTCTGCCATCAGCCTGCCGGCTCTCTTTCGCTGCCACTCTTTTTCCATCTGCCATAATAGTCCATTCCTATGATTATCATAGCCTTTCTTTCCGACTTATGCAATGATTTTCTCGCCACACGTTGTTAAGTTTTGGAAAATATGCTAAACTCACTATGTATAAAACAGAATCAGGAGGGGAATCACATATGTTAAACGAAGTGAAATGGAACGACCGGTATAACACTAACGTTGACATCATTGATAAAGCTCACCAAAAGCTTTTTTCTATCGTAGGCAAGCTGATCATTCTCAACGAAGATGAAACAAAACAGCTTCACGCCTGCAAAGAAGGGATCAAATACTTTAAAAGCTATACGTTAAAGCATTTTGCAGAGGAAGAGGCCTATATGCAGTCCATACATTACGGCGGGTACGAACTGCACAAAACGCTGCATGACGATCTGAGGGACAAGACCATACCCGCACTGGAAAAGGAAATGGAAGAACAGGAATATTCTAAGGAATCCGTTGAGCATTTTCTGGGCATCTGCGTCGGCTGGCTGAATGTACATATCGCCGTCGAGGATCAGGCGATCACAGGACGCGCCGTCAACAAGTGGATCCACCAGCCTTCCGAAGACATGCTGACCTCGCTGAAAAAAGCCTCTATGGAAGTTTGGGAAAATTTATTTAAATTATCGGTCGGCATCGTCAGCGAACGCTACAGCGGAGAGAACTTTTCTTCTGAAAATATACTCTGTTACCGGTTAAACTATCATAACGAAGCCGGCGAACGGCTTCAGGTCTTTTTAGCCTATGAAGAGCGGATGGTGCTGCACGTTCTGAGCTCTGTCATCGGAAAGCAGATCCCGAAAGTCGATAAGACCGTGATCCACGCGATCAAAATGATCTCACAGCAGTTTATGGCCTGTGTAGGAAAACATTTTGCACAAAAGGATGCCTATCGGCTGGATCGAAACGATATGCTCACTTTTGACCAGCTTCTGCGTACATTCGATAAGGAATATCCGCCTTACAGTCTGCTGTTCCATACGGACGGCAACGGTTACATGGCTCTTTGCATCAGGCATTTTGACGCCGCCTGAGCGGCATATTTCCTCTGCACACAAAAACAGACCGGCGTTTAAAATGCCGGTCTGCCCATTTTCATTTGTTTTTTATGCTCATACATCCTATCATCCGCCATCTGATAAACCTTCTCTATGTCCGCCTCCATTTCCAGACAGGACGCATACCCGCAGGCAATGGACAGATTCAGATCCTTGACCTGATCGTTTTTCCTGTGGATGTTCTGCTGAAACCGCTCCATGCATTCCGCAGCCTTATCCTTGTCTGCCGTATCCAGTACGGCAATGAACTCGTCGCCTCCCATCCTCGCCACGATCCCCTGCTTTGCAAAAGTTTCTTTCAGCACTTCCGCAGCGCTTTTGATCAATACGTCGCCCTTGGCATGGCCGTAAGTATCGTTTACCGTCTTTAAATTATTCAGGTCGAAGCAGATCACCGTATAATCAGCGGCGCCTTCCTCCCGCAGTCTGTTCATATGTTCCATACAATAACGGCGGTTATAAAGCTGCGTCAGTTCGTCGGTATAAGCGCTCCTGATCAATGAATTCCTCTCTGTCTCCTGCATCATCTTCTGTGTGACATCAAAATAAAAAGAAAGGAACAGAATAAAAATAAGCACCATCACGCCGATAGACGACACCCCTTTGACCCTCGTAAGAATGCTATAACCATAATAGCGGTCGCCGCCATAACCGATCAAATCATAAACCGTACAGAAAATGATCGTCAACATCCCTATCATATAAAGCCTGTCCGTAGCCCTGCTGAATTTAAAGTTGATGAAGATCACGACGCTAAAATAAAACAGGCAGCAGACAATATTTCCCACCATATAAGGCAGCATTGCCGCTAAATGAACAATATCCATCGAATGCAGCGTCAGCATCACCACTAAAGAAGCAACGTTATATCCCAGAAACGCCCAATACAAATTCCTTAAGATCCGCTGTTTTAATTTCATCACGTCATCATACATATAGATGATCAACGGCAGCGGCGCAAGATAAAACGCAATATGTTCTATCAGCGAGACCGCATATACCGGAATCGCATAGACGGAAACCACACGATAATAGCACAATGTCCATAGTCCCATACAAAGGGAAAAAACCGATATACACAAAAGCCTGATATATTTTTTGGAAAATACCACTGCAAAAGTAGTCATGATACAGCCCGCAAGTCCGAATATAACTAAAAAACTCCCGAAGAAAAGGGGAAGTCTGTTCTCCGTCATAAGCACCCTGTAAGCGCTCTCCCACGGATAGACTCTGACGGTGTCCAGTTTCGTAAACGCCTGATCTTCCGCCACATCCAGACAGATCATAAGTTGTTTCCCTTGATAAACGCCCGGAAAATTAATGAATTGAATACCGCTGCCTACCGTTTTCTTTGCCGCGATCCTGTCATGGCCGTATTCATAGATCGTTTCTCCGTCAATGCTCACCGTTACCGCCGCCTGCCTGATATACAGGCGAAGCGCTCCTTCCACCACTTCCCAATCCTCCGGAAGCGCCCTCTCCATAACGATCCTGCTGCCTTTGTTCACCGCTGGAAACCGGAACTCCCTTAGATCCACATCATAGAAGCTCTCTCCGTCTATCGTAATATTCCAGAAATCGTCCAATGCAACATACTCGTTTTTGATTGTATCATAATCTTTTGTAAGTAACTGGTCTACCTTCGGCAGCCAGAAAGCCGTACTCAAAAGCGACCACAGAACCCATGCCGCTTTTAAAATATTTTTGACTGAAAGTACTTCTTTCTTCATAAATACCGCCCCTCTTTATTATTCCCCCGAAACGTTATCAGTCCTTTTTATTATATTGGTATCCTTCATAAATTGCAAAGGTTTTCACGGTTTTGTTACTTTTTTTGTTTCTTTTTTTCATATGTTGCCATTCCGCGTTCTCTTCCTTGCATCCCCGCTTTATGATTGCTATACTGAATTTGAAACCGTAACGAAAAATATTACGCTCTAAAGCGGACAGGGAGGTATCTTTATGAGGATTATCAAAGCAGATCACTACGACCAGATGAGCCGTATCGCAGCAAACCACATTGCCGCGCAGATCATTTTAAAGCCGGACAGCGTGCTGGGGCTCGCTACCGGATCTTCTCCGATTGGCGCTTATCAGCATCTAATCAGTATGTATCAGGCAGGCGACCTTGATTTTTCAAACGTCACCAGTATCAATTTGGATGAATACAAAGGACTTTCTCCAAAGGACGACCAAAGCTACCGGTATTTTATGAATACTCATCTTTTTGACCACATTAATATTAACAAAGCAAAAACATATGTTCCGGACGGTTTAGAGGCTGATCCGCAAAAAGCATGTAAAGACTATGATAAGATTATAGAAAACTGCGGCGGTATCGATCTTCAGCTTTTAGGTCTGGGCAATAACGGTCATATCGGCTTTAACGAACCGGCCGATGCCTATGCAAAGGGCGTCCACTGCGTAGATCTGACTCAAAGTACCATCGAAGCCAATTCCCGTTTTTTTGATTCTTTTGATAAAGTTCCCAAACAGGCTTACACAATGGGCATCGGTTCAATCATGCAGGCAAAAAAGATTCTTGTCATCGTAAGCGGCGGTGCAAAGGCGGGGATCTTAAAAGAAGCCTTTTTCGGACCGATCACCCCAAAGGTTCCGGCTTCGGTCCTGCAGCTCCATAACGATGTCACCGTCATTGCAGACCAAGAAGCGGCGGCTCTTCTGGATCAGTAATGAACCGACAGGCTCCCTGTAAACCAATAGGAGAAACACCCCTGCCTGCACGCGGCCCGTACTCCGTTTTTGCGGCAGGACATCAATCTACCAAACTGGAGGAATTTTTTATGCTCATTCAAAACGGTCTTGTTTTTACGGAAGAAGAACGCTTCATACCTCTGTCCATACGGACGGACGACGATAAGATCACCGCATTGATCAGCGAAGACGATAAGAAAGACGATAAAGAAGAAACGGATACGGTAATAGACGCCTCCGGCTGCTACGTCATACCTGGTTTGACGGACATTCATTTTCATGGCTGCGACGGATATGATTTTTGCGATAACGACTTAGAAGCTTATGAGAAGATCGCCGCTTTTTGTTTACAAAACGGCGTTACTTCTATCTGTCCCGCTACCATGACCATGCCGAAGGAACTTTTAAACGGCATTTGCGAAACGGCAGCCGCTTTTCATTCCATGCAGAAAAAGGGCGGACGCTTTTCGGACGGCGCCGATCTGATCGGCATCCATATGGAAGGCCCTTTTATCAGTCAGGCGAAAAAAGGGGCGCAAAACGCCGCTTATATCTGCGACCCGAACGAGGAAGACGTGGAGCGTTATCTTACGCTTTCCGGCGGACTGGTAAAGCTGATCTCGCTTGCCCCTGAACTTTCAAACGCCCTTCCGGTGATAAAAAAATACAAAGACAAAACCGCCTTTTCCATCGCCCACACCGAGGCGGATTATGCCTGTGCAAAAGCGGCGATGGACGCAGGCGCGCTTCACGTCACCCATTTATATAATGCAATGCCTCCCCTGCACCACAGGGACAGCGGCGTGATCGGGGCAGCCGCGGACACAGAACACTGTTATGTAGAACTGATCTGCGACGGCCTTCATATCTCCGCGCCGGTAGTCCGCGCCACGTTCCGTCTCTTCCCCGACAGGGTGCTCCTGATCAGCGACAGTATGCGCGCTGCCGGTAAACCGGACGGCACCTATACATTGGGCGGACAGGATGTAAGCGTACACGGCAACAAGGCGGTTCTTGCAGACGGTACGATCGCCGGCAGCGTAACCCCCCTCTTTTCCTGTATGCTGACAGCCGTTTCCATGGGGATCCCCCTTGAAAAGGCAGTTGCCGCCGCTACCATCCATCCATGCCGTTCGGTCGGCATGGACAGACTCTACGGCAGTATCTCTCCGGGAAAGAAAGCCCACCTGCTGCTCCTTGACAAAGAAAGCCTGCAGATCAGACAGATCCTGAAAGACGGAAAATGTATGAAACCAAAATGCGATAAGAGATAGCAATCAGTAGGCAGATCTACTTTCTCGATCACATACTCCCTCCGCTCATTATCAAAATACCCATAACGCATCCCAAACACCTCCCTGTTGCTTTTTGCTTTCACTTTTATGTTTTCATTATAAGCAACAGGGGATTGTGTTTGTATTGCTATCTATGGCATCTTTTGCCTTATTTTGTTGGCTTGGACACCTCTTACTGTCCGCCCTTCCCGCCAAGCCATTTTACCAGCACGCTCTGTATCGCCTCCGGCTCCAAAGGCTTGGGAATATGTTCGTTCATACCGGCATCCATCGCCGCCTTTACGTCCTCTGCAAAAGCGTTCGCCGTCATGGCAACGATAGGTACGTCTGCATCCGTTCTGTCCAGACTCCGTATGGCCCTCGTTGCTTCATAACCGTTCATAATAGGCATCATTACATCCATAAAAATAATATCATAAGTACCCGGCGCGGTTTCCTTAAACTTTTCCACCGCCTCCTGCCCGTTCACGGCAATCGTAATATCCAATCCGCATTCCTGCAGGATATAGTGCGCAATCTCCTGATTCAACTCGTTGTCTTCTACGAGCAGCGCGCGTTTTCCGGTGATTTGGGCTTCTTCCGATTTCTTTTCTTCTTCCTTTTCCTGAGGAGAAGCGGCGATCTCCAAGGGCAGCATAACGTTAAAGACGCTTCCCTTATTCAGCTTGCTTTTTATTTCGATGACGCCTCCCATTTTATCCACCAGATTTTTGGTAATGGTCATGCCAAGGCCGCTGCCTTTATAGGTCGTTCTGGCGCCTCCTTCCTCCTGTGTAAAAGGTTCAAAAATATGTTTGATATATTCTTCCCCCATGCCGATTCCGGTATCGGAGATCTCAAAACAGATTTTCGCCTTTCCGTTCTCTTCCGATTCCTGATAGCATTTGAAATAAATACTGCCATCAGGCTTATTATATTTCACCGCATTACCCGCTATATTGATCAAAATCTGTTTAATATGCAGCGGGCTTCCCACAAAATATTCATGAGGCAGAAGCCCCGGCCCGGTGTAGTCCATCGTCAGTTCCACACCCCGTTCCGCGGCCTGACCGCCTACAATCACGGCGCAGTTATGCAGCAGTTCGCATAGGCTGAAAACCTCTCGGGCAAATTCCACATTGCCGCTCTCCAGCTTACTGATGTCCAGCACATCGTTGATCAGAGACAGCAGATGCTCCGCCGAGGTTTTGATCTTTGTCCTGCAGTCCTCCTGTCTCTTCAGATCTTCCGGATGATCCCCCGCAATATTCAGCATCCCCATAATCCCGTTTATCGGCGTCCGTATATCGTGGGACATATGGGATAAAAATTCCGTCTTCGCCTGATTTGCCCGCTCTGCCTCCCGTATGGCGATCTCCAGCTCTCCGTTCTTTTTCTCAAGCAGTACATAAGATTTTCTTCTCATATGAGAAAGGGAAAAACCGAATGCCAAAAGAAAAGCCAATATGACAATGGCGATAACGATCACGTCCTTACTCTGATATAAATAATCCCATAGCTCATATTCCTGATAAGGAATGTTCATATACTGATTGATAATATCTTCCTTCTCATCTTCAGTCACCAGCCTGAGCGCTTTCTCCATTACGCCGAACAGGGCCGGATCTATATCCCCGGCAGCAGCCAGCGTAGTCCCGGTCTGATATCTGTAATGATCCCATTCGATCAGATCGGAAAAACGCTCGTTTTTGGACTGATAATTATATTCTATCGTATTCAGCAGCGTAATATCCGCCCTGCCCTTCTCCAATTCCTTCAGACAATCTTTGGCGCTGTCACAAAAGGTCACATGGCCGGCCATTTCCATGCTGTCCACCCAATAAGCCCTTCCGTTTGTCAATACCAGCGTCGCGTCCCCATAATCAAGCGCGTAATCGTTCTTAGAAACGATCACCGCATTATAAGACATAAATTCACTGGTAAGCCTGATTTTTTTATCCTGTGCCAGCTTCGTATTATTCGCTCCCACATAAAAATCGATCTCCCCCTCAAGGAGAAGGTCTTTCCAATACTCCGTCCTTTCCAAAGGACAAAATTCCATATCGATCCCGCTTCTTTCGGCCGCTTTCTTCAGGATCTGCAGATAGATCCCATCCGCTTCCCCCTTATCGTTTACATAGGCCAAAGGTCTTGTTTCTTTATAGAACCCGACCTTTACCGTTTTCCCGCTATGGATGAGCTGCAGCTCTTTGGCTGCAAAGCTTTCCCTGTGTTCTCCATAGTACCGCACCGTAAGTTCCTGATCCAATGCGGGAACGTCCATTTTCAGTCTTTCGATCCCCAGATTCAGTTCCGCCAGGAGAAGGTCGTTTCCCTTCCAGGTTATGTAATAAAAAGGAGCGTAAGAAAATTTACCCACCAAAGGCTGCTCTTTTTCCACTTCCGTCAGGGTATGCGCCGCCACGTCGATCTCCCCTGCCTGCAGCGCCTCCTGCAGTTTTCTTGTCGTATCATATTCCAGAAGATTGGGCCTGTCGATTCCGTTTAAAGCTAAATAGTCCAAAAACTCTTTTTTTCGTACATAGCTTTTTACAATACCGAATGTCATTTCTTTCATACGCCCAAAATCTTCAAAAGCTAAATCACTGTCCGCCTCTACAAACAAGCATCCGAAAGTATACCCGCTGGACAGAGCGGCATAGTCGAAAATTGCTGCCCGATCTTCAGAATACTGGGCGGATCCTACCAGATCCACTTCTTTTGCCTCAAGCTTTACAAGCGCCTCGTCCCAGCTTTCACAGTCCACATATTCAATATTCCAGCCGGTGTATCTGCGAAGCTCCGTCAGATAGGATACATCCATGCCTCCGTATCCGTCTTCCGTACGGACATGGAATCCTTCCATCGGAAAAAACGCCACCTTTACCGTACGGGGTTCTTCGGCCCGGACTATTTTGGGAAAAAAGACAATACCAAGCAGCACCGCCAGTGTCAAAATAAAGCCCCGTTTCCTCCTTTTCTTTAAAGATGTACACGTTTTATCTGCTTTTCTGATCCACGATTCCAATATTATGCTTTTCATTTGTCGTCCTAATCCCCTTTTACCATAGCACAATTTTTTCGTTTTTATTCTTATTCAAGTATATCATATCAAATTTTAAAGTCCAATATTTCTCTAAATTATTTTAAGGCGGCGTTATTCCCACCGCGGCCTTATCCGGTAGTTTTCAGCAGCCAAAAACGGCGGCCCCATTTCAAAAGCAGGGCCGCCGTCTCTCACTATGATACCGTTCTCTCCAATCATTTGCCGTATTCCGCAAACGTTCCTTTCGTACTGTTTTTCACTTCATAAAGGGCTTCATCCGCACGGTTCAAAAGTTCGGATATGCTGTCATCAGGGCCGTCAGTCCATGCAACCCCTGCCGAAGCGCTTATCGCTTTCGACTGTGTGTCGGAAAGCATGACCTTATTTTGTTTCAGCGTCTCATAAAAAAGATGCATATACTGCCGGATCCGGGACGGGTCTTCACAATCAAAAATCATCATGCAGAATTCGTCTCCCGAGCGCCTCGCAGACAAGATATGTTCTTTAGGCATACTCTGCATCACATCGGAAAATCCTTGCAGGTATCTGTCTCCGGCATCGTGTCCGAACGTATCGTTGATTGATTTAAAATGATCCAGATCGAGCATGACAATAGCGCATACTTTGCCTTTCGGCAGCTCGCGCAGATGTCTTTCCGCAAGCTGTTTAAAATGTTCCAGTTTATATAAGCCGGTAAGAGGATCATGAGTATTCTCATACTGCATCTGCTTCTTTTGCACTACGTCTTTCGTCACATCGGTAATGATGCCAAGATATCCTTCCGCCGACTCCGACATATGGATGCGGATATACTTTTCATCCCGCAGTTTAAAAATATCCTCTTCCCCCTCTATGGGATCTTTCACGATCTTCCGGATATACCAGTCAAAAAGCTCGGAATTTTTATAAAGCTCGGCAGCCTTTGACGCGGGGATCTCTAGCAAATCGCTTAGACCTGAGGTGGTGAATACATAATTGATGCCCCGCTCGTACTCAAAGGCTGCCAAGGGAATGCCGCTGATTTCTATGATCGCGGAAATGCGGTCGGAAAGGTTGACAATACTTTTCACCATCGTATTGATACCGTCACTCAATTTTTCAAATTCCCGGTTTCCTCCCACTGCCACCGTAGTATCCAGATTTCCCTTTGTGATGGCAGTCAGATTTTCAATGATATGGTCGATCCCGTTTATGATCTTTCGTTTCACAAGATAATTTAAAAGAAGGATGACCGCCGCCTCGATAAATAACAGATAAAAAACCGCTACCAGTACATTTTTCCATAATTTCTGCAAAAGGATACTTTGAGGCAGCGCCGCGCATAACAGGATATCGTCGTACTGTCTGCTTACCACATACATCTTCTTCCCGTTTTCTCCGGTCAGGTATGCGCCTTCCTTACAATCCAAAAGCCGCTCCAGCCGATAGCACTCCTCTTCAAACTTCCTATCCATCCCGTCAGAATGTCCAAGCACCGCTCCGTCAGCGGTATCCAGTACAAAAAGTTCTTCTCCGGTATCTGTAGGGAAACGGGAAAAAATATACTCGTAAGTATTTCTTGACATCGCGTCTAAATATCTGGTGGGTTTAAATCCCACCTGCACGATCCCCTTCTGTCCCTTTCTTGCAACGCCCACATATTTCATGACCTTTCCTTCGGCTGCATTGGGCCGTTCCTCCTGAATCAGATAAGGGTCTTCCTCTTCGCTGTCCAGCAGCGCTAAAAATTCTCTGGTCTGCTCATGATCGTCCATATCGATTCCCACATATTCGGGTACGGATGCGGACACAATGATCCCCTTTTCGTCAATGACATGAAGTTCATCCACATTGAGAAGATCCGCAAGATACTGCATCTGTTCCACGTCGATGGAGACTTCCTGCTGTCTGTCCATGACATAGGACGCGGCTTTGGCCCTTGTAAGATAATCCTCGTCTAAACTCTCATTGAGCTGGTCCAGTTCCTCCCTGTTATTTTTCAGCGTATGTATCATCTGTTCCGTCTTGGCATAAAAAGTGTCATACTGCTGCCGTTCCAGCATGTTAAGGTTAAACAGAAAATGCACGAATAAAATGAGCAGGATCGCTGTCGTTACAATAAAAAAGGTATATTTAATAAAGGTTTTCTGCATACATTGTCCCTCTTGCTTTTGTCATGGTATATTGTCTATTATACTGCTATCTTTTTCCCCTATCTCTCCCTTTTTTTCGCAAATCAGCCTAAAATTTCGCAAAAACAATAATGGAAAATACGCCGTTTTCACAAAAACAACCGATGTTTCCTCCTATCTTATCCGAAAATGCCGAAACGCTCTGCATTCCCAGCCCATGGTCTCTGCCTTTTTTACTTTTAGGAAGTCCTGTACGGGAATCAAATGCAATATTCTCTTTGCACTCGTTCCTGATCTCTATGAGCAGATGTTTCTCCGTACAATGGATTTTCGCGTCTATATATCTTTTTTCCTTCTCTTTCAGCTCTTTTACACAAATCAAAGCATTTTCAAGCAGATTAGCAAGGACCGCCGCCAATTCGTATTCGTTGACCAAAATCTCCTTTTGTATGTCCGCATCTAAACGGATATCGACATCCAACCGGCCCGCTTTTTCCATGATCTCATACAGAATGGACTGGATCACAAGATTGTCGCTGTATCTGACCATCTTATTTTCCTCCGTCACCCCGTTGATGTACGCCGTTATTTTCCTGATCTCGTCATATTCTCCCTGTGAGAGAAACGAATCTATCATTCCCGAGTAATGCCGCATATCGTGCCGCAGTATTTTCAGATTTTTTTCCGACTGCTCCACCCGGTAATACTGTCCTTCCAATCCCTTGATGTATGCTTCGAACTGGACGTTTTTCCAATATATTCCCTCCCTGTTCGACTCGCTTTCCACATACCGGAACACAACCGCATAAGATACGAACATCGTGATGATAAATATAATAGCGCCGAAACTGTTATCCGGATAATCATAAAGGGTATAAGGAAAAAAGGCGAGGCAGGAAAAGCCGCAATAAAAAAATACCGGGATCAGGCACAGTTCCCACCAGTCTTTCATATATTCTTTTTCGTAACACTGGAGCCATATCGTCCGGATCCGGACGCATAAAAACACTAAAATTCCGAGATGGACTATCGCCCCTCCTATAAGGGAAAAAAGCTGATCTTCCGTGTAGATATAAAAAACGGAAGAAAGGATGCTGCCGGCGATCACATAGTTAGAAGCGGTCAGGCCCATAAACAAAACCTTTCCGTCTCTCGTCTCCGATATAAAAATCCCGGTAAACTGGGTAACAAAAATCTGGAAAATGGTTACCCAAAAGTAGCATGTATCACTGTCCGGAAACAGATTCAGTTTCAGGCAATCCGATATTCCCAATATGAAAAAAGAAAAAATACAGACCAGCACTGTTTTTCTTTTAGAATAGCGGTGCGTCACAAATAAATAGATAAACGACATCAAAAATAAATGGCTTATCATATAAGAAATATTTCTAAAATAGTCCATGCCGCACCTCTACCTATACTGTTCGGATACAAACAGCAGATATTCCCTTTTCACAACCGCACTCCGTGCTTTACTGACAGGCACGCTTTTCCCGCTTTCCATAATAACGCTGTTCTGCGTCAGTTTTTTGACATAATTTAAATTGATTGCAAAAGACTTATGAACCTGCAGGAAACATCTGTCATGGAGCAGTTCCTCTATTTCCGCATCGAATGATTTTCTGATAAAAATACTTTTGATATCCGTTCCGTCCGCCATATGCACGTCCAATATTCTGGACGCATTTTCAATATATTCTATCCGGGAATACGGCAGGGATAAAAAACCGTCCTTTGTCTTAACCAGATAAACCGGACCTTTTTTTGTTTCCGCACAGGACAGGGCATGATCCAACGCTTCAAAAAACTCTTCTTCCCTGACCGGTTTTAACAAATATCTTGCCGCGTGGACGCGGTAGGCCTCCAGTGCAAAATCGTCCGAAGAGGTAACGTAGATGATTACGGCTTTTCCTCCTGCCCGCCCCAACAGGCTGCCGATATCGACCCCCGTTTTCTCCGACATGATCATATCCAGAACGTAAATATCCGCCAGTTCCTTTTTTTCTATCTTTTCATAAAGTTTTGACGGATCGGAAAACTTCTCTATCTCAAATTCATGCTCTCCGTCCGCCTTTATGTATTTTTGCAAAAGCTTTTCCGTTTTTATCAGATCTTCTATGTTATCGTCACAAATTACTATTTTCATGGGTTCAAGCATATCATAAGAATTTGTGAATGTCAAAGCTTTCGCAAAAAGCAGGCCTTTCGTTCCGCCCGCACTTCCCGTCATACATAATGATTTCTTTTACGCTTTTCACAGTCTGTCTGCGCAGGGTCGTCGATCAGATGCCCTTCCTTGTCAAAACGGGAACCGTGGCAGGGACAGTCATAACTGGCCGTTTCCGGGTTCCACTCCATCCGGCAGCCCATATGGGGGCAGTTAGGGACGATTTCCCCATCACCGCAGGGTGACAAGCGTTTTGCAAACCCTTTTACCGTATGCATCCCGTGGATAAAAAGTTCCTTTACCGCCCGTCCGGTCATCCTCCTCTGGGGAGAAAAGATATCCGCCTCTTCGCAGGCCTGCCCGGCGATCATGGCAGTCAAAATGCGGGCGCTCACCATCGCGCTTGTCATCCCCCACTTTCCGAAACCGGAAGCCACATACCATCCGCTTTTTCCCGCTGAAAAACGCCCGATATAGGGAACGCCGTCCAAAGTCATACAGTCCTGCGCCGACCAGCGAGCCGTTTCCCGACAATCCGGATAGTAAGCTTTTACTCTGTTTTTTAACATTTCATACTGTCCGCCCCGTTTGTTTTTTCCCGTTCTATGATTTCCTCCGCCGGCCAGAAGCAGTTCTCCCTGTGGGCGGAAAGAAAGTTCCAGAGGACCGGTCCCCAGATACATCCCCTCAAGCACAGCGGCGTCCTCCACCGCCATTACATAACTGCGTTCCTGATACATCCTTGCAAAATAATAACCGGGAACATTGATAAAGGGAAAATGGGAGGCAAAAATAATATATTCCGCACTTACCCTCCCTCTCCCGGTTTCAACCAGTCCTTCTTCCACTTTAAGCGCTTTGGTTTTTTCATATACGGTCACTTCTTCGGAAAGCCTGTCCAAAAATTTCAGGGGATGGAATCTTGCCTGATCTTCAAACTTTACCGTTCCCGCTACCGGAAAGGGCAGCTCGCTGTCTTTTTCAAAAGACGCCCTGATCCCCAGCGACTTTGCCGCCGCTGCCTCTCTTTTCAATAACGTTTCCCCGTTCTGCCTATCTACAGAGTACAGATAGGCGGGGCATTTGACAAAATCACACGAAATTTTCTTTTCCAGAATAAGCCTTTCATATTCCCTCAGCGCTTCTTCGTTCGCTTCTGCATAATGCGCCGCCATTCTGCCCCCAAAGCTTTCAGTCAGACGCGCATAGATCATTCCGTGCTGGGATGTGATCTTCGCCGTAGTATTCTTAGTCTGTCCGCTGCCGATCCGGTCCGCTTCTAAGACGACGGCCGGTATTCCCGCCTGTTTCAGATAATATGCCGTCAAAATGCCTGTCATTCCCGCTCCGATCACAACTGCCGGCGTTTCTAAATCGCCGGGCAGAGGATCCCGTCTTTGTATTTTTGTTTCTGCCGTCCAAATAGACTCCATGGTAAACCTCCCCGTCGTTTTGGATAGTATATGTCAAACTGCGGCGATTATGCGGCGGTTTCCCTCAACGATACCGTATCCGTTTACTAAAGCGGGAACATGGCGGGCGGAAATGCAGGCACGTCGTTTGGCAAAAGGTAACGATGCGGGCACGCCGGTCCGCTTGGCGGAACACGGCCTGCATCAGGCATAGAAGAAAAGAAACAGAAAAAAGTTTTCACCCCGCCATTTTCATTGTATAATAAAGCGTAGAAAAAACCGAAAACGTATATACGACGGGATGCCATAAAAGGGCTTTTTAAATTTGGGAAAACAGAGGATATTGCCATGCCGGAAAATAAATTAAACAAAGTGATGGATGCAGTCAACGACATTATCAAAGGGAAAGACGATATTGTAAAAAAGGTGCTTGCCGCCGTGATCGGCGGCGGACATATTTTAATGGAAGATATTCCGGGCGTAGGAAAAACGACTCTTGCCACCACCTTTGCCAAGGTGCTTTCTTTGGATTACAAACGGGTCCAATTTACGCCGGACGTCCTTCCAAGCGATCTTTTGGGCTTTTCCATGTATCACAATGGGAAAGGTGAATTTGAATTTAACGAAGGCGCCGTCTTCTGCAATTTGCTGTTGGCAGATGAGATCAATCGGACCTCCCCTAAAACGCAATCAGCCCTTTTAGAAGTTATGGAAGAACGTCAGGTAAGTATAGAGGGGGCTACCCGCGCCCTTCCTGATCCCTTCATCGTCATTGCGACGGAAAATCCGGCCGGATCGTCGGGTACCCAGCTTCTGCCTGAGTCCCAGCTTGACCGCTTTCTCGTATGCCTGTCCATGGGTTACCCCAAACACGAGGACGCCGTAGCGCTGTTAAAAGGCGAAGTATGGAAACAGCTTTCCCATGTTTCACCGATCCTCTCTCTTTCGGAGTTAAAAGAGCTGCAAAAGAGGACCGAAGAGATCTTTGTCCACGACTCGGTTTATGAATATATCGTCTCCCTTGTGGAAACAACGCGGAACGACCCGCTGTTTGCATCTGGCGCCAGTCCGCGTGGAGCGATCGCACTGCTTCGTATGTCCCGCGCCATGGCAATGCTTGCGGAAAGGGACTTCGTAACGCCCAAAGACGTGCAGGATGTGCTGGCCGACGTACTTGGCCACCGCCTGCGCCTAAGCGCGAGATCACGGGCTGAAGGCATTTCCATGTCCGAGGCCGTTGAAACACTGTACCAAAAGGTAAAAAACCCTAAACTATAGTAATATGCCTGCTAAAGCAGGCGGAGGGGAGTCAATGTGAAATTAGAAATTTCACGATCCTGATTGATATGCCTGCTAAAGCAGGCAGAGGGGAGTCAATGTGAAATTAGAAATTTCACGATCCTGATTAATATGCCTGCTAAAGCAGGCAGAGGGGAGTTAATGTGAATAAAAAGAATAAAAAAATACGGCTGTCTTTCCTGCATCTGGCAGTTTTCTTATCCGTCTGTTTTATCAATCTACTGTTTTTTTCCGCTTTCCGCAGTTACTTCTTTTTGATCACAGGCATCCTTTTCACTTTGATCGCCCCGCTGTCTTTTTATACGGCATGGAGGCTTACAGACTACATAGACGGAACTATCACGGCACAGCAGGAAACGGTCCGGCAGGGCGATAAAGCAAACGTCCTATTCACTCTCGTAAACCGCAGCTTTTTCTGCGCCCTGCGGGGAACATGGTTTCTTACGGTGGGAAACGCTTTCTATCAAACGTTTAACGACGAAAGGCTTTTGCTTTCCGTCCCTCCCCACGGGAAAAAGCAGCTTCGGATGACAGTCTCCCTGACGGACTTAGGACAGGCCGCTTTTATATGCAAAGAATGCTTCGTTACCGATCCCCTCGGTATTTTTAAGGTCTATACCGACTGTACCATGGGCTGCCGGATCTTCGTACTTCCCCGTCCAAAAGAATCTCTGCAAAAAGAACTGCCGGATGCCCACACCGGCGCGGCGCAGCTTTCGGAAAGCGTCCAAAAAGGAAACGACCACAGTGAAGTGAGCGATATCCGCGCCTATGCTCCGGGCGACCGTCCACGGGATATTCATTGGAAACTCTCCGCAAGGCATGAGGAGCTTATGGTAAAAGAACGGATCTCGCTTTCCGGCAGCGAGCATATCCTTTTGTTAGACCTTCCAAAAGATCGCCAAAACGCCGGAAAATTGTTAAACGAAGGCTATCGGAAAGTAAAGGCCATGCTGGATGAACACATGACCGTAAGGATACTGATCTGGAATGCGCCGTTGTCCGCTTTTGAAAGCTACTCCTGCTTAAGGGAAGAAGACTTGGACGCCGCCTTTTGCGAAATTTTCCGTACAGATCTGCTCTCCCATTACAGTGATCTGCTACGGCAATATATGAAAACTTGTTACCCGATGTTAGACAGCTATCTTTGCGTGACACAAAAAGAAGAAACCATACAATTGGAGATTTGTATCAATGGCTAGAAAAGAAAAAGAAGAACAACCGGATATCCTGCTGTCGGAAGGAATCCTCTTATCCGGCGGCTTTTACGAGCAGCGCGAAAAAAAATGGACAGGCTGGTTAGTCCGCGCCCTGTTCTTATTTGCCATCGTCACAGGCAGCCTCGGCGGAATGCTGTCCGCTTTTGACATTTCCTATGAAAAGTGGGCTTTTTTCCTGTCGGCGCTTTTGGCTTCGCTCTACTGCGCCTCTTTGTATGTAAACGTCTGGTGGGAAAATATCGGCTACATCCTTATTTTTGTCCTGATCTTAAATGCCGGATTAGGGCTTCAGACTTATATCAGCAGCGGCTTTTACGGAATCTTAAACGATATTTCTTCCGCTGCCATGGTATTTTTCGGCTCCACTGCCCAGATCAGCTATGCGGAACAGGTCGCAGACCACCGTCTGGCCGTCTCCGTCGCCATGTGCTATTTTGCCCTGATTGGCTGTATCTTTACAAATGGGCTGATTTCCCGCAAAATGCGGTACTTCGCTGCTGCCGTCCCGGCAGTTTTCTTTCTGCTCATACCTCTCTATCTGGAAAGAGAACCGTCGGGCGGTTATGTTATTTTGCTGCTCTCCGGTATCGTTACGGTTTACATATTAAGACAAAACCGATACACGTTCCAGCCCCCTAAAGCAAAAACAATGCAGAAAGCCGCAAAAAAACACTTGTATGCAGGAAACTTTTCCGGTTCCAGCGCTCTGCTCCTTTTCCTTAGCGCCGCACTTTTATGCAGCGGCATCGTCGCTGCGGCCGGACTGTTCTTTTTGCCAGACGCCTTTACGGAAGGAAGTAAAAAAAGCGCTTTCAAGCTTCGGACAATGGACCGGATGGAAAACCTTTACCTGCTCGGCATAATGGGACTTATGAATTTCTATCCTACCACCGGCGGGCTTGTGAACGGACGGCTGGGAGGCGTCAATTCCGTTCGTCTGGATTATGAAACAGACCTGACGCTGACCTTCGTGCCTTATACTTACGACAGAATCTATTTGAAAACCTTCGTCGGGGCCGAATATATCCCTTACGAAAACCATTGGAGCACACAAAACGGGCTGATCCGCGCCGAGGGTTTTTGTACCGATACGGCGGACCGCTTGGAGAGCGCCTTTCTTTCCGGCAGCCCCGGATATGCGAAAGGCATTATGAAGATCAGAAACACGGCGGCAATGACCGGCGTTTATCTGCCTTATTATTCCAAAGATACCGAAAAAACCATCGCTCCCGGCAGAGAGCAGGCATATACTTTTTATCCTTTGTTAACGGAAACGTTAACAGACGAAGCCGGAACGCTCCAAAATGGGATATGGCTTGAAATTCCGGAAGAGAATCAGGAAACGGTAGCTGCTTTTTGTAAAGAGGCAGGGCTCTCCGGCTCGGCTCAGGAGATCACGGACCGGCTGGGCGCATATTTTCAGGAGCATTTCCCTTATACGCTGAATCCCGGAATCACCCCAAGAAAACGGGATTTTGTAAATGATTTCCTTGCAGAAAAGAGAAAAGGCTATTGCGCCCACTATGCCAGCAGCGCCGTACTGATCCTGCGGTATATGGGGATTCCAGCCCGGTATGTGGAAGGGTACGCGGTGGACGCCGTAGAAATCGCCACGGATGCCAGACTGACAGAGGAAAACGTTTCCGATTATTATCAGGGTACGTCCCTGCTTTCACAGGCTTCCGTCGTGTCTTTTGATGTTTCAGATGAAGACGCCCACGCATGGGTAGAAATGTATGATGAAAAGACGGGATGGTATCCGGTAGAATTCACCCCCTACAGTACGGAACAGGAAAGCCGTCAGGACAGTTTATGGGATATGTTTCTAAAACTGTTTCAGACGGAAGAAGATACCGCCCCTGCAGACCGCAGCGGACAAACGGATCTTCCTCTTATTGGAAATACCGGCTTGTCCGTGGACAGGCTTGTCTTTTCCTTTATGATGCTGCTTTTGACCGCTCCGGTAGTCTTGTTTACCCAAAAAGGAATGCGGGTCTACCGGTACCTCCGCGCCGGCCGCAATGAACGGCTTTTGATCCGCTACCGGAACAGGTTCCATAGAACTTATGGGAAAAAACGTCCGGACAGCGGAACTGTACCTATGAAAAATTTTGAAGAACAGGTTTGGTGGCTTTCGGAACAAAAAATCCTGACAGCGGATGCCGCTTCGCTGGAATGCCTGATCCGGACATTAAACGAAGCCGCCTTTTCCAAAAAAGAGATCTCTGCCGACGCGTTTGCCTCCGCCTGCCGGTTACTCGGAGGTTTCCGTAAAGATCCGGGCCAAAATATCTTTTAAGACTAAAAATGAATCTTCCCTGCCATATCCATACTCACGCCGGAGCCGTTCCAGCCTTTCTTTCAATTGTCCGGTATAAGCTCCGGTGTCTACTTCCTGCTGGCAGGATGCCAATATGGGATATTTTTTAGCCCATATTTTTGTCCAGTCTGCTTTATTTTGTACCTCTGCGCTTGTTTTCCCGATCATCTCTTCGATCTCTTTTACTTCAATATCAAAGTCTATCAGTTCGTCCAAGGTTACATGATACAGCACGGACAGCTTTTTAGACTGGCATATATCAGGAAGGGTTTCGTCAAGCTCCCACTTTGAAATGGTCTGCCTGCTTATCCCCAGCTTTTCTGCCGCCTCTTCCTGTGATAAACCGCTTTTTTTCCGGGCATTGAATAAACTGTTCCCTAAACTCATTGATTTTCCCTCCTGTATCTTTTTGAATGCGCCAATCGGTATATGGACAATATAGGTTCGGCGTATGTTAAATATAAGTGTCGGGCGGCTGAGAATCTACCGATGTCCCCATGCATTTTCGCCCGTCTTTTTTACATTTTGCAGTTACCGGCAAAGCCGCAGCTTTATCCGATCCCGCCCCACCGTCCATGATACGCATAAAATAAAGTATGGGAATTACTTTGTGGCTGTTTTTACGATACGCTCTACTGCCGCCTCCGCATGTATAGGTAACAATTGGGCATCCGCTCCTGTCCCCGGTTCTTCCCTGCCCTCATAAAAAGTACGCAAAGCGTATCTGGCCATCAATCCCGATACCCGGCCTCTCTCAATGGAATCCTCCGTCCCTAACACAACGACAATCAGATCATGTCCTGTGGTTCCATCGTCTACCGACAAAGACGTGACCAGACAGGCTCCGGATTTATTAGTAGTCCCTGTTTTCAGACCCGTAACTTTTTCCAAATTATGCAAAAGAGGATTGCCGTTGCGCACTTCAAAGTTAATAGACTGTAAGACAGCCTCCTTTTGAGAGGTAATATCCGTAACCTGAGGGTAAATCCTTAAAAGGTAAGAAGCCAGCCGGAACATATCTTCTGCGCTCATACGATTTTGACGCTTTGCAGGAACAGGCTCTTCCGTATACGCAGGCAGACCGTTACTGTTAAAAAAAACGGCTTGGGAAAGTCCTATCTCCTGTGCTTTCCTATTCATCATCTGTACAAAAGCTTCTTCCGAACCGGCAATAGCTTCGGCCAGACACAAGGCGCATTCGTTACTGGAAGGCAGCAGAAGGCCAAACAAAAGATCCTGTACGGTAATCTGCTCTCCGGCTTTCAGGGGAATCACTCCGTCGCCTGAAGATGATAACTGTTCCACTGCATCGGAGATCGTAACAGACTCCTCAAGAGCAAGCTGTCCGGCTGCAATGGCATCCATGGTCAAAAGGCAAGTCATAAGTTTGGACGTGCTGGCGATAGGATACGGGATATCTGACTGATACCCATAATAAATTTCTCCTGTAGCGGCATCTCCTGCCAGCACACTGTTGACGCCGTAAAAATAACCGGATTTTTCCAAATCGGCAGGTGAGACGCAGAACGGTTCCTGCGTATGGATCTGCAAAGATCCTGTATCGGAAACAGTAATCCCCATGTCTAAGAGCATGGCCAGATCCGCAGCCATTATGAAACAATCGTAGTCTCCGGAAGACATTCCCGTAATCATAGTATAATAAAGCACTTTCTGCCCGTTTATCTCAAACTCATTCCGCCGTAGGACTCCGTCCGGATTTTCATCCTCCTCCCACGGAATATTTTCCGTTCCTACCGGCTCATAGCTATTTCCCGGAAAAAGAAAAACGGAATTCTTAGTGATCTTCAGAGAAAAAGATTTGTCTGTATCTTTAAGAATCATGGCCAGATCCCTTAAAGAAAAATAAGTATTGTTAACATAATCATGGTCCAAAATTTTAACGATCCCCGTTGTACCGGTGTCCGCCTGTACCTGACAAGTACCGGGAATCTCATACCCCGCCGATACCCTGACAGGTAAAGCGGAACATAGTATAAGTACAGACAGTATAAAGGGACATATTTTCCGTAATATTGTTTTCATCGTACCTCTCCTTTCCTAAATCTGAGCGCTAACATTACCGGTCTATAGGATGTTGTAAAGTATATATGATGGGATAAGAATCAAAAGAAGAATCAAAAATCGCAGAACCGCCTTCTCTTAACAAGACAAGATCCGTATCCTTTCTGATATAGCGCTCTTCCTTTATAGCGGCCGCTCCGCCGTCGCCAAACTGTCTGATCAGAACGTCTTCGACAATTTCATAAGTGCCGCTGCCCTCATATTGTGCCTGCAGATCTTTAAAAGAAGGCAGCAGGGCAGGGCCGCAGGACATCAGATAAGAAACGGTAGACATGCCGAAAGTCTCGGCTACCAAAGTTTCCATATCCTCCTGACCCGTACCGCCCGCATAGCCGGCCATACGAAGCCTCTCCCCCAAAAGCTCCCGGAATCCTCTTGCAAACGCTTCATAAGCGGCCTGATTGCAAGCGTCATAGCTGTCCGGCACGATATAGCATTGAAAAGTTCCTTTCGAACGCTCTGTTTCTTCCATCGTCATATTGACTTGTATCGTTAATTTTTGCATATAGGACTCCATTTCCTCCAAAGAGAGGGACACGGCTTCTATATCCTGCAGCCAGTTTAGCGCCGTAACAGCCGCCTGCTCCGTCATATCCAGATCCGTTGACCATTCTCCGGATAGATCGGTGTCGCCGGGTGCAAAAAAATGCAGGTATACTAAAAGCGCTGTGGAAATTCCCAATAACAGAAATAAAAAGATACTTATGGCATTTTTAATGATTTTTTTCATAGAAACGATTCCTTCATCTTTTTGTCCATATTATGCCACTATATGGATCATTTAGCAAGTTTGGTTTTTCTTATACAACCCTTGCAGCCTTATATGAAACGTAAGTTTATGAAAATGATTCTCTATCCTGAACTCCCCGCCTCTTCTTTCAAGAAAATCCCGGAAGTTCCCATATAGAAACCCCCGGGATTTTTACCTATACCGGCAATTCACATACTGCCGATCATTTTTATCCCACGTTATTAATTGATGCTCAAACCGGCGCTTGCGTAACCTGCAACCGTATTAACTAAAGACAATCCGCTTGCCGTTGCGGAAAAGGCCAGCATCAGCCGTGTCTGAGCCGTTACCGGAATATTGAGTCCTGTAAGCGTGCCGTTTAACAATGTTCCGATGGATATTATCCCGGTAAGCGACGGCGTCAGGTTGATCAGTGTTCCTGCAACCGGAGAAAATACATTGTTCGGTGTTGTAGACTGATAAATCTGCGCGTTTACCGTAACAGTAGAACCTACTAAAGAAAGCGCCGCCGTCGTACTAAAGAACGCGCTAAACGAGGTAATGATGCCAGCCCTCGAAACCTGAAATGCAAAGTTAGAAAGCGTTCCGGCAGCATTGGTAATGTCAATTGTTGATCCCAAAAGCGTAAGTCCCTGCACGCTGTTTCCAAAACCGACGAATGCGGGAAGTCCTGCAAGTCCTCCGACAACTGTCGTCAAAGCAACCGGAAGTCCCGATGCAAAAGGAATGATTGCTCCCGTCCCCGCTGCTCCGGTTGGGCCTGTCGCTCCGTCTGCTCCCGTCGGGCCTGTTGCTCCTGTCGCTCCGTCTGCTCCCGTCGGGCCTGTTGCTCCGTCTGCTCCCGTCGGACCTGTCGCCCCCGTCGGGCCTTCATCTCCCGGACAGCCTTTCGGACCCTGAACTCCGATCGGGCCGGTCACACCCTGAATGCCTTGCGAACCGGTCACACCTTGCGGACCCATAGAACCGGTCGGGCCTATCGGCCCTTGCGGCCCCGGAATCCCTCTAGGCCCCTGTGGGCCGATATCCCCCTGCGGGCCTGCCGGTCCGGTCGGGCCTGTAGGTCCCGCCGGATCTTGTGGACCAACGTCTCCCTGCGGGCCTTCGCATCCCGGATCTCCTTTAGGGCCGATGTCGCCGCGAACTCCCTGAATCCCTTGAATTCCCTGCGGACCTGCATACCCCCGCGGGCCTGCGTAACCTCTAGGGCCGGTATTACCCGTAGGGCCTACGGGCCCTGTATTTCCTCTCGGCCCTCTTGCGCCGGGAGCGCCGGGCGTCCCCTGTGGTCCCACTGGCCCCGGTTCTCCCCTGTCGCCCTTTGGGCCGGGACAGCCGGTATCCCCTTTGATCCCCTGCGGCCCCGCAGGCCCCTGATCCCCCTTGGGTCCTGCCGGACCACGCTCGCAGCAGGGCGGATGACACGGATTCTGACTACAGTTACATGAATTATTTTGATTCATCGAAACACTTCTATGAATTGTCCAAAACGGTAATGCCGACTACTACAAAATCCCTTTCATTCCCCATTTTATAACCTGTTTTTATCACCCCATTCACACATTCCGTCTAAAATAGGAATTAAAGACTTTCCACGCTCTGTTAAACTATATTCTACCTTTGGCGGGATTTGTGGATATTCTTTTCTATGCACTAATTGGTCTGCTTCTAATTCTTTTAAAGTGGAGCTTAAAGTCTTATACGAAATTTCACTGATATATTTTTTCATTTCGTTAAAACGAACAACTCCGAACTCCATTAAAGTATACAAAATAGTCATTTTATATTTGCCATTGATTAGTGACAATGTATAGCTGAAACCCGTCGTTTCAAGACATTCATTTGCAATACAGCGTTTATTCATTTTTACGCTCTCCTTTAGGTAAGTATATAACTTAATTGTAAGTATCAAACTTATATGTGCGTACTTGATTTTATTTTAATTCTTGCTAAGATTATAATATCAAAAGCAGAGAAAGTCAATCTCACAGAATTAGGAAGACATATTTTATGAGCAAAAAAATAGTTGTAATAACGGGAAGCCCCCGGAAAAACGGGAATAGCTTTGCTATGACAGACGCTTTCATCAAGGCAGCCGAAGCAAAGGGGCACACAATCACACGGTTTGACGCTGCATTAAGAAAAGTGGGCGGCTGCCGGGCATGTGAAACCTGTTTTTCCACTGGAAAAGCCTGTACTTTTGATGATGACTTCAACACGATTGCACCGGCAATTCTTGAAGCGGACGTTATCGTATTTACCATGCCTGTCTACTGGTATTCTATCCCGGCGCAGATTAAAGGTGTCATTGACCGTATCTTTTCTATGGTTGTAGGCGGCAAGGATATTGCAGGAAAGGAATGTGCGCTGATTACCTGTTGTGAAGAAGATGATATGTCCGTCATGGACGGCGTTCGTATTCCTATTGAGCGTATGGCGGCACTGAATAAATGGAAAATGGCAGGCGAGGTTTTAATTCCCGGCGTATTAAATGTTGGCGATATAGACAAAACCGAGGGCTGCAAAAAAGCGGCTGATTTAGCCAATGCAATTTAAGGAGGTAATTATGAGCAAGAAAATTATTATTCTCAATGGAAGTCCAAGAAAAGCCGGAAATACAACGGCATTAACGGCAGAATTTAAGAAAGGCGCAGAGGAAGCCGGAAACACCGTGACAGAGTTTTTTCTTGACGGTATGAACATAAATGGTTGTAAAGGTTGTTTTGGCGGTGGTAAAAACCCGGATAGCCCTTGTGTCCAAAAAGACGATATGGATAAAATCTATCCTGTTTACAAGGAAGCGGACATAGTTGTTCTTGCAACACCGCTTTACTATTGGACTATCAGCGGTCAGTTAAAAACTGCCTTTGACCGCTTATTTGCTGTTGCGGAATGTGACCCTGATTATCGAAACCCTAAAAAGGAAAGTGTTCTTATTATGGCAGCCGAGGGCTACGGCTTTGAAGAAACTCTTTATTGGTATGAACATCTTGAAAAGCATTTAGGGTGGAAAATCATTGGAAAAGTGCTTTGTGGCGGTGTAATGGCTATAGAGGATATTGCCGGAAAACCCGAATTACAGGAAGCCTACAATTTAGGGAAATCAATTCAATAAAGAAAGGAATTTGTCACTATGAATAAAATCAATTTATTCCAAGCTGCAAAAAGACTAACTATTAACTTTTGTTTTTACTGATAATGTGGGCTCTCCTTTTTTGTAATAAAAGCGCCTCCAAACTGAGTAATTTCATATTACATCAGTTTGAAGGTTTGCAAAAACTCTGGGATAACCCCTACAAATGACTTTTCTTTATTTTTGAAATGCCTTTTTTTAAAATCTCATAAGGAATCATTTGGATTGTGGCTCTGTTTTGTTCCCGTTTTGTTAGCTCGCAATTCGCCTCACTGCAGTTTGTGTTAAAAAAAGCCAATAATTCCGGTGAAAGCCAATTCTCTCCATTCGTTTTAGTCCTGTTCCGAATATCTCCATATCCTTCACAGGATAGTTCAGATGGAATCATGCCGAGTTTTAAAAAAGCATGCCCATTATAACAATGCGCCAAGGGGCATTTCGCGATTGGCTGTTCAGGAAATGGGGCATCTGGATATGCAAATACGTTGCAAAGTTTTTTTCCGCCATAGCACTGTTTTGCTTCGCCAGTGGCTAAATTTATACAAATCGACCATTTTCCCGCATAACAAAACCCTGTCTGCTTTTTCCCGAAAATAGATTTTTTGTATTGGAAAAATTCTGAATGAAATTTTGACCATGCGGCATCATAATCCTGCATTGGCAGGCTTGTAAGATAGTCAATATTTTTGGTACGGTCGTCCCTTGCTATTGTCACATGTGGCAATGCGCCAAAATGATGCATGGAAAACTCTTTGACTTCCTCAATATAAGGCACAAGTTCATCACTTGGCGTAAGCTCTATACATGCGGACGCTCCCCTCTGCCATATTTTATTTACATTCTTTGCAAATATGTCTAACAGATTTTTCTTTTTTAATTCTAAATAATGGAAAGAACACTTAAATTCAACATGCGTTAAAAGCTCTTTCTCCCACTGTAAAATACGGTCAAGGGCAGGTGTTACAGTCAGATTCGTAACTATCTCTGCATAATGCCCCTGTTTGACAAGTTCCTTCACATAAAGATCTAAATCTTTCGTAAGAAGCGTTTCCCCATCAGCGCAAAAGTTAATAAAAGCTTTTCCGCCAATTCGTTCTACTGACAAAGCTTTTGCCACCTGCTTTGGACTATACTGCATGACAGGCTGCTCACCCTGATAACACGCATCCCGCTGTGAAAGATAACAATAAGAACAGCGGAAATTGCAAATTGACATTGGTATCGCTAACATAATCATTTTTTTTATTTTATCCATACTCTGTTTTCCTCATTTTCTATTTAAAATTATCTGAAACCCGATTCATAGGATAGTTCCAGACATAGCCGTATTTATGCGCAAAAATACATACAGCGTAAATTTTTGCTTTCGTCTTAAGTCCCATAAGCCACTCATGCGTGAAAATTTCTATAACTTTATTCTGGTCTGGCTGTTTTGAAATCCGAACCAGATCCCCATAAGGATTCCTTGTGTTTTCCAGTCTTAAATCCGTAGTAAAAAAACAAAGCCCGTTCTCATCTTTAATGCAATCATGCGCAAGTAAATAATTGCTTTCAGTTTCATTAAAATAGTAACTCTCCCGTTCATCATCTGCTGCCAAAAGGCCTTCAATTCCATGTTCCGCCCCTAAAAGAGCATTTACGGATTCCGATGTGGCGGCATACAAATGGAGTCTGGGCACAGTATCAATACATTCTGCGCTTCCGGTAATCCGAAGAAGCTCTTTTACTGTTTTTTCATATTCCCATACAGCTTTTTGCGCATCCGCATACTGAAAGCTTTCTTCACTGTTTAAACTGTGAAACCCAAATTTCAGCCAATCGGCATTATCCTGAAAATCTTTTGCAAACTTGTCCGTGCAGTCAGACAGGCTAAAGCCGTCTGTTTCATAAAAACAATATAAGCTGAATACCCCCCCCCAATCGTTGTGCATGGATTTTAAAAATCCAAGCGTGTCATTCTCAAATATACTCTGATAGTTTTCTTTGTGTTCCGTAATATCCATAAATATGGAAATCGTATCATCAAAAGAAAGATGGATAAAGGCATCTGGGTGTTTTGCTTCCACACTGTAAACCCATAATATAGAGGCATTTAGCAATAAAAACAAGGCATAAGCCCCTAAAACGGCTGCCTGTATTTTTCTTTTTCTTTCAAATTTATGTTTTATATTCCTATTTTGCATTTTGATTTTATTCACGATGTAACATTCTCCTTATTTTTCGGATTATTACGTTTTGCTCCTCTTTATTTAATATAAAATAGAAGTCTGCAAGTATAGAAATCAGACAAGTCATTGCAACTGCCATAAATAACCCAATATAATTTTTGGGAACATAAATTTGTTTTACCAGCGCTGCCGCCGCAAAATTAATCAGGCAGCAGCCCATAGAAATCCAAACATCTTTATAAAATTCATACCACTTTAACCCTAAAAGTTTTGCAATATAAGGAGCAGTCACTGCCAAATTGCGGATAATGGTAAGCGCGGAACTTGTCCCTGCAATCGCAACCACTCCAAGATCCGTAAATTTTAACGCGGCATATACAACGAAAATATTGAGAACTCCGGTTGCCGTGAAAGCGATTGAGTTTACCTTCAGACGGTTAGCGGCAGTAAAGACATTGTAAAGCGCCTGCGGCCCCGCCCATGGGATAAACGCCATACAGGTAAGAAAAGACAGCATTGTAAGCGTTTTGGCATCCAGAGACGGCATCCAGAGCATATAAAATTCCACGCCAAATGAAAGAAATGTGATAATAGAAATGGAAAGCATAACGCTTGAAACTTTCATGCTGGCCCGCAATTCTTTTAACAGCTGCGTCTGATCGCCGCGCGCCCAGTTAATCGTAGCGGAAGGGGCAAAATTTGTATTTAAGATTCCCGCCATATTAAAAATAGCATTTGGAACCGTTTTTGCAACAGAGAGCAAACCCATAGCGGAAGGGCTGATAAAAAGGTTGCACAATAAGAGGTCAAGCCCCGTCATCAGCATGTTTCCACATTGGTTGACTGTGTTCCAGATGCCTGAAGAAAACATTTCTTTTACCGCCTGTGGCTGAAAGTCCCGGTGAGAAAATTTAAGTTTTGGCATCACATGGCGTTTTATCCCATTTATAACCGGAACAGACGCCGCTGTTAAAAGAAATGCCGCCAATGACACATAATAGATGCGGGCAGGCAGAAAAGAAAATGCGATAAGAAGCAGCGCCCCATTTAAAACATAACGCATTAGATTTAATAAATTCTGATAATACAGCGTATTTGTCACGAACATAGAAAGGCTGGCTGCCGACACAAAAAGATTGACAAAGAAATTAAAAAAAACACAGGTAAATAAAATTTTCACATCTGTGACATCCGCATTTTCAATTACAAGCAGGCTGTCTAAATTTTGAATTACATAAAATGCAATGGGAGCTAAAACTGCAACAAGGACAAAATTACAGATAAGAACTGTAGAGTAATAAGATTTTACCTGCCCATGTTTGCCCTGATGGTAATAAATCGACATAAACCGGCCCGCCATAGAGTTAAACGCCACGGTAAGAAGCGAAGCGTATGTTACGAAATTGTTGGCTAACTGTGTGAATCCATTAGCTTCCTCTCCTAAGTTTTCTACAATAAAACCGGAAAGAAAAAACGTAATGCAAAGATTTACCAGCATAGCCAGTATTCCGCTGGCTAAATTAAACATAGTTTGAATTGTCTCATTTTTTTTCAAACGCATATCTGATTTCTTCCTTTATTTTTTTGTAATAAGGCTCAAGGCATTCACGATTATACTGATATTCTTTTTCATCTTTGCAAATCAATTCTACTTTTCTAAGAACCGATTCAATCTCCGCTTCACAAAAATTAAGATATGGCAAGTAAGAAAGCCACTCATAACCATCCCTTACTTTATGGCTGACGTTATCAAGCGCGATACAAGGCGTTGCCGTCACAGCGCAAAAAATCATTCCATGCAGACGGTCTGTAATCACAAACTCCGCAGAAGAAAATTCTTTCCATTTTTTCTTGAGCTCTTTTACCCGCGTCCGTTTAGATATTTTTTTCTCTACAAGAGTTGAAGTTTCCTTTATGTCTATCCCTCTGTTGTATAGACAGCCTTTTAAAGCTGCAATAAAACCCTCCTTTTGTACGGATTCTAAATCTTGCCTCAGGCATAAAAGAACCCCTGCGCGTTCTGCCTTTTGTTTTGCATTTTGCAAAAATGGAACCATATCCGGCGTATAGATTGCGTTTACCCCTGAAAATTCCGACTGCGCTTTCTGGTATGTAATTTTGTCCCTGCAAAAAAGAATCAAGCGCCCATGACCGGAATAAATTTCCGCGCTTTTCCGAAGTTCTTTTTTTCCGAAATGGCTTGTCTCATAAAAAGCCGTCTGAGGAAAAATAAAAACCGGGTTTTTGGGGAAATGCAATACAATATCACGCATTTTCCATTCTTCTTCTATCCACAATGTTCCTAGATTTCCGCCGCCGTCTATAATAATCAAATCATTTTCCTGAATCAGTTTTTTAAGCCTTTCCCGCAAATGCTCATAGGACGCCCTTGTAATTTCAATGATATTTTTCTTATATCCGCATTCTTCCAACAGTCTGTATTGGGCGTAAACAATCGCCTGATCCCCAAGATTGCCATGCGCTGGCGTAGCAATCAAATAAATACATGGCTTGTGTTTCGAAAAAATATGTATCCGTGTTGCTTGATGCAAAATACTCAGATAAGACAATCCATACCAAATTTCTTTTGCAGTTTCTTTTATTTTTCCGTATAACTCTGCCGAATATGGAAAGAATTTGCAGACTGCCCGTTTTAATTTAATCCGAAAAGGCATTTTCACTTTCTGCGCAATTTGACCATGCAATATCTGATAGGCGCGCATCAGATCCAAATACCGCGACGTCTCTTTCTGCTTTTTGCATATTTTTTTCGTTTCACATAAGGTAATAAAACAGAGTTTATCCATCTGGACAAGAAATTGCAAATGATTTTCTTTTAGAAAAAAAGACATTCTTTCTAAATACGCTTCTATCACGTCCAGTTCTTTTTTTGCCGTTTTTTCTGCCATTATGCTCCCAGTATGCTGGACATAATAATATAAAACATTCGGAACGCATGAAATGCATCGGCAATTTCTTACAATGTGATGAAAGGAAAACTCATCTTCTCGCGCTTTCCCTTCCCGAAACCTGTATGTCTCCCAGAGTTCCTTTTTATACAGCTTATTCCAGACGACAACATAATAATAACCATACCTTTCAAGAGATTTTGCGAATACGCCTTCCGCATTTAAAACCTGTTTTTGAATTATATGGTTTGGATATTCCCTTATCGGATTTCCATTTTCATCTACATATTGTAAATTGCAAACGGACATATCTGCATCACAGTCTTTTAACGCAAAGTACAAATCTTCCAACATTTCCGGATGGATAAAATCATCTCCATCAATAAATGCAATGTATTCGCCGCAAGCTTGATTCAGCCCTGAATTTCTTGCGCTGCTTAAACCACCGTTGCTTTTATGTATCACTTGAATACGGGAATCTAAACCCGCATATCTGTCACAGATTTCAGGACAGCAGTCCGTACTTCCGTCATTGACTAAAAGTATTTCTAAATTGGAATAGGTCTGTTTTAAAATACTTTCAATACATTGGGCAATATAATCTTCAATATTATAAACTGGAACGATAACTGATATGAGTTCTTTCTCCATTTGTCCACTTCCTGAATTATTTCTTTAAGATCTTTTAAAAATTTGATAAACTTTAAAATACATATTTGGAAAATATGCCAGAAACAGAATCAAGATTTTTTCTTTTAAGCTTTCTCTCACAAAAAAAATAGACTTCTTGTTTTTCTGAAACTCCTTTTGATAACGGCCAATCACTTTTCGGTCGACATTTACAATTTGACGAAACCGTTTCATATACGTCAATTTTGCGCTCCAATATGCAATGCTTCCTTCTTCATATAATTGCGAAATTCTATCCCATGCAAGCAATGCAGTGTTCCAATATGCAGAATTATCCGTATGTGTAAGAGATGTGGGATTTTGCCGATATATATATGCTATGGTTGAATCATAATAGATATATTTCGATCTTTTTAAAAGCTGCGCAATAAAATATGAGTCCTCTCCGATTGTAAGGTCTGTATCAAAATATATATTTTCTAATAATTGTTTAGAAAATAATTTTCCCCAAGTATAATAAAGAAATATATATTTACAATAATTTAATTGATTATCGCAATCCACGATTCCACTTTTACATTTATAACGAGTAAAACTTGAATTGCAAATCGAAATATCAGCCTTATAGTTTAATAGATTTTGATATAACAGCTCTAAATAATTCTTAGTGACAAAATCATCTGAATCAACAAAAGCAATATACTTCCCATTACAATTTTGTAATCCCAAATTACGCGCAGAAGAAACGCCTTCATTTTTTTTATGAATCGCTTTTATCCTTTCATCTTTTAAAGAATACTCATCGCATATTCTTCCACTATGATCCGTTGAGCCATCATCCACTAAAATCAATTCCAAGTTTTGATATGTTTGTTTTAACAGACTGTCAATACAATCGGAAAGATATTTTTCCGTATTATACACGGGCACAATGACGCTAATCATATCCTGTTCCAATTTACTGATTCCTCCAATCACAATTCCTGATACAATTTTCCGATTATGTTTGCCGTTTGCTCTATGCTGTATCCGGCAGATATAATTTCCTTATGGAAATCCGCTCGTTCTGTGCATTTCTGTTTTAGAATTTCCTCCGCCCACTTATCAGAAGAATCTTCCAATGACATATAGGACAGCAATCCCGTAATTTGCAAATCTTTTGAAACTTTATCAGATACAATTACAGTCAGGCCTGCTGCTTGCGCTTCAACGCCCACAAGCGGCAACCCTTCAAAAAGTGAAGGCAACACAAAAAAATCCATTGCCTGCATAACTTCATGTACATTTGATATAGCCCCACATAAAATCACATCATTCTGCAAATTCAATTCTTTTATCTTTTGGCATACTTGCTCCTGCAATAAACCTTCCCCAACCAACATCAATTTTGTATTCTGGTCTGCTTTCTTCACCTGTTTAAAAATATCCAATAAAAACATATGGTTTTTCTCATATGTAAATCTGCCCACATGCCCAATCAAAAATACATTGTCAGAAATATGATAAAGCTTTCTAATCCGGCTTCTTGTCAAGTCATCAAAAGAATATTTTCCTATATCAATTCCATTCTTCACAATTTTCAATTTGTCCCTCACAACTTTTTTTGGGAACTTTGCTTTTCCAGCTTCTATGGAACACGCGCAATAATCCGTCGGGCAAGAACTGATAAACGGGTAAGAACAAAGTTTTATTATCCGGTGTTTCAATGTTTCTTTTTCCATTCCGGAATGAGAATGCGCGATAATTTTACCAACATGATTTATTTTCGCAGCCAATGAAATTAACATTAATGCCAAAGTGCTCCCTGAATGAATATGTACAATCTGGTATGGATTGTTTTTAAGAAATTGAATTAATTTCATAAATATCTTTAAATTAAAATGACCTTGTTTAAAAGGAAACTCCCACGAAATCACATTTAACCGCATCTCGTCCAAGATTAGATTATTACATTCATATGGGGTCAGCAAATCTATTGCCACATTCTTTCGATCCATATGACGGATAAAATTTATTACAAAAGTTTCCTGACCTC
>OFGL01000318.1_pt1 | contig 46171 bp, 42 predicted proteins | sample 1521801 | NCBI WGS metagenome assembly OFGL01 (sample SAMEA3504085, study PRJEB24116) | mouse gut metagenome | biome: mouse gut; feature: mouse-associated habitat; material: faeces | place: Denmark | collected 2011 | reverse complement strand
GTGTGTATTTGAAACTTAAACCTGAAAAACAGTATGTTTTTCAGCGGCCTCGTTAGAGGCAATGGGAGATACGGAAGAATAGGCAGGAGAGAAGTGAAGGGAGATTTATTCTCGCAATTGCCTGAAAAGTATGGTAGAATGTGGAAAAACAAAATTGTGGCATATAAGTGTTCCGACAGTATAGGATTTGTGATTGAAGGAAAAACGACAGGTCACATTATCTATCCGGAGGAGGTGGGGGCATGGACGATAAAATCGATTAGATCGGCAAATTAACTTAAGATATATCTGCGACACGGGAAAACCGTGTCGTTTCCTAATTTATAGGGAAAATTCTCGGAATACGAGAAAAAGGAAATACCATACGAAAGATAAACCGTTTCATGAAAGGGCAGAAAAAGTACAAAATGAATATATTTACGAAAGAAAAGCGAAGGAAGTTTCAGAAATTGTACGAGACTTACAGGGAATATATGTACTGGGCCAGTTATAGCGTAGTCCGTGACGAATATGATGCGGAAGACATTGTGCATAATTCTTTTCTAAAGGTTGGCAGAGTGCTGGATGAAATCGATCTGGACAACGAAGAAAAGACGAAGATGTATTTGATTACCGTTGCAAGAAATACGGCGATAGATTATTACAGAAAAAAGCAGAGAATGAACGAAGTGGAAGGAATAAATGCTTCCGATCTGCTGGAAGAGATCCTGGATGTGAGACATCCTGAAAATATTGTGATAGATCATTTAAATTACCAGAGCCTGATCCAAAAAATAGGGGAGCTGCCTAAAAAATATGCGGATATATTGATTCTGTTTTACTTGTTTGATCTGTCCGTAAAGGAAATCGCGATCCAGCTTTCTCTCAGTGAGGCGAATGCATATACCAGAATGTGCAGGGCGAAAAGCCTGCTGCGTCAGGAAATGGGGGAAGAGTGAACTGAAAGAGTGAACGAAATAAAACATTGCTATTTTTTGAAAGCTTTTGTATAATATGTGTAGATTTTTTATATTTATTTGGAGGCGGAAAATAATACAACCATAGGGAACAGTAGGAAAGGCACTTATATTTCTTTTGGCACATAGAATATAACAAATTGACTTTGGGGGCTTTAGCGTGAAAACCTTTCAAAGACCATTGTCCTCGGAAGAGGAAGCAAGTTATATACGGGTGCTTAAAGAGGGAAACAGCGAGGAGGTATCAGAAGCAAAAGAGATCCTGATAGAGAGGAATCTCAGACTGGTAGCCCACATAGCCAAGAAATATCAGAATGTGGATGAGGACATGGAGGATCTGATCTCCATAGGTACGATCGGACTGATAAAGGCTGTCGGTTCGTTTGATACAAGTAAGGGAAGCCGTTTGGCGACTTATGCTGCAAGGTGCATTGATAACGAATTACTGATGCTTCTCAGAAGCAAAAAGAAAACTTCCAGAGAAGTGTCTTTGTACGAACCGATAGGGACGGATAAAGAGGGGAACGAGATCAATCTTTTGGATGTGATCGAGCAGGAACAGGAAGAAGTAATAGACCGGATCGAATTGGATGATAATATCAAGAAACTGACGGAACTCGTGGATAAAGTTTTAGATGAGAGGGAGCAGGAGATCATCAGACTGCGGTACGGCCTGTTGAACGGCAGGGAGGTCACCCAGCGGGAGATCGGGCAGCAGCTTGGGATATCCCGCAGTTATGTATCCAGAATAGAAAAGCGCGCGCTGCTCAAACTGCGTGCAGGGTTTTCTTAACGAAAAGGGAATCGTGATGAGGACAGGGAGACAGAAAGAGAGAAAAGGGAAATGTATTTTGTAAAAACGGAAGAGTTAAAAGCGGGAATGAAACTGGCAAGCGCAGTTTATGACAAAGAAGGAGAAGTACTGTATGAGCGGGATTCTAAACTGACCGCTCAGGAAATCTCGAATATTAAGAATTTAGGATTTATCGGTATGTTTATACTGGAATCGGCAGAGCCGGCACCGCCTATGACGGAAGAGGAGACAGAACTGGAACGTTTTTGGGCGATGACGGTGTTTTCGATTCAGGAAGAACTGGAAACGTTGATGAAAAGTGCCAGAGCATCCAAAATGGACAGCATTGTGTCGGGAATTGTCAAACGTTACGGCCATTTGGACGGTAAGATTACTTTTTATCAGCAGCCTAGAAGTAAAAATGATTATGTCTTTAAACATGCTTTGAATACCGCCGTTTTGTGTGCAATCATAACGAGCCGGATGAATCTGAAAGTAGAGGAGCGTTTGGAGACGGTGACGGCGGCCCTTTCCCATGACGTGGGAAAACTGGAATTGGGAGCGCATATTACGAATAAAGCGGAGTTATCGGAATCGGAGGAGGGACTGGTCCACTTCAAATTGCTGGAAGGCTTCGAAATAATAAAAGAGGCGTACAGCAACGGTTCCGTGATCAAAAGGATCTGCGAGCAGGCGGAAAACGCGCTGCATTCGTTCAGGCTGGGAGAATTTGACAGAAAGCAGTTTGAAAAGAATACGCAGAAATACATAGGTGTCAGAGTGCTGGTCGTGGCGGAAGTTTTCGATGCCATGACGGCGATGCAGGCGGAGAAAATGCCGGAATCGGGAGTAAAGATCATCAAATATATGAGAGATCATTCGGATATTTTTGACGACAGAGTAGTAGATGCTTTATGTGATTCTCTAAATATTTTATCAGCAGGAGTCAGTGTGGAACTGAATACGGGAGACAGGGCGCTTGTGATCACGGAAAATGAACGGAACATACTGCGGCCCATGATACTCAGCTTTAAGGACAATGTTATGATGGATCTGAGTAACAGGGAATATGACGATATTGAGATTGTAGATATTGCCAAAACAATGGACAACCGTCATTTTATGAACAGAGGCGAAGCTCCCAAAGAAGCAGAAAAAAAGGTGGAGCAGGCAGGCGCTTAAAGAATGGAGGATCATAGATGGTTTTGATTGAAGATATATTAAAGACAGCCAAGGAAGCCGGCGCTTCTGACGTACATATTACAGTCGGCATTCCGCCTAAGATGCGTGTAAACGGAAATCTGATTACGATGGATTATCCCCGCATGATGCCTGCGGATACGTTGGAAGTAGGACTGGCTGTCATGTCCGGGGCGCAGAGAGAGAAGTTTGAGGAGAGAGGCGAATTCGATATGTCTTTTTCCATTCCGGAAATGGGGCGTTACCGTGTCAATGTGTACAAGCAGAGAGGCTCTGTGGCATTGGCGTTCCGTCTTGTGGAGACTGTGGTAAAAAGCGCCAAAGAGCTGGGGGTTCCCGATTCCGTTATCGATCTGTATCAGAGAAAGAGAGGATTGGTTTTGGTAACGGGGCCTACAGGAAGCGGTAAGTCTACGACGCTGGCAGCGATCATCGATAAGATCAATAACTGCCGGGACGCTCATGTGATCACTTTGGAGGATCCCATCGAGTATCTGCATCAGCATAAAATGTCAATGGTAAACCAAAGGGAGATCGGATTGGATTCGGAGAGTTATGCCAATGCCCTGCGCGCAGCCCTCAGAGAAGATCCGGATGTGATTTTGGTAGGAGAGATGCGTGACTTCGAAACAATCAGTGTGGCAATCACGGCGGCAGAAACAGGACATCTTGTCTTATCCACGCTTCATACGATCGGTGCGGTAAGTACGGTGGACAGGGTGATCGACGTCTTCCCGCCTCATCAGCAGCAGCAGATCAGGGTGCAGTTGTCCAATGTACTTGAGTCTATCGTATCCCAACAGCTTATTCCTACGGCCGACGGTATGAGCAGGGTGGCGGCTTTTGAGGTACTGCATGCCAACCATGCGGTAAGGAATCTGATCAGGGAAGGAAAAACGCATCAGATCGCATCGACCATGCAGACGAACCGTAAGATGGGCATGATCACGATGGATGAAGCGATCAGGCTGCTTTATATGGACGGCCGGATCAGCAGACAGATGGCGATCCAGTTTGCGCAGGATCCGGACGGCATGGAGTTGAAGCTGATCTGATAAAAGCTTTCAGATAAATTCCAACGGCCGTTCGTAGGAAAGGAAGGATGCCGATGATTTATTTGGAAACGGAACATTTCATTTTAAGAGATTATCGTGAAGATGATTTTAACGAGTATTACCGGTTAAAGGCAGACCCCGAAACGATGTATTATCTGCAGGATATACGATTGTTTACAAAGGAGGACGCTCACGAGGATTTCAGGAAAGTTTTGCATGATATGACAAAACCCGACAGGGAGTTTTATTTTATGCATATTGAACTAAAAGATTCCCATGAGCAGGTTGGAAGTATCGGATATACGGTAATAAGCGATACTCCCGTAGGGAAAATTGTGGGCGCGGGGTATTTCATTTATCCCAGGTTTTGGGGAAAAGGATATACGACGGAGGCGTTTGAGCGTGTTTTGGAATTTGCATTTTCCGATAATAATGTTTACAGAGTATCGACAGGCTGTCTGGCCGAAAATGTGGGTTCCGAAAGGGTCATGCAAAAATGCGGTTTCATAAAAGAAGCGGAACACATCGACTATGAATGGCATGACGGAAAGATGAAAACGCGATTGGAGTATCGTTTATTAAAAAGAGAGTGGAAAAACTGTGCGGCTGCTTTCGGCAATGAAAAGCAGGGCGCATGATCATAGTAAAGTTTATAGTAACGGTTCAGCTTTCCGTATGCTGAAGACTGGGCTGTTACTATAGGGAGATCATTTTATCGTTCTATTTTATAGCAAGATTATTCTATATTTTCTAATAACAATTCAAATCAGTTCTATCGTTTATTTCCAAAATGAAAAAATATTAAAAAAGGGAGAGTGTCAGCAGGCTGACGGAAAGGAGTCTATTTGTTTAGTACGGTTACAACAGGAATGGTATGCGGTATCCGCAGTTTTTTAGTGCAGGCGGAAGTGGATACGGCAGCAGGATTTCCCTGCTTTCAAATGGTGGGATATTTGGGCAGCGAAGTAAAGGAGGCAAAGGAAAGGGTGGGCGTTGCGCTTAAAAACGCAGGAATTAAACTGCCGCCCATGCATATTACGGTAAATCTGGCGCCGGCGGACCTCAGAAAAGAGGGCAATGCCTATGACCTGCCGATCGCAGTGGGAATCATGAAATCTTTGGGGATCCTGAAGGAGGAGAGTACGGAGGGAATGCTTGTGATCGGCGAGCTTGGGCTTTCGGGAGAAGTAAAGAAAGTAAAGGGGATTCTCCCGATTGTGAGAAAGGCGAAGGAAGAAGGGATAGCATATTGCCTTGTACCGAAAGAAAACGAAAAAGAAGCCGCAGTCATCCATGGGATTCGCGTGATCGGGGTAAGCCATATCGCACAGGTCCTGCAGTGCTTAAGGAAAGAGGAAGGAAAAGAGAGACAGGAAAGGAAATGGAGGACATCAGAGGAGAATAGGCCGGAGGCAGCGGAGAATTCGTTCGATTTTAGGGAGGATTTCAGCGACTTGAACGGACAGGCAGTATTAAGGCGGGCTGCTGAGGTGGCTGCGGCAGGTTTTCACCATTTGCTTCTGATCGGGCCGCCCGGCGCAGGAAAGACGATGACGGCGAAAAGGATTCCGACGATCCTGCCTCCGCTTACGGAGGAGGAAAGTATGGAGGTATCTACCATATATAGTGTGGCAGGCATGCTTTCGGAGGAACTGCCCCTGATTACCAAGCGCCCTTTTTTAAGTCCCCACCATACCATTTCGCCGCAGGCGCTTGCCGGAGGGGGCAGATTCCCGAAGCCGGGGGTGATAAGCCTTGCTCATAGGGGCGTGTTGTTTTTGGACGAGCTGCCGGAGTTCTCTAAAACCGCAATCGACATATTGAGGCAGCCGCTGGAAGAGAAACAGATCCATATTGCAAGGAGCAGCGGTACCTTTATGTATCCGGCAGATTGTATGTTTGTGGGAGCCATGAATCCTTGTCCCTGCGGCAATTATCCGGATCTGAATAAATGCGGTTGTACGCCTTATGAGGTGCAGCGGTATTTGGGGCATATATCGGGTCCTGTTTTGGATCGGGTCGATATATGCGTGGAGGCGCCTAAAGTCAGTTTTCATGAGCTTACAGGGACCACCGTTCAAAACGAGAGCAGCGCCCGGATCAGGGAGCGGGTCATAAGAGCGAGAATCATACAGGAAAAGCGCTATAGAGAAATCGGGCATAAGTTCAACTCGGAATTGACCGTGGGAGAAATCCGGCATTTTTGTATATTAGAAGGGAAGGAAAAAGCGTTTATGGAAAAGATCTTCGAAAAGATGGATCTGAGCGCGAGAGCATACCATAGGATATTGAAAGTGGCGAGAACGATCGCCGATCTGGAGGGCGAAGAAAAAATAGGTAAGACGCATCTTTCGGAGGCGGTTTTTTACAGAAATGCGGAACAGAAATATTTTCGTAAGTAGAAGGATGGGAGTATGGATAAAGGACAAGCAAGACAAGGGTTAAACCGGCAGCCGGATAGTTTTTTGGAGGAACAGGCAGTATACGCCTATTGGTTCCATGGGAATCATTTTGCAGGCAACAGAAAGATGTGGGAGATCAGTGAAAAGATAGGAACGCCAAAGCAGATCTATGAATGCGGCATAGAAGAATTGAAAGTATTTTTAACGGAAAAACAAGCCGGGCGTCTTGAACGCAGTAAACATACATGGGATCTTTACAAAAAATGGGAAGAGCTGATAGAAGAGGATATTCGTTTCCTGCCTTTTTTTCACAAGGAATATCCGGCATATCTTAACAATATACCCGACCCGCCGTGGGGAATATATGTAAAAGGGAAACTGCCGTCCTCCCGGACCTTGTCGGCTGCCGTCATAGGGGCAAGGCAGTGTTCGGAATACGGAAGGCATTGTGCAAAGAAAATCGGAGAATTGCTTGGTGAAAACGGGATTCCGGTCATAAGCGGAATGGCAAGGGGAATCGACGGTATCGGCCAAAGGGCGGCTTTGGAGGCGGGAGGAGAGAGCTTTGCCGTGTTAGGATGCGGCGTGGATGTCTGCTATCCGAAAGAAAACAGAGGATTGTATCATATGCTGGAAAAGCAGGGAGGGATCTTGTCGGAGTATCCCCCCAAGACTCAGCCGGCAGCCGTAAATTTTCCGCCAAGAAACCGGATCATCAGTGGGCTTAGCGATCTTTTGATCGTTGTGGAGGCCAAAGAAAAAAGCGGTACGCTGATCACCGTAGATATGGCGTTAGAACAGGGAAAAGAAGTGTTTGCGCTGCCGGGGCGCGTTACCGATGCCCTTAGCGCGGGATGTAATCATCTGATCAGGCAGGGGGCGGGGATCCTGACATCGCCGGAGGACATTCTGTCTGTTTTGGGAATAGAAAAAAGACGTTCCGATTTGAGAAAATTATGGGAAAGGAACGAGGAAGATACATTGATAAATGATCCGGAAGAGAGGAGAGTGTATAGGGCCTTGGATTCTGCGCCTAAAAATATAGAGCAGATCTGGTTGGAATGCGGAACGGGCCAGATCGATATGCGCCGGCTTATGGAAATATTGCTGGAGTTTTGCGTAACGGGAATAGCCGTACAGGAAGGGGGCTGCTATTACCGGTTATAGATTTGGGAATATCTTTAAGCCGGAGCTTATTTCCCGTGAATTGCGGCATACATCCGACGGAAAGCATTTTCGCCGATGTTCTGAAATAAAAAGAGGATATCGCTCTGTCATCTATTTTGACGATCCTGCGGTATCCTTTGGGAAGGAGAGAATTGAAAGGGAAAACTCTTTCAACTGAAATATATATGTAAACATTGAAGATAAGCTTCAATGAGAGTTGTTTGGCGAAACAGACCTAAATGCGGTAAAGACACACACCTAAGCCCACTTCTTTTTTTTCGCAAGCGATAAGTTAAAGTGAAATCCCCCGAATCCCTTCGGCTGTCACGGATCTTTAACTTGTTATAATTAGTATATTGTGGAAATGTGTCCAAAGTGTCAAGGAATTATTAGGGATTTATAAAGAAAGAAAAGAAATCATTAAGTTTCTATATATTTATGCGGATAGGGCAATCGCTTAATAATTATTAAAATAAGTCTGGCTTTTCTATTGCCTACAGTGTATAACAGAAGATGTTAAAACTATCAGGCAAAAGGAGCTGTATCTGTTGTGAAAGACGAAAAGACGTTTATTGAAATTTTTGAAAATCTGGAAGACCCAAGGGATAACAGGGGAAAAATTTATCCCCTGATCGATATCCTTCTTCTGGCGCTCTACGGAGTGCTGGCTGGTTTCAGTGACTTCACAAATATGAGTTATTATCTGAAAAAAAGAGAAGCCGAACTCTCTGAGGAATTCGGACTGTCAAAAGGTGTCCCTTCACATGATGTGTTTTCGGATGTTTTCAGGGTGATTGACATAGAAAAATTCATGGCGCTGTTCGTAGAATGGACAAAGAATCTTGCACTGGCAAAAACAGGACAGCACATAGCGATAGACGGCAAGGCAGTAAGGGCGGCAGCAAAAAAAGCGGAGAACGGGAACATCCCCTATGTCCTTTCTGCATTCATGTGCGGATGTGGAATATCCATCGGTCAGAAGGAAGTTGGCGAAAAAACAAATGAGATACCAGAAATCCCAAAGCTGCTTGACCTCATAGATATCACGGACTGCACGGTTACCATTGATGCCATAGGCACGCAGAAAGACATAATGGACAAAATCATTGACAAAGGAGGACATTTCTGCCTGCAGCTTAAGAAAAACCAGCGCGCTGCATTTGAGGATGTGGACTTATTTTTCAGGGATTTGGAGGAAAAAAATAAGGAGGACTTTCAAAAGCTCAGTTCATATACAGAAACGGCGAAAGACCATGGACGCATTGAAGGACGGGAATATTATACGTTTGCAGACACGGAAGAAATAAAACGGATGCTGGGTGCCAGGTGGGAATATGTGAAATGCATTGGCATGGCACGCCTTACAAGGACAATAGGAGAAGCAGCGACAAGGGAAGTGCATTATCATCTGCTGGATGTGGAAACAGCGGCGGAAAAATATATGGAACTGGCAAAGGGACACTGGGAAATAGAAAACAGCCTGCATTGGGTTCTGGATATCCATTTTCAGGAAGACGCATCGACGGCAAACAGCGGAAATGCAATATCAAATCTGGCATTGCTGAGGAAAATAGCTTTCAATTTTACAAAACTGGATCCTGCCATGAAAAAGAAAACCACAAAACAGAAAATGATCGACTTTATGACGGACATTCAGTTTTTTAAAAAACTGGTATTTGAGATTATACCAGCAAAGTAGCTGTATGATTACCAGGGCAGTTATAAATTAAAATTATCAAGAGGATAGTTCTTGATAAAAAAAGCCATTTGGTATGATTGTAATTTCGATTTTTAATAGCCGAGACAATAACAGGCATAGCTGGAGATGAGTCCTATTTTTAAGCGATTGCCCTATTATGCGGAGGAATGCTCTTTTTTTTAGGGGTAAAGTATGCTATGATTTAAAAGATATGCAGGTTTGATTCTGTAAAACAGATGCGGATGCCAAGCGGTTGAAAGGCGGGGCGTCGCGTAGATCTGCACACCGGGAAAGGAGTATTATTAAAATGGGAAGATATGTATTGGAGAATGAACGGCTCAAAGTGCAAATCGATACAATGGGGGCGGAGCTAAAGTCATTGTCACGAAAGAGCGACGGTTTGGAATATATGTGGTATGCGGATCCGGCTTATTGGGGGAGAACTGCGCCGGTATTGTTTCCTTTTGTGGGGAGCCTGAATGATAAAAAGTATCGGGTAAACGGCAGGGAATATGCTATGGGGCAGCATGGTTTTGCAAGAGATATGGAATTTGAACTGTTAGGGCAAAAGCCGGACGCCGTTTATTTTGGGATAAAGTCGGACGGGGAAACGAGGAAGAAGTATCCGTTTGATTTTGAATTAGAGCTTGGATACAAGCTGGAGAACAATAGAATACAAGTGCTATGGAAAGTGAAAAATACGGGAAAAGAAGAACTGCCGTTTTCAATCGGAGGCCATCCGGCATTTATGTGCCCGATTTTACCTGATACAAAGCAGACGGATTATTTTATCCGTTTTGATACGGACGCGCCGCTGGCCAGCGATGTGATAGAAGACGGGCTGATCGGGGAGGCGTTAAAAGAATATGGGCTGGAGAACGGATATCTTAAAGTAACGGATGATCTGTTTGACGGGGACGCGTTGGTCATGGAGAAAGATCAGGCGCATGAAGTTTCGTTATGTCTGCCCAATAAAGAACCGTATCTTACGGTAAAATTTAACGCCCCGCTTTTTGGAATCTGGTCGCCTGTTAAGAAGAACGCTCCTTTTATCTGCATTGAACCATGGTATGGGAGAGCGGACAGAACCGGTTTCCAAAAAGAGCTGCGTGAGCGGGAATGGGGGAATTTATTAGGGGAAGGCGAAGTTTTTGAGGCATCTTACGAGGTGATAACCTATTAGCTGCAATATTCCGGCGTAACGGATTGCGGACAGCTTAGAAAAAACAATCTGCAGACTTATTGGGAAGGCAGGATCAGGCTTTTGAATATGGGAGGAAGATATGGCGGCAAACGGCGTCAGACTAAATAAATATTTGGCGGAATGCGGCGTCTGTTCCAGACGGGACGCCGATAAGCTGATTGAAGAAGGCCGGGTTACGGTAGACGGTAAAACGGCGGAAATGGGCAGAAAACTGAAGGGGGGAGAACGTATTGCCGTAAACGGTAAAGTATTGCACGCCCCCAATGAAAAGAAGGTGCTTGCCTATTACAAACCGGTTGGCGTTACCTGTACGGAAAAGGACAGACATGCGGAAAAAAAACTTTCCGAGTTTATTGATTATCCGGTCCGCGTCACCTATGCCGGACGGCTTGATAAGGATTCCGAAGGCCTTATGATCCTGACAAACGACGGAGATCTGATCGATAAAGCCATGCGCGGCGCCAACCGTCACGAAAAAGAATATGTAGTTAAGGTTGACAAAGAAATTACGGAGGAATTTATTGAAAATATGCAGGCAGGCGTCTGGCTGAAGGAATTGGATGTAAAGACCAGACCATGTCAGGTAATAAAAGAAGGAAAGTATACTTTCCGCATTCTTTTGACGCAGGGGCTTAACAGGCAGATTAGAAGGATGTGCCGTGCATGCGGATATGAAGTGAAGAGTTTAAAAAGAATCAGGATCATGAATGTGGAATTAAAAGGATTAAAACCGGGGCAGTATCGGGAAGTAACGGGTGAAGAACTGCGGAATCTGTATCGGGATTCCGGAATGGAAACGGATAGGGACCGGCATGATAGAATGATATGAGTTATTAATGAGGTGGACTGTATGAAAGAGAGCTGTATTGAAAGAATGAAAGAACTTGTACAGATGCTTAACGCAGCGTCTGAAAGTTACTATGCGAAAGATCAGGAAATCATTAGTAATTTTGAATATGACAGGTTGTATGATGAATTGGAAGGATTAGAAAAAGAAACGGGTCTTATTCTGGCTAACAGCCCGACCGTAAAAGTGGGATACGAGGCAGTAGAGGAACTACCGAAAGAACGCCATGAACAGCCTATGCTGTCGCTCGGGAAAACAAAGAGCAGGGAGGAACTGCAGGAGTGGGTTCAGGACAAGGAGGCATTACTGAGCTGGAAGTTAGACGGGCTTACCATTGTCCTTTCCTATAGTGAGGGGCAGCTTGTAAAAGCGGTTACGAGGGGCAACGGAGAGGTGGGCGAGGTCATTACCAACAATGCGAAAGTATTTAAAAATATTCCGTTGTCGATCCCGTTTACGGGAAATCTTGTTTTGCGTGGAGAAGCCGTGATTACCTATTCCGATTTTAAAAAGATCAATCATGAGATCGGGGAGGAAGAAGCAAAATATAAAAATCCAAGAAATCTGTGTAGCGGTTCGGTCAGACAGTTAAACAGTGAGGTGACGGCAAAACGTAACGTGCGCTTTTTTGCTTTTCACTTAGTGTCGGCAGAGAATGTGGACTTTGAGAACTCAAGAGAAAAGCAGTTCTTGTTTTTAAGGTCGCAGGGCTTTGATGTGGTGGAATGGTGGAAAGTGAACCGGGAAAATATATTGGATAGCATAAGCTATTTTGAGGAGGCAATCAAAAACTATGATGTTCCTTCAGACGGATTAGTGCTGACCTTTGACGATATCGCTTACGGGCAGAGTTTAGGGAGAACCGCTAAATTTCCCCGTCATTCCATTGCCTTTAAATGGGCAGACGAGATCAGGGAGACTGTATTGAAAGAGGTGGAATGGAGTCCCAGCCGGACGGGGCTGATCAATCCTGTGGCTATTTTTGAACCGGTAGAGCTGGAAGGGACTACGGTGAGCCGTGCAAGCGTTCACAATATCAGCGTTTTAAAAGGGTTGGAATTGGGGATTGGCGATAAGATCACGGTTTATAAGGCGAATATGATCATCCCGCAGATTGCTGAAAATCTTACGCGGAGCGATTCTGTGGAAATACCGGAACACTGTCCGGTCTGCGGAGGCGATACCAAGATCGAACAAATCGGGGATGCGCAGATGCTTTATTGTGTGAACCCGCAGTGCGCGGCGAAGAAGATCAAGTCCTTTACCTTGTTTGTCAGTAGAGACGCATTGAATATTGACGGGCTGTCAGAGGCGACTTTGGAAAAATTTATTTCTAAAGGGTATATTCATGAATATGCGGATCTTTTTCATTTGGACCGTTATAAAGAAGAGATCGTCGGGATGGAAGGATTTGGGGAAAAGTCCTATCAGAATCTGACGGAAAATATTGAAAAAGCAAGGAATACGACGCTGCCGAGATTGCTGTACGGATTGGGAATAGCGAATATCGGTGTGGCAAACGCCAAGCTTTTGTGCAGACAGTACCGTTATGACCTGGATAGGCTGCGCTGCGCCGACGCAGAAGAACTGAGCCGGATAGACGGTGTGGGAGAAGTGATAGCGGAGGCATTCCGTTCTTATTTCGAGGATGAGAAAAACAAAGACAGGTTAGATCATTTGCTGAAAGAGCTTTATATAGAAGAGGTGGAAGAGGAAGAAGAACAGACGCTTTCCGGCAAAGTTTTCGTCGTTACCGGAAGCCTTATACATTTTGCAAGCCGGAATGAACTGAAGGAAGAGATTGAGAAGCGGGGCGGCAAGGTGACCGGAAGCGTCACCGGAAAAACGGATTGTCTGATCAACAATGACATTACGTCCACTTCGGGCAAGAATAAGAAAGCGAAAGAGCTGGGAGTCAAAATTTTGTCTGAGGAAGATTTTATGGAAGAGTATCTGAAATAGAAGGGTGGGATTGCTATTTTTGTTTATTCAGCGCTTTCATAATGCCCAAAATATGGGTCAAGGCTGTGTAATCCAGCTTCTTTGCTTCACAGATGAGTTCTTTGAGCATCTGGGGATTGGTATTTTCTCCGTCAAAGAACTCCTGTGGGGTGACGTTTAAAAATTCACAAATATAAAAAAATGACTGCATGGATGGCAGTGATTTTTTATTTTCGATGGTATTAATATAGTTGTTTGCCTGTCCTAGAGATAAAGACATGTCGCGTGCGGAGATGCCTTTCTGCATTCTGAGTTCTGCCAATCTGTCGGGGAGAAAGTTTTCATACATCAATGATAGCCATACCCTTTCTGACGTTTTTTTCACTTTATTCAATAGATTGTACATTACATATAGGATCTATTCGTTAAGAATAATGGGGTATTTTTGTTGACATAAAAGATTTAATCTATTATAATTAGCAATAATGTTAGCTTAAATTTAGCAAAACACAGAGATTGCGATCATTTGTAATAAGGTGGAAAATGAAAAATTTTATCGACATTCATTCTCATATTTTACCCGGGGTGGATGACGGGGCGGCCGGCTGGGAAATGAGTATGCGGATGCTGAAATGCGCGGCGGACGACGGCATATCCGTGATTGTTCTCACACCGCATGATAAACCGGGACATCGGCACATGCCTTTTTCTGAGATGAAAAACAGGATGGAAAAACTGCAGTGCATGATGGAGGAAGAAAAGATAGATATAAAATTGCACATGGGGAGGGAAGTGTATTACCGAAGCGGGATGCTCGGGAACATGGAAGAGGATATGACAGTAACTCTGGCGGGTTCCCGCTATCTGCTGGTGGAGTTCAATCCTCTGGCGGATTACAGTTATATCCGCAATGGAATTTATTCTCTTTTGATGGAAGGGTATTATCCGGTGCTGGCTCATGTGGAACGGTATCGGAATGTCTGTGCCAGAAAATCCGGTATCAATGATCTGATCGAGATGGGTTGCTACATGCAGGTGAATGCGGGCAGTGTTACCGGCAGATTCGGCTGGAAAACCAGACAGTTTGTAAAGCGTATTTTAAAATGTGGACAGGTTCATTTTATTGCGACGGATGCACATGACTTAGGCAAAAGAGCGCCTGCGCTTTCGGATTGTGCAGATTTTATCAGTAAAAAGTACGGCGGGGATTATTGCAGGAAGCTGTTTCTCGATAATCCGATGGATGTGATCAGGGATAGAGAGATTGCTCTATAATTGACAGGCAGGTAGAAGGACAGGATGGAAGAATACAGGGAAAATAAGAATGAAATAGAGTTTGATCTGCTGGAACTGACCCATATACTGCTCGGCAGATTCTGGATTATTCTGCTTGTGGGGATTGTGACAGCAGGGATCGGCTTTGCGGTCAGCGCCTATGTGCTGGCGCCATTTTTTGAATCGACCACAAAAATATATATTTTAAATAAAACGGACAACACGTCAGTTACCTATACCGATGTGCAGATAGGAACGCAACTGACGAAGGATTACGCGGAGCTGATTAACAGCAGATATGTGATAGAGAAAGTAATCGAACAGCTTTCTCTGGAAGGGATAGAGTATGAGGAACTGATGAAAAAGGTGTCGGTGGATGCACCCGCAGATACCCGTATTGTGTCAATTACAGTGGAACATACGAACCCCGAGACTGCCATGAACATCGCAAACTGCATCAGGAAAGTGGCAGAGGAACATATCCAGAATGTAATGGACATCGAGGCGGTCAATGTGGTGGAGACAGCCAACATGCCGACGGAGAAATCAGGTCCCAGCATTGTGAAATGGACGTTGATAGGCGGGGTGGCAGGTTGCTTTTTGGCATGTGCCGTTATTGTAGTCATCTTTTTGCTGGATGATTCCATCAAATCTTCGGAGGATGTCGAGAAATACCTCGGACTTAGCGTATTGGCGATGATACCGGTTATTTCAGAAGATAATACAGTCAGAAAGAGTAAGAGGAAAAAATGATGCAGGAGGTGAAACTGTACTTCCAGAAAAAGAACGGGTTTTATACAAAAGAAGCCTTTAAGACACTCCGCAGCAATATAGAATTTAGTGGTGACGCGATCCGGGTCATAGCAGTTACAAGCTGTATGGCGCATGAAGGAAAGTCCAGTGTTGCCATGGAATTGGCAAAGTCGTTTGCGGAGGCGGGCAATAAGACGCTGTTAATCGATGCGGATATGCGTAAATCGGTACTGATCGGGCGATATAAGACAGGCGCGGTAAAATACGGGCTGAGCCACTGTCTGATCGGAAAAAACCAGTTTATGGATGCAATATGTGAAACGGATATTGCAAAACTGCATGTGCTTTTTGCAGGGCCGGTGCCGCCTAATCCAAGCGAACTTCTCGGAAGCAGGAAATTTGTTGAAATGCTGGGCGCTTTGAGAAAGACGTTTTCCTATATTATCATCGATACACCGCCGCTGGGAAGTGTGATAGACGCTGCCGTTGTTGCAAGGAACTGTGACGGCACCATACTGGTGATAGAAAACAATGCGATCAGTTACCGCTTTGCACAGAAAGTAAAAGACCAGCTTGATAAAACCGGAAGCCGTATTTTGGGGGTCGTACTGAACAAGATCAGCATGAGCGGTAAGGGCTACTATGGGCATTACGGTAAATACTATGGGAGATATTACGGCAAGTACTACGGAAAGTATTATGGCGAGTACGGGACGGACGCGGAATCCCTGGAGAAACAGGAGAAGGAAGAGCAGCTGCATATAGAGCTTCAGAGGGAGTTTATTGAACATCAGAAGCGGGAGGAAAGAGAGAGAAGGGAACAGGAAAAGAGAGAGAAAAGGCAGAGAAGAAGGCAGAAGATCAGACATGCAGCCATAGAGTCGGCAAAATATATACTGGCAGCCATGGCTGGCATTCTGCTTATCGGCGGCATGTTCTTAGGGGGAATGGAGGTTGCCAAGGCTATGGGAAAAAGAAGTCTGCTGTGCGATTCGGACAAAATACGGCCACAGCTGCGGCCTGCAATAGGCAGCAGCGAGCTGACGATGGAGGAAGCGGCCAGATGGCGGGATGGCTGGGTGAAATACCAGGATGCCATTTATCAGTATAATCAGGATATTCTCACGTTTCTCGTTATGGGTATTGATAAAGAAGGAGATGCGGCAGCGGTAAAAGAGGGGACAGATGGCGGACAGGCGGATGCCCTGTTTCTTGTGGTGATGAATCCGAAGGATGGGAGTGTTAAGATCATCGGGATTAACCGCAACACCATGGCAGATATTGATATCTACAACGGAGAGGGCGCTTACATTACAACAACGAAAGCCCAGATTGCTGTACAGCACGGTTTTGGCAATGGGGTGGAGAAGAGCTGCGAATACCAGAAAGAAGCGGTACAGCGGCTGTTTTACAATCTGCCGATACATGGATACGCGGCTATTAATATGAGTGCGATTCCTACAATCAATGATGCGGTGGGCGGTATCGATGTGACAGCGCTGGAGGATCTGACAGAGATAGATAAAAAAATTGTGGAAGGCAGCCAGATACATTTAAGCGGGGAGAGCGCATTCTGGTACGTGAAATACAGGGATACGGATGTGTTTGGCTCTGCTGATATGCGTCTGGAAAGACAGAGACAGTACCTGACAAAATTCATCGGTACGGCGGAACAGCAGATCGGAAACAATATTTCTGTGGCACTGGATTTATACAATGCGGTATCGCCGCAGATGGTTACGGATATCTCTCTGGATGAGGCGGCCTATCTGGCATCGCTTCTGCCGGATTATCGGTTTGATGAAAATGGTTTCTATCTCGTTGAGGGAGAAACTGTCATGGGAGAAGAATTTGAAGAATTTTATCCAGATGAGGATGCTTTGTATGAGCTGATTCTGGATGTGTTCTATGAAAGAGTAGAATAGCCGGGAATACGAGGTATGGTTATGCGAAGCAATCTGAAAAAGGCAGGCGCTCTGATAGGCATGATGCTGGTTATTGCCGTGGTATGTGTGGGCGGAAGTATATACATAAAAGACAGCGGGACAGAGACGCCGGAAAATGAGGAAGAACAGCCGGAAAATGTGGCAGAAATCCAGGAGAATACAGGGAACGGATCCGAACCACTGCAGGATCCGGCTGACGAAGATGCGAAAGAACCAGCGAAAGATTTTAACGCGCTGAGGGCAAAAAATCCCGATATCTTTGCATGGCTTCATATTCCTGGTACGGCAATAGACTGCCCCGTTTTACAGAGTGGACAGTCAGATACTTTTTACGAAAGTCATAATTCTGATGGAGAAGAAGATGACGCAGGGGCTGTCTATATAGAACTTGCCAATTTGACGAGCATGTGCGATTTTAACACCGTATTACATGGAAAAGCGGGGGCGGATGGGAACGGCCTGTTTTCGGATTTGTACAAATTCAAGGAGCCGGATTTTTTTGATGACCATGAGTACGCGTATCTGTATCTGGATGGCAATGTTCTGGTCTATGAGATTTTCGCCGCTTTTGAAAGAGAAAATACAAGCCTGATCCGCACCTATGATTTTACATATCAGTCGGGATGCCGCCAGTTTTTGGACGACCTGTATGGAATAAGGGATATGGGGATGAATCTGCGGGAAGGCTGGAAGAGCGTCAATGAATATAATTATCTTATTACACTCACGGCACAGGGAGAAGATACAGAGCGCCAGTTTGTGGTGACTGCGGTACTGATACGGGATTCGGCGGGTACAATCAGCAGAATCATTGCAGAGTAGAAACCTGGCAAAAATAAGTTGTTTGCGTTGTAAGACGTGAATATAAACCACACTTAAGTGATGAAAGGAGGATTTCTAATGAAAAAGTTCTTAGCGCTTACACTGGCAGGGGCCATGCTGCTTGCCACACCCGTCATGGCGGCGGAAGATGTAGAGGATGAGGTAGTGGAAGACGTAGAGGATGAAGATGGAGAGTCGGGGAGTAAGAGCCCGAGTGCATCGACTGTAAAACCGAAGCCCAAAAAGGAGACGGAGGAGGAACAGCCCGCAGCACCGATTCCGCCGGTTGAAGCGTCTTCCGTGCCGGCAGCCGTGGTACAGGCAGCGGCCGCAGAGGGAAAGACTGTTGGCGAGTATATGAATAATATGGTGGTGGCTGTCCCGGGACTGGACAATGCGGTACCCATCGGGCAGGGAGGGCACGTGATCTTAAACGGCGCGCCCAGCAACCAGGTATTTTCTGTTTTAAAGCCAACCATGGCATGTGTAAATTCGGCAAAGACCTTTGCTGCGGCTCTGGGAGGCAGGGTGCTGACAGTGGCACGGGTTAAGGCATCCGTAAACGGTTTTCAGACCGCGCGGGTGAATTTTTATATGAAAGGCGTTACAGCCGGACAGAACATCAAAGTTTTCCAGATCGTTAATGGACAATGGCTTGAGGTTGGTGTAACCGAGATCAGAGCGGATCATGTCGTAGTTGATCTGACGGGTCTTGGAACATTGGCATTTATTGAAGTGCCGAAGGAATAATTATGTTTTTTATACAAGTGTGGGGTTAGCGTACTGCCGTGCACAGCGGCGGTACGTCTGACGTAAGGATATGACGGAGACAGGGGAATGCAGGAGAAAATCGTGACAGATACTATCGAAAAGCCGGTTTTCCGAATTGTGGATGCAAGTTCGGGAAGATGTAATATGCGTGAAGTATATCGGAGGAAAAGTGCGGTATATAAGCTGATCAAGAGACTGATGGATGTACTGTTGTCAGCTCTGGCGCTTGTTATCTTTTCTCCTGTGTTTCTGGTGACCGCTGTTCTGATCAAGAGAGAGGATCGCGGACCGGTATTTTTTGTGCAGCAGAGGGCGGGAAAGGATATGAGGCCGTTTGCTATTTATAAGTTTCGCAGTATGTATGTAAACGCAGATGAAAAAATGGCTGAAATGATGAAACACAACGAGCAGACAGGCCATGCTTTTAAGATCAAAGATGATCCGAGAATTACCAGAGTCGGTAAAGTGATAAGACGGTTTTCCATCGACGAACTCCCGCAGCTTATCAATATCATAAAGGGAGACATGAGCATCGTAGGCCCGAGGCCGATCCTGACATACCAGATGGAGGCGTGCAACCCGTATGAGAGGCAGCGGCTTGTGGTACAGCCGGGGCTTACGTGTTACTGGCAGATTGGCGGCCGGGCGGACGTGACGTGGGAAGAATGGGTGGAGCTGGATCTGGATTACATAGAGGATATGGGGATGTGGACGGATTTGAAGATGATTTTGAGGACTGTTCCGGCGGTGTTCCGGGGGGATGGGGCGTATTAGGAGAGAATATAAGTAGTTTGTTTAGGTAAATTGTGAAAATGATAATTAACTATGGAAAATAAGAAAATAAAAATTTTAGTAGCGACTCATAAATGTGCCCAGATGCCAAAAGACGATATGTATATTCCGCTTCATGTGGGAAGAGAAGGGAAAACAGATTTGGGATTTGTGGGAGATAATACCGGTGATAATATCTCATTAAAAAATAGCTTGTGGAGTGAACTTACAGGGCTATATTGGGGATGGAAAAATCTGAACTGTGATTATATGGGATTAGTGCAGTATCGCAGACATTTTATGTTTAAGAAAAAAGGTGGGAGCTTTGAGAGTGTTTTGACTCAAGATGAAGCGGAACATTTGCTTGAAGAGGCAGACATTGTTTTGCCAATAAAAAGAAATTACAGAATCGTTACATTAGAAGAACATTTCAATGGATATGATTTTTCAACAGCTTCTGATCTGGTGAATTTGCGAAAAGTGATCCATTCTATTTCGCCAGAATATGATAAGGCAGTAGATACAGTAATGGCGCGTAAATGTGGCCATATGTGTAATATGTTTATTATGAAAAAGAATCTTTTAAATGATTTTTGTGAATGGGAATTTTCTATACTGAATGCATTGGAAAAATATATAGGTGATGACAGAAAAAGAATTATAGGGTATGTGGCAGAACATATGTTGGATATTTGGATTGAAAAGAACGGATATTCATATGTGGAATGTAAGGTTGCATTGTTGGATAGAAAAAATGAATTTGATAGAAGATTTGATTTTCTTATGAGGATATTGAGATTTAAAAAGAGGAGGATCCCATTAAGCTAGAGTGAGTATCAATATAGTGGTTATGATTTCGGAGTGTTTTAGAGTATAGATGGAACATAAGGATGTGAAATCGCATGATGAGAATTGCTGAAATATTGAGGAAGACATCGGATAAAGTTATATTTGTATGTGGCTCGCCTTACCACATTTTGATTACGGTTTCATTGATTATGAAAGCCGATTTATATGGAAATTGCGCTCTGATATTGCCGGCATATTCTCAAAAAAATATATATTATTTTAAGGAAATAGCTTCGAAAATGGAACAACAGGGAATTAAGTGTAAAGTGATTAAAAAGAGCATGATTCGCCGTATAGTAGGATTATGTGATAAAGAAAACACTGCCATAATGCAGTGTGTGTTAAACGAACTGCATGTGCAGAGACGAGATTTCTTTTTAGTGAATTACATGTGGAATAGAGCCTTGGTATCTTATCCGGCATCTCTTTGGTTTAGGTATTGTAAAGAGAGTCTTTTTATTGAGGAGGGGTGTGCGCAAAGAGCGTTACCAGATGAAAAACCATTTATAATATGGTTAAAATGTCTTTATGGAAACGAAAAGGAGTTTTGGAAGGACAATAGACTGAAAGGGATTTATGTACAAAATAAAGAAATGTTTTCAAATTATCCGATGCCAGAACTGAAGCAGTTTACATTAAATATAGATTTTAGCGAAGAAGAAAGAGGAAAACTGACTGATCTGCTTGTGAATCGTAAAGACAGAACAGAGTTAGAGAGACTTAGGAAAGAAGCATGTGGAATTCTCTATACACAGCCGATTTCTGAAGACGGTTATGTGAAAGAGGCGGATAAGATCAGAATTTATAAAGAAATAATGGAGTATTATTCCCAATATGGAAAAGTATTTGTAAAGATTCATCCGAGGGATACAACACAGTATGATTTCCCAGAAGGAATGATTATAAAAGGAAATTATCCAAGTGAATTATTGAACATTCTGGGGATTAAATTTAAGTTTGCTGTTGGACTATGTACAAGTGCTGTTGTGACAGCAAATGCAGATGTGAGAGTTAATTTAAATGAAAAGTTTTTAAGTGAGCTGAAATATGAACTACGGGAGTTATGATGAGAGGAAGGAAAATATATGTACAAGCCCCCTTATATTATAGCGGAAGCAGGATGCAACCACATGGGGCAAATAGAGATTGCGTATGAAATGATCAAAACAGCAGCCGTATTTTGTAAGGCGGATGCAATCAAATTCCAAAAAAGGTGTCCTAAAGAATTGCTAACGGCAGAGCAGTATAATACACCACACCCTAATCCGTATAACTCTTATGGGAAAACATATGGAGAGCATAGGGAGTTTCTGGAATTTACAGTGGAAGAACACGCCGGGCTTAAAAAGAGGTGTGAAGAAGCAGGTATAACATATGCGTCATCTGTTTGGGACATGACTTCAGCAAAAGAAATTGCATCTTTAAAACCTGATTTTATCAAGATACCTTCGGCATGTAATAATCATTATGAGATGCTGCGATGGCTGTGTGAGAATTATGAAGGGGAGATACAAGTATCTTTTGGAATGACAACGCATAATGAGGAAGAAGAAATTGTTCAATTATTTGAGAGATATGGCAGAGCAAAGGATGTAGTCCTGTTTAATTGTGTTTCTGGGTATCCCGTTCCTTTTACTGAGGTATGTCTTTTAGAAATCAAGCGTATGCAGGAGAAGTATGAAGACAGGGTTAAGGCGATTGGTTTTTCGGGGCATCATCTGGGAATTGCATTAGATGTTGCTGCCTATACGCTGGGAGCTGCTGTAATAGAAAGGCACTATACACTGGATCGTACATGGAAGGGAACAGATCATGCCGCTTCATTGGAGCCCGATGGTGTTCGCAAATTGGTAAGAAATCTGAAGGCGGTTTATGAGGCGTTAAACTTGAAACCAGAGGAAATTCTTTCAATTGAAATGGAGCAGCGAAAGAAACTAAAGTATAGGAGAGACTATGAGGAGGCGACATAATTGGAGCCTGTTTTAAGCGTTATTATTCCGATTTACAACCGAGAAAGATATTTGGAGCGATGTGTAAGATCGGTAGCGGCAAGCAGCCGGCAGGATATAGAGATCATATTGATTGATGATGGATCTGTGGATCACTCTGGTGCATTGTGTGACAGGTTGGCGGATGAAGATAAAAGAATTATTGTAATTCATCAGCAGAATGCTGGTGTCAGTGCTGCCAGAAACAGAGGGCTGGAGAAGGCGCAGGGAAAGTATTTTGCATTTGTTGACTCGGATGATTATATTGAACCTGATATGTATGAAAAAATGATTGCCGCGATGGAAGAATACGATGCGGATATGGTTTGCTGTGGAATTAGCAAGGAATTTGAAGTGGAGTCAGGGAGAGTTGAGAAACTTAGTCATGAGCACATTGGTACATGTTTTGATGCGATTCATACATTAAAATTATTGATAAAACCATCGCCTGCAACGGGCATTTCGCTTATTCCAGGGAATAAAATGGGAAAAAGGGATGTTCAAAAAGAAAATAGAATTTTTTTTGATGAAAATTTGTTTGAATGTGAAGATGCTGCATTTTGGTGTGATTATATTGTATCTATTAGAAATGCTGTTCATTTAAATAATATATTTTATCATTATGTGATACATGATAACAATGTTTCGGGAAATTGGCGTATAGGAACAAGTAAATTGAGCAATCTCATTGCATGGGATCATATTATACATAAATGCCAGGAAAAGTCAGAGCAATTGGTTTCAGTGGCCGAATTACGATATCAGATGTGTTTGAGAAAAATGATTTTTGAAGCATATTGTATTTATGGATGGAGCAGCACAATAGTAAGTCTGTTACCGAAACTGAAATGTTATAGAAAACAGCTATATCAATCAAAGGAGCTGTCGCTAAGTAGGAAGATATATTATTTTGGCTGTGGTGCAATTGTGAAATATAATTTGGGGAATAGGACAGCCATGTTATGGAAAAGAACAAAAGAAATATTAAAAAAATGATGTAGATGTTGAAAAGAGAAGAAAGGGACTCATGACAATATCTGGAGGTAATAAGAAATTACTTGAAGAAGCAATATATGGTATCAAGAAAGGTGCTGCAGGAGGTATTTTATTAGTTGTAGCAGGAAATATTGCTTTACTTACGGCAAAGCTTTTGGCATGGCTTGTTGTTCCAAAGGTACTCGGCGTTATAGAGTATGGCTATTATAAAACGTTTACGTTATATCTTGTATATGCGATGATGCTTCATTTTGGGTTTTCAGATGGGATATTACTGCTCTACGGGGGGAAGGACTATCATGACATAAACCAGAAGGAATTTAGAGTTTATACAAAGTTTTTTATTAAATTTCAGATGATTATTTCTGCAATGATTATCATTATATCATTGACTGCCTTCCAGGGGATGAAATGTTATACTTTCTGTATGATAGGGGTAGATGCACTATTTGCTAATCTCTCAACTTATTATAAATTTATATCTCAGGCAGTGATGCAGTTTAGAAAATATACATTACGAAATATTATACAAGCGCTAATGCAGATTGTGGTTCTAGGTATTATGGTTGCGTTGAGCAAACTGGATGTTTTGGAACTAAATGGTGAAATTTATATTCTAAGTATTGTTTTGATTGACGTGGCTTTGCTTGCCTGGTACATGATAACTTATAAGGATCTAACTTTTGGAAAAGCCGATTCTTTTAAAAAGTATCTGCCTAATATTAAAAAAATTTTTGAAGTAGGTATTCTACTGACGATTTCATATCAAATTGCTCATTTGATTTTTGTATTAGACAGTCAAATGGTGGAGGTACTGTTTGATATAACAACGTATTCGATGTATGCATTCGCATACAGTATTGCAAACATGATTACTGCGATTATAAGCGCTATTGCCACAGTTATGTTTCCAAGCTTGAAGCGTTTGGAGGTGCAGGATGCAGTGTCTAAATTTTCGATGTTAATGGCAACTGTGTCTGTAATTGTATTTTTGCTGCTTACAGCATATTTTCCATTGACTTTTTTCGTAAAATGGTTTTTGCCGGATTATGTGTCGTCCTTGGATTATTTACAGATTATTATGCCAGGACTGGCATTATCTAGTTGTATCAATTTGATTATATTTACTTATTATAAAGTGCTGAATCAGTTAAAACAATATCTGTTTATTTCGTTCGGAATACTTCTGACAGGAGGTACATTGAATTTCGGAGGTTATATACTTTATCATGATCCAATCGTATTTTCAATAGCATCGATTATCACATTGCTGATCTGGTATCTTTGTTCATCAAGATATTTGAGCAGAAGCTTTCACACGCGATGGCGGATCAATTTTGTTTACGTGCTGCTGGAAATGTTGGTTTTTTATATGGTTAATATTGTATGGAATAACAGTTGGAAAGCTATGTTAATTTACTTCATGGGTTTTACAATGACAACCTGTCTGATCTATAAGAATTATGTTAGTGACGTGTTACATAAATACAGAAAATAGTATAGATTGAATTAAAAGGCCATAATGAATAGAAAAATTAGAATGAAAAGTTTGTATATGTATATATTTATTTTTTGGTACTCTACAGAAATATTATTTAATTCTACCTTGGATAATATTCTGGGGGTATCAGTTGACAATATTAGTAATTTGATTGCTTGGATGGTTTTTGGATTACTTATGCTTCAGATAATCCTTTTTCAGTCATATACGAAACGGGAATTGATGATTATCGTAATGATCACGCTGCCTATTGTGATTGCTACTTTTTTGTCAGGGAATAGGTCATTATTGTCTGCGTGGATGTTTGTTGTGGCGGCGAAAAATGTAGATCTGGATGATGTAATTTGTGTGGCATATAAAATTTTATCAATCATGATTCCTGTGATTGCGATGCTGTGCTTATTAGGAGTTATTGAAGATGCAACACTAATGAGGGGAACAATGCGGCGCTATTCTTTGGGATTTTCTCATCCGAACCAGTTGGGATTAAGAATTTTTCAATATATAGTATGCCATTGTTATGTGCATAAGAATAGATTAGGTAAATTGAATTATATATTGATTTTCTTGGCAGTTTTATTTTTAATTATGATTCCAAACTCCAAGACGGCTTACATTGTTACAGGAATTCTTTTATGTATACTATTGTTATTTAGTATTGTAAAAAATCAGGGACCGGGTTACATGAAGTTGTTTGAAAAAGGTTTATTATTTGGGACATTTTGTTTTGGCCTTTTAAGCATATTTTTTTCTTACATAGATGTCAGTAGGAATTCTGTTTTGGAAAGAATAGACAAATGGATGTCCTCAAGATTTTCTCTCTGTCATATAGTATGGCAATTATATGGAGTTTCACTTTTGGGGCAGAAAGTATATATATCAGAGAGTGAAAGGAAATTAGTAGGTATCAAAACAAGACTATTCCTTGATAATGCGTATTTGGGCATTTTTTTGCGATATGGATTATTGGTTTTCTTTATTTTTTTTATTGGTTATTTATGTCTGATTAAAGCCATGATTATACGAAAAGAATATATTGTCGCAATTATTTTATTTATGTATGCATTATATGGTGTTATGGAAAGCGGGTTATACATGATCAGCCACAATATTTTCCTTATTACATTTTCTTCTTTACTCTATAAAAAAATGGCCTGGGACAATCGGCAAATTAAGGAATTGTGAAAAAAGAAGAGTAGATAAATTTTTACACAGTATTGCAGGAGAGGTGGTTTATAGGGATGAACGTCGCATTTATACCCGTCAGAGGCGGAAGCAAGTCAATTCCTTTTAAGAATATAAAAACAATATGCGGGCGGCCGCTGGTTTATTGGACAATCAAGGCGGCATGCGAATGCTCTTACATTGATGCAGTATATGTGGCAACCGATAGTGATAAAGTCAGAGAAGCGGTGATTCAGCTACAAAATGAAAGCAGGGATTTGTTTCATAAAATGAAAGTAATTGGACGTTCGTCCGAGACAGCTTCAGATACAGCGTCTACAGAAAGTGCTATGCTGGAATTCGCCTCAAAATATGACTTTGATAATATCGTGTTGATTCAGGCGACTTCACCGCTTTTGACGGCAGATGATTTGGCAGGCGGGTTTGAGCTGTTTATGCAGTCTGAAACGGATAGCGTGCTTTCCTGTGTGCGCCAGCGTCGTTTTTTGTGGGAGGAAAATGAAAATGGAAACGCTGTTTCAAAAAATTATAACGTATGTCACAGACCGAGAAGGCAGGATTTTTTAGGATATCTGATGGAAAACGGAGCTTTTTATATTACTTCCAAAGAGAGGTTGCTGACGTTCCAAAATAGAATTTCCGGTAATATTAAGATATATGAAATGAGTGAAGATACTGCGTATGAGATTGATGAACCAAGTGACTGGATCATTATAGAGGAACTGTTGAGAAGAAGAGAAATGTCTATTGGGCTAGAAGGGCGCTTAAAAAAGATAAAGCTGTTTTTGACGGATTGTGACGGCTGTCTTACGGATGGTGGTATGTATTATTCCGCAGAGGGGGAGGAATTCAAAAAATTTAATACCAAAGATGGTATGGGCTTTTCCCTTTTAAGAGAGAGAGGAATCATAACGGGGATCATAACGGGAGAATGTACCAAGATTGTTGAAATGAGAGCAAAGAAACTCCATATTGATGAACTGCATCAAGGTATAGGGAATAAACTAGATGTTGTAAAACAACTTGCTGACAAGTACGAGATTGATATGATGGAAATTGCTTATGTCGGGGATGACATTAATGATATAGATGTATTGGAAAAGATTGGATTTCCTTGTACGGTGAATAATGCTTTAGATTCCGTAAAAAAGAGAGCGAAATATGTGAGCAGATTAAATGGAGGAGAGGGTGCGATAAGGGATGTCATTGAATTTATTGTGTCCTATTTGTAGAATGAACATTTTTTGGGTGGCTGGTTGATAGTTTTTCGACAAGCCTATTTTACCATAAACCATTGAGGGGATGTTTTATTTTGTACCAAAAAGATTCCCGCATTTATGCGGGTTGTGGCGTTTTGCAAACGCCTAAAATATAGTATTCAAAAGAAAGGAGAACGGAGATGAGTGGTCATCACTGGAAAGAAATGAAAGAACGAAACAAGAAATTTAAGGAGACGGTAATTAGAAATAAAAAAATGAGTTTCATTTTTTATGTGGTGTAGCAATGGGTGTTGAGGTTTTATTAATATGTGTAGTTACTTTTCTGCTAAAAATTGCTACACTTGAGAATGTTCTTGAAAGTATTATAATTAATTTGAGCGGACTTTTACCAACAATATTATTGTTTAATGTTTTTTATGAAAAAATATCTCGTGATTCATATAGTATTGAGGTGTCAAATAAAATAACGGAGACATTGATGAGTACACCCGAGACGCTTGAACTTTTTACCGAGGTACAGAGACAAAACTTTATTAACTCAACGATTTCTTCCATTGTGAAGGACGAGGATGTCACTGAAATGGTCTGTGATAATTTAAAAAATTATCTGATGAGGGATGAGCCGTATCAAATTAGAAAAGAGTATAATTATGACTTTGAACTAAATAGTAAGCTTCCCCAAATGTATAAAAAGTATTTTGAATATGCCGAAAATTATTTTTATATACAAGAGAAATTGCGATATAAAGTAAAGATCCTCTTTCCTGGATTTATATGTGTTTTCAATGTGGGACATGATATACAGGCAAAAGAGCATGTAGTTAGAATCATATTCCATATGCCGCGAAAATGGGATTCATTAGTTGAAATTATCTTAGTTGATCCGACGAAAGCGCCCAAAATTTTTGTGAGCTATCAAGAGGAAACAATGAATGTTGATATGCTTTCCTTTTTAAGTAAAAGTGAAGAGTCTTCGTTAAAAGTGGCACACGAACACTTAAATGGAATTTATGATATTTCAACTAATAATGATTGGGTGTATCCAATCAGCGGAGCCGTTTTTAGAGTAAGTAAGAAAATGGAATAGCATCAAAAGTGGATGTTGGTAAGTGTTATTGATATTTTGATAGAAATTTTGTATAAATATAGAAAATTTGAATTTCCCAGAAGGAAAAAACGACCGCTTTACATATGCATGGCAGTTATGATATGATGATTCTAGGTATCGGAAAACAGTATATTTTTACCGTTACTGACAATAGAACTAAACACATATCTGGGAGTCTGAAATTCTGATTTATCTGCACAGCACATCAAGGAACCTGAATCCCTTATATGGAAAACTGAACAAGGGAGGAAGGCTGATGGGAAAAAAGGATGAGTACCAGTTTGACTATCTGGATGACAACAGCAGGTTTGCAGACCAGATAAACGGCGCACTATTTCACGGAAGGCAGATCGTGAAGCCGGATGAATCGCAGATGGCGACTACAGGAGCGGAAACCGGAACAGGGAGTATGAAAACAGTTGTAGATAAGGTGCGGATCTGGAAAGGGAAAAAATTGCACATCCTTGTGGTGGAGAACCAGAACTATGTGGACTATCAGATGGTACTGAGGAATATGCTTTCAGAGAGTATCGGCTATCGCAAACAATGGAAACGCAAGAAGCTGTATCAAACTATCGGCTGAATTTGTATGACTGCCACGAACATGACACTTTCGAGGAGTATAAGACAGGTCTGCGTCAGGTATTTGAGATAGTCCGTTATGTAAAGGATAAAGAGAAACTGCAGGAAATTATGGAAGAGAATCGTGAGGCGTACAGCAGGATAGACAGTGAAACCAGAGACATGCTCGAAGTAGTGGCGCATGTGAGGATACCCGAAAGGTGCCATGTGGCAGAAGAAGGAGAGGAGCGATACAATATGTGCAATGCATTTGAGGACATGAGGCAGGAAGGATACGAGGAAGGGGTAGAAAAAGGGATTGAAAAGGGAATAGAAAAAGGAATCCGTATATTGATTCAGGCGTATCAGGAGCTTGGCATGTCTCAGGATATCATTATGGAAAAATGCGCTGAGAAATTTGAGATAGAGAAAGAACAAATTGTGCATTATTTGTGAACTTCGCGCAAACTATTTCATTTACTGACCAGATGTGTTAAATTAATTTCTTGAGGGATAAAATACGATAGAAAGAGGGAACACATTATGGAAAAGAAAAAGTCTGCCAGAGTGGACGGAGACAAAAATGTAAGCAAAAGTAAGGCAAAACGGGATGCGCGCAGGAAACAGGTGCAGAGAGAGAAACGGGATGCAAACGTCGCCAAAATAACAGGGAGCGCAGTGGCGGCAATCATAGTGCTGGGAATTTTGTTTGTGGTGGGGAGGCAGTTGTATATCATGGCGATCCGCACAACTCCCAGCACGGATTACAGCGCAGCACTTACGGATGACGGCAGGATAGCGGATGCGGATATGGCGGCTATGGTCGATCTGGCAGATTACGGAAATATTTCAGTGCCAACGGATGAGGTTTCGGCTACGGCTGAAGAGGTTGACGATGAGATTGCCTCAATGCTGGAATCCTATAAGGAACTCAGCACGGATGAACAGATGGTAATCGCTGATGGGGATGAAGTCAATATTGATTTTGTGGGAACTGTCGATGGCGTCGAATTTGATGGCGGAAACAGCGGCGGTGCAGGATATGATCTGACCATCGGATCGGGAGCGTTAGTAGATGATTTTGAGCAGCAACTGATCGGACATAAGCCGGGAGACGAGGTGACGGTGGAGGTTACCTTCCCGGAGGATTACAATGAAGAGATGGCAGGTAAAGATGCCGTTTTTGCGGTCACTGTCAATGGCATCATGGTAAAGCCGGAGCTTACGGACGATTTTGTGGCGGAGAATCTGGCAGATACAGAGGAGGTATCAACGGTAGCGGAATATAGAGCCAAGGTGGAAGATGAGTTTTATCAGGAGCATCTTCAGGAGTACCTGACGACATATGTACTGGAAAATTCCACGGTGAATACTTATCCCAATCAATATGTTAAAGCAACAAAGTCTGTCATGAAAAACAGTGACGAGAACTCAGGCATGGAGATGGAAGATGAAATTGCTTATGAGAAAGAACTCACACAGCGGGCAAAGGAGGCGGTAAAGGAGGCGATGGTTTATCAAGCCATTTTTGAGGACGCAGGGCTTTCTTTTGACGCAGATGCATACTACAATGAGCAGATCGAAGCAATGGGTGAGGAGTATGTGAAAATGTATGGAGCCGGTTATTTGGCACAGGGTGAAATGAAGCAGATGGCGATTGACCATCTGGTGGGATTGTATCAGTGACCAGATAGGGACGGTATACAGAAAAAACGCAAATAAAAAGGACTGGGACACTCTTTCGGAAAGAGAGTGATCCCGGTTCTTTTTTTGCGTTTTTTTGCTATCTGCGTTTTACAATGTAAGAAATATGGAAAAATATAATATTGCCGGAACAGGGAATCTGTCTGTCCTGGCAGGAGGGAGAAGAGAAGATGGCAGATGTATATGGCTATGTGCGTGTCAGCAGCCGCGATCAGAATGAAGACCGGCAGATGATTGCCCTGCGGGAACTTGCTGTCGCGGACAAAAATATTTTTATGGATAAGCAGTCTGGAAAGGATTTTGAACGTCCGGCCTATAAGCGAATGCTGCAGCGTATGAAAAAAAACGACCTGCTCTATATCAAAAGTATAGACCGGCTGGGGCGCAATTATGGGGAGATCCTGGAACAGTGGCAGACGCTTACAAGGGAGAAGGAGATTGATATCGTGGTGTTGGACATGCCGCTTTTGGACACGCGCAGGGGGAAAGATCTGATGGGTATGTTTCTCAGTGATATCGTCCTGCAGGTATTGTCCTTTGTGGCGGAAAATGAGCGGTCGAACATCAGACAACGTCAGGCGGAAGGCATCGCGGCAGCGAAAGCGAGGGGTGTAAGGTTCGGACGTCCGGCGATTCCCTGTCCAGACAATTTCGGGGAAGTGTACAGAGAATGGAGAAACAAAAAAATAACACTTCGCCAGGCAGCGGATGCCTGTGAAATGTCTGTCGGTACATTTTATGGGAAAGCCAGAAAACTGGAAAACTGCAACTGAGCTGAAACTGAATTTGTAAATGTGTACTTTTTCAAAAACTTACATATCTTCTTTAATAATTTATTAGTCTATCATAAAAACAATGATTGTTCAATTGTTTTTTTCTTTTTCACGGATTTTCGCGGATTTTTATGTCATTTCCACTACATTCACCTGTTTTTTCAAAAGAGTGTAATCTCCAGAAAGTTTTATGCAAAAGTACACATTTCAAAAAAACATCGAAATGCTGTATGGGAGACGAGATTATGGAAGCCGATTACGCGGTCGTTGTGGTGACATACAACAGACTGGAACTTTTGAAGGAATGTCTGGAGCAGGTTGAAAATCAGACAATTCCGGCAAAGAAAGTCATTGTGGTGAACAATGCCTCCACGGACGGTACAGAGCAGTATCTGCGGGATTACAAAGAGAAGAATGTACGTTATCGGATGATTGCGTGTGCAGAGAATCTGGGCGGCGCAGGGGGATTTGAAAAGGGGATAGAGCTGGCAGCGGCGGAGCGCGTGGACTGTATCCTGATGATCGATGACGACGCGGTTCTGGAAAACGATTACATGGAAAAAATCATGAGGGCCAGACTGGAACACCCGGATTTCCAGGCTTTTGCAGGTACTGTGCTGACGGCAGGCAGAATAGACACATTTCACCGCAGGAATATATCGAGGCCGGGACTGCGGCTGAAGAACTGCCCGGAAAACTGCTATACAGGACAGCCCGGGGGACAGCCCTTTGCCTGCGACATAGCCTCCTTTTGCGGCATGGTGGTTGACCGGGCATTGGTCAGGAAAGCCGGTCTTCCGTGCAGTGAATATTTTATATGGTTTGACGATACCGAATATTCTATGCGGATCAACCGTTATACCCGGTTTCTTGTGATACCGGACGCAAAACTGAACCATAAGACTGTGGCAGACAGATCCAGGCATCCGCACCGCCGTTACGACTGGCGGGAATACTACGGGATCAGAAACCGAATTTTGTGCGTGAAAAAGCATGGGAATGTTTTGGACAGAGCAGTAAACGGGGCGGATATGTTCTGCCACGTTGTATTTCGCAACTGGCTGTTTGGTGTGGTGAATATGGATGACTACGACTGGGCTTATGAAAAACGTCTGGTCAGGGAAGCTTACAGGGATGCAAAGGAAACCGGAGCCATTCGAAAAGGCATTCCGGAGTTCAGATAGAAGACAGACATGGAACATGCAGAGAGGAGCAGGCTTGCAGAAGTGAAGATTCAGGATATTTTATGGCCGAAGGACGGTATATGTACGGATATGGAAATGTATTTCCATTCCAATTATAAGAGAAGTCTCGTCAAGGAAGAGGGCGTTTACATACTGTTTCAAAAGGGCGGGATCGTGACGACGGATACCTATTTTAACAGTCTGACAATCGAAAAGTGGAGAAAGTACACAAAGGTAAGTAAGGTGCTGCTCACACTGTCCCTGCAGGGAAAATTTAATGTAAGCCTGTGCTGGAAACAGAAAATAAATGAAATGTACGTCGAGCGGGAATTGAAAAATAAAACCGTCAATGTGGACAGGCAGACAGAGATCACGCTGGAGTTCCCGGAAGAGACGAAGGGGATGTTCTTTTTCCGGCTGGAGGCGCTGGAGAAAGGGGCGAAGTTTTTCGGCGGCTCTTATGACGCCGGAATACAGGAAGACTGCCGGCCTGTGAAAATCGGTATTGTGGTCTGCACTTACAGGCGGGAGAAGTATGTGTGTGACAATGTCGGGCTGATCAACAGGGATATTATTGAAAATCCAGACAGCCCGCTGTACGGCAGGGTAGAAATGTTTATTTCGGATAATGGAAAGACATTGGAACAATACGACCTTGCCAGCGAAAAAATACATATATTCGCAAACAAGAACGCGGGCGGTGCAGGCGGCTTTACCAGGGGGCTGATTGAAATTCTGAAGCGCCCGGAGAGAGGAATTACACATGCACTGCTGATGGATGATGATGTGATCGTTGACACGGCTTCCATACTGCGCACAGCCTCGGTTCTGTCCCTGCTGAAGGAGGAATATGCCAGTGCTTTTATCGGCGGAGCCATGCTGCGGTCTGACCAGAGAAACATCCAGATCGAGTCGGGCGCGTCGTGGAATGCGGGCAATCTCGTTCCGCTAAAAGCAAATCTGGATCTGCGTCTTTGGCAGAACTGTCTGTTGAACGAGCAGGAGGAATACCGTGAGTACAATGCGTGGTGGTACTGTTGTTTTCCGATGCATCTTGTCAATGCGGACAATCTGCCGCTTCCCGTTTTTATACGGGGAGATGATCTGGAATATGGCCTGCGGAACATGAAAACGCTGATACTGATGAACGGTATCTGCGTCTGGCACGAACCCTTTGAAAACAAATACTCTTCCTTTCTGGAATACTATATCATCCGCAACAGGCTGATAGACAACAGTTTCCACTTTCCGAAATGGGGAAAAAAGGAACTGATCCGGGAGCTGATCCGGGAATATCGGAGAGAGGGATATCTGTACAGATACAAAAATGTATCGCTGTATATGCGGGGAATCAAGGATTTCTTAAAAGGAATTGATTTTTTGGAGCAGACAGACGGGGAACAGCTTCACAGGCAGATTATGGCGTCCGGTTATCGGTCAGTGATGGCGGAAGAGCTGGAAGTGCCTTTTTTCTACCGGGAGTACAAAAGAGGATGCAAGGAGAAACATTCCGCGCTGCATGAGGTGGTTAGAAGACTGACATGCAACGGATATCTGCTCCCTGCAAAGCATGTGAGGACGGTGCCTATGGCGGCGGCAAGGCCGGAGTTTGTCTGGCGGGCGAGAACGATCCTGTTCTACGACATTGTGGAGAACAAAGGCTTTGTCACCCACAGGAGCATACGGACTTTTATCAGGCAGGGATTTGAAGTGGCCGGTATGGTATTAGCCATACTGGTGAAATATGAAAAAGCAAAGCAGAGCTATATCAGACGCGGCAGTGAGATCAGGCAGCTTGCGTTCTGGGAAAAGTATCTGGAGATTGAGGGCGGGAAGGATGAAATATGATTATCTGATTGTAGGCGCAGGGCTGTATGGTGCAGTGGTGGCCCATGAGGCTGTGGCGAAGGGCAGAAGCTGTCTTGTGATAGACAAAAGGGAGCATATAGCCGGCAATATCTATACGAGAGAGGTGGAAGGGATACAGGTGCACGAATACGGCGCCCATATTTTTCATACTTCAGACAAAAAAATATGGGATTATGTAAACCGATTTGCAGAATTTAACCATTACATAAACTCGCCGGTAGCTGTCTTTAAGGACGAGCTGTATAATCTGCCTTTTAATATGAACACCTTCAGTAAAATGTGGGGCATCAGGACGCCGCAGGAGGCGAAAGAGAAAATTGCCGGACAGATCGCCGGATTAGGGATCATGGAACCCAAGAATCTGGAGGAGCAGGCGCTATCCCTTGTGGGGGAGGACGTGTATCGGAAACTGGTGAAAGGATATACGGAAAAACAGTGGGGACGGGACTGCACTGAGCTTCCGGCGTTTATCATCAAGAGGCTCCCGCTTCGGTTTACCTATGACAACAATTACTTTAACGACAGGTATCAGGGGATTCCTGCTGGTGGATATACGGCGATGGTGGAGAGGATACTGAAAGGTGTTGAAGTAAAGCTGGGCGTTGACTATCTGGAGCACCGGGCAGAGTTTGACGGCATGGCTGACCGTGTGGTCTACACCGGGCAGATTGACCGCTATTTTGACTATTGCGAAGGGGTGCTTGCCTACAGAAAAGTGCGCTTTGAGCAGGAAATTCTGGACTGTGACAATTATCAGGGAAATGCGGTGGTGAATTATACGGAGCGGGAAGTGCCCTATACGAGAATCATCGAGCATAAGCATTTTGAGTTTGGAACCCAGCCAAAGACGGTTATCTCGAAGGAGTACCCGGGTGAGTGGCAGAAAGGCGAGGAGCCTTATTATCCTGTAAACGATGAGAAAAATAATGCGGTGTATGAAGCCTATAAAAAGCTGGCGGAAAAGGAGAGACATGTGGTTTTCGGAGGCAGGCTTGGTGAGTATCGGTATTACGACATGGACAAGGTGATTGGCAGGGCGCTGGAGACGGCGGAGAAATACTAATATGATGAAAACAGACCGGGATCTATTCAAAACATACAGATGGGGGATGATCTATGCTGTTCTGGCAGCGTGTGCATTTGTTTTATCGGTGATAATGAGGCCGATAGCATGGAATCAGGAACCATATAAACAGATTCGTTTGTCCGTATTTACTTTTAAAAATTTGATATTGTTTTTGGGGACTGCTGCTATTTTTTTCCTGCTGTGGGAAATTTTGTTCCGATTATGGAATAAAAAAATATTCTTGAAGAAAAATGATGCAAAAGGCGTGTTTAAAAAGACATTCTTCTTTGTGCTTCCTTTTTGGGGCATGGCGTGGATGATACATTTTCCGGGCACAGGAATGAATGACACTGTAAATATTATCGATCATGCAATTGATGGACTGCAGCCGCTATTACATTCGCTTCTGGTGAATCTGGTTATACATAAGGCTGAAAAAATAACAGGAAGTATGCTGACGGGTTATGCGGTATATGTTTTGCTGCAAATGATAGTTTTTGCAGCAATTGTAGCGTATACGGCGGAGTGGCTTGCTAAACGGGGGGTAAGAAAAAAAGTTCTTATAGCATACAATGTTTTTTTTGCTATTACGCCCATTGTTGCGAATTATGCGATTGTTATAGTCAAGGATAGTCTGTACTCTTATGTGACGCTGCTTATATTGCCGTGTATTATTGACATGACTGACACGGGGGGGGGGGGGATTAAAAGTGAAAGAAATGATCTGCTCTTTACCATTGCTTTGATGGCGGTGGCATTTATGAGGAGCAACGGGGAACTGATTGCATTTATTGTCCTGCTGTACTGCATTGTTAAATTTGACAGACTAAGGGGAATTTTTATCAGGGATCTTGTGCTGCTTGTCATGATATCTGAACTTCTGTCTACCGTCAAAAGCAATGCGCTTCAGGAGGACATATCATTTCGGGAGGCGATGTCTGTGCCTATGGTTCAAATGGCGGCGGTAGTGGCGAATGAAGGGAAGATATCTGAGGAACAGATACAGACATTGGAAAAATTTGCGCCAATAAGTATTTGGCGAGATAAGTATAGTTTTTCAAATGTAGATGTTGTGAAGTTCAGCGGTGAATTTAACAATCAATATTTGAATGAAAATAAAGCGGAGTTTCTCAAAATCTGGTTGGAACTCGGGGTGCAGAATGTGCCGCTGTATATAAGGTCGTATTTATTTCATATGTATGGGTTCTGGAATTTGAATTCTTCCAATCAATGGGGCTGGGGTGGCGGCCAGTCAATCTTTTTCACAACATGCAACAATACATCTGGTGCGTGGTGGAATGAATATGTGACGGAACACGGGTTTGATAACAGGGGAATTTTTGAAAACAGAGTATCGCAGGCATTAAAGGACAGATACAGGTATATATTTGTATTTTGGGGCGGAGGGCAGCTGTTCTGGATTTTACTTCTGCTGATATCATTTTGTGCGCAGAAGAAAGCTGGAAATGCCATCGTGCTTGGCGTAATGCTGCTAAACTGGGGTTCCATGATGGGAGCAGCACCGATATCGTATGCCTACAGATATGTTTTTTATCTGGTGGTGTGTCTGCCGTTTCTCCTGATATATTTCAAAACTGAAAATGAGAGGCAAACAATAGAGAACTGGGAGAAAAAAGAGGATGAGGATGAACAGGAATGCATTAAAAAGGGGGATAGCAGATCAAAATCATAATTTTAAGGCTAAGATGCGATTGCTTATTATAATTGCTCTTTTTGCTGAAACAGTAGTCTGTAATTTCAGGACATGGGAATCCATAGGGTGGAAAGCATGTGACATGATTGGAGAAAGCATGTTTTCTTTAAAGGACGGGCAATATGAGTATGATGCTGAAGGGGATACTTCTATTATTGCTCCCTTTCGTGAAGATTCCTGGTGTGATTTGACGATTTTTAATGGGGAGATCCGTGCAAAAAATGTATATCTGCTATGCCGTTATTTGGATTCTGCGCACCAGCCGATTGAGGACAGTTATGTCACTGTTTATATGAAAGTACGGGACGAGGGCAATGAATTAAGCTATCAGCTTCCGGACAGGGTGATTGTTCCCAAAATTGAAAGGTCGCATTATAACCGTTTGAATCCATGTGGCCGGTTAAAAAGTTTGGATTTGACTTTTCCCAAGCCCGGTCATACGGACATCGCAGCAGTGGAAATAATGGAATGTAGATTTAATGTTACAGTTCCGTTTCGTTTTTCGATAATTCGTTTTGCCATATTGATAGGTTTGCTGTTTTTTGTACATAGTTTATATCCCAAATCGCATGTATACAATATTCGCTTTGGGGAGATTTCCCTAAAAAGAAGGGGGGGGGTATCGTTGGCTTTTGTACGGTATTATGCATCGTATTCTGCCTGCTTTTTGCAAATATGAATCCCCAGTATTATTACAGGAATTATAGAACCTCGTACCATGAGCTGGCAGAGGCGCTGATGGACGGACACGCTTATCTGAATGAGAAGCCGGCGGATGCGCTAGGGACAATGGGGAACCCATATGACCCAAGACTGCGGGATCAAGTCATAAGGGAGGCCGGTGAAACATGGAGACTGGACTGGGCTTACTACAAAGGCAGCTATTATGTTTATTTTGGCATTGTTCCTGTGCTGCTTCATTTTTTGCCCTATTATGCACTGACCGGGGCGCACTTGCCGGTAACGGTTTCGATATCAGTTTTTGGGTTTTTCTATATTACAGGCTGCTTTACACTGTTATACTCGATTTTTAAAAGGTATTTTTCAAATACACCGTTTGTGATTTATATACTTAGCTGCGTCATGTTAATTTTTTGCTCCGGAATGTTTTACGCATTTCGGGGTCCTGCCTTCTATGGGCTGCCCATATTGGCAGCAGCAGCGTTTGCAGTATGGGGACTTTGGTTCTGGTATGGGGCGGAGGATGAAAAGGGGCATAAGCTTAAATGGAATAAGGTGATGGCGGGTTCTCTTTGTATTGCTTTAACAGCCGGATGCCGGCCTCAATTTCTTATCGTAGCTTTTGCATCACTGTTTCTGTTTAAAGATTATATATTCAATAAAAACTATTTGCGGTCTAAAGAGGGGATCAGATTTTTAAGCGCATGGATATGCCCGGCATTGTTCATAGCAATGGGGATTATGTATTATAACTTTATTCGTTTCGGTTCGCCTTTAGACTTCGGGGCGAATTATAATCTTACATCTAATGATATGACACACCGGGGATGGCATTGGGATCGGACATTATTAGGCATATATGAGTATTTGTTTGATCCGACAAAGATAAGCGCAGTGTTTCCGTTCATCCTGGATTCCATACGGCCCTCTGACAGAGCTATTTCTTACACAAATTATATGGGTGTTACAATTGTTGAAGGCAATTTTGGCGGCATCATTTTTAATCATCCGATTTTAATACTGCCATTCGCATCGGTATATTTAAAAAAATACTGTAAAAATATCTATCAGATGATTTTGTTTTTTCTTGTTTCTGCTCTGTCAGTCGTGGTCGTGGATACACAGATGTCAGGACTGGTTGGACGCTATTTGATGGATTTTGGATGGCTTTTATGCCTTTCAGCTATAATGCTGTATGCTTCTATAGAAAAAAACTGTAATGATAATACACTAAAGCTTTTGATAAGAGGCGGAATTCTAATAAGCGTTTTGTGGGGCATTATTTATGAATCCTTATTGGCGTTCAATGTTCACACGAATTCGAATTTGCAGTCATTTGCCCCAAAGCTGTATTACAGTGTTCTTTCCATGACTGAATTTTGGCTGTAAGCAGCGATACTGTTTATCTTCGCAGATTCAAAAAGCGGATCATTATAATTGCAATTATGCCGGAGGGTTAAAATGGATAAAATAGCTGTGCTAATACCTTGCTATAACGAAGAAACGACAATTGGAAAAGTGATTCGGGATTTTAAGCGGGAACTTCCGGAAGCAGTCATATATGTCTATAACAATAATTCGACTGACCGTACATATGAAGAGGCTGTTAAGGAAGGGGCAATTGTGTGTAATGAGTATCAGCAGGGCAAAGGAAATGTAATCAGAAGGATGTTTAGGGAGATAGAAGCGGAATGCTATTTAATGGTGGACGGTGATGATACCTATCCAGCGGAGTACGCCAGGGAGATGGCAGATAAAGTCTTTGAAAGAAAGGCTGACATGGTGGTTGGAGACAGATTGTCTTCTACATATTATCAGGAGAATAAAAGACCTTTTCATAATTTTGGAAACACACTGGTAAAAAAATTAGTTAACTTACTATTTAAAAATGATATCAGGGATATTATGACCGGATATAGGGCGTTCAGTTATCAGTTTGTGAAAAGCTATCCGGTACTGTCCAAAGGGTTTGAAATAGAAACAGAGATGAGTATTCATGCAATTGATAAAAATATGATGGTTGAAAATGTGGTAATTGCATATAGGGACAGACCATCAGGAAGCGAGTCCAAGTTAAATACCTATGCGGATGGTTATAAAGTAGTCAGGACAATATTAAGGTTATACAAGGATTTCAGGCCAATGGCTTTTTTTGGAATGATCTGCGCTCTGCTGTCCCTTACATCGTTCGCCTTTTTTCTGCCTGTCCTTATAGAATATCTAAAGACCGGATGGGTGATGAAATTTCCTACGTTAATTGTATGCGGATTTGTTATGATTGCGGCACTGATGTCATTGTTCACAGGGGTTATTCTTAATTCGCTCAGGCATAAAGACAGGCAGATTTTTGAATATCTGCTGCATGAGATACGTTTTAGAAGGAAACACTGAAAGGTTCTGTTTTCCTATGCCTGACGGTTTGACGTTTTACAGACGGCAGAGCGTGCGGCTACAGATGAATCAGACTGCAAAAAGGGGGGCATGCCATGAACTACAATGAAAGAATACGGGAACTAAGAAAAAACAGATCCATGGTACAGCAGGAAGTTGCGGATATGCTTGAAGTTGGCCAGCGTACCTATGCGGACTATGAGAACGGCAAGACGAGAATCCCGGTAAAGAGCCTGCTGGTTCTTGCCAGATTTTATGATGTGTCCATGGATTATATTTCGGGAGCGAGTAACGTGAAGGAGCGGTTTCCCAGTTGTTAGGAGGGATTTTTGATGGACCAGCTGATACAAGAAAAGAATTTTGCGGCGTATTGTCGTATGCTAAAGCACTTCAAAGATAACATATTGATCTTAATTGCAGTTAAAGATACACCGGGATTCTGCCTGCGTGCAGATGAACAGAAAGCGGTAAAGGAACTGGGGCTGGAGGAATCGTTTGAGGGAAAACATTGGCACAGTTATATCGCTGCGATCAACTGCGGAAAAGTGGTAACTGAAAAAATATCTGTCAATGATGAAGATCTGGAAGAAAGACTGACGGCTGCGAAACATGAAATCAGACTGTTCAGCAGTGTTTACAAGAAAGCAGACACTGCGAAAATCATCATTGATGATATCAATTATGCGGTCAACAGCAGGGGATTTAATTTTGTTATTTTTGACTGGAATAAAGAAATGGTTATCGACTCTGTATGTTTCGACAAACTGGTCCGTCATCACTGTACGGTCAGAAAAGAAGATACGTTGCTGGCACGGATTCATGACCTGGAGACGGAACTTGGGATGATAAATAAGCATTTGTCAAAGTTCGAGACTCTTTTTCTGAGCCAGATGGAAAAGATACAGATGCTGTTATGGCAGTGCTACCGTACTGAAGGAGAGGAACTGACGGCGGCAAGAGAGAGATTTTTCTTAAGTCTGCCTAAGGCATCCGGTGAATTAAGAGATTTACAACTGGCCGGACTGATCCTGCTCATTAAGTTTGATCAGATCTGTAGAAAGAACCATATTCAGTACTGGCTTATTTTCGGAGGATTGTTGGGAGCGGTTCGGCATCATGGCTGCATTCCATGGGATGATGACCTGGATGTTGCAATGATGCGGGATGAATTTGAGAAGGTAAAGACAGTATTTTCTGACGATCAGGATTTTTATATCAAAGAGAGCGTGTGTGTGTCAGCGGGGAATCTGAACTTTTGCCATCAGTTTGCGTATAAAGCATATGATGTGGAAGTTGTTCTGGATATCTTTATATATGATTATGCGGATGAAATCAACGAAGCAGTAATCTGGAAGCAGTTTGCGTTCAATAAGGAAATAGCGGTGGAAGGAAATAAGATTGCCAAGGCGGCTGGCCTTGATCCATCTGATGGAGATATTCTTTTTCCGTATGACTCTGCGCCGCCTGCATTCATCCAATGCATTGAAAGCTTTAATAAAAGAGCATTTGAAAGTTATGGAAAAAGACGGGCGGAGGCGCGGGGAATGATATGGTCCGTTGAAAATTTCAGCTATTTACCAGCGGCCGGAACCAATAAAAATCTGGCAGAAGTTTTTCCGCTGGGTGAAGTGGAATTGGAAGGGCATATGTTTTTTGCGCCGCGCAATGCAGTGAAATATGTGAATGACATGTATGGGGATGCCTTTTCGATTCCTGATGACATGAATACACACAGACATTTCAGAACGGACAGCAGGCAAAGGGAAATTCTTTCTGAAATATTAGAAAAATTTAAGTCTATTTTGTAAGTGATAAAAGGAGGCGGCACCAAAGATATGAATAAAGGAATGCTTTATTGGATAACAGGATTGTCAGGAGCGGGAAAGACAACTGTAGGGAGCAGATTATATTATCGTATGAGAGCACAAAAGAAAAATACGGCGATATTTGATGGCGGTATATTAAAGGATATAGTAGGAAAAGATCTGGGCTATAGAAGGGAGGATCGGCTGGAGAGGGCCTATAGATATAGTGCCTTATGCAAACTTCTGACAGACCAGGGGATTCATGTGATTATATGCACCATTGCCATGTTTGATGAAATAAGGGAATGGAACCGGGAGCATATTGAGAATTATGTAGAAGTGTTTCTGGATGTTGAGATGGAAGTATTGAAGCGCAGGAGCCGTAACGAGCTTTATTCTGAACATGATGGAAAGACAGCGGGAAGCGACCTGGCAGTTGAATACCCGAAAGATCCGGATCTTGTCATAAAAAATGATGGGAGACAGTCGCTGGACGATATTGTACAAAATATTTTAAACTACACGGTTGTTCCTCAAAAGAGATGGAACAGAGATGAAGCGTATTGGAACAATTATTATGCCTGTCAGGCAGTCACGGAGGCTGCGCCCAGTTTATTTGCCTGTGCCATGTTGCAGAAATACATAGAAATTGGCGGAAATTTAGTTGAACTGGGGTGCGGTAACGGAAGAGACAGCCTGTATTTTGCAAAACATGGGGTTCACGTTACAGGAATAGACGCATCGGAGGTTGCCATAAACGAATTGCAGAAAAAGAATTTGCTGCAAAACTGTATTTTTATATGCGACGATTTTGTGAGCGCAGAATCGCTATATCGGATTCAGTATGATTATTGCTACAGTAGATTTACGCTTCACGCGATCAATGTACATCAGGAAACGCAGATTCTACAAAAGGCATATGATATGCTCAAGGAAAATGGGTATCTTTTTATAGAAGCACGTTCTGTAAACGATAAAAAATATGGGGCAGGACAGGCTGTAGAGAGAAATGCGTATATCTGTGACGGACATTATAGACGTTTTATTGTGCTGCAGGAGCTATTGGCAAAACTGCAGGACATTGGTTTTACGATAATCGAAAGTGCAGAGAGCGATCAGTTTGCACCGTTAAAAGATGATATTGCCGTATGTGTAAGAGTTGTGGCACAAAAAACAAACAAGGATTTACAGCCCTAAAGGGCAGGACAGAAGCCGGAGGTAAAACGGGTCATGTTTTTCACCAGTATAGCCATGTTTTTTATCGCTCCGTTTGTGGCGTGGAAAATACATAGTCGGACACGGAGAACGGATATAGAAGGAAAAAAAGGCATAAAGGTTCTGGCGGCGTATTTTTTCATTCTGAATGCCGCCACATTTGCCGTGTCATCGTACCGGGGCGTTGACATGCGCGGATGGAATCCCTTTACCACGACCGTGTCATTCCGAATCAAATACATGGTATGCAGTACGGTGATCGGCGTGTGCCTGGCCCGGGCGGTGTGTGGTTTTTTGAACAGAGGCATTACCGTGGCGGAGATCAGGAAGTATGCGGCCAGGTTCTTTGGAGACATGAAAAAATATTTCCCCTACGCTGTCCGCGCCGCGAAGGCTGATCTGAAGGCGGAAGTGACCAATTCTTTTCTGGACTGGATGTGGTGGCTGATTGAGCCGTTCTGCATGATGCTGATTTATACGGTTATGTTTGGCGTCGTGTTCGATGCAGCGGAAGAGTATTTCCCGATTTTTATTTTTATCGGAATTACTATGTGGAGCTTTTTCACCAGAGGGATAACGGGGAGCGTGGAGATGGTGCGTGCGAACAGGGGGATTGTCACAAGGATCTATCTGCCCAAATATATTCTGCTGTTCTCGAAACTTATGGTGAACGGTTTCAAGATGCTTGTGTCTTTTGCGGTTATCGCGGTGATGCTTGTTGTATTCCGGGTGAGGGTAACGGGAAGCGTGCTGGCGATGGCGCCGATCCTGGCAGTGCTCTTTCTGATCACTTTTGGCATTGGAAGCATATTGATGCATTACGGCGTGTACGTGAATGACCTGTCCTATATTACGGGCATTCTGCTTACCATGATGATGTATCTGACAGGAACTTTTTATGCCGTTGCAAAGCGGATACCGGAACCTTTCGGAGCGGTACTTGAAAAGTGTAACCCGATTGCGTTTCTGATCGCGGAGATGAGGAATGTGGTGCTTTACGGACAGTCGCTGGACTGGAAACTTCTGTTTGTATGGTGTGTACTGTCTGTTCTTTTGGTCGGGATCGGCGTGTTTATGATTTACCGCAATGAAAATTCTTATGTAAAGGTGATATAAGCGTACTGTTTTTAAGCGAAAAAATGCTTCGGCTGGAGGGGCAGATGAAAGAAAAGAAAAATGCGATAGAACTGGAAGATGTGTGTATCCACTACAGCATTATGAATCATGTCTCCATACGGAAAACCTTTCTTCATAAAAAGAAAAGGAAGGAGGTATTTGAGGCCGTAAAGCATGTGACGTTTTCTGTGGGTGAAGGTGATATTTTGGGAATTATCGGAAAAAACGGCAGCGGGAAGTCCACGCTTTTAAAATCCATCGCGGGGGTGTTTTCCCCCAATGCGGGGAGAATCGACTTAAAGGGACATTCCGTATCACTGATGTCACTGGGAGTGGGTTTCAAGGATACGCTTTCGGGAAGAGAAAATATAGTCCTGTCCGGAATGCTGCTTGGCTTTTCTGAGAAAGAGATTGAGGAGAGGGCGCAGGATATTATTGACTTTGCCGAGATCGGAGAATTTATAGACAGGCCGGTGAGAACTTATTCAAGCGGCATGTATTCCAAACTCGCATTTTCCATCACGGCGATGCTGGAGACGGATATTATGTTGGTTGATGAGGTTTTAAGTGTGGGGGATGAACAGTTCAGAAAAAAGAGCCTGAATAAAATGAAGGAACTGATCAACGACAGGAAACGGACGGTGATCATTGTCTCACACAGCATTTCTACCCTGAAAGAGCTCTGCGATCAGGTATTGTGGCTGCACGATGGGCAAGTCAGGCGGATCGGAAAGACGGATGAGGTGCTTGGGGAGTATGCGGCGTATATGGCTCCTGCGGACAGGAAACAGGACGGCAGGAGAGTATGAGAGTGGAGGGGAGTATTTGTCGTTATACTGGGCTTTAGATCCCTGTGTCCTCATCCGCTATTACAATCCGTTTTTCGTATGAAGCCCCCTTTTGCTATGCCTGGCAAATGTTTCGCTTCACAGGCACAGCAGAAGAGCAGACCTGGGCAGCAGGGGAACTTCGTCCGCTGCTCCATAAACTTGCAAAAACAGGACGTGACGCTATATTTCCCGCACATCATACGGCGTCGTCTGATACACGTAGTAATTCAGCCAGTTAGAAAACAGAAGCTGCCCGGCGGAGCGCCAGTTGACGATGGGGGCCTGGGCGGGGTCGTCGTTGGGGAAATAGTGCTGAGGCGTACGGATGGGCAGACCCTTGTCCACATCCCGGAAATACTCCCGGGCCAGGGTGTCCGGGTCATACTCCGGGTGCCCGGTGATGAAGAACTGCCGGTTGTCCCGGCTTTTGACGCAGAACACGCCGGCCTGCTCCGAGACGGCCAGCAGCTCCAGCTCGGGAATTTTGCGGATGTCCTCCTCGTGGTTCTCGGTGTGCCGGGAGTGGGGGATGTAAAACACGTCGTCAAACCCCCGGAACAGGGGGGACTGCTTTTTCAGGGCGATGTGGGGGAAGACGCCGAACAGCTTTTCCTTCAGGGAGTATTTGGGGATACCGTAGTGGTAAAAGAGTCCCGCCTGCGCTCCCCAGCAGACGTGGAGGGTGGAGTGGACATGGGTGGTGGTCCAGTCCATAATCCGGCACAGCTCTGGCCAGTAGTCCACGTCGGTAAAATCGTAGTTCTCCACCGGAGCGCCGGTGATAATCATGCCGTCATACTTCCGGTCCTTGAT
>OFGL01000308.1_pt1 | contig 47851 bp, 42 predicted proteins | sample 1521801 | NCBI WGS metagenome assembly OFGL01 (sample SAMEA3504085, study PRJEB24116) | mouse gut metagenome | biome: mouse gut; feature: mouse-associated habitat; material: faeces | place: Denmark | collected 2011 | reverse complement strand
GGCGAGTATGTTGATCCGGCGGCAGACGGCGAACTTTGCAAAAAGGAAGGCTATACGCCCAAAGACGTTTGCCAGGCCGACATGACCAAACATATCGTCGGCTATTGTCCGTACAACGCTAATTATGTAATGTGTTGCGGACGCGAATATGCTTACGATGCCTGTGTTTATCCGCTGGTTAACGACGGCAAATGCGGCACTCGTTACAAATGCGCCTGCGACAGCAAAAAATTTAAATTCAAACAACAAAGCGCCAGCATTTGCAAAAACGTGGTAAACGGAACCCAGTATCAAAACAGTATCGCTTTCGGCGCTTCCTGCGTTTATACCGGTTTCAGCGGCGGGCAGTCCACCGTCGTTTCGCAGTTTACCGAATGTTTGTGTGACCGCGGCCTGTACCCCAAAACGACCGAAGAGTGTTCCAGCATCGGATCGGCGGCTGCCGGCAATTCCTGCACCGACAGCAACGGCAACGTCTATTACAGTACCTGTTTGTGCGGTGACGACTATAAAGTCATCAGCAGCGAATGCAAATACGGAACCGACGCCCGTCAAAAACTGTGCCAGCAGGGAGATGTTTATAAAGCCAGGGCCTGCTGCGACTGCAACAACGGCACCTACCCTTACGACAACATCGACGACGTTGACAGCGCGGACAGTCCGGTGGCTACTTATGCCAGCTGCGAAAAAGAAAAATTCTGCACCCGCGGCAGCCGCTATCGCGCCACTTCCTGCAAACGCGGTTATAAAGTAGAGAACGGAAAGTGCATTTTGCTAAGTTGCGGCGAAGCAGTAAAACAGTTTATTAATGAGAATCCAAGTAAGAAACTGGCTTACGGTGATGCAACCGGTTTAAAAAATCAGAACGCCACCGCTTACATTATTGCAGAGAACGTTTCAAGTAATTATCTCTATCGCGGCAAAAGTTATTACGGTGCCCGTTATTTCACTCGTGTACTCGGCGATTCGTTAATGGCTCAATCATGTAAAGACAATAATCCGACTCTGACAGCCACTTATTCAAAGTTTGATTCGGCCACAAGTTCAGCCTCTTCTTCCGATAGCAGCATTTATACTTATTTTTACGATTTAAAGCTTAATTTCACCAACAGCAAATTCACCAGCAACAGCCGTTTTTATGCTTATTTGGTAAATTTACAGGCGAAGGGGATTATTTTTAATGCACCTTCCACATTCTACTCCTCCATCAGCGGGTATTCGTCTGCACTGGTTCAACCGGTCATTACCGCCGATTACCTTTATCTGAATGCCAGCGGAACTTTTAATCAATACGATATAAAAATTAATACCGAAATGTATGTCGGCAGCAATTCAACTTTTAATTTGAACCCCGGCATGGGAATTATGGGCAACGGTGCTTTGCGCGCTCATGTTGTCCGGGTACAAAACAGTTCTACTCTGTATCTGGTAGGTCCAAGCAATGCATCCAATCCAAGTAAAATTTATGTTCATAGAGCTATGCTGGGAGAAGGGGTAAATGGTTCAAAACTGATTGTTAAACAAAATGCGTGGTATAATATGAAAAATAACCTCACAAACGACAAAGCTTCCGTATGGGTTGGAAGAGCCGGATCCAAATTCTGTGTTTCCAGTTCTCACGGCGCTTATTATGTAACTGACCTTAACTATCCGGCTTATTCAAACAAATGCCACTGTTGGGTTGCTCACGCCGGCAAAACAAACCGTGGGTTTGGATATGACAAAAATGTTTCCGATATTACATACAAGGATATCGATGGCAGCACAAGAAACGCTTATGGTGCCGGACGTGGTCCTGAAAGCAACTATAAGCATGCCCGCTGGGGTAACGACCATGCCGAATGTGGTTATTAATTAATCCCCGCCCGCACCGGGAGGGAAGTCTTCCGGCGGCAAATCCCCTTTAAGGGCGGGGCCCTCGATACGGGCGGGAAGGAAAGCCTGAAGCTCAAAGTTTTCCTTCCCGCGGATCCCGGGTTTTTGCCGGGGCAAAGGGGAAAAGTCTTCCGGACTGTAAACGGAAAAGTTTATACCAAATTATTATCTGCAACTATTGAACTTTATCTATTATGAACAGAGTAACGGACTTGCTTGTCAAACCCGTCTCCAAGCTCAAGAAGTGCAGTTTTCAAACAAAAAATTGTTAAACTCTAAAACCCTTTTTTATATGAAAACAAACAAGTTTATGCAATTCATGGCAGCAGCTGTCGTGGTTTGCGGTATGTCGGTACTGACTTCCTGCGAGAAGGACGATTACGAACTCCCGGAAGTTATCGAAAGTGAAGTTTACGACACCGGCGTTTCCTCCGAGGTAACGGCGCAGTCGGGAACGGAAGGCACCAAACTGAGCTACGAGTCGTGGATCATGGTCAAGGGGATCACCCGCGCCAACTTCGACAACAAAGTCTCGGTTACTCTCAACAACACGCTGAACAATGTCACTCAGACAGTTGACGTGGTAAACTATGAAATCGGTATCCCTCAAACGACGCTGGTATACACTATCGGCGAGAGACATTCAAAAGATTTTGTAACAATCACCGATTCTGTTATGGTCTACAAAGTCAGACTGGAAAATTTTGCCATTGAATTTCCGCTTACCTATCAGGTCGGATTTTATGACGACGGTATCACCAGGTGCCAGATGCCTTATTATTCGTATGAAAAAATTACGGATAAAGGCGGAAAACTGGAAGATATGGAAAATCAGACCGAGGAAGGCGTTGTTTATGCGCGAAAGCTTTACAGTCATACGATAGCCGTTTCTTGTAACGGTAAAGAGTACACTTTAAAGGCCAGCGTTATTCTGCGTCGTATTATCGGTGAGGAAGGAAAGCCATACCTCGTTAAAAGCGAGCTTGTAGAAACAGGCAAAAGTACCCTTAACGACGGAAGCTATACTTCGTGGATTAAAGTAAAACAAACTTGGTCAACCGGTGAAGAAAAAACGGAAGTTTATGAAAGAACGGCATCTCTTCGGCTTGCTGCCCCGGCAGCAATGGAGTATCAGGTTGTTCCTACACTGAACATCACCGTCAACACCTCCCGTTTGACAAATATGTCGACCCAGGTCATCGACCGTGATGATTATATTTATGTTCGTGAAAACATTGGCGAATATAAAATCGACTATTACTATTTTGCTTTAAGCTTTGACGTTTTATGCCAACAAGTCGTTTACGATGACGGTATTTTGGTTCAAGAACTTCCTTCTTATCCGATCGACGAAATAAAGTGCGAAGCCTATAATCTGACCTATGCTTTCGAAAGTACGATTGAAGGCCAGAAGTGTGACGGCTATGATTTCACCCAACCGGTAACTTTGGTTTCGGGTGCATATCAGCAAACGGCAACGGTTTCAGGAATGGTTTACCTCCCCAAACAGTTGTAGTAACAGCGCTTTGAATCGAAAAACGCCGCCCCTTAAAAAGGGCGGTGTTTTTTTGTAACATTTTGTAACAAGATGTTAAGAGATTTTTGAGAAAAAATATGATATATATGCGCACAGATTACGTTTTTTCAACTAAATACGAGGATTTTTTAGCATGGCTAAAATTAAAGTTGCCGTTATCGGCGCCGGAATGATGGGCAAAAACCACCTGAAAACTTACAAATCGCTGCCGAACGTCGAGTTGGTCGGCGTTTATGACATTTTTCCGGAAGCCGCGCAAAAAGCTGCCGAAATGTTCGGAATCAAAGCTTTTGCCAGCATGGAAGAAGTTGCCAAGAAAGTTGACGCCGTCAGCGTCGTCACCACTTCGGTCACTCATGCCGACGTCGGCGAATTTTTCCTCAACAAAGGGATTCACTGCATGATGGAAAAACCGCTGGCAACCTCTGAAGAGGGTTGTTTGCGCCTGATCAACGCCGCCAAGAAAAACAACGTTACCTTGTTGGTGGGGCATATCGAAAGATTTAATCCGGCAGTGGAACAAATGGGCAAAATCCTTTCCGACACTTCCAAAATCCGCTCGCTGACCGCTCAAAGAATGTCGGCCGCCTCGGGCCGCATTACCGACGTTGACGTCGCAATGGACCTCATGATTCACGATGTGGAAGTTATTCAGTCGCTGGTACGCTCACCGGTGATTAACGTTCAGGCCGCCGCGGTCAAAACCTCCGATCATCCGGAAGGAAAAGACTATATCACCGCAGTGTTGGAATTTGCCAACGGCGTTACCGCCAACATCACCGCCAGCCGCATCACTCAGGCCCGGGTCCGCACTTTGACGGTTACCACCGATACCAACTACATTGATATGGATTTCATCGGCCAGAGCATTAACGTTCATTCTCAGGGACGGATGCCGTATGTCAATCAGGAAAATATTCCCGAATGGATGAACTACGGCCTTAAAGGCAGTGTCGAACAATTGTTTATTCCCAGCAATCAGCCGTTGACCGCCGAACTGAATCACTTTATCAGCTGTATCAACGGTGAAGCCACCCCGCGTATCAGCGGTGAAAATGCGCTGGACGCCTTAAAAGTCATTTGGGCGGTCGAAGACAAGCTTGGTCTGCTGGTCCGCGACGACAACAGCGTTAAAGTCAAATCATCCGCCGCTGCCTAAGTCTGATGGTGCAACGCTACAAGATTGTGGTCGAATATGACGGCACTGACCTGCTCGGCTGGCAAAAACAGCTTGACGGACCGAGTGTGCAGGAATTTCTGGAAAAGGCAATCGACGCTTTCGTTCAGGAAAAAGTTGAAGTTTACGGCGCCGGCCGTACCGACGCCGGCGTTCATGCTTTGGCTCAGGTCGCCCATTTTGACCTCAATCGCGAAGTTGACCCGTTTCGTTTGCGCGAGGCGATGAACGCCCATCTCCGCAATATGGAAGCGCCGGCGGCCGTAATCGATGCAACTCCGGCCGACAATTCGTTTCATGCCCGCTATTCCGCCGTCGGTCGCGCTTATCTTTACAAAATTACCAACCGTCGGGCACCCCTGGTGTTGGAAAAAAACCGCAGTTGGCCGGTGGCGGTGCCGCTTGACGTTGAAAAAATGCGCCAAGGCGCCGAATTTCTGCTCGGTCATCACGATTTCACATCTTTCCGCGCCGTCAAATGTCAGGCCAAGTCACCGCTGAAGACGCTGGACCGTCTTGATATTCGTCGCGACGGCGAAAATATCGTTTTTGAGGTGGAAGCGCGCTCGTTTCTGCATCATCAGGTACGCAACATGGTGGGCACGCTCAAAATGGTCGGCGACGGCCATCTGCCGCCCGAAGCGATAAAAGACATTCTCGAAGCCCGCGACCGCCGCACCGCCGGCCCCACCGCTCCCGCATGCGGTCTTTATTTAAGCAAAATTATGTATTAAACTTTGAGCAAAAATACAGTTGTTTTTTTTACATCCTCCGTTATACTTTTCGTTATAGACTTTTCCAAAAGGGAGACAATGTGCGATGGCACACATTATTAAAGTATGTATGGGCAGCTCCTGCTTTGCTCGGGGAAACGCCAAGAACCTCCAGCTGATTCAAAATTTTCTGGAACAAAACAACATTGAAGCCGAAATTGAGCTGACCGGCCTGCGCTGCTGCAATCAATGCTCGATCGGCCCCAACATTACCATCGACGACACCGAATACCATTATATAGACAGCGGCTCGCTGCTGGATATTTTGGAAAAAAAATTTCTTAAGTAACTGCTTTTTTAGGACAATGCGATGTCTGACCGCGAATACCCCTTATATACAATAAAAAACAACTGCATGGACTGTTACAAATGCGTCCGCCGCTGCCCGGTCAAAGCGATTAAGATCGAAGACAGCAGCGCTCAGATCGTTCCCGATTTGTGCATTGCCTGCGGCACCTGCTACCGGGTTTGTCCGGCCAAGGCCAAACAGCCGCGCAACGATCTGATCCGCGCCCGTCACCTCATCGATTCGGGCAAAGACGTTTACGTATCGCTGGCGCCGTCGTGGATTACAGAATTTGAGGGATTGCCGGCCGAAAAAATGATTGCCGCACTGCGACGGCTCGGCTTCCGCGGCGTAGGCGAAACCGCTGCCGGCGCCGAAGAAGTTTCGTCAAACATCGCCAAACTGCTGGAACAAAAAGAATCGGGGCTGATGATCTCGACCGCCTGTCCTTCGGTGGTGGAATATATTAAAAAATATCTGCCGGAAATGACACCTTTTCTGACTCCGCTTTCTTCTCCGCTGCTGGCGCATTGTCGCATGTTGAAAGACCGACTGGGACCGGAGATCGAAGTGGTATTCGTCGGTCCCTGCATTGCCAAAAAGCTCGAAGCCGACGCTCATCCGGACCTTTTAAGCCTGAGTCTCAGTTTTGCCGACATCCGCCAGTGGTTTAAAGATGCCGGAATTGTCCCCGAAGAAATCCGTACCAGCGTTTACGACCAATTTACAATGGTAAAAGCGCAGGAAGGCACCGCCTACCCGATTGAAGGCGGCATGATCGAAACCCTTAAACCCTATTCATCGGCACAGAAAGCCTATATGATGCAAATTTCGGGAATCCAGAACATCAAACGCGAGTTGGCCGAACTCAACCCCGCCGACACCGATCGTCCGGTGTTTGTCGAATGTTTGGCCTGTCACGGCGGCTGCGTTTCCGGCCCTTGCATTACCAACCGCAAACCCGGTTTCAGCAAACGGATTGATATCCTCAAACAAAGCGCTTTCACCGACCTGGCCGGAAAAAGAACGCCGCAAACCGACATTGCCCAGCAATACGGCAGTCAGCTGACACCGGCGCACGAATTTACGGAAACGGAAATCCGCAAAGCCCTGACCGTGATCGGCAAATACGGGGTTGAAGACGAATTAAACTGCGGCGGCTGCGGCTACGACACCTGTCGCAATTTTGCCAAAGCGATGCTGGCCGGCAAAGCGGAACCGGAAATGTGCGTTTCCAACATGAAACAACAGGCTCAGCGCAAGGCCAACGCCCTGCTGCGCTGCATTCCGTCGCCGATTGTGATCGCCGACAGCGACCTCGGCATTATCGAATACAATGACAAGTTTGTCGAAACTTTCTGGTCCGAAGAAGAACACGGCGAAATTTACGACCGTAACAATCTGCACGGCGCCAACCTGCGCGACTTTATCGGCTTTACCAACCTGTTTGCCGCTTCGCTGGATTTGGAACAGGACATCCGCCGCGAACATATCTGCTTTAACGACCGCCTGTTCGATGTCGTGGTCTTCAATATAGACAAGAAACAAATCGTCGGCGGCATTATCCAAGACGTTACCAAAATGGAAATGAAAAAAGAGCGCATTGCCGCCAAAGCCAAAGACGTGATTAAAAAGAATCTGGCCACCGTTCAGCAGATTGCCTGCACCCTCGGCGAACATATGGCCGAAACCGAGATTTTGCTGCGTTCGATTGCCGAAGACTATGCCGGCGGCGAATCGGAAAGCAGCGTTGAAAAGCCGATCAAATCGTACGGGGACAAGCAATGAACAATTCCCTGTTTATCGACATCGGCGCTTATCAAAAACAAAAAGACGGCGAAGACTGTTTCGGCGATACCATTTATTCGAAAAAAATCCCGGAAGAACGCCGGGTGATCAGCGTGCTTTCCGACGGTCTCGGCAGCGGCGTCAAAGCCAACATTCTGTCTTCGATGACCACTCGGATGGCAATGAAATTTATGGAAGACAACACCGATTTGCTGCGTTCTTCCGAAATTATGATGGATGCGCTGCCGATCTGTCAGATCCGCAAGATCAGCTATGCAACTTTTTCGATCGTCGACAGCGAGTTGGAAGGCAAAACCCGCATTTTCGAAATGGACAACCCGCGTTATATTTTCATTCGCGGCAACAAACAACTGGCGATTAAGGGACGCGAATTTTCGTCGCCCAAATGGAAAGAACGCACCATCGGCGTTTCGCAAATCACCACGCAGCCCGAAGACCGGATTATTCTAATGTCGGACGGGGTTACCCAAGCCGGACTCGGCAACAAGAAATATCCCCTCGGCTGGGGGCGTCAGGGCTGTATTGACTTCGTTTTGAAAGAAATCGAAAAAGACCCTTACATGTCTTCGCAAACCCTGGCGCAAAAAATTGTCGAAGAAGCCTTGACCAAAGAAATCGACCACAAAGCCGGCGATGACATCAGCTGCGTCTGCATCTATTTTCGAACTCCGCGCAAGCTGCTGGTGCTAACCGGTCCGCCGTTTGACGAAGACAAAGACCGCGAGTTTGCCGAATTGGTTTCGACCTATGACGGCAAAATCGCCATTTGCGGCGGCACCACCGCCAACATTATTGAGCGAGAATTATGCCTGAAATGCGAGATTGACAAAACCAGTTTTGACGTTAATATTCCGATGGCTTCTCTCATGGAAGGAATCGATCTGGTAACGGAAGGCATTTTAACCTTGACCGACGTGTATCGTATGTTAAAAGAGGGTATTGACAGAAAACCCAACGTCGCATCGGTCCGACTGGTCAATCTGCTGCTCGGCAGCGACCGCATCGATTTTGTGGTCGGCACCAAAATCAATGTTGCCCATCAGGATCCGAGCCTGCCGATGGAACTTGAGATAAGACGCAACATTGTCAAAAAGATTTTCAGGCTGCTGCAAAGCCAGTACCTGAAAGAAATTTCGGTCAGATACTTATAGTAAAGGAACATATTATGGAAAAAATCAGAGTAAAAATCTGCTGCGGAACCTCCTGTTTTGTAATGGGCGCAGCCCAAATCCAGGTTCTCGAATTTGCCCCTCCGGCCGATATTGCCGACAAAATCGTGATTGAAGAAGCTCGTTGCATGAACTATTGCAAAAACACCACCGCCAAATATAACCGCGGACCGTTTGTTCTGGTCAACGACGAACTGGTCGAAGAAGCCAATTTTGAAAAAGTTGTAAACAAAATCAGAGAAAAATTGAATCAGGAAGACTAATGTTAATACCCAAGAATAATGCCAATCAGATGCGCACCCGCATCCTGATTAAAATTGTCGAGAAATTTTTACAGGGCCGTTTTGCCGAAGCCGACCGTATTCCGCTGGAGCTGCGTCCCAAGGGCGGCGAAGTCAGCCGCTGCTGCATTTACAAAGACCGCGCGATCTTAAAATACCGCTGCATGGCCAGCCTCGGTTTTGCCCCCGAAGACGAAACCGACGAACTGACCAGTCTGAAGGAATACGGCGAACGCGCGTTGGAGCGCACCGAACACGCCGTTAACAAACTGTCGGTGATTACCGACGCCTGTTCGGGCTGTATCCGTTCCCGCTATTTGGTAACCGACGCCTGCCGCGGCTGCTTTGCGCAACCCTGTCAGGTCAACTGCCCCAAACAGGCAATTACGATCGTTAACGGACGTTCGACGATTGATCCCGAAAAATGCATTTCCTGCGGCCGTTGTCAGGACGTTTGCCCTTACCATGCCGTGATCCGGGTGCCGATCCCCTGCGAAGAGGCCTGTCCGGTCGGCGCGATTACCAAAGACGAAGCGGGCAAAGAACATATCGATCCCGAAAAATGCATCTTGTGCGGCAAATGCCTGCAATCGTGCCCGTTCGGTGCCATTGTCGAAATGTCGCAAATGGTCGATGTGCTGAAACTGTTGGCCGACGAAAACAAAAAGGTGGTCGCCATGCTGGCGCCGGCGGTGGTCGGACAATTTCCCGGCACCATCAATAATCTGGTCGGCGCATTGAAAAAAATCGGCTTCAGCGATGTGGTTGAGGTGGCGATCGGCGCTGATATCACCACCCAGAAAGAAGCGGCCGAATTTATCGAAAAAATGGAAAACGGCGAAAAACTGATGACTACTTCGTGCTGCCCGGCTTATTACAAGGCTGCCGAAGTTCATATTCCGGAAATCAAGCCGTTTGTTTCCCACACCCGCACCCCGATGTACTATACGGCAGAACTGCTGAAGCAGGAACATCCCGAGTGCGTGGCGGTGTTTGTCGGACCCTGTCTGGCCAAACGCTTTGAAGCCGAACGCGATCTCAACGTCGATTATGTACTGACGTTTGAAGAAATCGGCGCCATGCTGGTGGCGGGCGGCGTTAATGTTGCCGACTGCGAACCGGAAGAATTTACCAAGATTTCCTGTGCCCAGGGACGCCGTTTTCCGATCAGCGGCGGCGTAGCCGGTGCGGTTGCTTCGCTGGTCGAAGGCAAAGCCGAGTTCAAACCGACCGCAATCAACGGTCTTAACAAAGCCAGTATCAAACTGCTGAAGCAATATGCCGCCAAAGGCTGTGATGCCAACATGGTTGAAGTCATGTGCTGCGAAGGCGGCTGCGTTGCCGGACCGGGTTGTATTGCACTGGCCAAGAAATCGACGATCATGGTTGAAAATTATGTTAAAACCGCTCCGGATCTCAAGGATCGGAAATAAGACCGATTTTTCAGCCGGGCCTCCTTTGGGAGGCCCTTTTTCTTAACAATAAAAAAATCCGGGAAAATCCCGGATTTTTTCGATCACATAAAATTTCGCCTAATGGGCCGAATCGTTAGCCGCCTGCCGACGCGCCGCGTACAATGCCGCGAAATCGATCGGATTCAGCATAAACGGCGGCAAACCGCCTTCGGTCAGGCATTGGGTAACCACATTGCGGGCAAACGGGAAAATCAGCCGCGGCAATTCGATCATCAGGACCGGTTCCAAATGTTCGGCCGGAACGTTAACTTCGGCAAAAGCGGCGTAAGTCAGTTCCAAAACAAACAAAGTCTTGTCTTCCACCTTACCGTTCATACTGATGGAAAGTTGGGAGGTATAGGTGTTGTTCCCTTTCGGTTCGGACTTAACATCGACATGAACGTCAATCTTGGGGGCGGATTTGATTTCTCCGAAGATTTCCGGCGCATGAGGAATTTCCAGCGATAAATCCTTAATATACTGGCTGCTGATCGCGATGGCGCCGATTTGTTTATTTTGGGATTGTTCTTCCATTTATGTTTCTCCTGCAATGGCAATTATAAAATTTTTAAACGGGGTCATTTTATAATAAATAATCGTAACGGTCAATATTTCCGGTTGATAATATCCGTGTTTACGCCTATATTATGTAATAATTTAATTGATGTTTTACAGAGGAAGAGATGGCTGCATATCTGGATATTATAATTTTATTGTTCGTGGTCGTGGTGGTATTTGTCAAACTGCGCGGCCTGCTCGGCACCCGCCCCGAAAACGAGACCGAAATCAGCAAAGAAAGCGCGGCCAAGATCTTTGACATTCTGATGCAGGAACATAACAAAAACCGACCGCAGCCGACAATGGCCGGCGGCGAACTGAAAGCCGACGAAAGCGACCTCAGCGAACAGGAAAAAACTCTGCGCCGCATTCCCGGCTTTAACCGCGACAAATTTATCGGCGGCGCCAAAAAAGCTTTTGAAATCATTGTGACTTCTTTTGCCAAAGGCGATATCGAAACCCTGGAAACGCTGGTGGGAAAAAACCTGCTTAAAAAATTCAAAGAAGTCATCTCCAGCCGCAAGGAAGAAGGCATCAGCGCCGAAACCGACTTTATCGGTTTTAACGAAGCGGTGATTACCGACGCCAAAATAACCAAAAGCAACCTCGCCAAAATCAGCGTCAAATTCGTTTCCGAACAAGTTAACATTTTGCGCAACAAACAAGGCGAAGTTATGGAAGGCGACGAAAATTTCATCCAGTCGATTACCGACATCTGGACTTTTGAACGCAGCCTCAATTCCGCAAGCCCAAACTGGTTGCTCGTCTCGACGAAAAAATAAGCCGATGAAAAAAACTGCCCTTGCTTTGATGACCGTTTTCCTTCTTGCCGGCTGCCCGAGCCGGCAGGAAAAACAACCGCTGCCGGCGGAACGGACGGCAGCGGAAAAAGTGGAACTGACACCGGTCTCCTTCAATGAACTGGAAAACTGGCAAGACGATGACCTCACTCAATTCGTTGACGTTTTTGCCGCCACCTGTGCCAAAATCCGGCAACTGAAAACCCCTCGTCTCGCCGACAGCCAAATTAAAATAAAAACGGCCGACTATCAGGAAATCTGCCGCCGTTTTGACGCAGAAGGAATCAGCGACGGACAGGGTCTGCGCATTTTTTTCGAAACTTATTTTACACCTTATCTGGTGCAGGGAAACGGCAATGCCGACGGAAAATTTACCTCTTATTACGAAGCGGAAATTCGTGCTTCGCGGCAGCGGCACGGCAAATATCGTTATCCGGTCTACGGCAAACCGCACGACCTGATCGAAATCAATTTGCGCGACTTTGATCCCGATTTGCCGGATACCCGCTTGGTCGGCCGGGTCAGCGGGCAAAAAATGCTTCCTTATTACACCCGTGCCGATATTGAGAAAGCGCCGTTTAACGCGCCGGTTTTATTGTGGGGAGACAGCGCCGTCGACATTCATATCATGCAAATTCAGGGGTCGGCGATTGCCCGGCTCGACGATGGCAGTCAGGTGAGAATCGGCTATGCCGACAACAACGGCCGCCGTTTTAAGGGAATCGGCAGCATTCTGCTCGGTAAAGGTTTGCTGGAAGCGGGCAAGGCAGATATGATGAGCATTAAAAAATGGCTGGAAGAAAATCCGCAACAGGCTGCCGCAATTATGCAGGAAAACGAACGTTATATTTTTCACCGTCTTATGACAACACCGGGACCGGTGGGGGCTTTCGGCATTCCGCTGACGGCCGGTCGAAGCCTGGCGGTAGACCGCCGTTACATTCCGCTCGGCGCCGTATTGTGGCTCAGTACCACAACCCCCGACCGCCGGCCGCTTAACAAAATGGTAGCGGCGCAGGATATCGGGAGTGCGATTAAAGGCGCGGTTCGCGGCGACTATTTTTGGGGCAGCGGCGGCGACGAGATTTTGAATTCGGCCGGACGGATGAACTCGAGCGGCCATTACTACATTTTTCTTCCCCGGGAGAACGTCAGCAATGAGTAACGCCGATGATTCTGCCTGGCAGGAACTGATAAAAGACGTGCAGCCGCTGCCGAAACCGAAGACGACAGAGAAAAACACCCGAATAACGCTTAGAGTCACGCCCAAAATCAGCCCGGACCGGGTCTATGGAGGAGAACGCCTCTCAGATCTGATTCCCGGAAAAACCGACAACATCGACAACAATACCGCGCGTCGGTTTAAAAAAGGCGAATTCAAAACCGAAGCCGAACTGGATCTGCACGGCTATACCGAAACCAAAGCTTTTGAAGCCGTCTGCAGTTTTATCAAAAAATCTTATCTGCAACAACGCCGTTGCATTGCCATCATCACCGGCAAAGGGTTGCATCAGAATGACGAAGACGATATTTTTGCCAGTCGCGGCGTTCTTAAAGAACGCGTGCCGCAATGGCTGAATTTGCCCGATATCCGTCCGCTGATTCTGGCCATTTTTCATCCGCAGCATACAGAAGGCGGTTCGGGGGTGATTCGGATTTTATTGCGCCGGCAGCGTCGTCGCTGACACGATGTTTGAGAACAAAATTCCAACCGTCAGGACATAGCTCAGGAAAATTTAGCCAACAAAGCCTGATAAGCGGTTGTCAGTTGTTTGAACTTTTCTTCGGCTTCCTGTTTGTCCTCTTGATGCAAGTCAGGGTGGTACTTTTTTACCAACTTTTTATATTGTTTTTTGATCAGCGCCAGCGAAATGTTGTCGGCTCTCAGTTCCATAATCTTTAAAAACTGTCGCTCCTGCTCGTTAAAAAAGATCTCTTCCCGCGACGGCATATGGCCGGCATATTCACCGAAAAATTCAAAATCGTCCTTTAATTTGTAGCCGAACTGATAGTTGACTTTTGAACGGAAACCTTTGAAATGCATGCGGCTGCGCGCCTTTTGTTCTTCTTCGGTTTCGGCCCCGTCGTCTTCACCGTCATAATAATTCCACTCGGCGTTATAAGCCTGCACATGTTCAAGGCAAAACCAATAATAATCCTTCAGGTCCCTGTCCTTCGGCGCACGGTATTCTCCCGGTTTATTACAACCAGGAAACGAACATTTGCAAGCTTTACCGTCATTTTGCGGCGCGTAGTATTTTTTATTTCTTACATTTTTTATCATAGGTTGTTATTTTTTTTCATTTTTTAGTTGTGTTTATTTTCTATTAATAATATACTCCGGACAACAATTAATGGCAATAACATTATACCTGTTCTGATGACAAACCAACACAAAGAGCTTTTAATGACCAAATTAATTAACAGAGTGCTGTTCATCAATAACCGCCGTACCAGCATGCGTTTATGCGTAACCGAATGGAAACTTGTCGATGAAATTTGCAAAAACGAACATATTGCCCGCAATGACTTTATCGAACTGATCGAAAACAGTAATCGTTCGGGACTCGGGCTGACCTATTATACACGCCTGTTTGTGATGCTGTACTTTTACAACAAATCACCGCTGGGACAAATCAAAACCCGGCGCCACGGGATCGGCTGCCAATCTTATATCAGCGAAATTATTACCAAAATTTCGTCTTCCGACGCCGCCTGAATAAAAATCGTCCGGTGTCGCACAAATTCATTGAAAAAATCCATAACCCTTTTATAATGGATAAAGTTTATGGATATTAATCAGCGTGGTGGAAAATTATGCCCGAACTGCCCGAAGTCGAAACCGTTAAAAACGGCATTGCAAAATTTATAGGCAATGCCGAAATTCTGCAGGTTACCGTCCGTAACCGCAAGTTTCGCGAAACGATTCCGGAAGATTTTGCCGCTTCGGTCTGCGGGGCGCGCATAAGCAGCTATCGGCGGCAAGGCAAGTACATCGTCATTGAACTTGACAACGGCCGCAGCATTATCTGGCATCTGGGCATGAGCGGACGTATCAAAACCGCAGACTCCGAACCAAGCGAACAAAAACACGACCATGTGCTGATCAAGACGTCGGCCGGGTGGTTGATTTTTCACGATCCGCGCCGTTTCGGCATTCTGACCGTTTGTCCAACCGGCCGGTTGGCAGAACATCCTTATTTTGCAAAGATGGGACCGGACCCTTTTGATCCGCTTCTGACCGCGGATTATTTGTTTGAACAGTTGGGCAAACGCCGAACTTCGGTTAAACAGGCTCTGCTGGATCAGGAAATGATTGCCGGAATCGGCAACATTTACGCTTCGGAAATTCTGTTTCGTGCCGGGATTCTGCCCACCCGGCCGGCGGGGGAAATTTCCCGACAGGAATGCGGCCCTCTTTTGGAAAGCATCCGCGAAATTTTGAAACAGGCGATTGCCAACGGCGGCTCCACCCTCCACGACTATCACCGTCCGGACGGCAGTCTCGGCTATTTTCAAAACCTGCATTGCGTTTACAACAAGGCCGGAAAACCCTGTCCCGGCTGTACCTGCGCTGCCGGGCACGATGATGGCGGCATTCGCAAAATCGTTCAGGGCGGCCGTTCAACTTTTTATTGCCCGGTGAAACAAAAATGATGACACTGTTTAAAAAAAATATATTTGCTTTGGTCAAGCTGCTGCCGGCCGTTGTCCTATGGCTGACCCTGATCGGCCCGGCCGCCGCGGCCGAATTTGTTGACGGCATTGAAGACGTTCCGGTGATGAACGGCATGCACCAGGTGCAAAGCAACAACATTTCTTTCGGCAATGATGAAATTCGTTTTGTCGAAGCTTATCTCAGCGGCAGAAAAGCAACCTTTTCCTCGGTTGCCGCCTTTTATGAAGAAACGCTGCCTCAACTCGGCTGGCATTTCATCGGCCGCCGAAACGACAGTCTGCATTTCGAAAGAGACGCCGAGCGGCTTGACATTGTCCGCGAAAACAAATCACCGTTATTGGTAAGAATCACCCTCAAAAGTAAAGATTAGGAAAAAAAAATGAACAAAGACGTTACCTCCGAAATTAAAAACCAAACCGGAATCATCACCATCAACACCGCCGACGGGCTGAACGTGATCAACCGGATGATGCTGTCCGACATTGCCGAAACCATTACGGCAATGGACCTCAACGACGCCGTCAAAGCCATTATCATCCGCGGCAGCGACAAGGCTTTTTCGACCGGGATCGACGTTAACGAATTCGTCGAAAACATCAATGCCGCGGTGTTGGAAGAAATGTACGAGAACTTTGAAAAAATTGCCGACGTCAAAAAACCGGTCATTGCCGCCGTCAGCGGTTACGCTTTGGGAATCGGCTTTGAACTGGCACTGGCCTGCGACATTATTTTCGCTTCCGAAAGCGCCTGCTTCGGCCATCCCGACCTCAGCCTCGGCACCATCCCCGGTTTTGGCGCCACCCAACGTCTGACCGGCGCGGTCGGCAAGGCCAAAACCATGGAAATGATTTTAACCGGACGGGCAATGAACGTGCGCGAGGCGGAACGCTGCGGCATGGTGAGCCGGATCATTCCGTTGCGTTACCTGTTTGACGAAGCCCTGAACACCGCCGAAAGAATCGCGGCGCTCCCGGATCTGGCCATCAACACCTCAAAAGAACTGATCAAAACCGCGGTCAGCAACACCGATCTGGAAGAAGGGCTGGAGATCGAAAAACAAGTTTACAAGAACTCGATCGAGTCAGACGAATTTCGCCAGAATCTGGTGAATATGGCAAAAAAATAGTAAAATCAGCAATTTTACTAAAAATTGTTGTTGACTAAAACGTGTCTCCGAGTTTATAAAGCATATCAGAAAAATAAATTTGTGATTAACTTATAATGTACAGGATAAAGTAAAATGGCCAATCATAAATCGGCAAAAACCAGAATTAACCGCAACAACAAGCGCAGCCTGATCAACGGTGCCCGCAAAAGCAGAGTCCGTACTTTTGTAAAAAAAGTAGAAGCTGCTATTGTTGCCAATGACAAAGAAACCGCAGCAGCCGCTTTCAAAACGGCAGAATCCGAACTGATGAGATCTGCCCGCAAAGGCGTTTTCCCGATGAACAAAGTATCGAGAACGGTTTCCCGCTTGTCGAAAAAAATTAAAGCTCTCTAATCGACTTTTAAGAGAATTCAGCTTTTACAACCACTTCTCCGGCTTTTTGCCGGAAAAGTGGTTTATTTCATTTAAAACTTATATTTTTCTAGGAATCCCGGCCGACTCTCGGAAAAACGCCTGTCAAGAAATTTAATTACAATGTTCTGCAAATGTTCTATTGTTTTTTATTTTGTTCTGTGATTAATATTTAGTTAATTTATGAATGGCGGCAACATTCTTTGCCAAAACCTTTCACCATAAGATTATTAAACTTGGTTCAACCTCATACTTAAAGAAAGAAGGATTTTTCAGAATGGCCGGAGAAGCGATAATGAATAATGATGATGCTGTTCGAAACGAGTGGGGACAAATATGCAGCCAGCTAAAAAACGAAGTCGGCGAAAAAGCTTTTGACAGTTGGCTGAAACCGTTGAGCGTCGGTTCTTTTGCCAACGGAATCATGAACATTTGCGTTCCGACCCGCTTCATGCGCAACTGGGTAATTACAAACTATTCCGACCGTATCCACAAAATCTGGGAAAAAAAGAATCCGACCATTAAAAGCATTAATTTTGTCGTTCAGGCCACCGAAGATCCGGCCATCGGCGTTCACAGTTCATCATGCCGTTCGCTCCTGAAAAAAATAGCGACCAGTCCGGCACCGCAAAACATTTACCAACCGGGAACCGCCGTTGTGTCCGGAGAAACGTCAGAATACAGCAATTTCGGCGAGTCGGGGCAATCTCTTTCGGTCCCGCTCAATCCGCAATACACTTTTGACAATTTTGTGGTCGGCAAAACCAACGAATTTGCTTATGCGGCTGCGCGCAAAGTTGCCGAATCCGACAACATTCCTTTTAATCCGCTGTTCCTGTATTCCGGTGTCGGTTTAGGAAAAACCCACCTGATGCACGCGATTGCCTGGCACATCAAACAACGCAGTCCAGAAAAAAACATCGTTTATCTTTCGGCAGAAAAATTCATGTATAAGTTTGTTCGCGCCTTGCGTTACAAAGACACCGCGGCATTTAAGGAACAATTCCGTTCGGTGGACGTACTGATGGTTGACGACGTTCAGTTTATGGGCGGAAAAGACTCGACTCAGGAAGAGTTCTTTTACACCTTCAATTCTCTGATTGAAGAAGGACGGCAGATCATTATTTCCGCCGACAAATCCCCTTCCGATCTTGAAGGAATCGAATCGCGCCTGCGTTCACGGCTCGGCTGCGGTCTGGTCGCCGATATTCATCCGACCGATTTTGACCTGAGAATCGGCATTCTACGCGACAAAGCCAGACAGTTTAACTGTGAGCTGCCGTATAAGGTCGCCGAGTTTCTGGCACAAAAAATCACCACCAACATCCGCGAGCTGGAAGGCGCGTTGAGACGGGTTGCCGCTCATGCCCAGTTGTTACCGGGAAAAGAAATTTCGCTGGAAACGACTCAGGAGGTGTTGAAAGACATGCTGCGTTCTTATGACCGGCGTACCACCATTGACGAAATTCAGAAAAAAGTGGCCGAATATTTTAACATCTCGGTCAAGGAAATGCAGTCATCGCGTCGTGCCCGCACGGTTGCCCGGCCGCGGCAGATCGCCATGTATTTGGCCAAACAGCTGACCTCACGCTCTTTGCCGGAAATCGGCCGCAAATTCGATCGTGATCACACCACCGTCATGCATGCGGTACGCAAGGTGGAAGAACTGATATCCGAAGACAACGGCTTGGCCGAAAACGTAGACAGCCTGCGCCGCTCGCTTGAAGCTTAAGCGGCAGCCGGTTTACGGTAACCACCGGAAACAGAAAGCCTTAAACATGAATCAACATACTGTCAAAGTCGGCGTCGGCACATTGATTTTTGATCCGCGGGGGCGGCTGTTGCTGGGCCGGCGCAAATCATCTCACGGCAACGGAACCTGGTGTCCGCCCGGCGGTCATCTCGAATTCGGCGAAAGCTTTGAACAGGCGGCAATCCGCGAAACCCAAGAAGAAACCGGGCTGACACTGCAAACGCAAAGTTTGCGGGTTGTCGGAATAACCAACGATTTTTTTGCCGAATCGGACCGTCATTATGTTACCGTTATGATGAGGGCCGGTAACTTTAAAGGCACGCCGCAATTGAAAGAGCCGGACAAATTTGAGAAATGGCAGTGGTTTGATCTTTCCGCACTGCCGGAAAACCTATTTCTTCCGGTGCAAAATTTTTTCAAAAAACATCCGCCCGAAACTTTGAGTTAAAAGTCAAAAAATCTGTTGACGACTCGTCTTTTTCATTTTTGCTTTGGCAATATTATGTTATCATTTTTTGCAGTAAAAAAGGCAGTCGTCTTTTAGTTGAAACAATTTATTCGGAATAAGACCATGAAATTTGTTATTGAACGCGCAATTTTGTTAAAAACTCTCAACCATGTCCAGAGCATTGTCGAAAAAAGAAACACCATTCCGGTGCTTTCCAACGTGCGAATCGAAGCTCTCGGCGACGGTATCAGCTTTAAGGCAACCGATATGGACACCGAAATTACCGAAATTGTCGATGCCAAGATCACGGAAACCGGCGCCACCACAGCACCGGCGCATATGCTGTACGATATCGTGCGCAAACTTGCCGACGGATCTGAAGTCGAAATCACTTTTCCCGATGACAAAGGACAGCTCAGCATTGCTTCCGGACGGTCAAAATTCGCTTTGTCAACCATCGGGGTTGAAGACTTTCCAGTCATTTCCGGTGACAAGCTGCCGGTCAATTTCAGCATGGCGCGCGAAGAACTGAAAGACGTGATTGACCGCACTCAGTTTGCGGTTTCGACCGAAGAGACCCGCTATTATCTGAACGGTTTGTATGTTCATGCCAAAAATGAAGGCGCTGCCAAGGTACTGCGCGTGGTTGCCACCGACGGACACCGTCTCGCCTGCGTCGAATCGCCGCTGCCGCAGGGCGCCGAAAAAATCGCCGGCGTGATTATTCCGCGCAAGACCATCAGCGAAGTGCGCAAGCTTTTAGACGACACCAAAGCCGAAAACATCGAAATTGCCCTTTCCGACAACAAAGTTCGCTTTACGCTGGAAGAAGTGACCCTGACGTCCAAGCTGATCGACGGCACCTATCCCGATTATGAACGGGTTATTCCGACCGACAATGACAAACTGATGGAAGTCAAAGTCAAAGAACTGGCCAACGCCGTCGACCGTGTTTCGGTGGTTGCGGAAAGAACCCGCGCCATCAAGATGATCACCGGCGACGCCAAAATCGTCATTACCACCTCCAGTCCCGACCTCGGCAGCGCCTGGGAAGAACTGGAAGCCAAATATGACAACGAATCGCTTGAAATCGGCTACAATTTCAGGTATCTTTTAGATATACTGGCTGAAATTAAGGGAGAAAACGTCCAAATCAGTTTTTCCGACGCTTCGTCACCGTCGGTCATTCACGACACTTCCGACGCCAGTGCGATTTATGTTTTAATGCCGATGAGGGTATAATTGTTGGACAGTCTGGCCAAAGACATCAAAGAAGTCGTTTCCTTAAAGTCAGGCGTTACCCGCCTGACTTTAACCGATTTCAGAAACTACGCTTTCCTGAGGACGAATCCCGGATTGCGGCCGATTATTATTACCGGTGAAAACGGCAGCGGCAAAACCAACATTCTTGAAGCGGTTTCTTTTCTGACCCCGGGCCGCGGCCTGCGCAGCTCCCGTTTGGCCGACATTAAGCGTTTTACCCCGGCCGTGATTGACGAACAGTACATGCCGGGCAATACCAGTTGGGCGGTTTCGGCGACGATTGCCAAAAACGGCGAGGAATTTGAGATCGGCACCGCGGTGGAAAAAAGCCTGCGCGAAAACGAAGAAGAAAGCCGCAGCTTTGATCGCCGCATTGTCAAAATCAACGGCCAGAAAGGTGCTTCGCAAACGGAACTCGGACAATATATTTCCGCCATTTGGCTGACACCGCAAATGGACCGGCTGTTTCGCGGCGGTTCGCAGCCGCGGCGGAGTTTTCTCGACCGACTGGTATATGCTTTTGACGTCGAACACGCCAAAAGGACTTCATCCTTCGAGCACTTGTATAAACAATGGTACCAGTTAATCAAAAGTTCCAACGGTCATGCCGACGTCAACTGGCTGAACAGCCTCGAAGAAAGCATGTCTGCACTCGGGGTGGCGATCGCTGCCGCCCGGCGCGAACAGATTGCGCGTCTCAACCGTTTTATCGAAAGCGCGCCCGACGATATTTTTCCCGACGTTCAGCTTGAACTCGACGGAACAATAGAACAAATGCTGGACACTTTGCCGGCGATTGAAGTAGAAGACTATTATTGTCACAAACTGGCAAACGAACGCAAAAACATCCTTTACAATGACAGCGTCGACGGCGTTAACCGCAGCGATTTCAAAGTTTATTACAAAAAGAAAAGAATGCCGGCCGAATTATGTTCAACCGGAGAACAAAAGTCGCTTCTCATCAGCATTATCTTGGCGCAAACCAAATGCCAAATTCTCAGCCAGGGCTTTGCACCGGTGCTGTTGCTGGACGAAGTGGCGGCTCATCTTGATGACGGCAAGCGCGAAGCCCTGCTGTCCAAAATCCGCGAACTGGACCTTCAGGCGTGGATTACCGCAACCAACCCCGAACTGTTTGCTTCTTTAGGAAACGAAGCAGAATTTTGGGAGATTAAAAACAACACGGTTATTTGCAAATGATCAGACTGAATCCCACTTATATTTTTCTGGCAATTTTGGCCGGTATCGCTTTGTTTGTGGTTTATGACGCCAAATACAATTATGTCGACTGGCGCACCGCCAACCGCAGCAGTGCGGGCATAGCTCCGAATCCGCGAGTGGAAAAACAGGCGGTGGTTCAGGTATATACGGCCCGCACTTATAACTGGCGGGGTTATTTTGCGGTGCATCCCTGGATTGCGGTTAAAAAGAAAGATCAGAATTTTTATACGGTCTATCAGGTAACGGCATGGAATTTGCGCAACGGACGCGGTGCGGTTTCGGTCGAAAAAGATTTGCCCGACCGTTATTGGTACGGAAACCGTCCCCAACTTTTGCAGAGTCTGATCGGCGAAGCCGCCGAAAAAGCGATTCCGGCCATCGAAAAAGCCGCCGCGGCCTATCCGTATGCCGACCGATACAAACTTTGGCCGGGACCGAACAGCAATTCTTTTGTCGCGTATGTTCTGCGCCGGGTTCCCCAACTGACGGTTGAATTGCCGCCGACGGCGATCGGCAAAGATTTCCTCGGTTATACCGTCTTTCATGCCCCGACTCCGAGCGGAACCGGCTATCAGGTTTCGATCCTCGGCGCCGTTTCGCTGACGGTCGGTCTCAAAGAAGGAATCGAATTGGGTATTCTCGGGCTTTCGTTCGGACTTGACTTATACCCTCCGGCGATAAAACTTCCGATCGTCGGCCGCATCGGCTTCCCCGATATTTGACCGCTTTTCAGATCCGTTTTTTTACTTTCGGGAATCGACGTCAGCAAACAAAAACCTTGATTTTTTATAAGGATAACTATACTATTTATCTATTATAAAAAAGAATGTTTTCTGCCGGTCAGCTATTCAGAGCTTCTTTTGTGTAAGAAAATATTCTTCTTACGTAAAAGGACTAATTGAAATGAAAAAAATTTTATCTTGCACGGTCATCCTTCCGCGCTGTTATTATGCGTTTGGAATTGCAACCGCTTGTCTCATCCCGGCCCTGACCGCCGAAGCTTATGATTTCAATTCTTATACGCCGACGTTGGACCGTCATCACGCTTTACCCGCCGCTTCAAGCGACTACTCGCCGATTGACAGCGGGTATCGTCTCAAATTCAACCCGGGCACCGCAGACGATTACGATTTTATCTCCTACGACGTCGGCAAGGACAATAACGTCATCCCGGTTTACCATAAAATCGCATACAGCTACGACGGCGGCGGCACCGATGCGGCCGAACTTTCCCGCATCAACACCGACCAAGAGGGAAAAGCGGTTACCGGTTACTTTCACGACCTTTCTACCGCCAGTTATCAGCAACCGGCGGCAATTTATAATACGCAAGATCGTAAAATCGGCGTGATTACGGCTGACTTCATTAACAACACAACCAACGCAACAAACTGGAACGCTTTCGGCGGTGCGATCACCAACGGCGGCCTGTCCGCCGGATTGAAAAGCGGAACGATTGAAAAAATCAGAGGAGATTTTATCGGCAATTCTGCGAACGGTATTCAGCCAAAATATCAGGCCGCCGGCGGTGCCATCGTTAACATATCCACGATAACGCCGGCAATCATCAAAACCGTCGAGGGCAATTTTATCAACAATTCCGCTCAAGGAGTAACGGCTCTCGGCGGCGCAGTTACCAACTCCGGCACCATCGGAACCATCGACGGCGTTTTCATTAACAATTCCGTTAACGGATCTTCGGCCGCCCGAGCGGGTGCCATTTACATTTCGACCACCAAATATGAAAACGGCGACCTGGTAAACGACGACATTCCGGAAGTTCCGCTGATCAAAGGTACATTTATCGGCAACCATGCCGACAGTTACAGTTCAGCTTACGGCGGCGCAATTTCAAACAGCACCGCAAACGGCATTACGCCTGACATTCATGCTGACTTCATCGGCAATTACGCGGTGTCTTCTTCCTCGGCACGCGGCGGCGCCATCGACGCTCTGACCGGTTTGAACACCGTGACCGGGAACTTTATCGGCAATTATGCCAAAAGCCTAAAAGGAAACGCCTACGCCGGTGCCATTTACATCGGAAACAGCACCAGATTTGTTGCCGCCGGTCAGAACAACTACTTTATCGGCAATTATACCTCGGACAAACGCGGCAAAATTTACAACGCCTTTTTCGTTCAAAGCAAAAACGACGTTACGCTCACTTTCGACATCAACAACGGCGGCAATCTCTACTTCAACGACAACTTTGCCGCTCTTGCCGGAGAAACAAACACTTATAACCTTAATATTCTCGGTTACGGAACCGGCAAATTCATGATGAACAACTATATCATGAACGCCGGAGAGGTAGATGTCGACAACGCCATGCTGGTGTTTAACCAAGCCCCGTACAAAGATGACGACGGCTGCGGCGAAGCCTGCCGCGGCCAGTTTATCGCCGGTTTTGAAGCCGACGGCAAAACGCCGGATTTGAAATTGGCGCCGGTTACCAGCCTGAGCTTAAACAATTCTCAGTTTTACCTTCACAACAATTACATTGAAACCGTTCGTCTCAAAAACTACACCGTCAGCGGCAATTCGTTGCTGCACATAGACGTCAGCAAACAAAACGGCGACTGGGTTGCCGACAAAATCAGCCTGTCGGGACAAATCGAAGGCGCAACCCAGGTGGTGGTTTATGACAAGACCAACGAAGACAACCGCAACGCCAGCGTACTGTTTATTGAGGCACCCAACGACACCAAACAGGAAGGCACACAACCCGGCGTGTTTCGCGTGTACGGCAGCCCTTACAAATGGGACATCGCTTACAATTATCGCGGCGAGACTTCGGGAAGTTATTGGTATTTGATCGGCACCGACAAACCGAACGACGACGTTTATATCGGCTTTGTACCCGATCCGGTTGACATTGACGACCCGTTTGATTTGCCGGAACCGGAACCGAAGCCGGAACCGGAACCGAAACCCGATCCGAAACCCGAAGTTACGCCCGAAGTGATCGCTTATCAGGGGCTGTCGGCAGCGTCTTTGGAACAAACCCGTTCGATGGTCGGCAACATTCGTGACAAAGTTGCCGCCAACAAAGTTTCGGTCGGTCCGTGCGGCGGAATATACGACGAGGCCTGGAACGGCGAACCGCTTAACAATATCTGGGTTACGCCGGCCTATCATACCGCAACCATTGACAGCCCGGTCAAAACCGACGTTGACATTTGGGGGTTGGAAGCCGGTTTTGACGTTCAGCGCAACATCAATCACAAACTGGGCGTTTTTGCTTCTTACCGTCAGGGCGACTATGAACTTGACGGCAGCGGCGACAAGTTCTTTTCTTATATCGGCGCCGACATTGACATCGACAGTTACATGGCCGGGTTATATTATCGCTACGACTATCGCCGTTTCTGGATTTTCGGAACCGTTTACGGCGGTTTGCAGCAAGCCGACATAAAATCCAAAGACGGCGTTACCGGCAGCAGCGACGGCATTGAACTGGGCGGCAGTCTGGAAGCCGGCTATCTGTATGACATCAATGACACCCTGAAGCTCGAACCAAGCATCGGCGTCGCCTATACCCAGGTCGAATTTGACGATATCCGTGACAATTACGGCAAAACGGCAGCTTACGACACCATTCGCGAGACTGAACTGTCGGCCGGTATCAAATTGGAAAAATATATGCCGACCGAAAACGGAATCGCCAAGTTGTATGTCAAACCGAGCGTCATTCAGGTCCTGAACGGCGACAACCGCGTGGTTATCAGCGGTCTGAAAAAAAGCGGCGCGATGGACGACGCAACGCTGGGACGGATGGAACTCGGTGGACGCTACGGCTTTGACGATCATCTGTCTGCCTACGGATGGACCAACTATACCTTCGGTTCCGATTATGACGCCTTTTCAGTCGGCGCCGGCATCAGTTATACCTGGTAGTTTCGCTGATCGAAAGACCGTAAAAAACCCCTCCCTTTCGGGAGGGGTTTTCCAAATCGGTCACTTCTGCTTACTTGCCGCAACCGCAGCCGCCGCTGCTTTTTTTCGACTGTTTGGAAGAAGAAGATTCTTCCTGAGCAGATTTTTTGGTTTCTTTACTGTTCATAGCAAAACTCCTTGTTAAATTAAAAACAAAAGTCATCGCAGTCATTTTTATATTTAAGAACAGCCCCTTAAAAAACAAGGGTCGGGACGGCAAAATTATTCTTCCCCAAACTTATTGTTTATCAGTTTGGTAAGATCTCTGATCGCCTGTTCAGCCTCAATACCGCGGGCGCGGATTTTAATCACCGTTCCCTTGGAAGCGGCCAGCATCATCAGTCCCATAATCGAGCAGCCGTTAACCACCTGACCGATCCGTTCGACTTCTATGCAAACGTCCAGGTCTTCGACCGCTTTGACAAAAGCGGCGGCTGCACGGGCATGCAGCCCTTTTCGGTTTTGAATTTCCAGCTCAACGGAAAGTTCGGTTTCATCCATCGTTTCAGACACCCAGAATTTGCGAAGCGACATTGATATATTTTTTACCGGCTTCCTGAGCACCGACAACCGTTTCTTTCAAAGACTTTTCTTTGCGCAACGAAGCAATCTTGATCAGCATCGGCAAATTGACTCCGGCCAAAATTTCCACCTTGGCTTTGTCCATAATCGAAATAGCCAGGTTGGAGGGGGTGCCGCCGAACATATCGGTTAACACAATCGCACCGGCGCCTTTATCTACCTGTCCGACCTTGGAAAGGATTTCCTCGCGCCGGCTTTCCATATCGTCATCGGGACCGATACAAACCGTAGCCACATTTTCCTGTGCACCCACCACATGCTGCATTGCCGCAACGAATTCGTTGGCAAGATTGCCGTGGGTCACTAAAACCAAACCTATCATTTTATGCCTTTTCTTTATTTTTTCTCGGAACTGCCGCCGGTCCAGAAGTTGACGGCGCCAAAGCTTTTAATAACGTCTTCCCGGCTCTTGGCAAGGATGAGTTCGTCGGCGCGGGTCTGACGTCCTTTAAACACGATTTCTTCCACATTGTCGACCGGAACCGCATAAACGCGTTCCACCATCTTGCCCTGCAATTCGACGATCATCACAAACTCAGCTTCGGCAAGCGGGCCTTTGGTTTCGGCGTCAATATTATCCAGACGGACCGCCAGCCGGCCGTCGCGTTTGAGCAGCGCGGTCTGTTTGCCGTCAAATTCCAACACCGGGTTAACCGGCGCGCCGTCGCGGGCGTCGATAAAAATAGCAAGTTCGCCGTATTTGTTTTCGATAATTTCAAAAAAGTCCTGCTTCTCAACAACGGTGTAATATTGTGTTTCCATTTTGTTGTCCTTTATGGTAATATTGCTTTTGCCGGTATAGTAATACATTCGGCGCCAAGAGTCAATTTTGAGTTTGGAAAAATGGAAAAAACCCCGCTTAAGTTTATCTGGCATTATGTCAGAATCTTTAAATGGCTGCTTCTGCTGATGATGGGATGCATTTTGGTGCGGCAGGGCGCCAACGCGATCGAGCCTTATTTCCTTGCCAAGATTTACGATGCGGTGGCCGGTCCGGCCCAAGGCGGCGATTATTGGCATAAAATTTTCACTTATGCCGGCATTACCGCCGCCATCGCCCTTATTTCGATGACAATTTCCGAAAGCTCCGCCTTTTTGGAAGCCCGCTTTCTGCCCAAACTGCGCACAATGGTACTGCGCGACGCCTTTGAGGACGTCAACCGGCAATCGATCGCTTATTTCTCGCGCGAGATGACCGGCAACGTTTCCAACAAAGTGCACCTGCTGGCCAACAATACCCTGGATGCATTTGGCTACAGCCACGAAGTTTTTCACATTTTCAGCCGCGTCAGCGCCGGCATTGTCCTGCTGAGCTGGGTCAGCTGGTATTATACGGTATTGCTGCTGGTGTGGATTTCGCTGATTGTCGCCGTCAGCGTCCGACTGGGCAAAATCCGCCGCAAGCTGGGCAAAGAAACCGGCCGTCTTTCCAGCGCCACCAACGGCGTGGTGGTGGACGCCCTCTCCAACTACAGCGAAATTAAGAGCTTTGCCAACTTCAGCTTTGAAAAATACAATCTGCTCAAATCGCTGCGGCAACTGCGCAAGGCCGAAACGCGCGAAAAAACGATTATGGGCTATATCCGCATCACCCAACAGTTTTTAACCATCGCGTCGTTTATCGGTTTTATCTTTTTTTCGATCTTTATGTTCAAAAACGGCCGCATCGACGCCACGCAGTTTATTTTTGCCAACACTTTGTTCATGGGCATTTCCGGCACCGCGTTTCAGCTTTCTTGGGCCTACAACAGCATTTCGCGCATTTTCGGCAACATGAGCTCGGCGCTGGAAACGCTGGCGGTTGAACCGGAAATCGTCGACCGTCCCGGCGCCCGCGACCTGCCGCTGCGCAAGTCAAAAATCGTTTTTGACCGAGTGAGCTTCGGCTACAACGGCAACAATCCGCTGTTCCGGAACCTGAGCGTGGAGATCGGCGCCGGCGAGAAAGTGGGGCTGGTCGGCTTGTCGGGTTCCGGCAAATCGACCTTTGTCAAGCTGATCAGCCGCTATTATGACGTCACCGGCGGCGCTGTTCGCATCAACGGCCACGATATCCGCGAGGTGACGCAAAATTCGCTGCACCGCAACATTGCGGTGATTCCGCAAGACGTATGCCTGTTTAACCGCACCCTGGCGGAAAATATCCGCTACGGCAAAACCAACGCTTCGGACCGGCAAGTTCAAACCGCCGCTCAAAAAGCGTTTGCCGATATTTTTATCCGCGAATTCCCCGACGGTTACCAAACCAAAGTAGGCGACCGCGGGGTGATTCTTTCCGGCGGCGAAAGACAGCGGATTGCGATAGCGCGCGCCATTTTGAAAAACGCGCCGATCCTGATTTTTGACGAAGCGACTTCGGCGCTGGACAGCGAGAGCGAGCGCCATATTCAAAAATCGCTGGCCAACCTGATGAAGGGCAAAACGGTGCTGGCGATTGCCCACCGGCTTTCCACCCTGCGCGAAATGGACCGCATTCTGGTGTTTGACAAGGGCCGAATTATCGAAAACGGCAGCCACGAACAACTGTTGCGTCAAAAAGGCCGCTACTACAAGCTGTTTACGATGCAGGTGGATGGTTTTGTCGGCAGTTAGGCAGCTCTCCGTGGGGTTGACATTTTCCGCGTTGATTTCTTCTTCCGCCGTTTCTGCGTCTTCGATTTCGACGCTTTTGGAAAGGAACGGACAATGCGCGAGGCCCATGATCACTCTTAAAAGACATTTGGCCAGCGAACGATCCTGAATACGGCTGAAAGCATAAACCAGCAACACGTTTTCGCTGCGGCTCATCAGATCGTCATTGTTTACATACGGTTCGTTGTCAAGCGATTCGGCTTTAAACTCGGCAGGGCAATATTGCAGCCGCGGCGAACAGGAATAGACGGCCGGATCCATATCCTGAAAAAAGAACTGAATCGGCACTCGGAGCACACAGGCATAGTCCCATAAACGCGATGCGCTGATACGATTGTTGCCTTTTTCGTATTTCTGAATTTGCTGAAAAGTGAGACCGAGCAATTCGGCAACCGTATACTGACTGAGATTAAGCGCCTGACGACGCAGCTTGATCCGTTTACCGACATAAACGTCCACCGGATTAGGACTGCCGTCCGGAGTCCGTCCGCGTGATTTCTTTTTTTTGGAAGGCACAGAGGGAGAAACTGTTTCAGAAACAGCAGGCATGAGAATTCTCCTAAAAAATGGGGTTAAACAATATCCGCCGTTTCGGGTCTCCGAAGGCGGAGGGAGCTTCCCATACTGAGCAAGCAGCATCAACTTATTATCTCCTGAAGCTATACTCCAAGAGGTTATTCGTTGCACTCCCTCCGTAGATTCGGAGATAAGAAGTGACAACGATTTTGCTATATAACTCGTCGTTACATTATCTTGCTCGGGACGGGAATCCCGATAGCTTTACAATAATGGGTCTGTTCTCATGCAGACAAACCACAGCCGCACGGCAGCTGACGGTTAGAGCATAGAACAGTTGTTGATAAAATGCAATTTGATTTTGCGCATCCCTCCTTTCAATTAAAAAACCCACCTTAAAAATTCAAGGTGGGGAGCTTCCAATACACAGTAGGGTGCAGCCACATATTTGGCCATGCCTTATTTTGTGGCACTCCCCTTACAGAAAGTGCCAAGCCGCGCCATAAATAGTTGGCGATATTTCCTACTGAGGATTGGAATTCCCCATGACATCATAATACACAGCAGACGACTGCTGCCGGTAATTGTTATAAACGATTTTTGCCAAAATGCAACTGTTTCTTGTTAATAAGCGTTTTTTCCCATTATTTATCGAAGACTGTGCAGCTGGGACAGATGCGGAGAGAGCAAGGTTCAAGCGCCGCATTGAGCAGCAAAAACACCTAACCGGGTATCAAGAAAGAGACCGCCGGACAACGCGGCATCCGCAAATATAAAAAGGCCCCGCGCCTGCTGTCAATCGACGTCATAATCCCGACTATCCGCAGCTCTCATTTACGTCTCCAACCTTCGGACAGCGGTACACAGCCTTCTCTCTCATTCCAGGTCCAGCAGTCGTCGCGACATTCTTGCCTGTCTTCGTCCCAAACATAACCGTTATCTGCACAGATGCTTTCCGATCTGGCAAGCTGCAAAGGTATTGCCTGTCCTGTAAAATAAAGAACAATCAGACAAAATCCTAAAATAACATAATGAAGCCGTTTTAACCCTAAAAACGTCCAATAAACTAAATAAGCAGAAATCACATACAACAGAATGACATACATTAAAGATGTAACATAAGACCACATTTCACCGTCTTTGCCCGGAAAATCCCGGAAAAAAGAATCAATAGTCATTTGGTCATATATTGCTAAGAAAATAAATATCATCGTTATTAATGCCTTAGCCAAGAACCATAACCCGCGTAAAATAAAAAATAACAAATTTCGACACTTATCTCTCATCTGTGTTTTCTTTCCGACCGATTGCGTTACAAATATTATACTTTTGTTTTTTCTGAGATCAAAAACTATTTGTAATAATCTCGCGGATTGCGTGAACAACTTTCTTCCAAAGATTTTCAGGCTTATACCCCATCCGACATTTATTAATAGCGCTTGTTTTTATACTGAACCATTGTATGATGAAAAATATTTCAGCGGAGAAAAATTTATGAAGAAACTTATTGTTCTTTTGTTTGTTTTATGGACAGGCGTCAATGCCTCTGCCCGGGAAAGCCATTATTATCCTTTTCGTTACAGCGATGAAATAAAACAAAAAGATATCGATCTCTACAAAAAAGAACTTGAGAAATGTGATCAGGCCTTTAACAAAGAGGCAAAGGCCGCCGAGACAACCGCCGGAATGCTGAAGAGTAATTATGATGCCGTCTCCTGTTACAAAAGCATTGCCGAACAGATTATTGACAAGTACTACTCGGAAACGGCAACCGAACATAAAGAAACCCTTCGCAATTATGTCAAGCAAACTTACAGGGCTTATGATTATATTTACCTCAATGCCGACGAATGCGGACAATCGGGATGCGGGACAATGTATAATGTCTTATCAAAAGACGCGGTTACAAAACTTGTCAAAACAATGGTGACAGAATACATCATGCTTTTAGAACGTTCTATTGCCTTTTAACAGCGTCAGTACCTGTTTGTTCTGTGCAACCAACCCGGATATCGATTACGATTTGGAAGCGAGTTAAGAAAGTCTCTACGATTGCGTATAATGTTTTCCGCTACTCTGTTCGCATCTCCAGAATCTGTGGCAGCATTTAATGCCCCTATACTTTCAGAACCGACGATATTTCGGTGCGAATACAATATGGTATTTGCAATTCCATGTCGTGTGTGATATTGTATTTATGATCATTTAATAAAACTCCTTTGTTTCTTATTTTTGTAATTGTGAAGAATTACATTCTAACAAAGGAGTTTTTAAGCTCTCTGAACCCCCGGCCTAGCCGGGGGTTTTCCGAATACAAAAAAACGCCCGTAGAAACGGGCGTTTTTTATAAAGCGGTTTCGAGCCTAAATATCCAGATTGACCACGTTGAGGGCATTTTCCTGAATAAACTCCTTACGCGGTTCGACCACGTCGCCCATCAGGGTAGCAAACACCTGGTCGGCTTCGTCGAGGTATTCCGCTTTCACCTGCAACAGCGACCGCGCCTCCGGATCGAGGGTGGTTTCCCACAACTGTTCGGGGTTCATCTCGCCCAAGCCTTTATAGCGTTGGATCGAAATGCCCTTGCGGCCCATCGCCATGATGGCGTCGACAAACGATACCGGACCGTGAATCCTTTTTTCCTCGCCGAGTTTGGGCGACAACAAACGCTGTTCCTGAGCATAATTTTCATGCAGGAAGGTTTTCATTTCGTTCAACACCCGCGCTTCGGGACTGTCAAACACCGAACTGCCGACAACATGTTTCTCTTCGACGCCGCGCAGCGTGCGGTGGAAGCTGAGGGAGCCGTCGGAAAGAACATCGGCCTTCCAGCCCTTGTCATATTCGGCTTCCATGGTATCGAGACGAACGGCCAGTTTGTCTGCCGCCGCCTGCAAGGCTTCGCGATTGTTCAGCAGTATCGGGTCAAACATACCGCCGACCGCCAGCTGCTCAATGATTTTTTCCGGCGCCTTTTTGCTCAAAGCGGCAATCATATTACGCGCCTTGCGGGTATTCTCGACCATCGTAATCAGATCGGCACCGGCAATTTGTTCGCCGTCGGTACGCTTTAACACCGCATCTTCGCAACCGCCGCGCACCAGATAGTCTTCCATTTCGTGTTCGTCTTTGATGTAGATGATCGAATTGCCGCGTTTGGCTTTATACAACGGCGGCTGGGCAATATAGACATAGCCGCGTTCAATCAGTTCCGGCATCTGGCGATAGAAAAAGGTCAGCAGCAGCGTGCGGATGTGGCTGCCGTCGACATCGGCATCGGTCATGATGACAATCTTGTGATAACGGCATTTGTCAGCGTCAAAATCATCGCGGCCGATCCCGGTCCCGAAAGCGGTGACCATGGTGCCGATTTCCGCCGAATTGAGCATCTTGTCGAAACGCGCGCGTTCAACGTTCAAAATTTTACCGCGCAGCGGCAAAATCGCCTGAGTTTTACGGTCGCGTCCCTGTTTGGCGGAGCCGCCCGCCGAATCCCCCTCGACGATAAAGATTTCCGACAATGCCGGATCTTTTTCCTGACAGTCGGCCAGTTTGCCGGGCAAAGAAGCAATATCCAGCACCCCTTTGCGGCGGGTCAGTTCGCGGGCTTTGCGCGCCGCTTCGCGGGCGGTGGCCGCCTCGACGATTTTACCGACAATCACCTTTGCTTCGGCCGGATGTTCTTCCAGCCATTCCTGCAATTTGGAACTGACAACGCTTTCAACCACCGGACGCACTTCCGAAGAAACCAGTTTGTCTTTGGTCTGAGAGGAGAACTTCGGATCCGGAACTTTGACTGACAGCACGCAGGTCAGCCCCTCGCGCATATCTTCGCCGGTAATCAGGTTCTTGTCCTTTTTGAGCAGGTTGTTCTCGCTGATATAGTTGTTAACGGTGCGGGTCAGCGCGGCACGGAAGCCGGCCAGGTGCGTACCGCCGTCTTTTTGCGGAATGTTGTTGGTAAAGCAAAGCATGCTTTCGTTATAGGCGTTGGTCCACTGCAGTGCTGCTTCAACCTGAATATCGCTGTCGTCGTCGCAGCCGCCGAAAGAAATGACGCTTTCGTGCAGCGGCGCTTTCGATTTGTTGATGTGGTTGACAAAGGCCGTCAGTCCGCCCTCATAGTGCATCACCACTTCGCGCGGTTCGGCGCCGCGGTTGTCAATCAACTTGAGATAAACGCCGGAATTGAGAAACGCCTTTTCACGGATGCTTCTTTCCAGCGTTTCAAAATTGAATTCGGTCATGGTAAAGGTTTCCGGCGAAGGCAGAAAAGTAACTTCGGTGCCGTGACGGCCGTTGGCTTCGCCGACAACTTTCAGATGTTCGGTCACGCTGCCGTGGGCAAACGTCACCACATGTTCGTGGCCCTCGCGCCAGATGCGCAGCCGCAGCCAGGTAGACAATGCGTTGACCACCGAAACGCCGACGCCGTGCAAACCGCCCGAGACCTTGTAAGAGTTGTTGTCAAACTTGCCGCCCGAGTGCAACTGGGTCATAATGACTTCGGCGGCCGAAACCCCTTCTTCCTTATGCATGCCGACCGGAATTCCGCGGCCGTTGTCGCGGATGGTGGCCGAACCGTCGGGATTGAGGATAATTTCGGTTTTGTCGCAGTAACCGGCGAGCGCTTCGTCGATGGCGTTATCCAAAACTTCATAAATCATATGATGCAGGCCGGTGCCGTCATCGGTGTCGCCGATGTACATTCCCGGACGTTTGCGAACCGCGTCCAACCCGCGCAGAACCTTAATCGAATCGGCATTATATTCTTGTTCTTCCCGATCGATTTCGGCTTGTGTCATATCTACCATAAGTGCTTCTTCCTTCAAATTAATTTTGATACGTTTTTGCTGTTATGAACATACAATATTTTGTTGCGAAACCCAAGCAAAAAGTGAGGATTTTTAACGTTTTTGTGCATATTTTCCGATGTTTTGCGTCCCTGTCTCAGTGGGCTTCGGCCCAATTGTCACCAATTCCGACCTCGGCAATGAAAGCAACGTCATAATCAACAATGTTTTCCATTGTGCCCTTCAGCAGTTTGGCAGCCTCTTCGGCTTGATTTTCCGCCACTTCGAGCACCATTTCGTCATGAACCTGAAGCAAAATCCGCGCCTCCAGGCCGCTGGCTTTCAGGCGCACCAACACCTCGTTCATCGCTTTTTTCATAATATCGGCGGCACCGCCCTGCAACGGCGCGTTGATCGCCGCCCGTTCGGCAAAAGAAGATATGCGCTGATTTTTGTCATTAATGCCGGGTACCGCGCATTTGCGGCCGAACGGCGTCACCACATAACCGTATTTGCGCGCAAAGGCGATCGTTTTTTCCATATAAAGACGAATTTCGGGCATCTTGGCAAAATAGGCATCGATATACTGTTTGGCTTCGTCGTTGGAAATGCCGATTTGTTTGGCCAAACCGTATTGCGAAATACCGTAAATCACCCCGAAATTGATGGCTTTGGCATGGCGGCGAACGTTTGGCGTCACTTCCTCGTGCGAAAGCCCGAAAACCTGCATCGCGGTAGCGGTATGAATATCCAGCCCGGCGGCAAAAGCCTCTTTGAGCGCCTTGACATCGGCAATTACCGCCATCAGCCGCAACTCTACCTGAGAATAATCGGCCGAAACCAGTTTATAACCGGGCCGGGCAACAAAACAACGGCGGATTTTCAACCCCTCCTCGCTGCGAATCGGAATATTCTGCAAGTTGGGATTGACCGACGACAAGCGGCCGGTATTGACGGTGGTTTGGCTGTAGGTGGTATGAACGCGCTCGTTTTTGTCAATCAGCGGCAACAGGGCATCGGTATAAGTCGACTTCAGCTTTGCCGCCGCGCGCCATTCCAAAATTTTGGCCGGCAGCGGATGATTTTCCGCCATTTGTTCCAACACGCCGGCACCGGTCTGAAAAGCGCCGCTGGCGTTCTTTTTGCCTTTCAGCCCGAGCTTGTTGTACAAGATTTCGCCGATTTGTTTGGGCGAACCGAGATTAAACTCTTCTCCCGCCAGTTCGAAAATTTCTTTTTCCAGCGCGCGTTGCCGGATTTCCAATTCGCCGCTTAATCCTTTCAGACCGCCAACATCTATCCGGACCCCGTTTTTCTCCATTTCAAACAAGGTTGCCGCCAGCGGCCGGTCATAGTGTTCGTAAACGGTCGCCATATGCTCGGTTATCAGCCGCGGCCGCAAAACCGCATGAAGACGAAACACCGTATCGGCCTGTTCGCACAAATAACCTGCTGCAACGTTTAAGTCCAGTTGGGCGGCGTTGATTTTTTGCTTACCGACCCCAAACACGGTATCGGGATTGATCATTTTATAATCAAGAAACAAATCCGCCAGCTCTTTCAGCCCGTGGCCGTGTGCCGTCGAATCGAGAACATAAGAGATAATTTCAATGTCGTCATAAGGGAAGAAATCGACCGTTTGGTTAAAAAAATTGCAAAGATAATGCAGATCGCGTTTCAAATCATGGCCGATTTTTAAAATCGAACGATCGGCCAGCAACGGAAACAGAAAAGCGGAAATTTCGCCGACGGACAGGGTGTTGGGGTTTTTCTCTTCGGCCGCGGAAAACAGATCGGGCGTTTCGCTGCCGTCGTTGCCGCCGGGAAACGGGATGTAGGCGGCACGGCGCCCCGCCACCGACAAAGCGATGCCGACCGGACGGTCAAATACCGGGTTCGGTCCCGCCGCAAGAACTTTGAACGCAAAACTGCCGTCAACGGTTATCTGTTTTTTCCATCTCCGCAAAGCCGCGGCATCGATCACGGTTTCATAATCTTTTTCCGGCTCGGCGACCGCGGGAACAGAAACGGCAGCGGCAGCAGGATAACTTTTCTTGCATTGTTCTTCCACCCAACGCCCGACCCGTGGCTTGAGGCTGTTAAAACCGTATTTGACCACAAAAGCTTCAATAACCGACAGATCGGGGCAGCGGCAGGGATAATCGCGGGGGCCTTTTTCGACCGGAACGTCATCGCGCAGTTTGACCAGCCGTTTGGAAATGCGCGCATTGTCAAGGTTGGCCAGCAACACTTCGCGGCGTTTGTTCTGTTTGATTTCGCCGGCATGTTCCAGCACCTGTTCCAACGAACCGAAAGCGTTGACCAACTCGGCCGCCGTTTTGGGACCGATGCCGGGAACACCCGGCACATTGTCGGTGCTGTCGCCCGAAAGGGCCTGAACATCCACCACCCTGTCGGGATAAACCCCGAATTTTTCCTTAACGTCTTCGGCGGTAAAAAATTTGTCTTTCATCGGATCGTAAAACTCAACCCCGGGGCGAATCAGCTGCATCAAGTCCTTATCACCCGAAATAACGACCACTTCCATCCCGTCGTCAAGCGCCATCTTGGCATAGGTGGCAATCAGGTCATCGGCTTCAAAACCGTCCATCTCCAAAAAGTTCAGCCGCAACGCAGACACCGCATCATGAATGATCGGAAACTGGGGGATCAGATCTTCGGGAATCTCGCGGCGGGTGGCCTTATATTCGGGAAAAATGTCATTGCGGAAGTTGCGGCGTTTGGCGTCAAACAGCACCAACGTATAATCGCAGCCGATTTTGGCGGTCAGTTTCAAAAACATGTTGGTAAAACCGTAAACGGCATTAACCGGCGTGCCGTCGGGCGCATTAAGCGGCGGCAATCCGTAAAACGCGCGGAAAATATACCCCGAACCGTCAATCAAACATATTTTTGCCGTCATCTGACCAGCCTCCCGTTCATCACAATTTATTTCTGGGGACAATATAACCCATTAAAGACAACAAGCCAACCGCGAAATAAATTTTATGCTTAACTTATTAGTGACATTTTTAATTTATAATTTGCGGCAGCGAATCGAAATCAGGAAACAAAAATGGCGGAAATTAAAACTAAAAGCAGAAAAAACGGCACCGACAAAAAAAGCAGCGGCAAAAAAAGCGCCGGCGGCGCCTCTAAGAAAAAAGCCAAAGCCAAGCGAAAAACTTCCCGTCGGCGCCAAAAAAGCTTCAGCTGGTGGAAACTGCTGCTGGTGGCCGGATTGGTTACAGCGGCGGCTTTAGCCTTGTATATCGCTTATTGTTTTGCAACTCTCCCCGACATCGAACAGGCCGTTTCCCGCACCCGGCAGCCGTCGACGACCGTCATTGCCGAAAACGGGCAGGAAATTCGAAGTTTCGGCAATGTTTATTCCGAAGTGGTCTATCCCTCGGAACTGCCCTCTTATGTCAAAAACGCCATTATTGCCACCGAAGACCGGCGTTTTTATTCCCATTTCGGTTTTGACCCGATTGCCTTCACCCGCGCGATGGTTGCCAACCTTGTCAAGGGGCGCTATGCCCAAGGCGGCAGCACCATTACCCAGCAAGTGGCGAAAAACCTGTTTCTGACCCCGCAAAAAAATATCCGCCGCAAGGTTCAGGAACTGCTGATGGCTTTTTGGCTGGAAAGCAAATTTTCCAAAGATCAGATTCTGACCCTTTATCTTAACCGCGTTTATATGGGAAGCGGAACCTACGGCATTGAAGCGGCCTCACAAAAATATTTTCAGAAAAGCTCTCGCGACCTCAACATGCTTGAAGGCGCCATTTTAGCCGGTTTGCTGAAAGCGCCGGCACGTTACAATCCCGCGGCTGACCTTGAGCGTTCGGTTGCCCGGGCGGCGGTGGTTTTGCAAAATATGGTCGATACCGCCATCATCGCTCCCGAACAAAAAACCGCAGCCCTCAGAATGCCGATCGGCGCCCAGATACATGACAAGCTGGAAGGCGGCAAATATTTTGCCGATTGGGTATATGCGGAAGTCAACGCTTATATCGGCGAACGCGAAAACGACATCAACGTCTACACAACCCTCGACAAAGAAATTCAGAAAGCCGCCGAGTCCGCCCTGCGCGAAGCGATTTTTGCCAACGCGGAAACCAAGAACGTTACCAACGGCGCGGTCGTGGTTTTGGATAAAAACGGCGCCGTCAAAGCAATGGCCGGCGGCGTCAATTATGAAAAAAGTCAGTTTAACCGCGCCACTCAGGCTTTGCGCCAGCCGGGCTCTTCCTTCAAGACCTTCGTCTATCTGACCGCGCTCGAAAACGGCTGGGAACGCGACGATACGCTGGAAGATTTTCCGATTACGATTGGCAACTGGAAACCGGAAAATTATGATAAAAAATACTACGGCACGGTGACATTTGAAAATGCCTTTATTCGTTCGCTCAACCTCGCCACCGTTTATCTGGCACAGCAGATGCCGCGCAAAGAAATCATCCGCACCGCTCACAAAACCGGCATATCGACGCCGATTGACAATACGCCGGCGATGGCTCTCGGCAGCTCGGGCGTGAAAGTCATCGACATGGCGGTGGCCTATTCGGCGATTGCCAACGGCGGTTATGCCACCTGGCCTTATTCGATTACCGAAATTTACACCAAAGACGGTTATCCGGTCTATACCCGCATCAGCGAGGAGGAACCGCAACGCATTCTCGACTCCGGAGCGGTTAAAAACATCACCCGGATGATGGAAAAAGTAATCAGCCGCGGCACCGGCAAACGGGCGCAACTGCCGTTTTTTGCCGCCGGGAAAACAGGAACCTCCCAGGATTACCGCGATGCATGGTTTGTCGGCTTCACCGAGCATTACGTTGCCGCGGTCTGGGTCGGCAATGACGACAATACGCCGATGAACGGCGTCGGCGGCGGAACACTTCCCGCCGAAATATGGAAAAAAGTCATGCTTGCGGCGGAAAACGGCGGATAATTTTTCTAAAAAAGAGATCAATTTAGGGCTTTTATTCTAAAAGTTATTATATATAATCAAGTGCAACAAGAATCGTAACCGAAAAGTAAGGAAAACATCATGAGACAAAAACCTGTAATGTTGTTAATTCTCGACGGCTGGGGCTATCGCAAAGAGATTACCGCCGACAACGCCATCGAACAAGGACATACTCCCAACTGGCACCGCTGCCTGCAGGAATATCCCCACTGCCTGATTCAGACCTCAGGCCTTGCGGTCGGCCTGCCGGACGGTCAGATGGGCAATTCGGAAGTCGGCCACACCAATCTCGGCGCCGGACGGGTGGTTATGCAGGATCTGCCCAAGATTGACCTTGCGGTTCAAAACGGAAGCCTGGCCGAAAATCCGGTTTTGCTCAAGCTGATCGACACTCTGAAGAACAACGGCAAAACCTGCCACCTGATGGGCCTGATGTCTCCGGGCGGCGTGCATTCTTCGCAGAAACACATTGTCGCTTTGGCGGATATTCTCAATCGTCATGGTATCAAAACCGACGTTCACGCTTTTTTGGACGGCCGTGATACGCCGCCGGAATCGGCTGCCGGATTCGCGGAAGAATTTGAAAAAGAAACCGCAGAAATGGCAAATGTTAAAATTGCGACGGTGGCCGGCCGTTTTTACGCGATGGACCGCGACAAACGTTGGGACCGGGTCGAAAAAGCCTATGACAACATGGTCCTTGCCGACGGCAAACGTTACGAGAATGCCGTCGATGCCATTAAAGCTTCGTACGCAGACAAAGTCAGCGACGAATTCGTGGTTCCCTGCGTGATCGGCGATTATCACGGTTTTGAAGACGGCGACGCCGTTCTGATGGCCAACTTCCGCGCCGACCGTGCCCGTGAAATTTTGTATGCGCTGGCCGACAAAACCTTTGACGGGTTTGCGCGCAAAAAAGTTATCGACTTGTCAATGGCGGTCGGCATGACCGAATATTCGGTTGACCATAACCGCTTTATGCAAACAATGTTCCCGCCCGAAGCGCTGACCCATATTTTCGGCGAAGTGATTGCCGAACACGGCCTGAGTCAGCTGCGAATTGCCGAAACCGAAAAATATGCTCACGTCACCTTCTTCTTTAACGGCGGCGAAGAAAAAGAATTTGCCGGAGAATCGCGCATTTTGGTGCCGAGCCCAAAAGTTGCCACTTACGATCTCAAACCCGAAATGTCGGTTTATGAAGTGACCGAACATTTGGTCGACGCAATCGAAAATCAGAAATTTGACGTCATCATCTGCAATTTTGCCAACGGCGACATGGTCGGTCACACCGGGATCATGGAAGCGGCTTTGAAAGCGGTTGCCGCAGTAGACGACTGCCTCGGCAAAGTGGTCAAAGCGATCAAAGACGTCGACGGCGTCCTCCTGGTTACCGCCGACCACGGCAATGCGGAAAAAATGGTTGACGAAAAAACCGGACAGCCTTATACCGCCCACACCGTCGGCGACGTTCAGGCCGTTTTGGTCAACGGTCCCAAAGACGTCACCGCGTTGGATAACGGCAAACTGGCCGACATCTCGCCGACGCTTCTCGATTTGCTGAAAATCGAAAAACCGGCCGAAATGACCGGAAAATCGCTGCTGGTCCGTCAATAAGACTCTGAAGGGGACGAACGCCGTTGAAACTGCAAACCGTCATTTTTACCGTCGTAAGCTTTCTGCTGATCACTTCATCGGCAGCGGCGGCGGTCGTCTCCAAAAAAGATCTGGAAGCGATCCAGATGCAGGTCGAACAAAAAAGCGTCGAGCATAAGCGCCTGCAGGCTCAAGCGGCTCAGATCAGCGTCGAAATGGCGGAAGTCAGCCGTCAAATGGTCAAAAAAGCCAAGCAAATTCAAAATACCGAAGACAAAATTTCACGGACCGAAAAAGAACTGGCCGCTTTGCAAAAAGAACTCAAAGCTGCCGAAGAAAATTTTATGGCCGAAGACGAAAATCTGATCAAGACCTTATACGCCTTGCAGAATTTGGCCCTCAAACCGACCGAATCTCTGTTTGTTCAGCCGCTGACCCCGGTCGAGATTATTCGCAGTGCGATGCTGCTGCGCGAAACCGTGCCTTTTCTGGCCGAAGAAGCCGCTCAAATTCGCGACAAACTCAACAATATCGCTGCCAAAAAAAGCAAAATCGAACAACAGGTCAAAAACATTTCACGCAGCAAGCTGGCGCTGGAAAAAGAACATCGCCAAATGAAAGAGCTGATACAGAAAAAATCAAAAATTCGCAGCCGGATCGAGACCCGAAGCGCCGCCGCCAAGCAAAAGATTCAGCAACTTGCCGCACAGGCCAAAGACATCAAGGAACTGCTGCTGAAGTTGGAAAAAGAACGCAAAGCCCGCGAAAAAATCGAACGCGAACGGTTGGAAAAAGCACGCCGCGAACGCGAACAGCTGGAACGTTATCGCGCCGAACAGGAAGCGTTGGCGGTTAATCAGCGCCGCGAAAAAGAACGGCTTGAACAGGCGCGCAGCGATGACTTGATAAAAGAGCAAACAGCGTTTATAAAGGATATCGGCAAAAACTTTGAAAAAGCCAAGGGCAAACTTTCGATGCCGGCCCGCGGGCCGGTGGTAGTCGCCTACGGCCAGGAAACCGCCAAGGGCGTCAGCTCAAAGGGGATTACGATTAAGACTCGCAGCGAAGCTCAGGTGATTTCGCCGTTTGACGGCTCGGTCATTTTTGCCGGACCGTTCCGCGGCTACGGAAAAATTATTATCGTGGAACACGGAGAGCATTATATGTCATTGCTGGCCGGGCTGGAAAACATTGACTGCGAAGTCGGACAAATGCTGCTGGCCGGGGAACCGATCGGACAAATGCCCAAAAACGACGAAGCCAAACTTTATGTCGAGCTGCGTAAAGACAGCCGGCCGATTGATCCGGAAGCATGGATCGCCAAATAAAAACAATAAAACAGGATAAACACGATGTGGAAAAAATTACTGATAATCGCTTTAATCGCCAACATTTCAATGACTGCGGCCAGTTGCGTCACCGCTGCCGACAATAAGGCGCAAAAGGAAGAGGAAGAACCGGCCGACACCTACGAAATGCTGAATATGCTCGGCGAAATCATGGAACGGACCAAAGTTTCTTACGTTGAAGAAGTCAGTGACAAAAAACTGATCGAATCGGCGATCAACGGCATGCTTTCCTCTCTGGATCCGCATTCCAGCTTTTTGGACGCCAAAAGTTTTCAGTATCTGAACGAACAGACCCAAGGAAAATTCGGCGGTCTCGGCCTTGAAGTCACGATGGAAAACGGCGTCGTCAAAGTGGTTTCGCCGATCGACGACACCCCGGCGTTCAAAGCAGGCCTGAAACCCGGCGACTACATCATCAGCCTTGACGGCACCACCGTCGTCGGCATGTCGCTTAACGAAGCGGTTGACAAAATGCGCGGCAAAGCCGGCACCAAAATCAAACTGACGATCCGCCGCGGCGTCGAAAAACCGTTTGACGTTACCTTAAAACGCGAAGAAATCAAAATCCGTTCGGTTAAAAGCGACATAAAAAGCAAAGACGTCGCTTATATCCGCATTTCTTCTTTCAGCGAAGGAATCGACAAGAATATTAAAGAAGCGTTGGAAAAAATACGCAAAGAAAACAAAGAACCGATCAAAGGCGTTGTAATCGACGTCCGCAACAATCCCGGCGGCCTGCTGGATCAGGCGGTAGCGGTTTCCGACCTGTTTCTGGACAAGGGCGAAATCGTTTCCACTCGCTCGCGCAACGAAGAAGACACCGTCAAATACAATGCGACCAAAGGCGACATTGCCGAAGGTCTGCCGATTGTGGTGCTGATTAACGACGGATCGGCCTCGGCCTCGGAAATCCTTGCCGGCGCTTTGCAGGATCATAAAAGAGCCGTTGTTCTGGGCGAAAAATCATTTGGCAAAGGATCGGTGCAAAGCGTCATTCCGTTCCCCAAGTACGGCGCCATTCGCCTGACCACCGCCCGTTATTATACGCCTTCGGGACGTTCGATTCAGGCCAAGGGCATTGAACCGGACATTGAGGTCAAACCGGCCAAAATCGAATTGCTGAACGTTGACGGCATGACCATCAGCGAAGCCGAGCTCAAAAATGCACTCAAAAACGACAATATCGAAACCACCGGCGACAAAAACAAGAAAAACGCCGACAACGGCAGCGACGAAGACTTGCAAAAAGATTATCAACTGCTGCGGGCCGTCGATACCATCAAAGCGCTGAGCATCTACAGCAACCCGCAATAAAAACCTTCGGGGCCGGAACGACAGGGCGCCGAACCGGCCTTATTTTTGAAAAAGGAAAGGCAAATGGACGGCAATTATCGCAAATGTGTCGGAATCGTTGTTTATCAAAACGATAAAGTTTTGTTGTGCGAAAGAAAAGACACGCCCGGCGGCTGGCAGTTTCCCCAGGGCGGAATCGAAACCGGGGAATCTTTGATTGAGGCCGCCCGGCGCGAACTGCGCGAAGAAACTTCGATCATATCGGTTGAACCTGTTTCCGTTATTGAAAAACCGCTGCGGTACGTTTTTCCGTCTCAAATCAAAAAAGGCCGCAAATGGAAATACGACGGTCAGGAAATGCAATGGGTTTTGTTTCGCTTTTGCGGCCGCGATGAAGAAATCAACTTGCAAACGGCCGAACCGGAATTTTGCCGCTGGTCGTGGGAAGCTATTGACGAAGCCCCCAAAAAAATTGTAGAATTCAAAAAGCAAGTTTATATTGAGGTGGTTAAAAAGTTTAAGCCTGAAATAGAGGGTTAAATAATGGAAGAAACAAAAACAGCCAAAGATATACAGGAATTGATCGATCTTGCTTTCAGCGCCGTTATCGAAACGTCGGTGCCGCTGGAAACCGATCAGCTGGACGCCCTTGAGAATCTGAGTCAGTACTGCGTCAACGCAGCCCTGCACAATCCGGAAGTGATCAAGCGACCGCTGAAAGTGGTTTATAAGGCCAACGAAGCGCTGAAAGAAGCTCTGGTTGCCGTCTGTCTGGCTTATTCGCTGATTAACCCACGCCGCAAATTACGGGAAAATAAGGAGTTCTTTGAAAAGAACATTACCATTTACCAACGCCCCGGCAACATCAAGTTTATCGATTTCGGGCAAATTGCCCCTGACAGCGTTCAAGCTGCCGTTTATTGGGAAATTGTCGAGGATTGGAAACTCTATTGCGACAAAGAATGCGGCGGCATCAAGGCTCTGGTAGACGAAAAAACCAACCTGGCCGGATTGGACAATTATATTCGCGGCGGCGATCCGATTTATGAATTTGCCCGTTTTCATCGCAAATATACCGAAAAAACCAAAATTCAGGAAGAAAAAAGCAAAATTTCGGCTCAGGACGCCTTCCGGAACGCGGTGGTGCAATCGGTCGCTGCCGAAGTCACCAAACAGCAACTGCTGGAAGGGAAAAACCCGATGGAAATCATCGACAGCCTACTCAATCAGGCGTCTTCTTATCAAGCGCCCAAAATCGAACGCCGGCGTGAGCCCGAACCGCGTCAGATCGGTTATCGGAAACGTCAGCGCAGCTATGACGAAGACGATGAAGATTAATAAGGCACTATAAAAATCCCCGTTTAACCGGGGATTTTTACTTTGCGACTCAGGCCGGATTTTTCTTCGACTTCAACTGACCGCAGGCAGCAAGAATATCCTGTCCGCGGGCGGTGCGAATCGGCGCCGCATAGCCATAGGCCTGCAATTTTTCCGAAAAAGCATGAATCCGATTGTTGGAACTGGGCTGATAATCACAGCCCGGCCACGGGTTAAAAGCAATCAGATTGAACTTGGCATTGATGCCGTATTTTTTCATCAGCGCGTTCAACTCGTCGGCATGCGCCGGGGTGTCGTTAAAATCGCGCAGCATCAGATATTCAAAGGTAATATAACCGCCGTGATTTTCCTGATAATCGTGACAAGCCTGCATCAGATCGGGCAGCGGATATTTTTTGTTGATCGGCATGATTTGCGAACGCTGTTCATTGTTAGAGGCATGCAGGCTGACCGCCAGCTTGACGCCCATATCGCGGTCAATGTTTCGAATATGCGGGATGATGCCCGAAGTCGAAAGCGTAATCCGTCGTTTTGAAAGCGCAATCCCCTCGCCGTCGGTAATAATCTCAATCGCCTTAACCACATTTTCGTAATTTTGCAGCGGCTCGCCCATCCCCATCAACACAATATTCGACAGCATCCTTTTTTCGCCGTCCAAATCCCATTCGCGATAAACATCGCGCGCCAGCATAAATTGCGACACGATTTCGCCGGCCGTTAAGTTGCGGGTCAGTTTCTGGCTTCCGGTATGACAAAAACGGCAGCCCATCGCACAACCGATCTGAGTAGAAATACAGACGGCGCCGCGGTCCGCTTCGGGGATATAGACGGTTTCAATCCTCTGTCCGTCGGCGAATTCAAGCAGCCATTTGCGGGTTTTGTCGGCAGAGAGCTGTTCCGTCGCCACTTTGGGACGGCTCAGCACAAAACGGTCATCCAGTTTTTGACGCAAGGCCTTCGACAGGTTGGTCATTTGGTTAAAATCGGTCTTACCGTAAAAATAGACCCACTGCCAGATCTGCTTAAGCCGGAAGGCCGGTTCGCCCAACGCTTTCAGATGCTCGCCCAGCTCATTGCGGGTCAGGCCGATCAGTTCAATTTTTTCACTCATTTGCGGCACTTGGCGCTGATGGCTTTATAAGCGGCGGAAAAGCCGGAAAGCGAATAAGTGTCTTTGGTGGCGGTTCCTTTTGAAGACTCGCCGGTCACAATCATCCGTTCGCCTTTTTTCATCGCTTCGACCAGTTCGCGATCAACTTTTTCACTGACGGCCCAGGCCTTGTCTTTGTCGACAAACATCTTGTCAATCGTGGTTTTGCCGATTTTAACCACCACTTTGGCGTCACGCTTATACATATAGCCGGCAACAAAATTGACCACATCAAAGCTCTTTTCGGCCGGACGATGAGTGATCACCACATAAATATCGCCGCGCTGGGTATATTTTCCCTCGTCTTTTTGGGGGCTGGAAGCCATGTAGCAGACAACGTTTTTGCCGTCTTGATAATAAAAGGCCGACCAATCGTTATATTCGCCGAGCAGCTTCGGCGCTTCGGCGCGGGCCGCACCGGCCGCGGCAAACAAAAAAGCAACGGTCACGATTAAAAGTTTCTTCATTTTGCAATACTCACATTCAGAGGTTAATTCTTACGCAATTGTATTTGAAAAATATCTAAAAACGGTTAACATTACAAGTATAAAAAAGTTTTTAAAACGGGGAATTTTTATGATCAGGGACAATTATTTAGACATCAGCCGCATAACCACCGACCCCAATGTGCTGAAAATATTTAAAATTGTCAGCCGTCACGGCGGCGCGGTGCGTTTTGTCGGCGGCGCGGTGCGCGATGCGTTGGCCGGATGCAGCGCCTCCAACCTCGACCTTTCGACCGACCTTTCACCGGACGAACTTGCCGAAGCCTGTGAAGACGTCGGAGTCCGAACCGTTCCGGTCGGTTTGAAAATCGATACCCTCGGCGTCCTAGTCAACGGCACTTTATTAGAAATCAGTTCGTTAAAAAAACAGGTCAAAACCGGCAGCGGCCATATCGAAGTGGAATTTACCGACGACTGGCAGGCCGACGCCGCTCAGCGTGACCTCACCATCAACGCGGTCTATGCCGACGAAAAAGGCAATGTTTTTGACTATTATAACGGTATTGAAGACTTGGAAAAAGGAGTCGTCCGTTTTATCGGCGATCCCAACCGGCAAATTCGCGAAGACTATGTGCGCATTTTGCGATTTTTCCGTTTTTATTCCCTGTTCGGCAAAGCGCCGATCGACCGCAAATCGCTTAAGGCCTGCCGCGAAAACCTGAACGGTTTGAAAAACCTGCCGATGGAACGGGTTCGTGACGAGTTTTTGAAAATTCTGATGACGCCCAACGCTGCCGACGTTCTTAAAATTATGTTTGAAAACAACATACTCAGCAACTGGCTGGCAGATTCGCCCTATTTGGAACAGTTGGAAACCCTGTCCGAGCTGCAAAAACGATACGGTTTTGCCGCCGATGCGGTACGACGGATTTTTGTGCTTTATCACCCCGACAAAACGCTGGCCGAAAATATTGCAAATCGCTTCAAATTGACCAAACGGCAAAAAGAACGGCTGGTGCGACTGGCAACCGAAAGCCTCAATGTCGGCGACTTAAGCGACGACAGCTGCCGTCAACAAACGATTTACCGTTTCGGCAAGGAATTCTGTCTCGATTGCCTGCTGATCAGAGCCTGTGAAAGCAAAACATGCGAAAATATCGAAGCTCAAATCGATCGGATCAATAATGCGACGGTGCCGGTTTTTCCGATCAGCGGCCGCGACATTGTTCGTTGCGGAATTTGCGGCAATGCACAGATCGGCGCCATTCGCGAACGGCTGGAAAAAATTTGGTTGGAAAGCCAATTCAAAATAAGCCGGGAAGAACTTTTATCAAAGATAACTCATTGAAATAAACTAAAATATTTCCTCAAAAAAAATGTATCAAAAAAAGGTTCATTTTTTTGATACATTTTTAGTGTAGGTTTATTCTTTTTTAAAATCAATTGTAAGTTATTTGAAATCAACAATTTTATTTATTTTTTTCCAAATCGGGCATCGACATTTATCCATAGCAAAAAAATGAACCTTTAAATGCATTTTGATAAGGATTGTGTAAATGACCAAACATACTTCTTGGGCAATTGCATTAACGGCGACGACTTTTTTGAGCGCGCCGGCAATTGCCGCCTCTCTAACCCCGA